>Ga0181563_10006416_pt1 | contig 10529 bp, 8 predicted proteins | sample 011ome_25_FD_133759 | JGI IMG/M metagenome (GOLD analysis project Ga0181563, IMG submission 133759) | Coastal salt marsh microbial communities from the Groves Creek Marsh, Skidaway Island, Georgia - 011512CT metaG (megahit assembly) | ecosystem: Environmental > Aquatic > Marine > Intertidal zone... | reverse complement strand
TAGGTCTCCCGCGCTCTCGTTCCGCGCGCGTTCCTCGAGTGTTTGGGCACCCGAGAATTTCAAATGACATTCACATATATATTTTGCTTTCACACGCGGCCGGGCGGTTTCAAGGTCAGGGTCAATTTCATAACGCGCTCGAAGAACGGCGCCGAACGTTTTTCGCAAACGGTCGGTTTTGAAAGCCACACACTCGCGAGCCACGACGTGCGCTCGCCGCGACTCCACGCCGCGCGGCCGCGATGGAGTTCTTCGAGGGCAAGCGCGTGCGCGAGCTTCGAAGCACGTACGAAGATGCGCTCGAGAAGACCCTCGAGCCGCAGACGCTCGAGGTGCGTCGCGACCCCCCGTTCTACCCCGCATCCCCGCGTCGACGACCGTCCATCAAACACGAGGGGGACGACGAGGGGAAAGATGTCCGCGTCCACGCGCGTCCCCATCGCCGCGAACGCGCGTGTCCTGACCTTCCCTCTGCTCTTCCTGTCAACCGCATAGGAGTTCTCCGCTGCCCTGAGTGGCCTCGACGCGGAGATGCACGAGCCCCTGTACGACCTGTACTGCCAGCTCCTGCAGGGCATCTCGACGTTCTCCCTGGATGAATTCGAATCCATCGTGCGCGAGGAGGCGCTGGTCCCGCGCCTGAACGCGCTGGACCAGGCGTGCGAGGCGCGCGGGATCATGGAGCTGGGCGCGCGCGCGGACGGCGGCGTCGCGCCGCTCGCGAGGCCGCCCGATGCGGTCATGCGCGCGCTGCGAGCGGACGTGAAGAAGAGGGAAACCGCGGCGCTGCGCGTGAAGCTCGAGGATGCCGAGAAGGATGCGGCGGAGGCGAGGGAACGCCTGCGCGCGAAATCCAACGAGGCGAGGGCGGTCGCCGCGGGGCTGAGACAGGGCGCGGTGGAGTTTCAGGGTGTGCACAAGAGTTCCATGCAGTGGGCAAACAGGCAGCCGGTGTTCCCGAGAGGCGCGGGGACCGGCCCGGCGGTGGCTGTGCCCGTCGCGCCAGTCGCGCGCCGGTGAGAAGCGAAGCGCGTCCGGACGAATCGACGCAAGAAGTGTAACCAAGTCTCTCGACGCGTGTAGTCTATAAAAACGTCAGAAGACGCGAACGACCGTTCGCGTACCGCACAAACGCGTCTCGCGTACCGCACAAACGTCTCGCGTCTGAAACGCGTGTCACAGCCACGAGAGCTCCCGAGGAATCCTCCGTTTCGGCGCCGCGGCTTTCTCTCCGTCGCGCGCGCGGCGCGACCCGCTCGCGGCGAGCGAGCCTCGCCCGCCGCGGAACTCGGGGAAAAACAAGCCGGATCGCGGCGACTTTTTTTCAGTCGTTCGCGCCGGCGTTGGCGCCTGCGCATTCGCCGTCGCGCCCTTCCCGCTCGTCTCGGGAGAGCTTTCTTTCGGAGCTTTCGAAGCGCTTTCGAACCTCGAGGTGGGCTCAGCGCGAAAGGTAAAGGTAGGAGGCTCCGACCTCGGAGGCTCCTCGTCCGAAATCTCGTCCGAGCCGTCGTCGTGGTTCACGGGGGCGGCGCGCGCGGGCGGCGCCGAGCTCGGCGCGCGCCGCGCGCGATTCGGCGTTTTTAAATCGGCGGCGTTTTTAATCGCGCGCGGCGGCGTCGTCGCCGGCAGAGCCGGCAGATGGACGCCGAACGCGCGGACCCCCGCGAACGCCGCCCCCGCGGCTCCGCCCCGCGGCGGCTCGCGGTTCCGCGGCGGCGAGGCGGGCCGCGGCCGCGCCGGGGGCTCCGCCGTCGCGGCCGCGTGGAAGCGCAGGCCCGCGAACGGCGAGGGCTGAAACCGGAGCGCGGGCGCGTCCGCCGGCTTGATCCACCGCGGCGTCCCCGCCGGCGGCGGGGACGCCTTCTCCCTCGCGGGCGTTTCTTCGCGCGGTTTCGCGCCCGAAGGCCTGTCGCCGGGCGCCTCGGCGGCGTCGTCCCGGCGAGCCGGCGATCGCGTCTGCTTCCGCGCGCTCGCCGCGGCGGCGACGGCGGCGGCGGCGGGCGACGGCCGCGCGCGCACCAGCGCGTGCGAGAGCGGCAGCAGCAGCGCCATGACGCCGTCGGGGCACCGCGACAGCGCCTCCGCGAACGCGTCCGCGCGCGCCTGCGAGAACTGCGGGTCGATCCCGCGCCACGTTTGCTGCAGCACGCCGGAGACGAAGCCTTCGTCGACGCCGCGGCGGTACTCCGACCGCGGGGACCGGTCGCCGGGGCCCATCGGCCCGGGGGCCGGGACCGCGGGGCCGTCGACGCGGCGCGCCGCCGCCGGGTCCGCCGGCGCGCGCGGCGGCGGCGGCGAAATGCATTCGCGCTCGGGCTCCGCGCGGGCCCCCGCGACGTCCGAATCCTCCTCGGGACGGGACGGAGCGGTTCGCGCGGCGTGCGTCCCGATACGAGGCACGTCCGCCGCGAGGGCCGGTTTCTCCGCCCCCGCCCCCACCCCCGGCTCCGGGGTCGCCGCCGCGGGCACGCCGGGCCCCCCCGCCTCCGCCTCGGCGAGCGGCGGCGGCGGCGGCGGTTCCGGAACCCCGTGCCTTTGCAATTTTCGAGCTCGACAATCGGGCTCCGCCGTCTCCTCGGCGTCCCTCCTCTCGCCGTCTCCCGGCCGGTCGGCAGCGGGCGCGCTCTTTCCCGCGCTCTTTCCCGCGCGCGCCTCGGGATCGTCCTCGGCCTCGTCCCGCGCGGTCTCCATCTCCGCGGCGCGCGCGAGCGCGCTCAAGGGATCCAGCTCCGACCCAAACGCGGTCGCGTTCGCCGTCGTGGTGGCCTCGTCCGACCCGCCGCTCCCGCCGCTTCCCGACCCGCGCCTTTTCTTCGCTTTTTCGTCCGAGGCGAACGTCCCGCCGCCGTCGAAGCCGCGCGGACCGACGAGCGCGGACCGACTCGCGCTCCCGCTGCTGTCGTCGTCGCCGCCGCCGCGCCGCCCGCGCCCGCGCGACTCGCGCTGCATGGACTGCTCCAGGAGCTTCTCCGCCGTGCGCAGCAGCGCATCCGTGCGCGCCGCCGTGCGCGCGTCGTCATCGCGCTCCGCGCGGCGCCGGCGGGTCGAGCCGGTCCGCGCCGTGACCGCCGCCGCCGCTGCCGCCGCCGCCGCCGCCGCCGCCGCCGCCGCGCGCGAGTCCCGGCTCGCGCGCCAGGACTCGGTCGGCTCCGGCGCGAGCAGCGGAAGCGCCGGCGGAAGAGGCGCCGGCGCGGGAAGCGCGTCGCGCCCGCGCAGCGCGCGCGCGACGCGGCGGAGCCCGCGCGCGGCGGCGTCGACGGCGAGGAAGTCTCCGGCGACGCGCGCGAGGCTGTCGCGCGCGCCCTTGAGCGCGGTGGGCCTGAAACCCTCCGTGTACGTCGCCGCGGCGAGCGCGGGCGCGACGCGCTGCTTGGCCTTCGCGCCGGCCGCCTCGGCGACGCGCGCGGCGGCGCGGCTCAGCTGGTCGCGCGTCCGGTCGGCGGCGTGGTCGGCGGCGAGCCGCGCGACGTACGGCGCGTCGCGCTCGACGGCGTGCAGGAACCGCGCTATCGCCAACGTCCGCACTTGCTCGCCGTAGTCCTTCGGGACGCTTCGCAGACGACCGTCTCGAAGCGCCGCGCGGATGTTCTCCGACGACTGCCAGATGGAGTGCCGCGTCGCCGTCGCGCACTCCGCGGCCTGCGCGGCCAAGTCGCGCTCGAGCTTCGCGCGCGCCGCCGACACCAGCGCCGCCGGCCCGGGCGCCACGGCGGCGCCGCGCGCCGTCTCCACCACCAGCGCGTCCACGGCGGCGCCCGCCACGGCCGGCGCGACGCGCGCGGCGACGTGCGCGATGACGGCGCGCGTGCAGACGCCCGCGCCGGCCGAGACGCCGCCCAGGCCGTCCGCGGCTGTCGCGCTCGCCGCGCGCACGAGCGCGTCGCCGTCGCCCCAGGCGTCCGTCGCCGCCGCCGTCGCGCGGCTCGCCGCGCCCGCCGCGCCGTCGTCGAGCAGCGGCGCGAAGAGCGTCGGGGCGAGCGCGCGCGCCAGCGCCAGCGACGCGTGCGAAAACGGAGACAGCGAGCCAGCCGGGGCGGACGTCGCGGCGTCCGGCGCGACGCTCTTGAACAGCATCGTCTCGAGCGCCTCCGACGCCCTCTGCAGCGCGTCGGGGGGCGCCGATGCCACGGGGCGGTCGCGCGCGCAGCACTGCGCCGCCGCCGCGAGCAGTTCGTCGCGCGCGCGCTCGGCGGCGTCCTCAGCGGCGCGCCGCCCGGCGCGCGACACCGCGAGGTGCACGGCATCCGCCGCGCGCGCGCCGCCCGCGCCGACGCGCGCGTGTACGTCCTCCGCCAGCGCTCGGCGCTCGGCGGGGTTCAGCTCGAGCGTCTCCGCGGGGTCGTCTTCGTCGTCTTCGTCGTCGTCATCGTTTTCGTCGCTCTCCTTCGCGGCGGCGCCGCGCTTCCGTTTCTTGGCGCGCATCATCTCCTTCCCCGCCGCCTCGCCGCCCAGCCGCGCCAGCGACTTGGCGCAGCCGGGCTCCTCGGCCCACGCGCGGCACGCCTCGGCGCCGCGCCGAGCGGCCGCGGCCGCGACGCGCGCGCGCGTGTCCGCGCCGCACGCGCGGAGCGCGTCGGCGGCGCGCGCGAGCTCGGCGGCGGCGTCGCGCGTCGCGCAGCGGTCGAAGCCGAACGCGCCGGCGCGCGAGGGGTCCGCCTCGTGCGCGCGCAGCGCGTTCGCCGCGGCGTCCACGCGGCCCACCAGCGTTTCCTGCGTCGGTTCGCGCGTCGGTCGTCACGGCACGGACGCGTGGGGGTCAGAAGGAATCGACGACAGAGGGAAGTGTGCGCGGTGCGCGGTGCACGGTGCACGGTGCACGGTGGACGGACCCTCGTTCGAGCGACGGATGACGCGAATCATCCTAATCATCCGTGTCGTGTCATCGTCGTTCGGGGGATTCGATTCGCTCGCCGCGCGCGCGCGTGCGCGCCGCCCGGTGCGTATCGGGGACGGGCGTGGGATCGCGGAGGGTCGATCGAGCGCTCAGCGCACGCACCATGATGAACCTCAGGGTGGTCTCGTCCACGACCGCGTCGTCGTCCGGGCCCTCACTCGAGGGCCCGGCGGTGGCCGCCGTGCGAGTGTCCTCTCGAGAAAACATGTGTGCCTCCCGGGTGGATCTCGCGGGGCCTCGGCGTCCGAGGCCGGATCGCCGCCGGGGTGGACTCGTCGCCGATCGAGCTCGCCTCAGCACTCGACGCGACCTCCCCCGACGCTACCTGTGGGCGCGCTCGGAGCGCGCCCAGGAGTGGCCCCGGACCGAGCCCGCCAAAACAGAACGATTCCGAGGAAGGACGAAGTTGTTTTCGCCCTTGAGACGAAATTTTGTGAAAGCGCGTTGTTTCGTCCGGGCCGAGTCCTCGCTCGTCAGATCCTGAGCGCCGAGAGCATCCACGCCTCGCCTCGCTGGCGTCCGCCCGTCGCCCCGGCGTACCGCGGCCGATGGTGCGTATCATCGAGCACGACCCCGAGCCGGCTTCCACGTCCCCGCGAGGCGCGGAGGCGCACAAGCTGGAGGGCAACCGCGCGTTCGGGGATGGGCGTTTCGAAGACGCGGAGAGGCACTACACCGCGGCGTTGGAGGCGAGCGCCCCCGCCGCGGATGAGGGCGCGTCGGACGAGCCGGACGAGACGGAAGCCGCGAGCGCGCGACGCGACGCGCGCGAGGACGACCGCGCGTCGGGCGCGGGAACGACCGACGGAGCGCCGCACGTCGCGTCGAGCGACGTGATTTCGAACGAGGCGTCTCGGACGGCGTCGTCTGGCGCTCGCGACGTCGTCGTCCATCGCGCGCGCGCGACGTACTTCGCCAACCGCGCGGCGTGTCGCCTGAAGCTGGCGCGACCGAACGAGGCTGCCGAGGACTGCACGCGCGCGCTGCGGTGCGACGAATCGTTCGTGAAGGCGAGGCTGCGTCGCGCGGAGGCGCGGGAAACGGCGGATCCGAAAGATCTGGAGGGCGCGTTGGCGGATTGCGAGGCGGCGGCGACGGATGCGCGCGCCGACGCGGGTCTGCGTCTTCGCGCCGAGACCGCCGCGGCGCGCCTGCGGCCGCTCGTGGAGGCCCGGCGCGAGGCACTGAAGGAGGAGATGCTCGGAACGCTCAAGGGGCTGGGGGATGCGCTGCTCGGGAACTTCGGGCTGAGCACGAAGAACTTCAAGGCGGAGAAGGACGCGACGGGCGCTTACAGCGTGCAGTTCGTGCGAAACCCGTCGTGAGTCGCGCGTCGGCTCGGACGGCGGCGGCTATCGACGACGTCGGAAGCGTACTTGTGGCGTATCGTATCATCAGACACGCACGTGCATTCACGCCTCGTGCTTCTCCCCGGTCGTCTTCTCTGCGAAACGGGGACGCTCACGCGTCGTGTCAGTCAACCTGTGAAACACCCCCAGCCTGAGTATGCCTTCGAGCGTCTTCGACCCGAGAAACGCGGGGTCCGCGGCGCTCGCCAGGCGCCACGCGTTTCGGCCCGCGGCGCCCGTTTTTTCCAGCGTCTGGACGAGGTCGCGCGCCAGCCGCTCCGCGTCGTTCAGGCTGTGCTCCACCACGACGTCCGCCATCGCTGTTTCCAGCAGGATGTCGAAGTCCTTGCCCTCGTCGTCGCTCCCGGAGAGCTCCTCGCCCTCGAGCGCGCGCCGCTGCTGCGAGCTCGCCAGCCGCGCCACGTTGGGCATGCGCGTCTTCAGGAAACGCAGTTGTTTGGTGATCAGCTCGAGCGCGGACGCGAAGGTCACGGGTTCGAGCGTCGTCCGAAGCTCATCCCCTCGGTCGTCTTCGGTCATCAACGCCAGTGCCGCGTCTGCCGCTCGCGCCGCGGCCGCGTCGGCGACGCGGCCGGTTTCGGCGACGTCCAGCGCCACGTGCAGCGCCGCGCACAGAAACGGGCGGTTCGCGACCGCCGGGCCGAACGGCTCGACCGCCTCCAGCTCGCGGCACGCGTTGCTGAAGTCGCGCAGGCCCAGACCCGGATGCGGGTTGGTAAGGTCGTCGTCCTCGCCGGCCCGCGGGGTCGGGTTCGCGGCCGCGCGCGCGAACGCGGCGAGGACTCGCGCGCGCGTCGCCGGGTCGAACGTCCCGTTTTTTTTCGCCGACGTCGCGTCGAGGGCGCGCGCCTCGACGTCCTCGTCTCCTCGAACCTTCGACGGAATTCTTCCCGCGGAGCCCATCTCGCGGACCTCCGCGCTCGCCTTCGCGGCGGCGCGTCTCCCGAACAGCTCGTCGCACCGGCGTTCGAACGCGCCGATCTGCAACCGGCTCACCTCCTCGAACGCCAGCGCGACCACCTGCGAGTGCACGACCGAGTTCACCTTGAAGTCCAGGTCGAACGCCACGGCGGTCTCGTCCGGCGCGCGCCCGGGCTTGAACCGCCACGTGCTTACCAGGCGCTGGAACAGCCCGTCGTCGTCATCACGCGGCGGGATCGCCGTCGCGGTGACTTTTTTCTCGCCCGTCGCCGGGTCCTCCTCCAGGGTCACGTCCGAGACGTACCGCTCGGAGAAGACTTTGAATCCGATCTCCAGCTCCGCCTCGAAGCGCGTCGGGGTCAGGACGCGGAGCACGCGCGAGGACGCGCAGAAGGGCACGAACTCCTCGTACCGCGCCACGTCCGCGACCACTTGGAACAGCTTCTCGGGCGGGTGCCTCACGAGTTTCGAGGAGGAGAAGACGCGCTCGCGCATCGCGTCCAGGTCGGGCACGGAGAAGAACGACCGCCGACGCGAACGCGCGGGGGAGCGCTCCTCCCGACGGCGGTCCTCGAGGTGTGCGACACCGGCGACCGCACGGGAAACCCCCGAGCGGTTCGAGCCCACGCGCTCAACCGCGTCGACGCACGGCGCCGCGACCCATCGCGCGAACCCGCGAGCCGCGCGCCGCGTGGACGCCATCGCGCGCTCGCACGTCCGTCTGGCCCTCGCGCGCGAAAAACACGCGAGAAACACTTGGAAAATCTCGAGGCGCTCGAGATTCGAGTCGGCGCGCGGCGCGTCGAAACGATCGAAGCTGCAACTATCGATCGCCTTTCGACCAATCAGGTGATTCCGCAATATTGAGTTGGCTCCCGATTTGCGAACTTCGACGGTCGATCCCGGCCGGCCATCGGTCATATTCGCACACACCGAGTCGATACAATGGCTGCCATCACCTCCGCTGCTTCCGCCGTCGTGGCCCGCCCGGCCTTCGTCGGCAAGACCGAGTCCCTCCGCGCCCGCGCGGTCGCCCCCGCGGCGCCCAAGCGCGCGTCCGTGGTGACCTTCGCCTCGGCCGAGGAGACCTCTCGCCGCGCGGCCCTCTCCACCTTCACCGTGAGTGCCCGCACGCCAATCCACATCGCGACCGGCGCCGGACGACACGACAGAAGCGCATCTCGCGGCAAACGCGCGCCTCGACCGCGCCGCCGACGCTCGTCGCGTGCGCGCGTGCGGACGACGACCGACGACGTTGTCACGGGAAAACAAACCCTCCGCATCGCGACAGCGACACGCGAAATCTCGCGACGCGCGATCGGAGCTCTTCCGGTCACCCCCGCTTACCGCTCGACCCTCGATTCCTCTCCCAATCTCAGGCCGCCGGTGTCGCGCTCGCCGCGAAGCCTTCCCTGGCCGCGTACGGTGACTCCGCCAACATCTGGGGTTCCACCACCAACACCTCCGGTACGTCCACGCGAAACGCAGAAAGTTACAACGGGGACGCGCGACCATCTCGATCCGTCCGCGTCGGATAGAGTTTATCTGAACCGACACGCGCGCGCGCGCGAACCGCGTCGCCGCGCGCGCGGTCGACGGCCGTGACGTCGCCGTCGAGCGAGCGTGAATCGCGCGACGGATGCCGCGCGCGCGCGCTCGCGTCGCCCGTCGCTCGCCGGTTCCGGACTCGGCACGAGCGCGATTGTTTCGGCACATCTCGGCGTCATTTCTTCTTCCGGCGAAACGCGAAGCAGATTTTCTTCCTTCGATTTTTTTCCCTTCTGTCGCTGACGAGTTCGCGTCGTTTCCTCCTCCGGCTCTCGGCGACGCCACCAGGCTTCATCCCCTTCTCCGGCGATGGCTACGCCTTCCTCCTCCCCGCGAAGTACAACCCCAGCCGCGAGCGCCCCTTCCCCAACTGCGACGCGTACTTCGAGGACAACTTCGACGCCGTGTCCAACATCTCGGTGTTGGTGGAGAAGGTGAGCAAGTCCAAGATTGAGGACTTCGGCTCCCCCGAGGCGTACCTCGAGCAGATCGGCTATCTGCTCGGCCAGCAGGTGTACGCCGGCGAGACCCGCTCCGAGGGTGGCTTCGCCGCCAACCGCGTGTCCACCGCCGCGGTCCTGGACGTCTTCACCAAGTCCAACAAGGGCAAGACGTACTACTACTACGAGGTGCTCACCCGCACCGCCGACGGCGACGAGGGTGGCCGCCACCAGCTCATCGCCGCCACCGTGTCGGATGGCGTGCTGTACACCTGCAAGCTCCAGTCCGGCGACAAGCGCTGGTTCAAGGGCCAGGAGCGCGACCTCAAGCAGACCTGGTCCTCCTTCACCGTCGCCTAAGCGGCGAACGAAGGCGACCGCGCGCGGGGGCCCGCGCGCGGCCGGCCGGAGCGAGTGATGAGTGCGAGTCGGCGAGAGCGCTGACGTTGTGAATGTCGAGTCCCGCGATTTGGGGAATTTACGTATTCTCGCGCGTACGACAACCGCTGTCGTCGTTTCGGCCGCACGCCGCGTCTCGCGTCTCGCGTCTCTCTCACCCGGAATGGAACGTACCGAAAAATGTCACACGCTGTCCGCGTACTTGCGCAGCACCCCTTCGACGTACGCGATGCGCCGCCACTCGGCGTCGTCGAAAGACACGCGCGCGCGTACGAACCGCAGCACCGCTTCGTGGTACGCGGCGAGGTCGCGCGCGTCCGCGCCCGCGTCGCGGCCCACGTGCTCCGTCCGCGCGTCTGTGCTCGTGGACGCGCGTCTGTACTCGTCCGCGACCGGAATGCGCCAGTGGAGGACGTCCGGGTGATCGCTAAACGCGCGCATGAACGCGATCGCGTCCTTCTCGTCGCGCCTCACGCCCTCGATCGCGCGCGACACGTCGCCGACGGTCACCGCGAAGATATCCAGCGGCGGAAATCGCGCGGGGTCCGGAGCCGTCGAGCGGCGCGCCTCCTCGAGGCGACGACGCGTCGCTTCCGCCTCGTCGAAGGTTTCGTCGTGAGACACGACGGCGTACCCGCCGTCGCCCGTCCCGTCGTCCGTGACGTCGGTGTCCGAGGAGGAAATCAAAATCACGGACGGGACGGGCGAAGGCGCGGCGGCGGTGTCCTCGGCGTCGTCGGCGTCCAAGGCGTCGTCGCCCGGAAGCGGCTGACGCGCGGCGAACTCAATCGGGTTCGCGTCCTTCGCCGCACCCGGCCGGTCGTCTCTGTCCTCCTCGGTCTCGTCTTTGGGAAGTCTCAGTCCGTCGAGCGGCGGCGTCCTCGACCTGCGTCGTCGGTCGCGGCGGGGCGCGTTCCCCCGCGCGGCCCGTCGCGTCGCCGGGAGGACGAGAAGGGC
>Ga0181563_10006414_pt1 | contig 10530 bp, 6 predicted proteins | sample 011ome_25_FD_133759 | JGI IMG/M metagenome (GOLD analysis project Ga0181563, IMG submission 133759) | Coastal salt marsh microbial communities from the Groves Creek Marsh, Skidaway Island, Georgia - 011512CT metaG (megahit assembly) | ecosystem: Environmental > Aquatic > Marine > Intertidal zone... | reverse complement strand
GTCACGTCTTGATTAAGATCTGATCTTAATTGTTATATATGAGCTGTCCCTTCGGGGACGGCTCTTTTTAATTTTTAATTGTATTTAATATTATGGAACAAAACAATGCTCCGGCAAAGCGTGGTCGTAAACCGGCCCCAAAATCACCAGCGGTAAATGCTGGATCTTCGTATAAGATTAAGAAGAAAGAAGTTAAAAAAGACCGTGAAGTCTATATCTTCTTGACTCAAAAGAAAGGTGGAATTTATTTTTCTATTCCACAAAAGAATATCACTGTATTTGATGGGGAGACAAACTCGGTAAGAGAAATCCGTTACTGCTCTAATGAAAACTCCATCTATGCAGACGAACAAGGGCCTAACGGCATAAGAGAACAGATTGTCTTCCGTAACGGTACACTTGCAGTTCGTAAGTCACAACCAAACTTAATCAAATATCTAACTGCTCACCCAGGCAACATTGCTAATGGAGGTGGATTGTTTTATTTAAAAGATGAAGCAAAAACAGCAGTAGACGAGGTAGAGGCTGAATTTGCAGTACACGAAGCAGTAGGCATGATCCGTGATAAGTCTATTGAAGATCTTCTTCCGGTAGCAATGTTCTTGAACATTAATACTGAACAAGAGACTATGGCTATCAAGCGTGAACTACTTAATCACGCAAAGGGTAATCCTACGCAGTTCATTAAGATGTTTGACAACCCAACAGTACGCACACGCAGTGCTATTATGCAAGCCGTTGACTTCCAAATCCTGGAGTCTAGCAATGACGGAATGCGTTGGTTCGATACTGGAGGCTTAATTGTATCAACTCCTATTGGCCAGGACACCTACGATGTAATGACTCGTTTTTGTCTAACCGAGAAAGGATCTGAAGTTTTCTCTGAAATCACCAGTCGTTTAGAATCTATTGCATAAATTTGCATCAGTTCATATTAGACTGTTAACTATTCCATCGAATCTCTTTCTCTCGTTTTTTTGATGGTAGGGCATCCCAAAAGGATGCCCTTTTTTATTTCGTACATTTGCTAATATAGAATCATTGAAGCAATGGCGAGTGTCAATCAAGTATACAACACATTAAAAGACCTGGCGAATAAGGACCAACGAGGCTTTGTGACACCTACTGTGTTCAACAACTTCGCTGGAGTAGCCCAGGCTAAAATATTTAACGATCTGTTCTCTCAACTCAACGTAGCAAAGAATATGAAGCTGCGTGGCCTTGACGTGCAAAGACACTTGAGTAAAATGAAACAGATTGAAGAGGATCTATCTACCTTTTCAAAAACGGAAACCATATCACAAACAAACGGAACTTTTGCAAAGCCAGATGACCTGGCTAAAATCATTTCGTTGCGTACCCAGGGGGCGTATGTGTTTGGAACGTCTACATCTGCAAACATTGATGTAATGTATGACGAGGAGAAGCTAGAATACATCCTACAAAGTGATTTATCAAAACCTAGCGATACATCTCCAGTTGCTTTATTAAGCGATGTAATTGAAGTATTCCCTACTACGGTTAAGAAAATAAAAATCAGATACTACAAGCAACCAGAAGGATTGAATGCTTCTACTGGTGCAAGAACCGCAGCACTGCCAAAGTTTGGTTACGATCAATCGTTGCCTGGAGGCAAAGAGGTATACCTTGCAGCAAACAGCGTGGACTTCGAGTTGCCAGATCACTATGTACCTAACCTGGTAATGGAGATCGGAAAGATGATTGGTATTAACTTGCGTGATGAAGCTGTCATGGCTTATGGCGCACAACCACAACAACAATAATGGCCAGAGATACAATTAGTATTGACCAGATTGTAAACGACTTTGTGTTGACCAGCTCTGGTGATGATTATGTAGCAGATTCATCTAACACTGTGATCCGCAACTTTGCGTTGCGTGGGATTCGTGAGATGGGATTTGACATGCTCAAGCGAGTCAAGTCTTTGAAGCTAGACATTAACAAATCATTGAACACGGTAGATTTACCAGATGACTTTGTAGACTTAATCAAGATAGGTATTGTTGGCCAGGATGGTTTAGTGCATGTGTTTGGGGAAAATAAAAACCTCAACATATCGAACAAATACAAGACCGATGCTGCTGGCAATCTTATAGACAGTGATAGTGATGGCGTATATGATCGTGAGCGTGATCGTGACGTAGTTAATGTAGGTGAAGGATTTAAAGCATACGATAGTTATGTATTCCGTAATTACTTGTACGAAACCACTCAAGGCCGTTTATATGGCGTAGGAGGAGGACAGTACGGTGGTGAGTACAGAATGAACGCAGAAGAAAATCGCATTGAGCTAGGAACTGGAATAGATGCCAGCCAAGTTGTTGTAGAGTATGTTGCGGACGAAGCAAGAAGCACTAACCCTAGAATCCACTTGTATGCTGAAAGCGCATTGCGATCTTATATTTATTACAAGTTGATTGAGCGTAAAAGCACTGTTCCGGCAAACGAAAAGATGCGAGCTAGAGCAGAGTACTACAACGAACGCAGAATTGCAAATTCACGCTTAAAAGCATTCTCTAAAGAAGAAGCGTTCAAGACAATTAGAAAGAATTACCAGCAATCGCCTAAAGGATAATATATGGCCATTGATAAATTAGTTCCTAGATATCTTAATAAAGATGACGATCCACGAGTTCTAAAGTCTATTGAGCTGGTAGATGCGTTAAATGTGCGTATATCCAACAATGATGACGGTAACGCTGGTGTTATTAAGAATGTAAAAGGGAACACCGTTGTATCATACAGAAGTAGTTCGGATACCCTACCGGCTGGTACTAACAAGGTTATCGGAACCGTTACCAATCTGCAAAAGGATGAGGTGTTCTACTTCGTGTACAATAGTAACAGAAACCACTGTATCTACAAATACAATGTATCTAACGATAACGTTATAAAGGTTTACCAGGATAACGTTTTAGATTTTACTTCAAATGGTTTTGTAAAAGCGGATGTTATTGTAAATCAGTATGATGACACGCTGTTGTATTTTACAGATGGAGTTACTGCGCCAAAAAAGATCAACATATCAAAAGCAGAAAGAGGTGGATATCCGGCTGATTATAGCCAGGGGACTAACGCTTCAACTACATTATCTGAACAAGAGCGTTTGCTCTTTATTACTACCGCAAAGCAACCACCCCTTGATCCGCCTACCTGGAGTTTCTTTACGGATACCACAAGAACCGTAAACAATTTGTATGAGAAAACTTTCCAGTTCGCCTATCAGTATATCTACGAAGATGGCGAGGTTAGTGCAATCTCTCCCTATTCATCCGTGGCCTACACATCTGAACAGCTTAATGATGGCCTTGTGTCAGAAGATGCAAAAAAGAACAACAACGGAATAACAGTTTCGGTAAACACAAACATTGGCGATGTCAAGAAGATTCGTGTTCTAGGAAGATCTGGACTCACTGGTGTCTTTTTTATAATTGACGAGATAGATAATGACCGGACGGCTGTCTATACAAAGACCACAAAATTCTTCAATGACGGAAGTTTTTCTGCTGTAACAAATGATGAGGTAAACAAACTCTTTGACAACGTTCCACTTAAAGCAGATTCCCAGGCCATCTCTGGTAATCGATTAATGTATGCTGGATACACAGAGGGGTATGACAATATAGACGTAGACATTGAGGTTCACTCTAACTATAAGAATAGAGCTGATGCCTATGATACTCCAATGACGTTAGATACAGACAACAACTCTGCGGCTAAAACCATCACCATTGATTTGTCTGATTTACCTAGCTCTTTAGCAGCCGGAACAACATATACACTTGATCTATCTATTATTGCAGATTACGTCAAGTTTGATATGCAGAACTATCCAATGTCTTGGACAGAAGCGCAGCGTGGAACAAGTATTATACGTGGGCGTATTGCTGATACGGTTAATGTAGACATGACTCCTATTAAAAGGACTTTTGTTTATTCACCAACATCTGCTAAAACAAAGGAAGATGCAGCGACTGCCATCATGGGATACTTGAGTACTAATATTGATGTATCATTTGATAGTATCGATCAGTTTTTAGATCATGCCACTGAAATAAAAAACGTGGTTAACGGTGGTACCGGTACGAAGAGATTTGCTTTTTACCGTGGATCTGGAACTGTTAGATTCCAAAACCGTTCATACAATACAACCACCGAAAAAATAACAGCGGAGGTAAGAATTACGGAGGCTACGCTTACGCTAGACAAAATGTATGGTGCAGCGAGTGGATCTCCAGACTATGACGATAGAAGATGGGTAGAGGATAGAGGTTACGAAGGCGATCTATTAGAGCCAGCAACTTCTATTGATATATCTTACAGTGGAGATTACAGTACGTATACTGGATATCTAGCAACCCTCTATGGAGATCCTGCGTATTACTTCTATTACCTATCTACAACTGAAACTGCAAATAGTAGATTCCAAAACGCAAGGTTAACGAATAACTCTCGTCTAGTTGAGGGAACTAACGGATCATTATCATTCAAGGCTGGTGCAACGCATAGCCTTGGCGTGGTTTACTATGATGATAGAAACAGAAGCGGATCTGTTCAGAAAGCACCAGAGGCTTATGTAAAGTGGTTCGGTGAGAGAGCGCAAAAAGGCCCAACTTCTATGGTCATGAGGTTGAAGCACAACCCACCAGCTTGGGCAACTAGATGGTCACCGGTATACACTGGAAATACAAGTGTATCTGACTTTATACAATACAGTGTTATTGAGGCATATAGAGAAACTAACACTGAAGCTATAAAGAGTGCTGGTCAAGATTACAATAACAAGCTGTTTGTTTCATTACGATCTTTAGCCGGTAAGGAAGATTCCTACAAGGAAAGTAGAGGAGCATTGATTGACTACTCTTTTAGTCCAGGGGATAAATGTCGCATTGTAAGCTTTGGAAATAACTATTATCCAAACGGTGTTGAATTTAATGTGGTTGGCTATGAATACTTGACAGCTAGTCCATCAGACAACCCTATTTATGATGACACCTCTGATGCAACTAAATACAAAACCACTGGTTACTTTTTGATTCTGGAAGACAATGGTCATCCTAAATTTGGAAAGTCAGCTATTGTATCCGGCACAGACGATTGGGACAACAAGTGTGTAGTTGAAATCTATAGCAAAAGAAAAACAACAGACGGATTACCTTTCTATGAGATTGGTAAATCATATGAGATATCTTCTGGATCACACGGTGGGGATCGTACAGATACTTCGGTTTCATTCAATCTTACCGGGACTGGAACTTGGCGTAGCTTTAAATCTTCTAAAAAGGTATTTAGAGGCGATAAGTTTTCTAATGGTAGTGCAAGAATTGAAGTCTACAATGTAGAGCCTAGTGATGACAGCTCTTACGAGTACAAAGGTAATTGTAGAGTTTACTACGGAGACAGTGGCACACATACGATGACCATCGAAAATCCAGACTCTGTTATTGAAATTGAAGATGGAGATGTGTATTTCCGCTTCCGTCAATTAAGACACGGTAAGGATCACACGACATACAACTACATGACGGAATACATAGAGGATGAATCTGTGAGTGACTTTTTTGTTTCGAACCAAAATTCATTCGGTAGATCTAATCTGTATTCTCCAAACACAATGCAACTGTATCGTAAAGCATCAATTACCTACAGTGAGAAATTTAATTATGACAGCTCGGAGTTACGATTAAGCTCTTTTAATCTATCCCTGGCAAACTTCTCTGATTTTGACAACTCATACGGATCAATAAAATACATTCAGAATTCTGCTGACAGTCTGATTTGTTTGCAGCAAAACAAGATGAGTGTAATTCCGGTGGGAAGAAACATTATTGAATACGCTTCTGACAACGCAGATCTTGTTGCATCAAACAATATCCTGGGAACTCCTCAATACATGGCTGGAGACTATGGATGTGATGACAATCCAGAAAGCGTTGCTATTAGGTTTGGTCGTGTATATTTCGCAGACATTCGTGCTGGTAAGGTTTTAGGTTTTGGTGCTTCTGGTATCGAGCCTATTAGCGAGAAGAACATGGACAGCTTCTTCAGTAAGAAGTTTGCAGATGCAACAAAGTACAGCTCGGCAGTAGATTTAAACTCTGGATTTGATCCGGACAATGACGAGTACATTATATCGATTAATGATATTTACAACAGTACGATTGTTGTTACACATTCTAGCGGATCTACTACAACTACATTGAGCAGTAACAGTAGCGGTGGTATCACAACCTCGCCAGTATACGGATCGGATTACTTTTCATACGAAAACACCAACATTGACTGGGAAGACGTATTTAGTCTTTATGAAGATGCTGGCAACGGTGTAATCTACATGGACCGTAACGATATAGGTAACACACAGCTTGATATAGCTTTGAGCGAAAGCGTTTCTGGAACACAAAGTATTGTTGCTACCACAACGCAAAACGATTTCATAGGGCTTGCAAGTATTGACCTGGCCACTGGTATAGTAACCTTAACCAACGGAGAAGGAACAACATTTAACACCTCTGGTACAACAAAACAATTCGAGGGCTTTACTGCTGCGTATGATGTTAAGTCTGCACAATGGGTTACGTTGTATTCTTTCATTCCAGAAAAAATGGGATTCATCAAGAACCAGTTCTTCACTTTCAAGGACGGTCGCATGTACACCCATGAAACAAACAACACACACAACAGCTTTTACGGCACAAGCTATTCAAGTAAGATCAGCGTGGTAAGCAACCAAAACCCATCTATGGTTAAAACGTATGAAACGATTAGCCTGGAAGGAAATGCTGCCTGGGATGCTACATTTAAAAACAGTGATCAAGAAAGCAGTATTACTGCTAGTTCTTTTGACGAGCGTGAGCGAAACTACTACGCACACATTGGTCGTGATACATTAGGTTCTACCGGACACATCGTAGGAATTGGCGAGGTAGAAAGCGTTACTGGAGATAAGATTGTACTAACGAGTCGCATCAGTAATGTTGCTATTCCTTACGAGTCTGATATCTTAAAAGTTAGCGGATCTACCCTGGTAGACACTAACCTAGATGTTAATGCGATTACTGGCAGAAAAGAAATCCAGGCAGATGCAACTGTCACTGGTGTTTCCGCTGGCGATGTATTGGTGTCAAGAAGCCAGTCTGCTATGGATGGTGATCCAATGCGTGACTACTACCTACAAATAGACCTGGAAAAAACCTCAAGCACTGCAATAGAACTGTATGCAGTAAATGCAAACTTTGACAAATCAAATCTACATGACCAACAAGGTCAATAAATACTTATTTTTGTAATTATGAGAGCCAATAAAAAAACTAAAAAAGTCCCAAAGGCCCAGGCTGGTATGTTGATCGGTGCTGGTTTGTCTGCTATCCCACAAGGTATCGCTGCTTATCAAGGATATAAGGCAGCTAATGCGGCTCGTGCTGAAGAAGCTTCAATTAAGGCTATGATGCCTTCACTGACTTCCCAGGAGGACTACTACAACTATTACCAAAAGCAAGCTCAATTACTCAATCAGTCTAAACTGCAAGAGCAGATGGATCGATCTGTATCCGCTGCTGCGAAAACCCTTTCAGACACTGGCTCTCGTGGAGTACTGGGTGGAGTTCAAGGAATGGTTGGTCAAGCTCAACAACAAAAAGCAGATATCACACAACAGCAAGGACAGCAACTGCTTGGTGCTTATGAGAAGATGATCCAGGCTAAAGGTGCTGATCGTAACTTACTTCTAGGCATGCAGCAAAATGCTCGTGCCGCAGCAACTGCTGGTCAAGCGACAATGCTCCAGGGACTCCAGGGTATTGGAGACTCTGCTTTATCTGCTGGTCTTGAAGCAGAGAAGCTTAAAGTTGGATACTACGATGGCCGAGAAACTGGAACTCAAGGCAGCAAAGAAAAGGGGGGTACTATTGAAAAAACCCCTGGTGAGTTCTCACACGAAAAGAACCCTATCGATGTAGTACAAGATGGAACCAAGATTGCAGAGATGACCGGAGGTGAATACATCTTCAATCCAAAGCAAATGGCTGCTATTAAGAAGCTTGTATCTGAAAATGACGGTAACAAGTTACATTCCTACATGAAAGGAATCATCAAGAAATTCGAGAAAAAGGCTAAATCATAATGGCAATATTTACTGAAAACATAGCACCAAAATCTGCTGCCTCTTCGATGATATCAAAGTTTGGCGATGATATGTCTAGAATGCAATATTATCGTCAGCAAGAGCTACAAAGGCAAGAAGCAAAGTCAGAGCGTGCAGCGGAATACCGTGGTGAGTCTATGGCTATGATCAATTCATTGCAAAACTTTAACGGCCTTTATGACGTTGCCCAGGGGATGTACAATACATACCTTGAATACGAGAATGCCGGTGACACGGAGAACGCTGCAATGGTAAGAAAACAGCTTGACATGACCTTGAAGGCCATGACTGGGTACACTTCTAGTTTTATCCAGCAACGTAACACCTTGTCTGATGATAAGGTACTTGCTGGTTTTGAGAATTCACATCAAGACTTGCAGTCTATTGCGGATGAATACCAAAGTCGTGGCTACAAATATATTGGCTTCCAAAACGGATCTCATATCGTAGAAGATGAAAACGGTCAGCAAATGACTGTAGAGCAGATTCCTGGACTTTCGGACGGCACAACATTCTTGAATGATAATCGTGTAATGGTTAAGGAGGATCTTCCTCCTGGATACGTTGACGTGTATCAATATGCATCACAAAAAGCAAATGCTATGCTTACTTCAGATGTTATTGACGAGTACGGTCGTATTACTGACGAGGAATCTTTACGCAATAAACTAGCTGCTGACTTTGATGAAAAGACTATAATCAATGAAGGCCAGATCCTTAACATGATCTACCTGGATCAAAGAGAAAAAGGAAACATGAGTCGTTATGATGGTCAAAAGATATCCGAGCTGGCACAAGATTCATCATACGTTAACGGACTAAAACAACAGTTTGTAGACGATGCTCTTGATCAACTAAAATCTAGCATCGATGTCAAAGACACTCCGTCTCAAGCTTCTGCTAAAGAGAAAAGCCGTTTTATTCAAGAACTAGAAGTGCAAGATGGTGAGATTACTACTGCGAAGTCACCAATCCGTTTTGACATCCAAGTGCCTATAGAGGGTTCGGAAGAAATGAAAGGTAAGTCAATGTACATTCTAGGCATCAAGAAGAATGACAAAGGGCTACCAATTATTCAAAACTCTGTTATTACAGCGGAAGCCTCTTCTCCTGGATCAGCACCTTCGACAACTAAAATTGAAAACATTAAGTTGGTAAAAGGCAGTCAAGAGTGGAAAGGTTTGTCTGATTATTTTGGTGGTGAACAATACTTAATCCAGGCACTAAAGAGAATGGGTGTCGACATGGACAAGTATACAATGTAAGACTTGCTTTTTTTGGTATCTTTGCTTAACAAGCAAAATACCTTATGGACGATAAAGTTCTCAAGCTCATTGACCGAGCAATCAATGAAGGATTATCCTACGGAGAAGTAGAATCTATTATGGCGTTTAATGGCTACGATCAGTTGGCCATTGACCAAGCATTATCAGAGATTAAAAAAAAAAGACCGGAGTTCGTTTCGGATGTTCAGCTTCCTTCGGAGCAAACGGATTCTACGGCCTTCAATGTACCTTCAGACACGGTGTCAACAGCCGTTCAGTCTCCATTGGCATCTTCCGAGGAAGTATCTGATGATCCGCTTGCTAACTTTAAAGAAGACTACTACACAGATCGTGGTGGTCTAAATGCTTATGCAGATAAGCAAATTCAAACTGCTCAAAATCTAAACAAGACTTTTGGTGATGCCGATCCAGATCCTCTAAACTTTTTTGAGAAAGCATACCAAAGAGGACGAGGTATTATAGAAGGTGCTTCAACTCCAGCCGGCATGCTTGTTGCGTTCGAGTTTGGGAATATTGCTGAAGAAACAGAAAGATCACGACAACAAGACGAGTTTGATAATAACATAGAAGCTCAAAAAGAGCTTCGTGATTCTCGGATTCTTGCAAACGCAAAAATCAATGAACATTTTGGATTTGACTTTAATCTTTACGAGGAGAACGAGGATGGAGTACTTGTCGCTAATAAAGACAAGAGAGATAAGTTTAAGCAATACATAGAAGGTCTTAACAACGAGGGAGAGTATTTAAGAAATCAAATTGCTATTGAGGATGCGATTGTAAAAGACCAGGCAATGAACAATCTTGGTCCTTTTCAAAAATGGATGTTGGATCAAGCCTCTGGTAAACCATTTGATCCAGCTAGATCAATATCGGGGCTATCAACAGCAGTCGTTGAATCAATATTCCCAGAGTACGGAAAAAAAATTAATGCCCTAACGGAGTCTACCTCACTGTATACTGAAAACCTAGTAAACAATCTTATTGGTGTTGGTGCAGATTTAGTTGGTGCTGATGAGGCTACTGCTGGTAGAATTAAGCAGCGTGAGATGGAAAAGCGTGCTAGAATCAAACTAGATGCTG
>Ga0181563_10006412_pt1 | contig 10531 bp, 11 predicted proteins | sample 011ome_25_FD_133759 | JGI IMG/M metagenome (GOLD analysis project Ga0181563, IMG submission 133759) | Coastal salt marsh microbial communities from the Groves Creek Marsh, Skidaway Island, Georgia - 011512CT metaG (megahit assembly) | ecosystem: Environmental > Aquatic > Marine > Intertidal... | reverse complement strand
GGAAAGACCGAAAGAAGAAATCTTCGGAAAAAGATAGAAGGCTCCCTTTGAACGAAGGCATTCGATTCCTGAAATCGCATTGAGTCCATCTAGGAGTAAAAGGCGACGACGATTAAAATGCACTAGCATTTCACGAACCGCTTGCATGGATTGCTCCCAATTTTGAACAGCTGCCAAAGCTCCATATTGGGCAAAAGTAGTGGCATTGGATGAAGTTTGGCTCTGTAAGTTTGCTACTGCATTGGCTATTGTAGGGTTAGCAACCAAAGTGCCTAATCTCCATCCGGTCATAGAAAAAGTCTTACTGAACCCAGAAACAGTTATGACTCGATCTTGGGCTTCCTTCGAGAAAGAAGCTGGATGATGATGAGTCGATCCATCGTAAAGTAAATACTCATATATTTCATCAGACATGACTAGGAGGTCTTTACGGATTGCTAAATCAATTATTGCTTCCATTTCCTCCAGTTCATAAAGACATCCAGTCGGATTGGACGGACTATTCAAGATCAGCAACTTTGTGGAGGGAGATAATGCCTCTTCAATTTGCTCGGCAGTGATCTTGAATCCTTGATCGTCCCCAGCAAGTACAACTTTAGGGGTTGCTCCAGCAAGCTTTACCATTTCGGGATAACTCACCCAATAAGGGGCTGGAATTAGGACCTCATCTCCGGGGCCGCATGTAGCAAGAATGGCTAGATAACAGGAATACTTTCCGCCCGGACTGACAACTACTTGTGCCGCATTAGCCTGATCGATTACACCCTTTTCATAGTATTGTTCTGCCAAAGCTTGACGCAATTCAGGCAAACCTGAAGCAGCGGCATATTTAGTCTTTCCATCGGCAAGGGCTTGGGCACAGGCATCTTTAATAAATTGAGGTGTATCAAAATCTGGTTCCCCTGCACCAAAACCACAAACATCTTCACCAGAAGCTTTGAGCGCTTTAGCTTTAGCATCAACAGCTAGCGTGGGAGATGGGGCAATATTCTTTGCCCATGTGGATAAGTAGTTCGTACTCATAAATTAATTGCAGAAAAAATGGAAAGTTCAGATCACGCAAGATCATTTAGTTCTATTCCATACCTCATATTGGATCGAAAGAAATTGAAGACTGATTAATCGGTAAAGATAATCCATCCGAGGTAAAGATGGCTGGAGACAAGTCAAGATCATGAGCAACCGCCTGAATCTCGAACCGAGTGCGTGATTTGGAATCTCTTTCTTTAACATCGACTGATTTTACGATCCACCGATCATCCACTTTCTTTAAGCTTTGCAGTGAAACAATACGGGAAGGAAGAATACCTCCATCAAAATGCTCTACGCGTAGTGGAGCGTCATAAGTATCGTCTAAAGCTAAACGAATGGATTGAAGCTTAGTTTTATGAGTTTTCTGTCTGCTTGGAGAAGTGAAATTAAATAAATGAGAACGCCTCCCACATACCCGCCCAGATTTTTGATAATCAAATGGCCAATTTACAAAAGGCATTAATAGATCAAAGGGAGAATGATGGATTCCTCTAACCCAGGAATTTTGCCAGTTTTCTGCTTTGATTTGTGAAACTTCTTTAAATTGAGATTGCCAGTGCCAAACCTTGGAGTCTTTTAGATCACGAATTAATAAATAAGAAATTCTTGATTCTTGATCGATGGAACTGTCTAATATATCGAGACGAGAGTTTGGAGACTCGGGATATGGTCCCGAAAGCAATCCGTTTTTTACCTCGGCGGATTTATTTCTTGGGTAGTGAATAAATTGGAACCGATATAAATAAGCTCGGTGATAAGATGCTTCCTTTGGGTTACCAAAATAGGCGTCCTTAAATTGATTTACTTTTTTTACTGCTGATTCCCTATCCAATAATGGTGCAAATCCCCGGGCAGGAAAATTAACCTGCCCGATCACACATTGGGTGGAAGAAATTAGCCCAAGAAAAAGAGTGAGAAGACCAGCGAGAAGTTTCACTTCTTGCTAAAACTGAAAAGGAATACAACTAAGGAGAAGTATTCCCGTCTGATCCTTTTATGGGAGTAGTATCAGGGATAACCTCTGATCTCACATCAGGTGGAGAAATTGGTTCCACTGGAGCAAGCGAAGTGCCTTCCGATACATTTGCCGGTGCAACATTGCTAGAGCGTAAGAGAGCATTTTCTGAACTGGCCTCGCTTTGATAAAGGGCATACAAACCAAAAGACAAAATAAAGAAAAATAAAATTCCCCAAACCGTAATCTTGGAGAGTTGGGCGGCAGAACCCGCACCTAAATATTGATCAGCTGCTCCACCACCCAAAGCTGAACCCATGCCTCCAGAAGTACGCTGAATTAAAATTAAAAGCACAACTGCCAAGCATAAAAGAATCAAAAGAGTAGTTAGAAAAACAATCATATTAAAAATAGTTTGTAAGGTTTAAAAATGAAGAATTGCTCTCAAAAAGCAACCTCCTTTACGTAGCACGAATATTCCAGTTAAAGTTAAGACTGGAATTGAGATAAGAAACTGCTGAGATCTTTTTCGTCCTTAAATGAAAAGGATATTGTTCCTTTCCCAGATCGTGTTGCTTTGATTTTCACTTTTCTGCCGATAGCACGAGATGTCTTATTGGCAAGTTCTTCAAATTGATTATTGGAAGCATTACGGGTATTTTTTGTATCAATTTTTTTTATCCAACCTAACAATGCTTCCTCTGTCTGTCTGACTGTCCATGCTTCTAAAACTGCTTTTCTGGCAATAGTTAATCGAATTTCTTGGTCATCCACACCAAGAAGTACCTTAGCATGACCAACGGATAATTCACCATCGGCTAACAATCTCCTTAATTCTCCATCCAATTGAAGCAGTCGCATTAAATTAGAAATATGGGAACGGCTTTTTCCCATACGGCGAGAAACATCCTCTTGAGTAAGATTAAAATCGGAAATAAGGGATTGGTAACCCAGAGCTTCTTCTAAAGGATTGAGCTCCTCCCTTTGCAAGTTTTCGATCAAGGAAAGGCTGGCTGAGGAAAGGTCACTGGCATCAAGAATTCGAGCCAAAATAGTTGAGCGACCTAAATGCTGGTGAGCTCTCCAACGTCGTTCGCCTGCAATCAACTCATATCCATTTTCAACAGACCGCACGACTATAGGTTGAAGTAAACCTTCAACCTTAATACTCGAAGCCAACTCCTGAATGGACTCAGGATCAATTACCTTTCTAGGTTGATGCGGATTCGGAACCACTAGATTAATTGGAAGATCCTGCAAGTGGTTTGAGGAAGTATCTTCATTCCTTTTGGCAGATGAAGCGTTCTCTGATGCCTTCTCATGAAAAGGCTCAGGGGCAACTGAATTAGATTCATCCGTGTTTGACAAAATAGCAGAATGTTCTGTTCCCCCTGCAGCAATCAAACTCCCTAATCCCCTACCTAACTTACGGGTCGTTATATTCATTTCGCCTAAGTTGTTATTTTTGAGGAACAAATAATTCTCGACCCACGAAAACTTTTGTAGGGTCAGCAATTTGATTGGCATTGATTATCCAGGAAACCTTCGATTTATATTTTTGTGCAATGCTGCTTACTGTCTCTCCTTTATCAACTTTGTGAACAAACCCATTTTTGGGGTAGTTATCCGAAAAACTTGGTTGAGCAGGGACATGAGAGCCGTTGACTGTGGAAGAAACCTGTTCAAATCCACGATTCATTTGTTCGATGATTTGTTCAAATTTTCGGTTTAATTCTTTCTGCATCGATGATCGTATTTTTTCACTTTCCTTGAGGGCAAGTTCAAGTGCCTGTACCCTGGTCTGGAAATTTAGCCTTACAGATGCCTCACTTCCTTTAGTCTGTTCAGCCAAACGGTCAAGTTGCTCCACGATTACACGAATTTGTGCATTTTCTCGCCTCAACATTTCCACTTCACTGCGTAAACTAGTCACTTCTCTATTAACCAACTCCAAATCTTGTTTCAAATTTGCTATGATTACTTTGTTTAATTCCTGCCCAAAACTGTACTTCGGCAGTGAAAAGCACACAGCTGTAAAGCAAAGCATGACAATAAGCCTACCCGTTCCCCTAATAATCACCACATCTCAACCTAATAAGGCTCAAACAATGAATCAAGAAATCTTTTCGATTTTAGCGAAGTAATGGAAGCGGTTTTTGTGAGGAAATAAAAATAATATTTTCAGGTATAGAATATCCCCGCAAAAAGTCAGCAACAGGAAGCATCTTGCCGCCCGGCTTTTGCAATTCTTGAATCTCAACTTTACCGTCTCCTGTGCCGATAATTAAACTTTGTGAGAATCCCGGATCTCTTTGACCCACCTTTAGCATTCCTGAATTTGAAACTTTCCTCATTTTACCAACTTTGAGCACGGTTTTTCTATCGACAAAAAATGATCCGGGCCAACTTGAAAACGCACAATTTCTAGAAATCAACTCTTGGGCGGATAAAGAGAAATCAAGAAGACCATCGTCTTTTCTTAATTTCCGACAATAACTTGCTTCTTCCTCTCGCTGATCCATCAGTTTACAATTCCCACTAAGCAAAACAGGTAGTGAACGAAGAATCAAAGGAACCGATGCTTGTGCTATCTTTAGTCTTAAGGAAAGTCCTGTATCTGAAGAAAGGATTGGGACAACCTGGGAATCGACAATTGGACCAGCATCCATGCGGGGAACTACTTGCATTAAGGTAACTCCAGTTTTTTCCTCACCCAGAGCAACAGCCGTTTCAATCGGTGATGCCCCTCGATATTTAGGTAATAAAGAAGCATGTAAATTAAAGCAACCGAGGGGAGCTAAATTGAGAAAATGATTATTCAGAATGTGTCCATATGCCATGACCAAAATTAAGTCTATAGACTTTTCTTTTAACCACTCAACTTGTTCGACACCAGGTTTGGAAGGATCATGAACAGGAATGGAGAGACTATGTGCCCATTTCTTGATAGGATTGGAATGAAGTATCCGACCGCGTCCAGATTTTCGATCTGGTTGTGTAAGAACTGCCACAATTTCCAAGTCTTCATCACAATTTAAAAGTGCGTCCAAGAAAGGTAATGAAATCTCGTCAGATCCAAAAAAAGCAATTTTTACAGGTTTTTTTTCCATGAAAGTCTACTGATATCAGGTTTTTTTTAATCTACAAATTACTTATCAGCACAAAAAAACCGCCCATAACCGGGCGGTTTAGATAAATACAGATGAAAGGAACTTTATATTAAAAGCATCTAGGCAGACTTTCTTTCTTCTTGGTAACGTGCTTCTTTCCCAGCTAAAGAGAATTTAATTGGACAACCGGAAAGTCCAAACTTTTTCTGGATTCCTTTCTCTAAATATCTTCGATACGGCTCATCAAGTTTATGTTCCCTATTGCAAAATAACTTAATACGGAAGGGTCTTTTATCGACTTGCACTGCATAGAAAATTTTGAACCGTTTCCCGCCCACTTTTGCCGGAGGACGATGCTCAAACATATCACCAATGAGCTTATTCAAGGCAGAAGTAGATATCGACTTTTCCAATCGGGAATCCAAATCACGGGCAACCTGTAAAAAATCCTGCATCGCATATCCTGAAAGAGCGGATACAAAACTAATGGGTGAGTCTGGAAGGAAGAACAGTTCTTTTCGTATGGATTGAAGATATGCCTTACGAAAGGCATTTTCATCATCGTATCCAGGCAAAGGATCTTTACGGAAGCCCTCCAAAGCAAGATCCCACTTATTAACCAAAATCGCTAAAGCTTTTCCCTCCTCTAACACATGACCGGCTAGAATTTTATCCTGTTTAGTTACCCCCTCTCTAGCATCGAGAACGAGAAACACAACTTCCACTTCTTCAATGGCATGTTTTGTTCTAACAGAAGAGAAATAATCTAAAGATGTATCCACTCTTTTTCTACGCTTTAAACCTGCTGTATCAAACAAACGAAATCGCCAAGGTTCATCACCACCTTCGGGCTGATAATCTAAATCAAGTTCAACCGTTTCTCTCGTAGTACCAGGTACATCACTAACGATCAAACGCTTCATGTCCAATAAACGATTGCATAAGGATGATTTGCCCACATTGGGTCGACCAATGAAAGCAATAGACGCTCGCTCGCTTCCCAACTCATTCCCAGGTAAAATTGGAGAGGGCAATAAATCTTGAAAGATTTTTTCTAATTCCAAGACCCCGTGCCCATGCTCAGCAGACACCCCTATCTGCGTGGAAAAACCGAGTCGCTTAAATTCTTCAAATGAATATCCGTCTTCTGGATTGTCCATTTTGTTTACAACTAAAATCGGTTGCTTGCCCATCTTTCTAAATTTTTGGGCTAAGGTCTGATCCAGAGGTAATAATCCAGTACGAGCATCAACGACAAAAAGAAGAAGATCTGCTGCAAGAATCGCAAAATCTGCTTGATCTTCGGTAGCTTTCTGGATCTCGATTGGCGTCATTTCGGGAATCATGCCAATACCACCAGTATCCATGAGAACAAAACCTTGGGGACTATCAGCAATTACAACATCACGAGTCACTCCTGGGCGGTCGTGAACAATTGAAATTCGCTTACCAGCTAAACGATTAAACAACCGGCTTTTACCCACATTAGGACGGCCAACAATAGCAATACTTGGATTCACTTAATTAGGATGAGCAAGCCTTACCCTGCAATCGGAAGTGTTTGTCGTTCTTTACTTATTTGAGTCAAGAATTTATCGATCCGATCAGTAGCAACCACTAATTTCTCATAGGAGGTAGAAAAACTTGCCCGCACATGCCCCTTGCCATGAGGACCAAAAGCGGTTCCAGGAACAACTGCCACTTCGGATTCCCTAAGCAGTCGATGACAGAATTCCACTTCGTCTAAGCCCGAGACATTAGATACCTCGGGGAATGCATAAAAAGACCCTCTCGGGAGATGACAACTCAAACCCATCTCGTTGAATCTACGAACAACCAAATCTCTACGCTTAGAATACTGCTCACGCATACGGGCAACATCCTCTGCTCCATTTCTTAAAGCTTCAATTGCAGCTTCTTGACTAAGAATGGGCGCACACATCATGCAGTACTGATGAATTTTCATCATCGCTTCGATCAACCAGTCTGGCCCGCATGCAAACCCCACCCGAAAACCAGTCATGGCAAAGGCCTTGGAGAAACCGTGAAGAAAAATGGTTCTTTCCTGCATGCCCGGAAAGGATGCAATGCTTAGGTGCTCGCCCTCATAGGTCAATTCAGCATAAATCTCATCACTGATCACAATCAGGTCTTTTTCCATCGCAAACTTGGCTAAGCGCTTAAGTTTTTCTCTGTCCGCCGTACCACCAGTTGGGTTAGTAGGGAAATTAAGCATTAATACTTTGCAACCTGGTTGCCAAGCATCTTCAAAAGCTTGAGGATCCAAAGCAAAGGAATCCTGAGAATTAGTCGCCACTGGGATCGCTTCACCGAAAGCGAGAGCAATACTCGGACCATACGATACATAACAGGGTTCATGATATAGAACCTTATCACCTGGATTTATGATTGCCCGTAGAGCAATATCGATTGCCTCTGAAACACCAACCGTAACAAGGACATCGGATTCCGGGTCATATTCGGGTCCAAAATGTTGAGCAACATAAGTGGATATTTCCTTCCTCAAAGACAATAAGCCTCGGTTATCTGTGTAAGAAGTCTTTCCCCGTTCCAGAGCAAATATAGAAGATTCTCTGATTTTCCAAGGGGTGATGAAATCAGGCTCCCCTATTCCGAGGGATATGGCCTGAGGCATTTCTGATACGATCGCAAAAAAGTCTCGAATTCCAGACCTAGGCAAACTGGCTACATGCTTGGCTATGTATTCTTCCGGGTTCATGAAACTTCAAGCACTAACCGCTGGCTTTTCAGGGTGGTCGCCTTCCCTCGACAGCAGATGCCCGTGCTCCTTGTAGGAACGAAGGAGAAAATGTGTAGCTGTGGAGAGAACTCCCTCAATCGTGGCAAGTCTCTCTGAGACAAAGGTGGCCACATCATGAAGGTTTTTACCTTTCACAATGACCAAAAGGTCATAGCCTCCAGACATTAAATGGCATGCCTCCACCTCATCAAATTTTGAAATTCGATGAGCCAAGCGGTCAAAGCCCCCTTCCCGCTCTGGAGTTATCTTCACCTCAATGACAGATTTGACCTCTCCTGCTCCATTTTTCGATGGATTAATCAAAGGAACCCAACCTAGTAAAACACCACTATCCCGAAGAGCCTTAATTTCAGCTTCAATATCTGCAACCTCGCGACCCAAGATTTTGGATAAAGACTCAGCACTTGGATTTGCGGTTTCTTGAATGATGGAAAGGAGATCGCTCATAACCGATTATACTAACAATTGTGAATAACTCGGTAAAGAAGCAAAGGTAAGCAATTTAAGAATTATTCTATCGATCAAATTATTCCTTAACGGACAGATCAATTTCCAGTTCAAGTAAAAGCATCAAAATAGAATTAAGCCCAATGGAGTGGGTAATTTCACCCGACTTCACCAGTTCTTTGAGCATAGTAATTGGGTAGAGTTCGGTAACAAGTTCTTCGTGCGGATCAAAATTCAACTTGGCGGTCTTGCGTGCTTCACGAACCATAACGACATGACAACGGTTCGAAAGAATAGCTGCATTGGGACGGACCGATCCAATGAGCTCAGGTTTTTGCCCTACATAACCAGTTTCCTCCTCTAATTCTCGAATTCCGGCAATGATTGGATCTTCCCCCTTTTCAACCACGCCACCCGGAGGTTCCAAAGAATTTTCACGACTACCAAAACGAAACTGTCGAACCAATACGATTTTTTGCTCAGGGGTGATTGCTAAAACATTCACCCAATCGTTGGTATCTAAAACATAAAAATCGCCCTCCAGCCCATCCGACCTTCTCTTGAACCGTCTTTCACGAACTTCAAATATGCGGCAATTCGCATATAATTTTTCGCTTTGCAGATCCCAAGAACTAGGCAACTTCTTTTCAGTCATAGTTTTAATTCTAAGGACACAAACTCAGCAAGGTCTTTACAAATAGGAACTTTTTTTTGGCTAGCTTTTAATTCAAGCTCTTCATCGATTGGCTTTCCCGTACGCACAAGGGCTCCCCGCATGCCGGCATCCATTCCAGTTTGTGGATCAATCCATTTATCCCCTACGACCCAGCATTCCGATGCAATGAGATTATATTTTTGGATCATTTCAGATTCAAAGCGAGGAGATGGCTTGCGGTAGACGATAGCCTCTTCGGGTGATTCTGGGGCGATGCACACCTCAGTAAAAAAGCTATCGGGCCAGTTAAATTTTTCGTGCATACGAAGGTTGCAGGCATTCACATCCGACAACTTGTAATATCCCCGGGCAATGCCAGATTGATTGGTGTGCATAAAAAGAAGGTACCCTGCTTCCCTAGCAAGTTGAAGGGCTGGACCAGCACACCTTATAATTTCCAGCTGATCAGGATTTTTTAAGTAATGTGCATCTTCGATAAGGGTGCCATCCCGGTCCAAAAACAAAGCTTTTTTGTTAGCCACAGCTAGGAAGAAAGTCCCAATATTTCAGCCGGAGAAACCGTGGCGGTTCCTACTTTACCCACAACCACTCCTGCGGCGGAGTTAGCAAATTTAGCCGCTTTTTCAAAAGACTCTCCGGCAGCCAAGGCAAGAGTCAATGAAGCAATAACGGTATCACCTGCACCAGAAACATCAAATACCTCACGGGCTGCAGTTGGTATAGTCTGTACAATTTCACCCTCATGAGCGAGCAGCATTCCCCCAGCTCCCAAAGTCACAGCAAGGAAACGGGGAGAATATTTTGCAAAAATTTCTCCAACCACATCTTCCTCAGGAAAAGGGCTTTGTATATCCCTGCGTAATCCTGCTAATTCAAGTGCCTCTACACGGTTTGGGGTGAGCAAATCGGGATAAGAGTATTGCAAAGGACGCGATGGTTTCGGATCAACAGCAACAAACTTAGCTGAATTTCGGACTAATTTGATAAGGTCATCCGTGACAAAACCTTTGCCATAATCAGACACGATAACCGCATCCACAGACTGGGCTTTTTTGGCAATTAGTTCACCCATTTCATGAAGGTTTGGCGAATAATGAACGGATGAAAACTCTCGGTCCACTCGGCAAATTTGTTGGTTAGATGCGGTTACTCTTGATTTGCTTATGGTGGGTGCGGATGAAAACCGAAATTGGGTATCCACCATAATCTTCTGTTCTGCGAGTATACTTACCAACTCTTCACCTCGCTCATCCTCTCCAAACCAACCGATACCCTCAACTTCAGCACCTAGCGAGCGAAGATTGAGGGCGACATTGGCGGCTCCTCCCGCCACCGATCTCTCTTCGGTTACAGCAAGAACGGGTACAGGGGCTTCGGGAGAAATTCGGCTCACCTCACCTATGACATAGCGGTCCAGCATGACATCACCAATTACCAGAACACGAAGGCTCTTGATCTGTTCAAGAAGTTCTTTCATCAAATATATTTAACATGATGCGAATTATTTCCATTCTGCCAATTGTCTTCCT
>Ga0181563_10006405_pt1 | contig 10537 bp, 4 predicted proteins | sample 011ome_25_FD_133759 | JGI IMG/M metagenome (GOLD analysis project Ga0181563, IMG submission 133759) | Coastal salt marsh microbial communities from the Groves Creek Marsh, Skidaway Island, Georgia - 011512CT metaG (megahit assembly) | ecosystem: Environmental > Aquatic > Marine > Intertidal zone... | reverse complement strand
GGGTCCGGGAAAGGGCCGCGGCGGGTCGGCCGACGGTCCAGGGAACGACGGCCCGGGAGCGGGTGCGTCGGCTGGGGCCCGCCCTGGGTGCGGGCCGCGGTGCCTCCGGGGATCCCCGTCCGGGCGCGGGCGGAGGGGAGGGGGCCACGTCGGGGGGGCCGTGAGCGCGCGTCCCCCCGGCCCACGTTCGGCCCCGGGTGGGGCCAGGGCGCGTCCCTCCGCGGGCGCGGCGGCGGCCCTCCCCCTCCTCGGGGCGGGCCGCCGCCGGGCCGGGGGCGCGCCCACGGATGGGCGGCGCGGGGCCTCCCCCGCCCCGGGCCCCAAGGGGCCCGAGGCGGGTCCTACGGGACCCGAGGGGGGAAGGCCGGCGCGCCTCACGGCGGCCGCCCGCGCCGTCGCCCTCCCGCGGGGGGCGGCGGGCGGGGGCCGCAGGAGCCTTGAGCCGGTGGGGGGAGAGCCGGATGCGGTGAAAATCGCACGTCCGGTTCGGCGGGGAGTTCCGGGGCCCCCGCGGGGGCGCGGCGGCCTTTCAGGGCGTCGTCGCCGGCGGAGCCTCGGGCTTACCCGACTGATTTTGCCTGGCTTCGGCATCGTGTCCCACGTGATCTCGACCTTCTCCTCGAAGCCGGTCTTCGGGTACCTGGGCATGGTCTACGCCATGGGGTCCATCGGGATCCTCGGGTTCATCGTGTGGGCGAGGCACATGTTCACCGTCGGGTTGGATCAGGACACGCGGGCCTACTTCACGTCGGCGACCATGATCATCGCGGTTCCCACGGGGATCAAGGTGTTCTCGTGGTTGGCGACCATGTGGGGGGGTCGAATCGTCCTGGCCACGCCGATGCTGTTCGCCCTGGGCTTCATCTTCCTCTTCACCGTGGGAGGGTTGACCGGGGTCGTGCTAGCGAACGCGGGCTTGGATATCGCGCTGCACGACACCTACTACGTGGTGGCCCACTTCCACTACGTGCTTTCCATGGGGGCCGTGTTCGCGGTATTCGCCGGATTCTACTACTGGATCGGGAAGATGACGGGGCTGCGGTACCCCGAGGTCATGGGCCAGGTGCACTTCTGGACGTTCTTCGTCGGGGTGAACCTGACGTTCCTGCCGATGCACTGGGTGGGGTTGGCCGGCATGCCGCGCCGAATCCCCGACTACCCGGATGCGTTCGCCGCGTGGAACGCCGTGGCGTCGTGGGGGTCGTACGTGTCGGCCTTCTCCGCTCTGCTCTTCTTCTACGTCGTCTACCTGACCTTGACCGGCCAGGGGCGCCGATTGAACGCGTCGTGGGGCAAGTCCCTCGCGGCCCTCTGGAAAGTCCCGGTGTCAGTGGCGCGGCCTTCCGGCCCCTGAGCCCGCCCCCGCCCCGGGCCGGGCCCCCGGGTCCAGGACCCCGGGTCCCTTGGGACCCCGGATCCGTCCCGGGGTCCCACCCTCCGCCCCCCATTTCTGCACGACCCTCTGGCGAGGCACTTACCCCCCTCGCCAGAAGGACCTTTGCGAGCAAAGTACCTCACGGCGAGGGGGGTTAAGGCCCAGTTTTGGGGGGGTATTTTTGGCCGAAAAAATCCGTGGGGGGGAGACGGGTTCCTTGGGACTCCGGCCTCCTCCTCCCGGCGGGCCCCGGCCGAGCCGCGTTCGTCGCCCCCGGGGCGCGAAGGGCGGCGGGCGGGCGGCTCCACGGCTCGACCCCCGCGAGGGCCCCGGACGGGCGCCCCCGGGGGACCGAGCGTCCGCGTCCATCGGTGCGACTCCGAGGACGCGTAGGGACTGCCGGCGAGCTGCCTCAGTCCAGCAGACCAACCATACTCGATGGGCGCAGCGGATTCACTGCCCCAAAAAGGATCGATACCTTGGTATCGCTATGGCTATACCTTGGTATCTCTATGGCTTAGAGGCTGTCAGCATGATAGAGAGCATGCGGCGAGGGGCTTGGGGCCTCGTCTATATAATTAGTGGGGTCTCCCCTGGCCCGCGGCTTCTCGATGACCGTTCGAGGACGCGGGCGGACCCCCAAACCGTACAACGAGGGGCTTGGGGCCTCGTCTCTTAGATTCCTGGGGTCTCCCCTGGCCCGCCGCCCCCCGAGACCATCGAGGGGCGCGGGCGGACCCCCTAAACTCTGCGGCGAGGGGCTTGGGGCCTCGTCTATTAGATCCGTGGGGTCTCCCCTGGCCCGCCGCCTCCCGAGACCATACAGGGGCGCGGGCGGACCCCCAAACACTACGGCGAGGGGCTTGGGGCCTCGTCTCTTGAATTCTTGGGGTCTCCCCTGGCCCGTCGCCTCCCGAGACCATCGAGGAGCGCGGGCGGACCCTCTAAACTCTACGGCGAGGGGCTTGGGGCCTCGTCTCTTACATGCGTGGGGTCTCCCCTGGCCTGCGGCCTCTCGAGGACGCGGGCGGACCCTTAAACTCTACGGCGAGGGGCTTGGGGCCTCGTCTCCTATTTTTGTGGGGTCTCCCCTGGCCTGCGGCCTCGCGAGGACGCGGGCGGACCCCCAAACCCTATAACCCAGAGACATTTATTGGGACGGACGCTACGGAATACGGCGAGGGGCTTGGGGCCTCGTCTACATGCTTGGTGGGGTCTCCCCTGGCCCGCGGCCTTCTCGAGGACGCGGGCGGACCCCCAAACCCTAGGGCAGTTCCCTCTAAAGTGAGGGTCATGAGGCCTCGACCATCCTCCCTAGGGGGAAGATTACCTACGGTGAGGGGCGTTTGGCCTCGCCTCATTGGGAATGTCTAGGGGGGGTGTCCCCTGGCCCGCGATCCCTTGAGGGTGCGGGCAGGGGACCCCCCGAACGAGGAGCCTGGGGCTTCGTGTGTGGGTACAAGGTCCTCCCCAAAGGGTCCACGTCCTTTTCGAGGGAGTGGGCGGCCGCTGGCTCCGACCGGTGCGACCGGTGCCCTCGTTGCGGACCTGCTTACGCAACGAGGGATGGACTAGGCCAGTAGTGATGTCGCCTAATGGTGAGGCGCCCGCTTTGGGAGCGGGAGATTGTTGGTTCGAGTCCGGCCATCGCTACCGTCCCGGCCGCCCCCGCCCCGGGGGTGGCGGGGCGGGTTTACGGCCCCCCGCCCCCCCGGGGTGGGCGGCGTCGACCCCGCCGAGCCTTCCGCACCTCCGGGGCGGTCCGCCTCCCGGCCAGCTCGGCCGAGGGAGGGGGGCCCGGGGGGCGGGGGGCGCGCGGCAAGCCCGGGGGACACCCACCCCCCGGCACCCGGCCCGCCTCCCCCGCGGCCCCCCGGCCGCGGGGGCGGGCCGCCCGAGGCGCGTTCCCCCCGGGCGCGGCCTCGGTCCCCGCGTCCGTTCCCGCCGTCGCGCGTCGGTCTTAGGTGCTTCATGCCCCGACCCACCCCTTGGTCTCATGGTGGCCACGCTTCTCTCCTGGTACCGTACCCGCAAGGCGATGGCGGCATTGCCCGGGGCTGAGGCCCTGCCGTGGGACGCGCGCTTGGCGCGCCTCGAGCTCAGGGAGCGCCTGGCCGCGGTGACCGAGGCCGTAGGGTCTCGGGCCTCGGTGGGGCACCCCGAGCGCCTGGACTCCCTGGAGGACTTCGTCCTCCCCATCGAACCCGAGGAGGTCCTCCCCAAGGACGAGGACCCGCTGCACGTCCCGTTCGAGGACGATGGGCCCATGGCCCAACACCACGCCATCCAGGAGCTCCACGACCTGGTGTACTGGCTGCTTCGCTACGCCTTCTACCTGGGGACCTTCGGGGTCTTCATGTTCTACCCCCCCGTGGACCAGTGGGGGGCCCTCACGTTGGGGTGTGTGGTCTACATGTCCATGACCCACGCCCATCGGGGCGTCTACCAGGTGGCCGTGGACTACACCCCGCGGGAACCCGCCCGGGCCGCCCTGGTGGCGACCATGGCCGTGGGGTTCTGGGGGGTCATGAACTGCGGGTGGGTCGTCTGGGCCCTCTACCAATCCCTGGACAACGTGGCGGCCTGGACCACCCAGATCGGGGTCTGGCACCGCCTGGGGACCGACCCCGCCGTGTTCCTGAAGTTCTTCAACGACTACTGGAGCACGTCCTACGCGGCGTTCACCGACGCCTGCTACGAGGCCAGGTGGCGGAACCTCATGGGGCCCCTGTCCCCGTGGCACCAGCAGGTGTACCTGTTCTTTGAGCAGGTCTTCCGCCTCCTGGTGAACCCGTCGCGGTCGTGGGAGGAGGTGGCCTACACGGTCTACGCCTCCCAAACCCCGTACGACCTGGCGTGGGCCGCCTTCGCCGTCCTGGACGCCAACGTGACCTTGGTCACGTTCGCCCTCACGGCCTGGGTCCTCAACGCCCCCTTCGCCCTGGCCGACACCGTCCTCTGGCTCGCCCAGATCTCGGGCGTCGCGTCGGCCTTCGTCCTCTACGCCCTGCCGCCCCTGAACGCGTGGTCCGTGGACACCTTCGGGGTGGACCTGGTGGCCAGCGGCTGGGTGAGCCCGTGGGCGTTGACCGAGGGCTGGATCCACGGGCCGGTGCACGCGACCTCCTACGAGGCCCTGCCGCCCGTGGGGGAATGGCGCGCGGGGGCGGCGGAGTGGTGGGCCCACGGCCTGGTGGTCCCCCGGTCCGAGGCGCCGGTGAAGGCGTTCATCGGGCCGGTGGGGTGGTTCACCCCGTGGATCGACTACCCGGCCGAGTGGGCCGACGCCCACGCCAAACTGGACGTGGCGCGGAAGGCCTACCTCCACGATTTGATGCACCCCAACCCCGACCTGGTGGCCCTGCACCAGGGCTTCCAGGAGGAGGCGGCGTGGCGCTACCGGTGGGGCACGCCGTTGGGCTTGGTGGACGAGGAGACCTACCAGCTCTTCGCCCGCTACTGCGGCGACCCCATCGTCGAGCGCCTGCGCCTGCTGAGGTTGACCGACCCCGACCAGCTCGGGAAGTACTAAGGGCTTAGGCCCTGGCAGGCCCCCCGCCCCGGGGGCCCGGAGGGCTCCGGGCCCTCCGGGCCCCCGGGGCGGGGGGCGGATCGGTGCGTTCGGCCGCTCCGGGGCCCTCGCGGTCCGGGAGGCGGCGGTTCCTTTCCCCGTCCTCCGGGGGCCGTGGGGCGTGCGGGCGGGGGCGTCGGGGGTGGGGGCCGGGCCTCCCTTCGTCCCTTCGGGACCGAAGGGAGGGCGCGGCCTCCGGCCTCGGGGCTCCCCCCCGGGCGCGTCGGGCCGATCCGGAGGGGCTTCTCCCGCCCTCATGCCCTCGATCCCCCGCCTGCCCTCATGACCCCAGCCCAGCTTGCCGTTTCCCCAGCGACCGTGACGTTTCCGTGGGCCCATACGGCGGCCGCTCAGGCCGGCGTGGACCGCGTCCTGGCGGCCCACAGGGCCGACCTGGCGGGGTTGGCGAGGGACGGGGTGGGGTTGATCCTGGTGGGCGTCGGCCTCTTCAGCCTCGGGCTGTCGGGGGTCGTCTTCAACCGGAAAAACATCATCACCGTCCTCATGAGCTTGGAGCTCATGCTCCTGGCCATCAACCTGATCTTTCTGTTGGGCGCCCACCACGCCGACGACAGCGTGGGCCAGCTGTTCGCCCTCGTCATCCTGACGGTGGCGGCGGCCGAGGCGGCCATCGGCCTGGCGATCCTGGTCCTCTACTACCGCGTCCGGCGCGACATCCGCGTGGACACCGTGGTAGGGGCCTAACCCGCCCCCGGGGGAAGGGCGCGCCGCGGGGCCTTAGGACCCCCTCGAGGGGGCCCTAAGGCCCCGCGCGCCGGCCCTCCCCCGTCCCCCCTCGCCGCGCGCCCCGGGGGGCCGGCGGGCGGGGGACGCGGTGCGGCGTGCTCCCCTCCGCCTCCGTCCCCGCCCCCACCCCCGGCCCTCGCTCCCCCCCGGGGGGCGGGGCCGGGGGCGGGGGCGAAGGCGGGGGGGAGCGCCGCGCCGCGACGGTGAGTCTGTAGCTCAGTTGGTCAGAGCGTTCGGCTTTTAACCGACCGGTCGCAGGTTCGACTCCTGCCAGCCTCACCCCCGTCCCCGCGGGGGCGGCCGTCCTTGGGCGGGCCTTCGGGCTGGCCTAGGGGGCGCTCGGCTCCCCTGCGGTGGGGCGGCGGTCCATGTCCTGGCGTTTGGTGCCTCTTGATCCCTTCATGGCCTCCTCGCCCTTTGACCCCATGACGACTCCGATGTACCTTGCGTCTTTGGACGGGCCGTCGCTCGGGCTGTACCACGGGCTCTTCGCCCTGTTCGCCAGCCTGGCGTGGGTCTCCGCGGCGGCCGTGGTCGCTTCGGTCAACCCGATCCACGGGGTGCTCTACCTCGTGCTGGTCTTCTGCAACGCCTCCGCCCTCCTGGTGGTCGCCGGGTTCGAGTTTCTCGCCCTGGTCTTCCTGGTGGTCTACGTGGGCGCCATCGCCGTGCTGTTCCTGTTCGTGGTCATGATGCTCCACGTCCACCAGGACGCGTGGGCCAACCAAGCCAAGCAGCACCTGCCCCTGGGGCTGCTGGTCCTCGCCGCCTTCCTCGGGGAGCTGGCCATCCTCCTGGATTGGTCGCCCCTCGGGGCCCTCGGCGGCGCCGTAGGGCCCGAGGCCCTGGAGGGCCACGGGCCCCAGGCCCCCGGGAGGGGGTCCCTCGACCCCCTCGCGGCCGGGTCCGTGGGGGCCGGGCGGGGGGCGTGGGCGCCCTTGGCCGACGGGTCGGCCGCGTCCGCCATGGCGGGGGCGGCGGCCTACGTGGCCTACCCCGACGCCTTGAGCGGGGCGAGCCCCATGCAGGCGGTCGGCCTGATCCTGTACACGTTCTACGTGTACATCTTCATGGTGGCCGCCTTCATCCTGCTGGTGGCCATGGTGGGCGCCATCAGGTTGACCCTGCACCACCGTCCGGGGGTGCGGCGTCAATCGGTCTTCGCCCAGAACCACCGGGACGTGGCCGAGGCCTTGAAGGTCGCGGCCCGGCCGGGGGCCCTCGCGTAAGGCCGGGATGACCCCGCCGCCCCGTCCCGACCGCCCGGGCCGCCCGGCTCCGGGCGCCCTCGGCCCTGGACCCGCCCCCTCGGCGTCCGGCGTCCCGGCGGGGGCCCCCTCGGGGGGGCCTCGGGCGGCGTCGCCGGGCCCCTCGAGCCGGTGGCGGGCCAGGTGGGGGGAGGTGGGGGTGCGGGGGCGGTGGGTCCTCGCCACCGCCGTGGGGTGGGGCGGGGTGGGGGCCGCGTACGCGGGGGTCGGGGTCGACAGGCTCGTCCTCGGCCTCCAGAGCACGGTCCCCTGCCAGGTGCCGGCCTTGGGGGTCGGGGACGCCGTCCTCGCCCACCTCTGGGTCGCCGGCACCTTCACCCTCCAGAGCCTGGCCCTGCTCCTGGCGTGGCAGGTCCGGGCGTGGGCCCCCCGATCCCGGGGGGCTCCGGGGGGCCTCGACGAGGCCCAGGCGCCCGCGCCGTTCGGGGCCTGGGGGCTGGGGGTGTGGGCCTTGGGGAGCCTGGCCCTCACGGGCCTGACGGCCGAGGCGTACCCGCGCCTCTGGCCGCTCCTCGACCCGTCCCCCCTGGACCTCGCCGGCCTCCACGGCCCCGAGCTGGCCCCCCCGAGGGAGGGGCTGGCCGTGGGGGGCCGGGAGGCCGGCGGGGAAGCGCCGCGCACCCTCGCCGTGCCCATCTGGTCCCGCCTCGCCCTGGTGCGGGGGTGGGGGATGACGTGGCTGGGCCTCCAAGCCCTCTGGCTGGGGGCCTGGCTCGCGGGGTCGGCGCGCCTGGGGGCCCCCCTAGGGGCCCCCCTCGGGGGGCCCCGCCGTCCCGACCCCGCCGCCCGTCCCTGGCCCCGGTCGGGGCCGCGTCCCGCCGCGTCCCCGGACCCCCTGGGGCCCGAGGGCCTCGGGGGGCCGAGGGTCCACGCCGGGGCGCGGCGGGCGGGGTGGGGCGGCCTCGCCGTCCTCGCCCTCCTGGCCGTCGGCCTGGGGGCCCTTCCGGGGCCCTTGGGCGGGGTCGAGGCGGGGGTGGCGGGGTTCGGGGGCGTCGCCCTCCTGGGCGAAATGGCCCTGATGGCGAGGGCGTGGGCCGTCACGGCCCCCCCGCGTCCTCGGGCCCAGCCTCGGTCCGCTCCGGCCTCCCCCGGGGGGAGGGCGTAGGGTCCGGGGCCCTTGGGGCCCTTCGGGCCGCCGAGCCCCCCCGGGCACCCCTGGGCCCGCTCCCCCTTCCCTCCCCCCTCCCCCCTCCCCCCGGTCCCCCGGGGGGGCCCGGGGGGACCGGGGGGGGCCGGGGCGGGCCGAGGGCGTCGCCGTGCCAATCGTTGTATAGCTGGTCAATACAGTGGTTTCCTAAACCGCAGATGCAGGTTCGATTCCTGTCGATAGGCCAAGGGGCCGCCTTCGGGTCTGCCCCTCCAAGGGTACGGGCGGCTCCCCCCCAGCCCCTGGGGGCTGGGGGCCGCCCGGGTGTCATGGCCCCCCCCTTTTAGTAGCCGGGAGGTGAGGGCGGTCGAAAGGGCCGAGGGCCCTCCTCCGGGGGGTCGCGTCGGACGAGGAGGCCCCGGCCCTGCAGCCCTGGGGGCCCCTGGGGGGCCCCGGGGCCCAGGGCCCTCGGGGCCAACCTACGGCGGAGTCAGTCGGACGCGGTCTCCCAGGGCGCTCGTTGGGGCCCCTTGCACACGCTCTGGGAGGTCCGTGTCCCCGTTGGTTCCTCGGAATGGCGTATCCGGTACGCCCGTACCTTCTTGCGACCACCATCCCCGCAACGCCTGCATAGCGACCATGAAACATCCCAAACCGATGGATCACTCCCCGCGGCTCTCGGGTGCACCCGGGAGCCGAGGGACCCTTCGTGTGCGACGAAGGGTGGCCCGTGCCTTTTCCCGCGTGCTCCTTTGGCTCCTGACCACGCCGTGGACCCTTCGGGTCCTCCGCCATGGTCCCCGCGCCTTCAGGGCCTGGCAAACCTTGGCCGGCGCCCTCCGCGCCGGCGTGCAATGGGTGCTCGGGATCCCGCGCTCCGTGCTGCGCTACCCGTTCACCTGGGCCGCCCTTCTCTACTGGCAACGGGGGTGGCTCGGCTTCTTCGAGAAGACCGTCCACGTGGACAGCGTCCGGGCCAGGAAGGAGGCCCTCGCGGCCACCCTCGCGGCCCTGGAGGGCGGGCACCTGCCCCCCGCCGCGACCGTCCACCTCGCCCTTCCCGCCGTGCTGGGGTACCTCGCCGCGGCGTTCGTCGTCGCCGGCATCCTGGCGTGGTGCAACGTGCCCGGCGTGGCCGGGGTCTGGGAGCGTCGGGTGGCCGGACCCTACCGGGACGGCCACCGGGCGTTCCTGACCATGGCCGTGGCCCGGACGGCCCGCCTCAAGGGGCACCGCAGGGGGCGTACGCTCCCCGGGAACCCCGGGGCGACCTGGGGCGCGATCCTGGCCAACATGGTCCGGGTGGAAACCCTGTGGACGCCCCAGATCCCCTCCCTCACCTTTCTCGCGCGGGACCCGGACCATCCGGTCCGGCGCCTGCCCGTCCAACGGGTGCTGGAGGAGCCGGTGCTCCGGGCCTGGGCCTTCGCCCGCCACGCCCGGGCCCACCGCTGGTCGCGGCCCCGGTTCGCCCTCACCCTGGTCGCGACGAGCTTTTGGCGGTCCCTCTTCTGGTGGGGGCCGCGGATGACCCTTCACCTGATGGTGGGGGCCATCGTCCACCCCATGGGCGTGGCGTCGACGTTCCTGGGGATCGTCGGCCGCTACACCCTGGTGACCGCGGAGATGGCGGTCACCCTCGCCCTGGGGGGCGTGGGCGGCCTGGACGGGCTTCGGGCCTGGAGGGCCACCGTCACCCACGCGACGCAGGGGGTCCCGGCGGCCCAAGGCTTCGCGGCGGTGCAGGCCGCCTACGCCGCCCAAAGCGGCGCGGGGGCGGGCGCCGCGCCGGGGCCCCCGGAGGCCCCAGGGGCTTCGGCGTCCAAGGGACCCGAGGCTCCGGCCCTGACGGGGGCCATGAAGGTGCTCGCCGCCGTGGTGCCGGTGGCCCATTGCGACGGGGCCCTCGACGAGGCGGCCCGGCGCAACGGCGAGAGCACCGCCCTGGTGCCCTACGTCGACTACCTGGAGGAGCGGCCGGGGCGCACGTTCCCCGAGGTGCACCCCAGGCGTTCCCTCGACTACCCCCACCGCGACGACGTCTTCGCCGAGAGGGGGCTCGTCGCGTGGGCGGCGCCCGGGTTCCACGACGCCGACCTCGACCGGTGGGCGTGGGCCGAGATCGACAGGCGGATGCGCCTCGCCCGCTGGCGCGAGGACATGAGCCGCTTCCTCCTGCTGACGTGGCAGAGGCACGGCGTGATCCCCCGCGGCGGCGGGGGCGTGACCCCCGACCCGGCGGGGGCGGGGGCCGGAACCCTCGGCGGGTGGTTCAGCGGCCTGGGGTGGCTGCGGTTCCCCCGGGGGCTGGCCGAGACCGTCGCCGTCGGGGAGCCTTTGGCCTCCCAGGAGGTGCTGGACGCGTCGGCGACGGTGCACCCCGGCGCCCACCTGCCCGACGCCGACGCCCCGGCGTCGGCGTGGGCGTGGTTCCGGAGGCCGTGGGCGTCCTCCTGGCGCGCCCTGACCCAGGGGTGGCGGGGGATCGC
>Ga0181563_10006402_pt1 | contig 10539 bp, 8 predicted proteins | sample 011ome_25_FD_133759 | JGI IMG/M metagenome (GOLD analysis project Ga0181563, IMG submission 133759) | Coastal salt marsh microbial communities from the Groves Creek Marsh, Skidaway Island, Georgia - 011512CT metaG (megahit assembly) | ecosystem: Environmental > Aquatic > Marine > Intertidal zone... | reverse complement strand
GGTCGATTCGCTCGGCCAGATCCGTATCGGCCCCCACTCGGCCGGCTCCGAACCCGGACCAGCGTCGTACGGGCTCGGTGGCAACGACGCCACCGTCACCGATGCCAACGTCCAACTCGGACGACTCCACGCCGACACGTTCGGCGCAAAGGACATCGCTCTCTCTCCTGCCCTCGCAGCTGAGGCGCTCGACCGGTCGATCGGTGCCCGACTCGGGCTGTCACCGGCCGACGCAGCTCGCGGCGTGGCCGAAGTGGTCGACGAGAACATGACCAACGCAGCACGGGTTCATGCCGTCGAGAACGGCAAGGACCTGAGCGGCTATTCGATGATCGCGTTCGGCGGGGGTGGACCGCTGCACGCGAGCCGCTTGCTCGACAAGCTCGGACTCGACGAACTGATCGTGCCACCCGACGCCGGTGTGGGGTCGGCCGTCGGATTCCTGCGGGCCCCGTTCGCCTATGAGGCGGTTCGCAGCTTTTACACCACCACCACCAGTTTCGACGTCGACAGCGCGAACCGCGTCCTCGGCGAACTCACCGACGAAGCCATGACGTTCGTCCGACAGGGCACCGATGCCGACGTCGTGGTCGAGCGCCACGTCGCCATGCGATACAAGGGCCAGGGTTGGGAGATTCCGGTGCGGCTCGATGAGGCACCCTTCGACGAGATGGCGGCCGAACTTCTCGCTGCCGCGTTCACCAAGGCCTACGAAGAGTTCTTCGGCCGGGCGATCGACCATCTTGCCATCGAGGCAGTCAGTTGGTCGGTCCGGGTGGCCTCGGTCGTCGATGCGCCGCCGACGGTGGAACTCGTCACCTCCGGCGGGCCGCCGCTGACGACGATCGACTCGCAACCCCTGTTCGATCCGGTCACCCGCACCGATCTCGATGGGGTTCGGCTCGAGCGAGCGGCACTGCCGGCTGGGACACAGGTCAACGGTCCTGCCGTGATCGTCGAACCGCAGACAACCACCATTCTCGCCTCGCACCACCGAGCGGTGATGCAGACCGACGGCTCGCTTCTCGTCCGAAGGGTGGAGCCATGAGCGCAGCCCATGAACTGCACAACCAGGTGATGTGGAACCGCCTGATCTCCGTCGTCGAGGAGCAGGCACTCACGCTGGTCCGTACCGCCTTCTCGACATCGGTCCGTGAGGCGGGCGACCTGTCGGCCGGGGTCTTCGACCGAGACGGGCGGATGGTGGCCCAGGCGGTGACCGGCACACCTGGGCACGTCAACACGATGGCGGCAGCGGTCGGTCACTTCATCGACGACATCGGGCCCGAACGCATCTACCCCGGCGACGTCTACGTGACCAACGACCCCTGGAAGGGCACCGGCCACCTGCACGACATCACGGTCACCACGCCGGTCTTCCGCGACCCCGACGACGACACCTCGCTCATCGGGTTCTTCTCGTCGACCGCCCATGTGGTCGATGTCGGCGGGCGGGGCTACGGACCCGAAGCACGCGAGGTCTACGAGGAGGGGATCCGCATCCCGATCCTGAAATGGGTCGAGCGCGGCACCCTCAACGACGACCTCGTCACGATGGTGCGCTGGAATGTCCGGGAAGCCGATCAGGTGATCGGCGACATCCACGGCCTGGCCGCCTGCAACGAGACCGGTCGCCGCCGGTTGCTGGCGATGCTCGACGAGTTCGACTTGCCCGATCTCGACGAGCTCGCCGACTTCGTCTTCGACCGCACCACCGCCGCCACGACCGCCGCACTGGCCGCCGTCCCCAACGGCACCTACGCAAACACGATGACGGTCGACGGCTACGACGATCCTGTCCACCTGGCGTGCGAAATCACGGTCACCGATGCGGGCATGCACGCAGACTTCACCGGCACATCGCCGCTGAGTCGCCAGGGCATCAACGTCCCGCTCGGCTACGCCGAGGCGTACTTCACCTACGCGATGCTGGTTGCGCTCGCACCGGAGCTGCCGAACAACTATGCGTCGCTTGCGCCGTTCACGGTCAGCGCACCGCCCGGAGTGATTCTCAACGCCCAGCACCCCGACCCGGTCGCGGTGCGCCACGTGATCGGCCATTTCGTCACCGATCTGACACTTGGCGCCATCGCCCAGGTCCTGCCCGACGTCGTGCCGGCCGAGGGGGCCGGGGCACTCTGGAACTTCCAGGCGAGCGCCCGTCAGGCATCGGCTGCCGATCCGAGACCACCCATCGAGCTGCTCATGTTCAACAGTGGCGGTTCGGGAGCCCGACCAACACTCGACGGGCTGACCGCGACCGCATTCCCGTCCGGCGTCCGAACCATGTCGGCCGAGGCGACCGAACAGGTCGGGCCGATCATCATCTGGCGCAAAGAGATCCGCGAGAACTCCGGCGGCGCCGGCCGTCAGCGCGGCGGTATGGGTCAGATCCTCGAAGTCGGTCCCACCGACGGCTATCAGTTCGAGTTCTCGGCCATGTTCGACCGAGTCGCCAACCCCGCTCGCGGCCGCCACGGTGGTGAGGACGGCGCACCCGGAAAGGTCTACCTCGACGACGGCACCCCCTTTCCGACCAAGGGTGTCGGCACGGTGCCGGCCGGCCGCCGCCTCGTCATGGAGTTACCGGGGGGCGGCGGGTTCGGCGATCCATCCGAACGTGACCCGGCCGCAGTCGAGAACGACCGTCGCCAGGGCTACATCGACTGATCGTGGCCGGGCCAACACCGCAGACCCCTGCCAGGTCCTCCTACGACGTCGTCGTCGTGGGTGGAGCGATGATGGGCTCCTCGGTGGCCTGGTGGTTGTCACGCGAACCTGGATTCGACGGCTCGATCCTGATCGTCGAACGTGACCCCTCCTATGAGGGATCATCCACCGTTGCCTCGAACAGCTGCATACGGCAGCAGTACTCCAACGAACTCAACACCCGAATCAGCCAGTTCAGCGCCGACTTCATCCGCACCTTTCCCGACTGGTTCGACGAGCCGGGCATCCCGTCATTGGCCACCCACTATTTCGGGTACCTGTACCTGGCCGACAGCGACGCGTTCGCTGCGACGCTGCGATCGAATCAAGCAATGCAAGCGTCGTGGGGAGCGGGGACACAGATCCTGAGCCCGGCCGACATCGTCGAGGCGTATCCGTTCTTCAACGTCGACGACCTTGTGTGCGGCAGCCACAACCTCGTCGACGAGGGGTACTTCGATGGGGGGACCATCTTCGCCACATGGCGAACGCATGCCCGCAGGAACGGTGTCGAGTACTGCACAAACGAGGTGTCCGGGATCGAGCTGACCGGTCACCGGGTCACCGGTGTGCTGCTCGCAAGCGGTGAGACGATCGCGTGCGGAACGGTCGTGAACGCGGCCGGGCCGAGGGCGGCGCTGATTGCCGGCATGGTCGGCGTCGACCTTCCGGTCGAGCCCCGTAAGCGGTACTGCTTCACCTTCGACGCAGCCGAGCCACTCGACCGAGCGCTGCCGCTCACGATCGACCCGACCGGAGTCCACTGCCGAAGCGACGGCGGTTTGTACCTGACCGGCTGCACCCCCGACGACGACCACGCTGTCGAGCCCGACGATCGTGCGATGGACCACGACGTCTGGGAAGACAAGATCTGGCCTGCCCTTGCCCACCGCATCCCTGCCTTCGAGCGGATCAAGGTCGTCAACCGATGGGTCGGACACTATGCGTACAACACGCTCGACCAGAACGCGATCGTCGGACCCCACCCGACCATCGAGAACTTCGTGTTCGTCAACGGCTTCTCGGGCCACGGTCTGCAGCAGTCTCCTGCGATGGGTCGCGGTGTGGCCGAGATCATCACCCACGGTGCGTACCGCTCACTCGATCTCCGGCCGTTGGGGTTCGAGCGGATCGTGGCCGGTGAGCCGTTCCTCGAGCGAGCGGTGATCTAGGTGAGTCTCGAACTCGGCGACACCAGTCGATGACCCGCCGGTCGTGGCGGCGACCGCTCTAGCCTCGAAGCCATGCCGCTCGAGTTGAGGCCGTCGTCAGCGTTTCCTCATCGACGGCCGGTGCTCGTCGTGATCGCAGACGGTGTCGGTGAAGCCCCGCCAGGCCCGATGAACGCGGTGACCGAAGCCGCGACGCCGACGATGGATCGCCTCGCCGACACTCGCCTGTATCGAACCCTCAAGGCCCACGGTCCGGCGGTCGGGCTGCCGTCCGACGACGACATGGGCAACAGCGAGGTCGGCCACAATGCACTCGGTGCAGGTCGGGTGTTCGCACAGGGCGCCAAGCTGGTCGGTCACGCGATCGAGTCGGGCGAGATCTTCGAGTCCGACGTGTGGCGGGCCGTGGTCGAACGTTCTCGATCCGCCACGCTCCACCTGCTCGGTCTTCACTCCGACGGCAACGTTCACAGTCACAACGAGCACCTGTATGCACTGATGCGCCGAGCTGTCGCCGAGGGTGTCGAACGGATCCGCGTCCACATCCTCCATGACGGACGAGATGTCGATCCCCGTTCTGCACTGACCTACATCGATGCCACCGAGGCAGTCATCGCGGCGCTGAACTCGAACGGCGCCGACGTTGCGATCGCCTCCGGTGGTGGGCGGATGACGATCACGATGGATCGATATGGCGCCGATTGGGCGATGGTCGAGCGGGGCTACTGGTGTCACACCCACGGCGAAGGACGACCCTTCACGTCGGCGCAGGCTGCGGTCGAGACGATGTATGCCGAAACCGACGACGGCGACCAGTACCTCGACCGGTTCGTCGTGGTCGACCGCGAGGGTGACCCGGTGGGCACGATGCACGACGGTGATGCCGTCGTGCTGTTCAACTTTCGCGGCGACCGGGCGATCGAGATCAGTCAGGCCTACGAAGACGCCGGTTTCGACCATTTCGACCGGGGCACGCATCCCGACCTGCTGTACGCCGGGATGCTCCAATACGACGGCGATCTCCTCGTGCCGACCAACTATCTGGTTGCGCCGCCGTCGATCGACCGGACGCTCGGCGAATATCTGTGCGCAACCGGACTGCCCAGCTTTGCGGTGAGTGAGACCCAGAAGTTCGGTCACGTCACCTATTTCTGGAACGGCAACCGATCGGGGTATTTCGACGAGACCCTCGAGACCTACGTCGAGATCCCGTCGGACAGGGTGGAGCCCAATACAGCCCCTGCGATGAAGCTGCGCGAGATCACCGAGGAGACGATCGCACTGCTGCGGTCGGGTCGCTACGCCATGGGACGGATCAACTTTCCCAACGGCGACATGGTCGGCCACACCGGCGACCTCAAGGCCACGGTCGATGCCATGCAGGTACTCGACGACTGTCTCGAACAACTGGTGCAGGTGATCGACGAGATCGGTGGCGTACTGATCTTCACCGCTGATCACGGCAACGCCGACGTGATGTACACCGAGAACGCCGACGGTGAGGTCACACCCAAGACGAGTCACACGCTTTCACCGGTCCCGTTCGTGATCCACGACGGTGCCGGTCACGATCCGGCGTACCGGTTGGCCACTGTCGCCGATGCCGGCCTTGCGAATGTTGCGGCAACGGTGCTCAACCTGATGGGGTACGAGCCCCCGGCAGAGTACGAACCGAGCCTGATCGAACCGACGAACTGATCCGGTCGTGTCCAAGCTGACCGGCACCGGCAGCCGGGCCTCGTTCGAACCGCTCGACTGGCTGCTCGTCGTCGTTGTCGGTGTGACGTGGGGTTCGGCGTACCTGTGGATCGCTATCGGACTCGAGGCGTTGGCCCCCAGCGTGATCGCGTGTCTGCGGGTCGCCCTCGGCGCTGTCGCCCTCTTTGCCTTTCCGGCGGCGCGGCGTCGGATCGACGCCCACGACTGGCCCTACGTCACGATCGTCGCCATTGCGGGCAACGGTGGTCCGGCGCTGCTGTTCGCGCTCGCAGAGGAGCGACTCGACTCGGCTGTCGTCGGCATGCTGGTGGCCGCCGCACCGGTGCTCACGCTGCTGCTGGCGTTCTCGCTGGGCAACCGGCACGTACGGATCGTCCATGTCGCCGGGATCGGCCTCGGGTTCGTCGGCGTGGTCGCCATGGCCGCCCCGGAGTTGGGTGGCGCCGACGCATCCGTGCTCGGCATTGCGCTCACGCTCACCGCCGTGCTCGGCTATGCGCTCACCGGAAACGTCGTCGTGCCCCTGCAGCAGCGGTACGGCTCGATGGCCGTTGTCGCCAACGCTCAGGCCCTGTCGGCCGTGCTCCTGTTTCCGCTCGCGCTCGGCGGGCTTGCCGAGTCGACGTTCGCAGTCGGCCCGACCCTCGCCGTCGTGTTCCTCGGGGTCATGGGCACCGGTGTCGCTCGAGCGTTGTCGGCGACTCTGGCCGGACGGGCCGGGCCGCAACGAAGCGGGGTGCCCGGCTACCTGGCTCCGGTCGTGGCAATCATCTTGGGAGTGGCGATCCGGGACGAGTCGGTCGACCCGGTCCAGATCGCCGGGCTCGTGCTCGTGCTGCTCGGCGCATTCCTGATCGCCCGGCCGAATCCGGAGTTTGCCAAGAGCAGGCCGACCGAGTGAGCTAGCGGCCATGAAGCCCACTGTGTCCACGGTCGATTTCCACTTCGACATCATGTGTCCGTACGCCTATCAGACCGCGAAGTGGATCCGAGACGTACGACGTCAGAACGGGCTCGAGATCAACTGGAAGTTCTTCTCGCTCGAAGAGGTCAACCGCATCGAGGGCAAGAAGCATCCGTGGGAGCGCGAGTGGAGCTACGGCTGGTCGATGCTTCGTATCGGTGCGCTCCTGCGCCGGACCTCGATGGACGACCTCGACCGGTGGTACGAGCGAGCCGGACGGGCCCTGCACGAAGACGGACACCGTCCCCATCAGCCCGAGGTGGCAAAGCACCTGCTCGAAGAGCTGGACCTCGATCCAGCGCTGGTCGACGATGCGATCGCCGACCACACCACCCACGACGACGTTCGCAACGAACACAACCGTGTCATCGACGCCGGCGGCTACGGCGTCCCGACACTGTTCTTCGAGCGCGACGACGGCAGCGAGCACGCCCTGTTCGGGCCGGTGCTGATCGATCCTCCGATGGGTGATGCCGCACTGCGGCTGTGGGATGCCGTCACGGCCTGGGTCGAGTTTCCGTTCCTGTACGAACTGCAGCAGCCGAAGCAGAAACGTGACGAACGAGCGATCGCCGAGACCTTTGCGCCGTACCTCAACGCCCGTGACTGGGTGAGTATCAACCGTGGCGTGGAAGTCGGCTTCACCAAGGACGGCTTCGAGGCGGTTGGACCGGCGGATCGGGAGCGGTCGTGAAGTACGACGAACTGCCTGGCACCGGGGTCTCCGTCCACATCGACGCCACACCGGAGGCGGTGTGGGAGGTCATCACCGACATCAACCTTTCGGCGCACCACGACACCGAACTGCAACGGGCCGAGTGGATCGAACCGGCCACCGGACCCGAGCTCGGCGCAACGTTCGCCGGGTTCAACAAGCACGAGTTGATCGGCGAGTGGCAGGTGGTGTGCCGGATCGACTGGTGTGAGCCGGGCCGTGCATTCGGCTGGCGGGTCACCGGCGATGACGGCGGCCCCGCCCAGTGGGTCTTTTCGATGGCCCCGGAGGGTGACGGCACCCGCCTGCGGTTCGATGCGCAGATGGGGCCGGGTCGATCAGGGCTCAACCCTGCGATCGAGCAGATGCCCGACCGCGAGGACGAGATCGTTGCCCGCCGGCTCGCCGAATGGTCGAAGAACATGATCAAAGTGATCGAAGGCGCAAAGGCACAGGCTGAAGCCCGCTGATCCTGCGGCAGCCGTTCTCGCCAACCGCCAACCCGACCCGACGAACCCGTCAGTCGTAGTCGGGGCCGATCGGCACGCCGTCGACGATCTGATCGAGGTACTCGGTCATCCCCATCCCCGTCTTCATCACGCCGTCGTGTTCGCACCGGAAGGTCGTCATCGCCTCGGTGATGCGGGTGAACAGGTCGTTGCCCTCCGCGTCCTTGCGCCGGTTTCGCAACGGAATGAGTGCATTGACTCGGCCGGTGATCTCGTACTCCTTGCCGGTCTCGCTCTTGGCCCACATGCGCATCGCCGTTTGATGGTGGAGGTCATCGAAGTCGGTTTTGATCCGACAGTCGACGAGATGGTGGTACTCGTCACCTTCGAGGACCATGCCGCCCCTGCGGGGCTCCTTGCCGTCGGGGCGCCCGATGATCGACAGCATCAAGGCAAACCCCTCGTCGAAGATCATCGGGGTCCACCGGTACCACGAGAGTGCCTGCCAGTAGCGGGGACCCCACGACTTGTCGCGGAGGCCGAGACCGTTCATGTCCCACACCTCACCGGGGGCGTCACCGTCGCTACCGAGTTCGATCGTGCCCGTCACCCGGGTGTGCTGTTCGTAGTGGGCTTTCGCAAACGAGTTCTGCGCGTCCACTTCGAGCTCGGTGCCATCGGCGTACTGCGGCTTGCCCCCGTACATCGGCGACACGCCGTGCACGTCGAGCCGGACCCGACAGTCGACGGTCGGGTTGTCTCGGAACGCCTCGCGCGGGTTGGTCATCTGCTCGGGTTCGTCGAGCACCACCACCTTGCCGTCGTAGCGGACCGTCAGATGCTCGAACGGTGTCACGACAGCAATCTCGAGGCCACCGGCCTTCATCTCGTCGTTCGTCTCGATCGTTGGTCGACCGAACATGAACCCAATGCGGCCGTCGGGGAGGTACAGACAAACCGACATCTCGGCGTACCCCTCGTTGACCCGATTCCCGAGCCGAAACCACGCTCCCACTCCCTGGGTCAGATCGAACCCGTTGAGGTACATCGATTCGTTGTAGTTCGAGACCGGGTCCGGCTCATGGGTGAACTCGTCCTCGCGCAGCAGAACCGTCACGATCTCGGGCGTCTCGCTCATGACGTCACCCTGCCTCACCACCGTGGCCCCGCGCTAACCTGCGCAGCCGTACCTTTCGGGGTACACGGAGACGTGGCCGAGCCAGGTTGAAGGCGCTTCCCTGCTAAGGAAGTAACGTCGCAAGGCGTTCGTGGGTTCAAATCCCACCGTCTCCGCCAAAGTCGATTCAGTGGTCTTACACTGATCGATCTGCGCCCGTAGCTCAGCTGGATAGAGCATCTGACTACGGATCAGAAGGTCGGGAGTTCGAATCTCTCCGGGCGCGCAACGCAAAGGTGCAGGTCAGAACTCCTGGCCTGCACCACTGCGTTTTGGGCTGAGGCATCCAGACAGCCACGGACCTGACACACCCAGGAATATCCAGACACCCTCATGACGTATGGCGAGGTGCAGTTTCAACAAATCGATCGACCGAAGACCGAGATGAAACATCCTCCGAGTCGAGCACTGGGTCTTTGATGCTGCCGAAGCAGTCGACCGCGTGCAGAAACGGCACGCCGGACTAGCCGAACCGGAGGGGATGCGTTGCCCTGCAACGCTGGCCAACCAACGGTCCAAACTTTGCAACGGGAGAACAGTTTTCCAGTGTCAACTGTTTTCCACCACCAGTAGGGTGGCGCAGAAAGCTAGAAGGCGCAGAAAGCTAGAAAGAGTTCACCCAAATGACCACTGTTTACACGTTTCTTTCCGCCTGGATTACCTCTCAGATTCGCGACGAACGTGGTGCGACCCTCGTCGAGTACGCCCTTCTCGTGGCGCTCATCGGCGTGGTCTGTGTTACTGCCTTGACGCTCCTCGGGGGTACGGCCTCGGGCAAATTCTCCGAAGTCAGCTCAGGAATCGACAACTGATCGCCACATAGCAACTCGAACGCGCAAGAAAGAGCGTCGAATCCCGGGGCCTCGGGGATGCCGAACCTGCTGGAAGCCACTGCAGGATCGTTCCGCGCCGGTGGACCGTCTCGACTTCGATCAGCTCGCGTCTCTTGGCCGACCTCCTGCGCAGGGCGATCGGCCGGTCGATGATCTTGAGTTCAGATCTTCAGAACAACCAACCCCGGTCGATCCCATACGCAAAGAGGGATAGGAACGCCAAGAGAAACAGCGAGAACACGGCAAGGACGGTGTAGAGATCTCGCGCCGTAATCGGCCTGTCCAAGGGATCTGCCGGTGCTTCTGGATTTGTCGGGTTCTCGTTTTCCATGGCCGAGACTTTACCAATGCAGGGGGTCCCTGCAGGAAGCCAGTCGCTTTGATTCAGGTGACAACGACCTGCTCAGCGCTTCCTGCTACTGGACGCCGAGTGCAGAACCATCGCAGGGCTCACAGCGGACCGGACACCGCACGAGTCCGTAGACCGGCGAGCAGCGAACATTCGTGCTCGACTGGCAAACCGGGCAGTGAGTCCTTCCGCTCCGGCGATCAGGGGTTGACGATCAATTTCGAACCCCGACCGTCGGCGCGACGTTCGACGACGATGCCGGGATGGAGGCGTTCTTTCATCGCCTCGACGTGGGTGATGACACCGACCATTCGTCCCTGTTCCTGCAGTCCGTGGAGCGTGTCGATCGCATCATCGAGCGCCTGTTGATCGAGTGACCCGAATCCCTCGTCGATGAACAGCGCTTTGGGGCTGTGACTCCGCGCCGAACCAGTCCGGCTGACGACGTCGGC
>Ga0181563_10006400_pt1 | contig 10539 bp, 10 predicted proteins | sample 011ome_25_FD_133759 | JGI IMG/M metagenome (GOLD analysis project Ga0181563, IMG submission 133759) | Coastal salt marsh microbial communities from the Groves Creek Marsh, Skidaway Island, Georgia - 011512CT metaG (megahit assembly) | ecosystem: Environmental > Aquatic > Marine > Intertidal... | reverse complement strand
CGGCAAGCCGCTTGGTCTCGGGGCCAGCCTCCATCCAGACGACCGCCGAGCAGGGCTGCCCTTCGTGATCGGGCAGAGGCACCAATGTGAAGGGGCCGCCCGTCCGGTGCACCTCGGTCGAGACATTGCCATGAGGCAGCACGTGGGTGACAGCAAAGACCACGGCCTTCTGCCCATATCGTGTCGTCTTCACGCCGATCCCTGCCGCTTGCCGCACGGCGCTGTTGCGCCCGTCAGCACCGATCAAGAGCTTGGCCCTCAGGCTCGCCCCATCTCTCAGATCGACCAGAATTTCGTTCTCTCGCGGCAGTGAGCGGCGAAAGCCTGTGCCGGGCCGGAAATCGACATTCGATAGCTCGGCAAGCCGCGCCACCATCTCGCGCCGCAAGAGCCAGTTGGGAAAGTTCCAGCCAAAGGGCAGGGGGCCGATATCTGAGGCGACGAAATCGCGGGCAACGCGTGGTTCAGGCTCGTCCCCGCCCGCATCGACGATCCGCATCACGTCAAGCGGCATCGCGTGGGGCTCGAGCCGCTCCCAAAGACCGGCGGCCATGAGAAACTCGCGCGAGGGCTGAAGGAAAGCGGTCGACCGGTGATCAGCGCCTGCGGCGCCTGCATCTGTCACCGGCGGGGCCGGATCGACGATCGTCACGCGGAAACCTGCGGTGCCAAAGGCCGCGGCGGCCGTCAGGCCCGCCACACCGCCACCGGCGATCACGATATCGGTCTCGGTCCATGTCATGGCTCAGTCATAGGCTCGCCGCGCCAAAGGGGAAAGGGGGCTCAACCCAGCTGCGACAGAAAGGCGGCAAGATCGCTGGTGTGGTGGTGGATATGCGGGTGCGGCAGCGGCTCGGGCCCGACGTGAACCGTCCGCATCCCCATCGCGTGAGGTGCAGCTAGGTTGCGGATGTCGTCCTCGAACATCGCGCCCTGATCGGGGGAAAGGCCATCAAGGGCAAAGACTGCCTCGAACGCCGCCTGTTCGGGCTTGGGGCGAAAGCCCGCGTGCTCGACACCATAGACAGCATCGAAAATGCCCGTCAGGCCCCGAGCGGCCAGAACCCGCTCGGCATAGGGGCGCGAGCCATTGGTATAGACGATCCGCCGGCCCGGCAGACGCGCGATGGCGGCCGCGAGGGCTGCATCGGGGTTCAAATGGCCAAGGTCGATCTCGTGGACCTCGGTCAGGTAGGGCCCCGGATCGACACCATGCTCGTTCATCAGCCCCGCAAGGGTCGTGCCGTATCGCGCCCAATAGTCGGCGCGCAGGCGGTCTGCCTCGGCCCGGTCGACGCCGAGCGAGCGCTGGACAAAATCGGTCATCCTGACTTCGATCTGATCGAAAAGCCGCGCTTCGGGCGGGTAGAGCGTATTGTCGAGGTCAAAGACCCAAGCCCGGACATGAGAGAAAGAGGCAGCTACCATGGCGCGGACCATAGCAAGCGCGGCGCCCCGCGCAATCTCTTTGACTTGAATCTGGCAGGGCTTGGCGGATAGGCTTCGCGGGCACAGCTAGGACACGATGATGCAGGATGCCCGCAGCCCCCAAAAGGACGCTTATGCGCTGATCCTCGAGGCGATCGACAGCCATATCTACAAGCCGGGTGACCGACTAGTGGAAAGCGAGCTTGCCGAGCGTTTCGGTGTCTCGCGCACCCCGATCCGCGAGGCGCTCCAACGGCTCGAGACCCAGTCGCTTCTGACGCGGGACGGGCGCTCGCTGATCGTGGCCTCGCTCGATCATACGCAGATGGCCGAGCTTTATGTTGTTCGCGGTGAGCTTGAAGGGCTGGCCGCCCGCCTTGCCTCCCGCCATGCAACGCCCGAAGAGGTGCGCGTGTTGCGCGATATGGTCGAGGCCGATCGCAAGCTTGTCGGCAATCCCGATGCCCTCTCACGGGCCAACCGGCGGTTTCATAAGCAAATCCACCTTGCCAGCCACAACCGGTTTCTCGTCCAGCAGCTTGATCTCGTGCATCGCTCGATGGCGCTTCTGGCGACAACATCGCTCGCTGCCGAAGGGCGAGGCGCTGGCGCGCTCGACGAGCATCAGGCGATCGTCGCCGCGATCGAGGCGGCCGATGGGGATGCCGCCGATCGCGCCGTGCGCGAGCATATCTCCAAAGCCTTCATGACCCGCCTCAAACTGGATGCGGCGTCCGTGGAGCGGAACGCCTAAGTTCCCCTTCAGGTGCCTCAATCGAGTGCCCATGGGCCGTCTTGTCCCAAAAGAACGGTCTCCAGAGGATTTCCAACAAGCCCTTGTAGGCGGCTTGCGTTGCTAGCGGGAAATAGGCCTGAAGCGTGATCGCCCAAGGCGCGAGCCAGCCTTTTCCGGCACGGCGCACCGCAAGAGCAGCGACCACGAGGTTGGTCATCTCGCTCATCACAAAGAGCGTGGATAGCGAGACAAATGCTGCAGAAGGCAGCACCCCGGTCAAAGGGCGCGGAAAGCTTAGAAGGATGAGCCAAAAGCTCCAGAGCGCGGGGGCTAGGGCAAACTGGCTGAGAGTGCCGAAGAAAAGGATCTGCACTCCAAGAAACCGCCAAGGCCCCAGATCCCGCCAAAGGCGAAGCGGGTCACGCATATGGACTCCGTATGTTACGGCATAGCCCTTGAGCCAGCGCGAGCGCTGCCGCACCCAAGGCCAAGCACGGCAGTTGGCCTCCTCACCCGTCACAGTGTCGACAAGCTCGGTTCTGTAGCCGTATCGCGCGAGACGCAGGCCAAGGTCGGCGTCTTCAGTGACGTTGTGGGCATCCCAGCCGCTGATTTCCTCCAAGACGCTCCGGCGAAAGAAGACCGTTGTGCCGCCAAGCGGGATCGTCAGACCAAGGCGTGCCATTCCCGGCAGGACGACGCGAAACCACGCGGCATATTCGAGCGTAAAGCACCGCGCGAGCCAATTGGCGCGGCTGTTGTAATAATCGAGGATGCCTTGCAAGCAGGCGACCTCGGGCCCGCGAGCGGCAAAACGGGCGACAATCTTCTGTATCTGGTCAGGGGCTGGGGCGTCTTCGGCATCATAGATGCCGATGATCCGGCCCCGTGCGAAACTGAGGCCATAGTTGAGCGCCCTTGGTTTGGTCTTGATCGTGCCGCCTGGGACCGTGATTGCCCGCATCCAGCGCGGCAGACTTGCTGCTGCCAACGTTTGGCGGGTCAGGTGATCGTCGGCCTCCAGAAGCAAGATCACGTCGAGAAGGGCCGCGGGATAATCGATGGCAGAAAGCCGGCGCAGCAGGTGGCAGGCAATTTCACGTTCCTTGTAGAGAGGGATAAGTAGTGTGACGACAGGCAACCTCTTGGGCAACGGGTCGGCGCGAACGGGGCCAGTCGGTTTTGAAAGGGCGGCATCCGCTGCGGCAATCTTGAGCCCCATATTCAAGATCAGCGTCGTCAGCGCCCAGCCGATCGCCAAGTATAGCCCCCATCTCGGCGCCAATAGAGCAATCAACACCAGAAGGGCTCCGGCTGTCGCCGCGATGACAATCCCTTTCCGACCGGGCCAGCCGCGAGCACTGAGCCGCGCTGGCGGCATCGCTTCGGCCTTGGCGACAAGACTACGCGAGGCCAAGGCGACGATGGTTTCCTCGATCTGGCTGGTTGTCGCCACGGCCATCCGCACCGATCCAAACAGCTTGGTCAGATAGGGAAGCACGCGGGCAAAGCTTTCCGGCCGTGCGGCCAGGATAATGGTCATGCCGCCTAGCCGCCGCCAAGGCAGTAAGCCCAGATGCAGGGCTTGATCGGCCCCAAGACGGGCGAGGAGTGTTGGATCAGGCGGCTCCAAAAGGGGATCGACAAGGCCTGCCCCCATGGTCTCTGCCTCGGCTTCGGCCAAGGTGTCAGACGAAAGGAACAGAGCGCGCGACAAGACCTCGGGCAGGGGGCTGTCAAATCTGCTGGCGCCTGCTTCGATCTCGGCGAGTCTACGGGCCGAGGCGATGCCTTTTCGAGCAAGTGTTGCCGACAGAGGCGAGAGCGCCGCCTGCCGCGACCCTGTGCCGTTACGACTTAAGATCTCCAGTACCATCCTTGCCCCTTGGCCAAGCCATGAGGTCTGGATCGCGCAACAGGGTTAATCAGGCCTTAACGGGACTAGGCTCTGCGGGCTTCCATCGCGTTGGCGAAACGCTCGAAGAGATAGAAGCTATCCTGTGGGCCGGGGCTGGCCTCGGGGTGATATTGGACCGAGAACACCGGCCGTTCGGTCATGCGGATGCCGCAGTTTGAGCCGTCAAACAGCGAGACGTGTGTTTCCATGACACCCTTGGGCAGGGTCTGGCTGTCGACGGTAAAGCCGTGGTTCATCGAAGTGATCTCGACCTTGCCGGTTTCAACATCTTTCACCGGATGGTTGGCCCCGTGGTGACCGTGGTTCATCTTGATGGTCTTGGCACCAAGTGCGAGGGCCAGCATCTGGTGACCAAGGCAAATGCCAAAGATCGGCAGTTCGCTGCGCTCCAGAACGCCTTGAATCATCGGGACGGCATAGGCGCCGGTCGCGGCCGGATCACCCGGGCCGTTCGAAAGGAAGACGCCATCGGGATTGTGCGCGAGTACCTCGTCGGCGGTGGCGGTTGCCGGGAGGACGATCACATCACAGCCGGTCGTGGCGAGACAGCGCAGAATGTTGCGCTTGGCGCCATAGTCGATGGCAACAACCTTGTGGCGCGGCGCCTCTTGGTGGGCATAACCCTCGAGCCAGGCCCAACGCATCTCGTCCCAATGGTAGGACTGCGCGCAGGTCACGTCTTTCGCCAGATCGAGACCGACGAGGCCCTTGAAGCCACGCGCGGCCTTGACCAGCGCCTCGACATCGAAAACGCCATCGGGGTTGTGCGCAAGGGCAACGTGCGGCGCGCCCTGCTGGCGGATCGCGCGGGTCAGTCGGCGAGTATCAATTCCGCCGATGCCGATCCGGCCCTTGGCAGCGAGCCAGCTTGCGAGGTCTTGCGTTGCACGCCAGTTCGATGGCTCGGTCGGATCCCATTTGACAACCATGCCTGCGGCCACGGGCTCGCCCGTTTCGTCATCCTCGGGTGTGACGCCGGTGTTGCCGATATGAGGGAAGGTGAAGGTGACAATCTGACCGGCGTATGAGGGATCGGTCATGATCTCCTGATAGCCGGTCATCGCGGTGTTGAAGCAAAGCTCGGCCTCGGCTCGCCCTGTGGCGCCAAAGCCGTAGCCGTAGAAGAGGGTGCCATCTGCAAGAGCAAGACAGGCGGTAGGCTTATCCATTGCGCTATGCGGCATGATCGCGACTCCCCTATGGCCAAATTGATGCGGTCCTAAGGTTTCGGGCGATGAGGGTCAAGGCAGAAGCGCCCCGGACGGCCCGGGATGTGACCCCGCGTCGCCCCTGTTGTCAGCGCGGGTAGGTCGGAGTATGAGTCGCGGCCTCGGACCACCGCTCAAAGGCCAGACACATGGACATGAGAACGACGATCAGCAGCGCCCTTAAAGAGGCGATGAAAGCCAAGGATGCCGACCGCCTGTCGACCCTGCGCCTGATCAACGCCGCCATCAAGGACCGCGACATTGCCGCCCGCACAGAGGGTGAGGATGCTCAGGTCAGCGACGACACGGTCCTCGCGATTCTTGGCAAGATGGTCAAGCAACGTCAGGAAAGCGCACGCGCCTATGAAGAGGGCGGGCGGCTCGAACTGGCCGAGAAAGAAATGAACGAGATTCGCATCATCGAGGAATACCTGCCCCGTCAGCTCGATGACGCCGAGACCGAGGCCGCCGTTGCCGCGGCAATCGCCGAGGTCGAGGCCACTTCGATCCGCGACATGGGCAAGGTCATGGCCGCGCTCAAGGGCAAATACACCGGTCAGATGGATTTCGGCAAAGTCGGCCCGATGGTGAAGGCCAGGCTGGGCTAGGCTAGATAAGGCCAGCTAGAGACATTGCTTGTCTCCCGCGCTAGGGTTGCGGTGTCCATATCGCGAGCAATCCCATGAAAGTCCTCGTTGTTTTCGATCATCCCCGCCGCGCCTCGTTCAGTGGTGCGGTGCTCGACGCCTTTCTGGAAGGGTTGGCCGAGGCGGGGCACGAGGCCGAGGCTGCCGATCTCTATTCCGAAGGGTTCGATCCGCGAATGCCGCTCGCGGACGAGCCGGATTGGGACGATGACGATAAGGTCTATTCCGAGGCCGTTCTCGCCGAACAGGCGCGGATCGCGCGTCATGACGCGATCGCGTTTGTGTTTCCGGTCTGGTGGTGGTCGGTTCCGGCCATGACCAAGGGTTGGATCGACCGAGTTTGGAACAACGGCTGGGCCTATGGCGCGCGCAAGCTGCCGCAGGAAAGGGCGCTGATGATCGGGGTCGCTGCCAACAGCGAGGACGGTTATCGCAAGCGAGGGTATGACGAGGCGATGCGGGTGCAGCTAGAGGTCGGGATTTTGAACTACTGCGGGATCGAAAATGCAGCCCTCGCTCTTCTTTACGATGCGCTTGAGACCGACGAGATTCGCGCTACCCTCTTAGAGGAAGCGCGGCATTTAGGGCGCACGTTCTAGCCGTAGCTTTTCGAGCGGACCAGAGCGTCGGCAAGTTGATCTTTCAGCTTGATCCGTTCCGCTTCACTCAGAAATGCGCCGATCTCGACCTCGCGGGCGTCGCCCTTCAACGTCAGGTAATGCGGTACGGGTCCGCCTGTGGGGTGCATCTGCACCGTGGTCCAATAGGGATTGGCCCGCCATTCCTGCACCGGCCCGCGCGGGTTGTGGCGAATGAGGGCGATCCGGTCGCGCCGGAGGGTCAGGATCTCAAGCGTGCTGCCATCGCGATAGCTGCGTGAGAGGGCATACCAAAGCCCTGCAACGGCGGCGGCGAGAAAGGGCAGGAGCGCCCAGAGGATCTTGGATCCGATCACAGCGGTGAGCGGTAGGGCGATCATCCCCACGGTCAGGCCGATGAAGAGGACAAATCCCTTCTTCGGCAGCGACCGGTAGGGCCAGAGATGCAGCTCGGCCATCGGCGCGTCCGGCCAATCATCGGGCTTGATCCACTCATAGGGCATGGGCCTAGCCTGCGGCCTCTTCCTCAAGCACCTTGCGGGCCGATCGGAAGCACTCAACCGCCTGAGGCACGCCGCAATAGATGCCGATCACATGGATGATCGCGCGCAGCTCCTCGCGGCTGACACCGTTGCGGAGGGCGCCGCGGCAGTGCAGCTCCCATTCGTGCATCTTGCCGAGGGCACCGATCATCGCGAGGTTCATCATCGAGCGTGTCTTGGGATCGATCACATCGTCGCCCCAGCCAAAGCCCCAGCACCATGCCGTCATCGCTTCCTGAAACGGGCGGCTGAAATCGTCGGCAGCGGTCAGGCTCGCGTCGACGTAGTCTTTGCCAAGCGTTGCCCTCCGTCGTTCGAGCCCCTTGAGGAAAAGATCTTCGTCGAAGATACCGCTCATGTCTGTCTCCATCGCTTTTGCCTAGCTAGCGCCATTCTCTTGCATAGGGCCAGTCTACAAAAGAAAAGGCCCCGGAAATTCCGGGGCCTTTCGCTTTTCGGGTTTGCCTCAGTGGGCGTGGCCCTTGTCCCAGTCGCTCTGCTTGGGGAGCGTCTCGAACGTATGCTCCGGCGGCGGCGAGGGGAGGGTCCACTCGAGGGTGTCAGCCCACTCGTTCCACGGGTTGTTCACGGTCACGTTGCGCGGGCGCATCAGGACGACGGCCAGCAGAACGATGAAGAACACGAAGGACGCGAAGGCGATGAACGCACCAATCGACGAGATGTAGTTCCAGTAGGCGAAGGCCTCCGGATAGTCGATGTAGCGGCGCGGCATGCCTTGACGGCCGAGGAAGTGCTGCGGGAAGAAGGTCAGGTTGGCACCGATGAACATCGCCCAGAAGTGCAGCTTACCAGCCCACTCGGGGAACATACGGCCCGACATCTTCGGCATATAGAAGTAGATGCCGGCGAAGATGCCGAACACGGCGCCGAGGCTCATCACATAGTGGAAGTGCGCCACGACATAATAGGTGTCGTGATAGGCGCGGTCGATCGTAGCCTGGCTCAGAACGATGCCGGTCACGCCGCCCACAGTGAAGAGGAACAGGAAGCCGAAGGCCCAGAGCATCGGGGTTTTGAACTCGATCGAGCCGCCCCACATGGTGGCAATCCACGAGAAGATCTTAACACCGGTGGGCACCGCGATGACCATCGTCGCCAGCATGAAGTAGGACTGCTGGGTCAGCGACATGCCGACAGTGTACATATGGTGCGCCCAGACGACGAAGCCCAGAGCACCAATGGCGACCATCGCATAGACCATCGGCAGATAGCCAAAGACCGGCTTGCGCGAGAAGGTCGCGACCACGTGGCTGATGATGCCGAAGGCTGGAACGATAATGATGTAGACTTCCGGGTGGCCGAAGAACCACAGGATGTGCTGGTAGAGGATCGGGTCACCGCCACCGGCCGGCTGGAAGAAGGTCGTGCCGAAGTTGCGGTCCATCAGAAGCATGGTGATAGCGCCGGCAAGAACCGGAAGCGACAGAAGGATCAGCCAAGCGGTCACGAAGATCGACCAGGCGAAGAGCGGCACCTTGTGCAGCGTCATGCCCGGGGTGCGCATATTCAGGAAGGTGGTGATCATGTTGATCGCGCCGAGGATCGAGGAAGCACCCGACAGGTGCACCGCGAAGATGGCGAGATCCATCGAAATGCCGCCTTCAGAGGTCGAGAGCGGCGGGTAGAGAACCCAGCCAACGCCCGAGCCGAGCTGACCGTTGCCACCGGGCGCAAGGAGCGAGGCCACACCAAGCGAGGTACCAGCCACATACATCCAGAACGAGAGGTTGTTCATGCGCGGGAAGGCCATATCGGGCGCGCCGATCTGGAGCGGCATGAAGTAGTTGCCGAAGCCACCGAACAGCGCCGGAATGACGACGAAGAACATCATCAAAACGCCGTGGTAGGTGATCATCACGTTCCAGAGGTGACCGTTTGGGGTGCACTCGGCCGACGCGTCGGCAATGAAGCGAGCCCCTTCGGCGCACATATACTGAACACCCGGCTCCATGAGCTCGAGGCGCATATAAACGGTGAACAGGACCGAAATGAAACCAACGGCACCGGCTACCCAGAGATAGAGGATACCGATGTCTTTGTGGTTGGTGGACATGAACCAGCGGGTGAAAAAGCCCCGCTCGTCGTGGTGATCATGGCCGTGGATGGCGGCGTCTGCCATGTGGCTCTCCCGTATTGGCGTCAATTAAAGGGCAGCACGAGTCAGACCCGTGCCACCAGCTTTGGGGTGGTTCTAGTCGCTCAGGCCAGAGGGGGCAATATTCGAATGTAGCAGGGGCTTGGGATAAATTGGCGCAGGCGGACCTAGGAGGGGCTCCGAGGCGTCACCGATGCCTCGAAAGTGCGGCGCAAGGCAAGATCGACATCCGACATCGTTACCGGCAGGCCAAGATCGACAAGGCTTGTGACCCCGTGCTCCTTGATCCCGCAAGGGACGATCCCCGAGAAATGCCCAAGGTCTGGGTCCACATTGATCGACAGGCCGTGGAACGAGACCCATTTTCGCAGGCGGATGCCGAGCGCGGCAATCTTGTCCTCGCGGACCGTCCCATCAATCCCGCGCGTCTTTTCCGGCCTCTCGACCCAGACGCCGACGCGCCCTTCGCGGATTTCGCCCTTCACGTTGAACTCGGCCAGCGCCGCGATCACCCAGTTTTCAAGGTCTTGCACGAACCGCCGCACATCATGCCCGCGCTCGCCAACATTTAGCATCACATAGGCGACGCGCTGGCCGGGGCCGTGATAGGTATATTGCCCCCCGCGTTTGGAAGTGTAGACGGGGAAGCGATCTGGGTCTGTCAGGTCGGCCGGTTTGGCACTCGTGCCGGCGGTATAGAGAGGCGGATGCTCGACAAGCCAGATCGCCTCCTCGGCCTCGCCACGCGCAATCGCCTCGGCCCGCGCCTCCATAAAGGCGACGGCTTCGTCATAGTCGGTCAGCCCGTCTGAGGTGATCCACTCTACCATGCGTTATCCGGGGAGGAGCCCTGCGTCTTTCACAGCCTGCACATAGGTGCGGCTCACCGGAATGTCACGCCCGTCCGACATGGTCAGGACCGCCTTGGCCCCGTCGCGCCGCGCGGTTGTGACCTCGCGGGTTGCGACCCAGTGCGAGCGATGCACCTGAAGGCCCACCGTTGGTTCGGCTTCGGCGATGGCGTCGGAGAGGCGCAGCAGCGCTAGGGCAGTGCCTTTGCTCGTGGCGATTTCCGTGTAGTGATCCTGAACCGACAGCGAGATCAGCCTGCCGCGCTTATGCAGGTCCAGCCTTTGAAGGATGCGGGGCGCTTGCGCCGTTGCTGTCTCTGCCGTCTGGCCTTTCAAGCTCCGTGCGCTGCGTGAGAAATAGACGATGATCCCTGCGACGACGATCCCCACACCCAGCACATTGACCCCAAGAGAAAGAACCTCGCGCGCCGATCGGGGGGCGCTCCCGAGAACCAGCCAATTGATGACGATCACCTCGGCCAGCACGACGAGGG
>Ga0181563_10006399_pt1 | contig 10541 bp, 6 predicted proteins | sample 011ome_25_FD_133759 | JGI IMG/M metagenome (GOLD analysis project Ga0181563, IMG submission 133759) | Coastal salt marsh microbial communities from the Groves Creek Marsh, Skidaway Island, Georgia - 011512CT metaG (megahit assembly) | ecosystem: Environmental > Aquatic > Marine > Intertidal zone... | reverse complement strand
GCTGTTTTCTCCAATAAGATGGCCGAAGACCCGCGCTATGCCGACAACAACTTTGTCGAGCCGCCCCTGATGAGAGAACTCGTCGTGCGCGTGCAGGCGATCACCGATGCGCCCCTGTGCATCGATAGCTCGGTTCCCGCCGCGCTCGAGGCTGGCCTTGCCGCTGCCAAGGGCCGCCCGCTTCTTAACTCGGTCACGGGCGAGGAAGAGCGTCTTGAGCTGGTTCTGCCACTGGTGAAGAAATACAACGTGCCGGTCGTGGCCATTTCGAACGACGACACCGGCATTTCCGAAGACCCCGACGTGCGCTTTGCCGTTGCCAAGAAGATCGTCGAGCGCGCCGCCGATTTTGGCATCCCCGCCCATGACATCGTGGTCGATCCGCTGGTGATGCCGATCGGCGCGATGGGCACAGCGGGCCTTCAGGTCTTCACCCTCGTCCGCCGCCTGCGCGAAGAGCTGGGCGTCAACACCACCTGCGGCGCGTCCAATATCTCCTTCGGCCTGCCGAACCGCCACGGGATCAACAACGCTTTCCTACCTATGGCGATGACCGCAGGCATGACCAGCGCGATCATGAACCCGATCGCCCTGCCCGTTCCCGCCTCGAAAATCGCCGAGAAGCGTGCCGAGGTTGAAGCCGCCGGCATCTTCCTGCCCGAGGGCATGGATGACGAGACCTTCTGCACGCTCTTCGGCCTTGGCTCGACCAAGCCGCGCGCGGGCAAAGAGATGGAAGCCATCCGCGCCGCCAACTTCCTGACCAATAACGACCCGTCGGGTGGCGAGTGGATCCGTTTCAACCGCGCCCCCGCCAAGGAAGGCGAAGAGGGCCGTGGCCGTCGTGGCGGTGGCCGCCGTCGCGGCTAGGTCGTCTCTGACGCAACCCTCCAATGCCCGGTCGGTTCCTTCGACCGGGCATCTTCGTTGAGACCTATCCTTGCTATCCGCTCCGTGGCAGGCCCGCTTTGGCGCTGAGCCTTTGCGGGTTCGATGGGCGGAAAAAGCGCTGTTCTGCGCCAAATCCCTTATGAACGCTTGAAGCCGACCCCCATTGCATCATATCACGCAGGCCAATTGCCATTGGACTGTTACCGCTATCGGAGACTGCATGACGCACCCGGCAAACACCCTGCTTCTTGTTGCCGATATCGGCGGGACGAATACCCGTGTCGCGCTGGCCGATGGGCGCCGGGTCCTGTCGGCGTCGATCCGCCGCTACAGCAATGCCGAGTTTCCCGGACTAGAGAGCGTTTTGCGCCGCTATATCGACGACGAGGGCGGCGTTGATCCCAAAGCGGCCTGCGTGGCGGTGGCCGGTCCCGTCCGCGAGGGGCGCGCAACGCTGACCAACCTTGATTGGACCATCGACAAGACAACCTTGATGCGCGCCACCCAGGCCGAGACCGTCGCCATCCTCAATGACCTTCAGGCGCAGGGCCACGCTCTGGGCCATCTTGCCCCCGAAGTGATCCGCCCGATCCTGACCGGCCCTGCCGCGCATTCTCAGGCCGCCAAGCTTGTTATCGGCGTGGGGACAGGTTTCAACGCTGCGCCGGTTTTCGACACAGGCAGTGGCCGGCTTGTGCCTCCGTCTGAGGCGGGCCACGCCAACCTGCCGATCCGCACTGATGCCGACCTGCGCCTGTGTCGCTATGTCGAGACGGCGCACGGGTTTCCCGGGGTCGAGGATGTTTTGTCGGGCCGCGGCCTTGAACGCGCCTATGCCTGGCTTGGCGAAGAGGCGGGTGATCCGCGCGAGCGGTCGGCGCAGGAAATCATGGAAAGCTGTGCCGATGGATCGGACGGCCGCGCGATCGAAGCGGCACGCATTTTTACCCGGATCCTGGGAACCGTCGCTGGCAATTTGGCGCTGATCCAGCTCCCCTTCGGCGGGATCTACCTGGTGGGCGGCGTCGCGCGGGCCTTTGCTCCCTATCTTGATCGCTTCGGCTTTGGCGAGGCTTTCCGCGACAAGGGGCGATTTGCGGGGTTCATGGGGAATTTCTCGGTGTCGGTCGTCGAAGACGATTATGCCGCCCTCACCGGATCGGCCGCTCATCTTGTCGAACTGATCGGCGCCTAGGCTCCTGCAAGCTGGGCCGCCACGGTCTCGACCAGATCGTTCAGGGAAAAAGGCTTAGGCAGAAACACCGAATTGGCGATCAGTGCCTGATGCTCACCAAAGGCTTCTTCAGCATAGCCTGACACGAATACCACGCCGGTGCCCGGCCGGTCTTTCAGCGCCTCGCGCACCCAAGTCGGGCCGTCCATGCCGGGCATGATTACATCGGTCACAAAAATATCGACCCGCATCCCCGGATCCTTGAGCAGTTCGAGAGCGGCTTCGGCGTTTTCAGCCTCGAAGACCGTATGGCCGCGAAGTCGCAACGCCCGCGCCGCAAAGGCGCGAACCGGCGCCTCATCCTCGACAAGAAGGATCACTCCGGTCTCGAGCCCCGCCCGGTCGGCTGGCCGGGGGGCCACCGGAAGCGCGGGAATAGCAGGCTCTGCCGCCGCCAGATGGGCCGGAAAATAGAGCGTGAAGGTCGTGCCTTTCCCCTCCTCGCTATCGACGAAAATGAACCCGCCGGTTTGCTTGACGATGCCGTAAGCCGTCGAAAGCCCAAGGCCGGTCCCCTCGCCCGTGCGCTTGGTTGTATAAAAAGGTTCGAAAATCTTGGGGATCTTGTCTGCGGGGATCCCGTGCCCTTCATCGGCGAGCTTGACCATAACGTATGTGCCCGCCGGAACACTGGCCCGGGCCGGTTCGATGGCCCGTTTGAAAACGAGATTCTCAGTTTCGATCACAATCTCGCCCCCTGAAGGCATGGCATCGCGCGCATTCACCACAAGGTTCATGATCACCTGCTCAAGCTGCCGCTTGTCGGCTCTGATCGGCATCAGATCGGGATCGTGATTGAGAGTAAGCCTAACCTTTTCTCCCACGAGCCTGTTCAAGAGATGAGTCAAATCGGCGAGCGTGTCACGCAGATCAAGCACCTCGGGGCGCAAGTTCTGTTTGCGTGAAAACGCCAGAAGCTGGCCGACGAGGGCCGCCGCGCGGTTGGAGTTTTGGTGGATCTGGATCAGATCGGAGTAATCCTGATCTTCCCTGTCGTGGCGCAGCAAAAGCAAATCACAATGGCCGGAAATCGCGGTGAGGAGGTTGTTGAAATCATGCGCCACCCCGCCCGCAAGCTGGCCGATGGCCTGCATCTTCTGACTTTGCACAAACTGCGCCTCGAGCGATTTGAACTCGGTCATATCGCTCAAGACAGCGATCAAATGGGGATCTTTGGGATCGCCTGCTGGCTTGAGGATGATCTGCACGAAAAGCTCGGGGCCGTTGCCGTGGCTTCTGAGGAATTGTTTGTCGCCGCTCGATTTGCCGCTGGCAACTTCTTCGAGCCAATCGATAATCGGGCGTCCAAGCCCTTCAAAGAGATCCGAGAGCCGCGCATTAGACCGTATTTCACGCTGAACCAAGGCCCGTGCCGCGCGGTTCGATGCGAGGATTTCACCGCTGCGGGCAATCTTGAGAAGCGGCACCGGCAGCTCTTCAATCGCAGACCACGACTCGGCCAGAGGGGTCATCTGTGGCGCGGTTGGGATCAGGCAAACAGAGGCGCGGCCGCCTTCCGTCTGGGCGATCCAGACAGAAACATCGACGCCCCCGCGCACAGATTTCAACTCGTGAATCGCGCCAGATCGCAGGGGAAGACCGTCGAAAACCTCGTCAAGGGCATTCGCATCCTCGCCGATCAATTGTCGGGCCGCTTCATTGAGGTTAAGAATCGTGTTCCCTGGGCCGATCTCAATCGTCGGCGGCCCCGGCTCGGTTGAATTTTTCGAGAGATCTTCGATCCGCCAAAGGATCCGGTCTGCATCAATGGCTCGGGCGGAAAGATTAAAGTGGTTCCGCCGCGTGACGAGGATCTCTTCCGCCCAAGCCTTTTGCCGGGCCTTGTCTTGAAGACGAAGCTGCACAGCGCGGGGATTGGCAAATAACTGGGCCAAGGCCTGCTCAACCGTTGCCCACTGTGAGAACTCAGACCGGCCTGCCGCTCTATTGCGGTAGACGATGCGGCCCTCGTCATCCGCCAGCAAGACCGGCGCGCGATCATCGGAGAACACAGAGGCGACCACCCGACCTACCATGCGCCCGCGCAGATCCGACAACAGCCTTCGCAGCCGCTCGTAACCGGCGACTGCAATCAACATGATGCCAAAGATCCCAAGGCCAAGCCGTTGCCAGAGCAGCTCCACCGAAACTGCGACCACAAGCGCCAGAACACCGGATAGCGCCGCGATCAGCGGCGCGAAACCGGCCTGTCGCGGCTTTGCGACATCTTGATCCAACTGCGCCAAACTCATCCCGGCAGACCCCCAAATAGCGCGGATCACTGACAGGAGAGATGGTTAAATTACACTAAAACTCTCCAAACCTGGATTGAGCCTACTGATTCCAAAAAGATTTGCAACCTGTGGTTGTTATTTGGACATTAGAAGGTTCAGGTAGAAACCGTCGCCCTGCGACCCCGGCCGCAATTCGAGCCTCTCAATGCTCTCAAAACGTTGATTTTCCGCCAGAAACTTAGCGATCTGTGCATCGTTCTCGGCGTCTAGAACTGAACAGGTGGCGTAGGCCAAATGCCCACCCGGACGGACAAGATGCGCTGTCTCCGTCAATATTTCTTGTTGAATCTGACAAAGCTGGCGCAGGCGATCCGGACTTAGCGCCCATTTTGCCTCGGGCGTTCTCCGCCAAGTCCCACTGCCGCTGCACGGCGCGTCTACAAACACAAGATCGTACTTGTTTTCAATATGATGAGCCGATTTCATCAAGTTAATTATTGCGCCGGCACGGGTGGCGCTCGGGGATATCCTTCATCCGTTCGGGCGCAATATCGTGCGCATCAACGGCATAGCCCAGATCGGCAAGGGCGAGGGATTTACCGCCGCCGCCGGCACAGTAGTCAAGGGCCGTCGCCCCAGGCACGGGGGATGGCAAGGCCAGAATCGCAGCCTGTGAAGAGGCGTCCTGCAGCTCGACAAAGCCATCTAGATAGGCAGTCGAGCTCTGAACTTTTCGCGCGTTATCCGTTACTTCCAAAGCAGTCTTCACGTGCGGGTGCGGTCTAGCCACGATCTCGTCGGCGGCAAGCAAGGCGATGGCAGTCTCGCGGCTTGCACGGCTCTGGGCAACCCTGAGCCAGACCGGCGCGCGGCTCCGTAGCGCCGAGCAGGTCTCTATGGCGCCCGCATCGCCCATTTGGGAGACCAGCAGCGCAAAGATCCAGTCGGGCATATCGAGCGCCTCGCCACCCTCCGATGGCGTACGAAACGTGGCCCGTTCGGCGTCCGACAGGGCCGCAGGCGCGTGGCCAATACCAGAAAAGATCTCGCTCAGATCGGTATTTGCGGCCCGCAGCTCACCTATCATCAAGCCGCGACCGGTCTCGGCACCGCCAAGGGCCGCGAAGGATCGGCGGCAGCGCAGCGCATCAAACACATGATCGCGGATCGCGGCGCGGTCTTTGGCGCCGGCAAAGCGCGATCGCCGCGCCCAGTTGGTGAGCGCCTTCTCGGCGGGGCTTCCGGCAAGGATCTCGTCAAGAATCTCGATCGCGGCCGCCACCCGCGCGGCGGGGGTCACGCTTTCGACTCCTGAAGTGTATTGGCGCCATCGACAACGATCATCGCGCCGTTGACATAGCTCGCCCCTTCCGAGGAAAGGAAGGCAACAACTGCCGCCACTTCGTCCGGCGTTCCTGCGCGGCCCTGCGGCGTCGCCTTGGCGGCGCGTAGCTCCTTTTCGGTCAGCGCCTCTGTGGCGATCCAGCCCGGCAGTACGGCGTTCACCGTCACCCCCGCCCGCGCGACTTCCAGCGCGAGGCCGCGCGTGAGACCGGTCATCGCCGCCTTGGCCGCGCTATAGGCGGTGTCGCCGATGTTCGAGACGACAGGCCCTGTCACAGAGGCCATCATCACGATCCGGCCATAGCCAGCGGCCACCATGTCGGGCAGAAAGGCCCGCGTGGTCAGAACCGCTGTATCAAGACTCAAGGCCATCGCCCGAACCCATTCCGAGGACGGCAGGTCAAGGAAACAGCGGGTGTCGGCGGGGGCGTTCAGCGTTCCCATGCCGGCATTGTTCACAAGTATCGCCACCGGCCCCACCGCCGCGCGCAGCGCGGCCACCTGTGCTGCATTGGTCAGGTCGGCGATATGGCCCGTAGCCACGATCCCTTCGGCCACCAGTTCCGCCGCCCGCTCGTTAATCCGCGCGGTCGTCGAGACCAGCGCCACTTCGCATCCCGCTCGCCCTAGGAGGCGGGCGCAGGCCATGCCGATCCCGCCCTTCGCGCCTGCGCCGGTGACGAGCGCCTTCATCAGCCGATCCTGTAGTTCGGGCTTTCGCGGGTGATCTGGACGTCGTGGACGTGGCTTTCCTTCAGGCCCGCGCCGGTGATCGTCGCGAAACGGCAGTTCTTGCGCATCTCGTCAACCGTGGCATTGCCGGTATAGCCCATCGCGGCGCGGAGACCGCCAACCATCTGGTGGATCACCGCCGAGACCGACCCCTTATAAGGCACCTGCCCCTCAATCCCTTCGGGGACGAGCTTGTCCGAGGCGGCATCCTTCTGGAAATAGCGATCCGCCGAGCCGCGAGCCATGGCGCCGAGGCTGCCCATGCCGCGATAGGCTTTGAACGAGCGCCCCTGATACAGGATCACCTCGCCGGGGCTTTCGTCGGTGCCGGCAATCATCGAGCCGACCATCGCGCAAGAGGCGCCGGCGGCGATGGCCTTGGCGAAATCGCCCGAGAACTTGATGCCGCCGTCCGCGATCACCGGCACATCGCCGGCGCCCGAGGCGCAATCCATAATCGCAGTAAGCTGTGGCACGCCAACACCGGCGACCATTCGCGTGGTGCAGATCGAGCCCGGCCCGATGCCGACCTTGACCGCGTCCGCCCCTGCCCCGATCAGAGCTCGGGTCGCCTCGGCCGTCGCCACGTTGCCGGCGATCACCTGAACCTCGTTCGACAGCGCCTTCACCCGCTCAACCGCTTTGGCCACGCCTTCGGAATGGCCGTGGGCCGTGTCGATCACGACGATATCGACGCCTGCGTCAATGAGCGCCTGACTGCGCTCATATCCCGCGTCGCCAACCGTCGAAGCCGCGGCAACCCGTAGACGCCCGAGGCTGTCCTTGCAGGCCACGGGATTAAGCACAGCCTGCTCGCTGTCCTTGAGGGTCAGAAGGCCCGTAAGCTTGCCCTTGCCGTCATGGATCAGAAGCTTCTCGATCCGCCGCGCCTGCATGAGGCTGCGTGCTTCATCAAGGTCGGCGGGCTCGGCCAGCATAGCGAGATTGTCGCTCGACATCATAACGCTCACCGGCGTGTCGTCTGACTGGGCAAAGCGCATATCGCGGTTGGTGACGATCCCGACAACTTTGCCGCCCTCGCCAACGACCGGAAATCCGGTGATGTTGTAGCGCCCCATGAGGTCTTTAGCGTCTTTGAGCGTCTGGTCGGGTCGCAGGGTGATCGGGTTGTAGACCACGCCCGAGACAAAACGTTTCACGCGCCTCACGTCTTCTGCCTGACGGTCGGTATCGAGGTTGCGGTGGATAACGCCAATCCCGCCGGCCTGTGCCATCGCAATCGCCATGCGGGCCTCTGTCACGGTGTCCATGGCCGACGACAAAAGCGGAATGTTCATCGCGATAGAACGGGTCGCGTGCGTCCTTGTATCTGCCGTTGAAGGCAGGACCGACGAGGCCGCCGGCACAAGAAGAACGTCGTCAAAGGTGAGGGCCTCGCGAATCTCCATCAGGTCTCTCCGTGGATAGCTTCGTTTGGCGCTTCCCCATTTCACGGGTCTGACGTGTGCGCAAGCAAGAAGTGACCGTGCCCGCTTGCATAGGCGATTTGACGCGGCATATTCACGCCAACCAATGGAAGAGGCCGGAATGCGCGTCGCGATCGTCGAGAACACGAAAATTAGCCACCTCGGGCAGGTCGGCGTAGCTCTGGCCGAGGCCGGCGTGATGATCGAAGTTTTCCGCCCCTACCTCGATGGCATCTTGCCCGATCCGCAAGGCGACTATGTTGGCCTTATCGTCTTTGGCGGCGAACAAAGCGCCGTCGACGATGCACTCCACCCCTACCTGCCCGCCCTCGCCCGTGAGATGCGGGCCTTTGACGAAGCGGGGCGCTCGGTTCTCGGCATTTGCCTCGGGGCGCAGCTTCTGGCGCGGGCGTGGGGCGCCGAGAACCATGTCGGCGCCTCGCGCGAGTTCGGTTGGCAGACCATCGAGACAACCGAAGCTGCCGCGAGCGATCCTGTGCTCAATGCAGTGCCGCGCAGTTTCCCGTCCTTCGAATGGCATTCCGATCACTACGATCTGCCAAAGGGCGCAACCCGTCTTGCCGCCAATGATGCAGCGGCCAATCAGGCATTTCGCGTTGGCAACCGCTCGTGGGGGATGCAATTCCATTTCGAGGTGAGCCGCGCTGTGGCCGCCGCTTGGAACCGCCGTTTTCCCAAGGAGGTCGAGGCGCGGCACGCGGGCTGGCTTTCCGAATTTGAGAGCCTCGCCGCCCACCATGCCCCCGCCTCCGATGCCGCTGGCCTTGCCCTCGCGCGGGCGTGGGTCGGGCAGCTTTAACGTTGAAAGCCGGAAGCAGCGCATCAAGTGACGCAAAGCCGCCTCCACCTCTCGCCCCGCCTAGTATTCTGAACCCGTTGCAACAATCAGGCCACTCATGAGCACCGACCCTCTTGTGATCTTCACCCCCTCGGGCAAGCGGGGGAATTTCCCTGTCGGCACGCCGATCCTGACCGCCGCGCGCCAACTTGGTGTCGATCTCGATTCCGTCTGCGGCGGGCGCGGGATATGCTCGAAATGCCAGATCACGCCGTCCTATGGCGAGTTCCCCAAACACGGGGTCACGGTCAGCGACAATGCTTTGAGTGAATGGAACTCGGTCGAAGAACGCTATGACCGAATCCGCGGCCTTCCCAAGGGGCGCCGTCTCGGCTGTCAGGCCACTGTTCAAGGCGATATCGTCGTCGACGTCCCACCCGAGAGCCAAGTTCACCGGCAGGTTGTCCGCAAGGCCGCAACCCAGCGCGATATCATCATGGCTCCGGCCACCCACCTCTACTATGTCGAGGTGCAAGAGCCCGATATGCACGAGCCCTCGGGCGATTTCGAGCGGCTGAAAGACGCCCTGCGCGAGCAGTGGCAAATCGAAGGCGTCACCGCGCCGATGAACATCCTGCACCGGTTGCAAAAGACGCTGCGGAAGGGCGAATGGAAAATCACCATCGCCCTGCACAAGGGGCATCGGGACGAAACTCACCGCATCCTTGATATCTTCCCCGGCTTTTATGAGGGCCGTATCTACGGCCTTGCCATCGACCTCGGCTCGACCACCATCGCCGCCCACCTGTGCGATCTGCGCAACGGTAGTGTCATCGCCTCTTCGGGCGTGATGAACCCGCAGATCCGCTTTGGTGAGGATCTGATGAGCCGCGTCTCCTATGCGATGATGAACCCTGGCGGCGACAAGGAAATGACCGATGCCGTTCGCATCGCGATTAACGCCCTCGCCCAGTCGATCGCCACGGAAGGCAACATAGACCCCAGCCAGATCGTCGAGACGGTGTTTGTCTGCAACCCGGTCATGCACCACCTCCTGCTCGGCATCGATCCGGTCGAGCTGGGCCAAGCCCCTTTTGCGCTCGCCACGTCCGAAAGCCTTTCGCTCGACGCCCGCGAACTTGACCTGACCGCCATCAACGCAAATGCCCGCGTTTTCATCCTGCCCTGCATCGCCGGCCATGTCGGCGCCGATGCGGCCGCGGTGGCGCTCTCCGAAGAGCCAAACAAATCCGAAGACCTCGTTCTCATTGTCGACGTCGGGACAAATGCCGAGATTCTCCTCGGCAACAAGACCCGCGTCCTCGCCTGTTCGTCGCCCACCGGCCCCGCCTTCGAGGGCGCCCAGATCAGCGCCGGCCAACGCGCCGCCCCGGGCGCTATCGAGCGGCTCGAGATCGACCCCCTCACAAAAGAACCACGGTTCAAGGTGATCGGCTCCGATCTGTGGTCCACAGACCCTGCCTTTGCCGAGGCCGTTGCCTCCACCGGCATCACCGGCATTTGCGGCTCAGGCATCATCGAAGCCGTGGCCGAGATGCGCCTTGCCGGCCTTCTGGACGCGCGCGGCCTGATCGGTTCGGCAGAGCAGACCGGAACCGCCCGCTGCCTGCCCGAAGGCCGCACCCACTCCTACCTCATTTGGGATGGCACCGCCTCGGGCGGCCCGCGCATCACCGTCACCCAAGGCGATATCCGCGCGATCCAGCTTGCCAAATCGGCGCTCTATGCTGGCGCACGGCTCCTGATGGACGAAATGGGCGTCGATACCGTCGACCGCGTGGTCCTCGCAGGCGCCTTCGGCGCGCATATCTCGCCCAAACACGCGATGATCCTCGGAATGATCCCAGATGTGCCCTTGG
>Ga0181563_10006391_pt1 | contig 10550 bp, 6 predicted proteins | sample 011ome_25_FD_133759 | JGI IMG/M metagenome (GOLD analysis project Ga0181563, IMG submission 133759) | Coastal salt marsh microbial communities from the Groves Creek Marsh, Skidaway Island, Georgia - 011512CT metaG (megahit assembly) | ecosystem: Environmental > Aquatic > Marine > Intertidal zone... | reverse complement strand
GTACCCTAAATCAGAATAAGATGTCATTCGCGTCACGGCGCCGGCGTCGAGGAACGTCGCGCGGCGCGTGCACTCGCACGCATTCGCGTCGGAGGAGACGTCGTCGTGGGCCAGGCAGAGACTCGCCAGCGGCGCCGCGCCCGTCGGCGCCCCGGCGTCGTAGACGCGAATCACGGCACCGTCCGCGCGCGCGACCAGGCCGTCGGTGCCGCGAATCACGACATCGCCGACGCGCGACACGTCGTCGTCGCTCGAACGCGCCGGCGTGGGTGCCGAGGAGACGTCGTCGTCCCGGCGCGCGCTCGGCGCGCGCTCATCCGGCTCGAGCCACCGGACGTGTTTCGGGGTCGTGAAGTCCTCCGCGGCCCACGCGTGGCCGCAGAGCAGGATCTCGCGCCCGTCCACAGCGCAGAACTGCGCGCCGAACGCGCGCGACGAAGCGCCGCGGACGTCCATGACGTCCGCGCCTTTGGCGAAAGGAAGCGGCGCGGCGACGCGAGCGCGCTTCGGCGGAGGCGTCGTCGTTCGTGCGGCATCGTCGTTTTTGCTACTCGTAAAAATGCTTTCATCGGAAGTCGCGACGGGTGCGGTCGCGTTCGTCGCGTCCCCGAGCGCTTCCCGTGGGGGGGGACGGGACTGGAAAAACGCCGCGATCGTGCGCTGCGCCATGTCTGTCAGCTCGCGACGTCCCGTGCGGTCGCGGGCGCGACCGAGTGAGAGACGCGGCGTTCACCTGGTACCGTGATTCAAACTCAGTCGTTGTTTGTTGATTTTTTTGTTTGATTGTTTCCCGAACTGAGCCGAATCTGGCAGTCTCGACAGCGCGACCGCGCGCGTCGTCGAGACCGGGGCGGACCGAATGTCGGCCGCGCGGTCTTCGCGGCCCGCCTCGACTTTCAAGGTGGCGAACGTGCGGGCGGGAAGGCTGGACAGCCCCCTTGCGGTGATTCCTTTCTTCGTGTCGTACCTCCTTCCCGTCGTCTTCCTCCATTCGACGAATCTCGCCACCGACTCGCGCGGCTCCGAGAGCGCGCTGTGCAACTCGTGGACGTGCGCGTGGTTCGTGTTCACGGTCCTCCCCGTGCTGGAGATGGTCGTCCCAGACGACCTCGCCAACCCCACGGACGAGGAGAGCCGACGCGCGGCGAAGGACTGGAGGTACAAGCTCCCCCTGTATCTCTGGGCGCTGCCGCAGTGCGCGGTGATCGTATTCGGCGCGCGCGCGTTTCGCGACCCTTTCGCCTCGCTCCACCGGCGAGTCGGCCTGGTCCTCTCCGCGGGCGTGTGCACCGGCGGCGTGGGCATCACCATCGCGCACGAGCTGCTGCACAAAGACAAAAAGCTGGAGCTGTTCCTGGCGAAGTTTCTGCTCTCCTCGGTGTGCTACGCGCACTTCGGCGTCGAGCACCGTTTCGGACATCATCGCCGAGTGGGCACGCCGGAGGATCCGGCGTCCGCCGAGCGCGGCGGTTCGTTTTACGCGTTTTGGGTTCGGTCCGTGTATGGGACGTACCGCGGCGCGTGGCGCATATGGCGCGGCGAGAACGACCACGACCTCGGTGTCGCCGCGAAGCGGACGTTCGGGCGCGCGTTCATGAGAGACGCGCACCTGTTCCCCGCGCTGTGGTCCATCGCGCTCTTCTTGGCAAACGCGCGCGACGCGCGCGCCGTGTTTTTCTTCCTCGCGCAGGCGCTCGTCGCCGCGACGCTGCTCGAGCTCGTGAACTACGTCGAGCACTACGGGCTGCGCCGCGAGCGCGTCGAGTGCGCCTCGACCCGCGAGGTGTACGAGAAGGTCACGCCCGCGCACTCGTGGAACGCGCCGCAGCGCGTCACCAACTGGTTCATCTTCAGACTGCAAAGACACAGTGACCACCACGCGCGCGCGGCGACGCCGTACCAGGCGCTGCGCACGTACGCGGAGGCGCCCACGTTGCCCACGGGGTACACGGGGACGATGCTCGTGGCGCTCGCGCCGCCGTGGTTCGAGAAGTGCCTGGGGCCGGTGTTGGACGCTCGGCGAGCGGACGCGAACGGGGACGTCTCCGCGGAGAAAGAAGAGAGGCGGCAAAAAAAACGGCGCGACGACGCCGGCGCGCTCGCCCGGCGACGCGCGCGCGACGGCGTGCTCGTCGCGACGGCGCTCGTGACAGCCGTGGCGTGGGCACCCACTTTTTGCTGAGATGAGCGCGTACGCGTGCCCCGGTGTCTTAGGAGCGTTTTAGCGAGTAGAATACTGCGTAGCCCTAAACTACGAAACGCGCGCCGCCTTCCCTGTTTGTTCCCTCTCCGCGAAAAAGAAAAGAAAAGCGAAACGCTCACCCGCTCCCCGCCGCCAAGAGCGGCGCGGCGACGCCGCCGAGCCCGGCGAGCTGGCCCTGCAGTTTGATCTGGTGCGCGACGCGGTCGCGCACGCGCCTCAGCGCGGCGTCCACTTCCTTGGACGCGCCTATTTCGCCGCCGTATATGTCCAGCACTCTCGCCGTGACCCCCGCGAGCTGCCGCGAGTGCCGCGGGTTGGCGACGTGCCTGGCGATGAAGCGCAGCACGGGCCCCAAGCCGGCGGCGTCTCGGCCCGCCAGCGCCGTCTTCAGGCCGCCGCGCCGCCCGATCTCCTCGATCACGGCAGCCACCACCTCAGCGCGCCCGCCCGCCAACGCCGCATCCAGGGCCTCGCCGTACCGGAACCGGCGCAGCGCGTGGTCGTGCGGCGCCAGCCGCGCGCGTCGCCGCCGCTCGACCCGCGCGTCGCCCGCGGCGGCGCGCGCGTTTTGCCCGCGCGCGAAGTACCGCCACGATCCCGCGTCCAGGCGGCGGGGCCCCCGGGACTTTCCGCCTCGCTCCTCGCCGCCGCGCGCGCGACCGACCTGGACGCCCTCCTCGGTTCCGACGCCGCGCCCCCCGCGCGACCGCCTCCGTATGCTCAGCAGTCTGTTGGCGGTGCCCACGGCGAGGACGCGCGCGTCCGGCGAGAGCGCCACGGAGAGCACGGGCCCGGGGTACTTGGCGCTGTGCGTCACCGAGAAGCCGTCCAGCTCGTGCACCTTGACGTGTCCGTCCAGCGAGCCGGTGAGCAGACGGGGGGACGCGCGGTCGGTCGCGCTCTTGTGCGCGCCGGCTCGCGAAAAGCCGGCGAAGATGTCGTCGTCCGCGTCGGAAACCGGCGGCGGGCCCCCGTCGCGCGCGACGTGCGCGCACATCACCGTCTTCTGGTGGCACCGCGCCTTGTGAAGCCGCTTCCCGCCGGCCAGCGCGTCCCAGTCGCAGACGTCCCGCCCTCCCACCGAGACCAGCAAAGATCCGCCCGGGAGCCACGCCACCTGCTCCACGGGCGCGCCGTGTCGCAGGGTCATCCCGCATCCCCCTCGCCCGCCGCGCACGCGCGAATCCCACAGTTTCACCGTGCCGTCGTACGAGCCGCTCGCCCAGGTTGTCGCGGATGATTCGTGACCCGCCACGGAGCGCACGTAGTCCGTGTGGCCGTCGTGCCTCGTCGCGCACGCGCCCGCGGCGACGTCCCACAGACGCACGGTGGTGTCGTCCGACCCCGAGCACAGGATGCCGTGCGAGTGGGGCGAGAAGCGCACGGCGCGCGCGGCGCGCGTGTGCAGCGTGAACTTGCGAAGCACCGCCCGCGAGCTCGTGTCGAAGAGCTGCACCCAGCCCTGCTGCCCCCCCACCGCCAGCGCCTTCCCGTCCGCGCGGAGCACGCCGCTGTACGCGACATCCTTGAAACGCTGGAACGTCTTGTGCGGGCGCCGGGACTTGGAGTTGTACACGGTGACCCGCGCGGAGGAGGTCACCGCGAGGTGGTGGGGGTACGCCTCCGCGAACGCCACGCTCGTGACCTGGCTCACCTGATTGAGCAGCGCGGGGGATCTGTACGCGCGCCAGTACCGCCCCTCCGCGGTCTCACGGATGGACCTCGGGGCGTACCGCTTCACGGGGAGCTTCAGGTACGTCCCATCGTGGTCGGACGCCGCCATCGCGAACGAGCGCGCCTGACCCGGAATCCGACGCGACGTGCCGCGAGGAGTGCGGCGCGCTCGCGAAGCCGCCGCCGAAAAAGTCGCCCGCCGACAGGCGTTGTTCGCCGGCATATTTCTTGATTTCTTTGCGACTAAAAGCCCAGTGGAAACGCGAAAAGAAAGGCACGTCATTTTCCGGCACCTCGCGCTCGACTCGGCCGACTCTCGTCATTCGGCGATGCACGCGCGCGCTCTGCACGTCGCGACCGTCTTCTCCCGGCGCCTCGCTCCCCGCGCCGCCTCCTCCGCCTCGCGCGTCTCCGCACGAGCCCCCCTCCTTTCTTCGAAGTCCTTCCGCGCGTCCGCGAAGACCATGGCCGGCGCCTCGCCCGACGCGGACCTGTGCGGCGAGGTGTTTTTCCTCGACGAGTTCGCGATGCGCCAGTGGGACGACCCGAAGTACGGCGGGACGCAGATCAAGGGCTTCGACAAGGCCGAGTTCGTGCGGCGCGTGCACGAGGCGCACGCCGACGGCGCCGGGCTGGTGGACGGCTACGCCCCCTTCTGCAAGCACGTCTTCGTGCCGAACTTCATCCCGGGCACCAAGGTGGGCTCCGTCCCCATCACCCCCGAAAATGAGCCGCATCTGCGATCCGGGTACAGCGCGCGCTCGGACGCCGAGCTCGCGGTGTTGACCCGGTGGTTCCCCGCGGACAAGGTGGAGATTCCCGAGGCGACGTTCCTGGACGTGATCTTGTATTCGCGCGAGCAGCTCGTCAAGGAGCGCAGCGCGATGGAGGCGAAGCAGGAGCGCCCGCCGCTGCCGGCGGCGCCGTGGGGCATCATCTCCATCAAAGGCCAGCTGGAGAACTTCGAGTGCCCGATGACGCCCATCACGATGATGCGCAACACGATGATCTCCGAGGGCGGGTCGGGGGTGGCCATCGACCGCGAGGCGTACGCGGCGAGCGTCAAGTACCACTCCGCGCACGCGCCCGTCGTCGCGGCGGACGCGCCGAACGGGGAGTAATCAGGGAGAGGGAAAGGAGGTTCTCGAGTAATATCTACCTACGCGCGTCATATGTATAATCGAGCAAGCGACCCTTTGAATCCTCACTTAAAAACGCCACGCCTTCAAAACTCACATCTTCGCCTTGAGCATCGCCTCGACCGCCGCCTTCTTGTCCGGGTTGTTCTTGCCCGCCAGGTCCAGAGGGGTCTTGCCGTCCAAGTCGGTCACGGCGACGTCGGCGCCGGCTTCGAGGATCTCCTCGATCTTCGGCACGTCGCCCTCGGCGGCGGCGAAGAGCAGGATGACGTCGATGGGGTGCTTGTCCGCCGCGAGCAGCGCGTCCATGCGATCGTTCGAGCCCTCATCCGCGAGGATGCCCATGTAGTTGAAATAGTACTCGACGTCCTCGGACTCGTAGTCGTCGCGGCCCTGCGAGCCCACGATGCCGGCTTTGTTGGAGTTTTGCGCGAACGGGTTCCAAGACGCGGACGTCTTCACGGCGGTGCCGTTGGAGCGCGCGCCGGGAAGGCGCGAGACGGGCTTGCGCTGCGCGCCGACGAAGGAGCTGCGCAGCACCACGCGCGAGGCGGTCTGTTTCGAGGTGTTTATACGCGTGAAGGCGGGGGTCAGTTTTCGCCGCGCGGACGTGGCGTTCGGTGCCGATCGGAACGCGACGCTCGTTTCGTCGGTTGTTGGCGAAACCGAGACGCGCGTCGCGGATGGATAGACGGGGCGCGCGCGCGGGGCGCGGTCGGCGGTCCGGAAACGCACCGCGGAGGCGACGACGGACATCTGGCTGAGTGCGGCGACGGGACGTGCGGTCGTGTCGTTGTGAGACGCGCGGCGGGACGTCGCCGTAGAGGCGCGCGCTTCATCACGAGACGCCCGAGAGCGGCCACGCGATTGGCCGAACGCAATCACGAAACGAGATCTCACAAAAGAAGGCACTCAGCTGAGCGTCTCACAGTCTGTGAGATTCTGAAACTCTGAAACGCATTTTCATCAAAGGGTGGTGCGTTTTCGAGCTCCCGTACGCGTATCTTTTCACCCCTCCGCGCGTCTGTCGCGTCTCTGCCGCTGACTCTCCCTCCCGGCGTCTTCCCCGCCGCGTAACCCTAACTCTTCACGCGTCGACGACCCCCGCGAGCGTCTCCCCCGCGCGCCTCGCGTCCGCCGTGGGCGCGAGGCGGTAATACGCGCCGCGCGCCGCGCGCGCGAGCGCGCGCGGCAGGTCCTCAGTCACCTCAGTCGCGGGATCGGCGCGGCGTTTTTTTCCGGCGCTCTTTTCCCCCGGCTCGGCGCGTTCGAAACGACGCGACGCGTCGACGACGAGCAGCCGAGCGCCGGTGCGTTTGTTGATGAGCGCCGCGATCGCCAAGGCTTCGGATCGAATCTCGGCTTTACTCGGAACGACTTCCGATGTCACTGATGATGAGACGCGTTTCTGATGAGACTGAGACGTCTCATAAGCGTCGTCGTCTTTTCGTCGTCGTCGTCTTTTCGCGTCTTCCTCCGCGCTCGCGCCGGCGTCCCGCGCGCGCCGCTCCGCCGCCAGCGACGTCTCGAGGAGGACGTTCGCGCCCCCGTCCGTGAGCAGCACCACCTTCGCGGACGCGACGGCGGCGCGGAACTTGGCGGCGTCGTGCGCGACGCGGCCGGCGGTCACGAGGCCGTGCGCCAGAGGCGTGCCGCCGCCCGAGGGGATCGCCGCCAGGCGCGCGCGCGCCAGCGCCGGCGCGCGCGACGGCGGCAGGAGCGTGGTGGCGAACGCGCCGCCGTAGCTGACCACCGCGACGCTGTCCCTTCGTTTGTGCGCCGCCTCGAGAAGGGTCAACGCCGCGCCCTTGGCGACCGCCGCGCGGTGGAGCGCCATCGAGCCGGAGGCGTCCACCGCGAAGACGGTCAACACGCCCGCCTTGCGGGACATGCGCTTGACTCGTAAGTCGTCCTTCTCGATCCACACCCGGCGCGCGTCGGGCGAGCCGGCTTCGACGCCGCGGCGGCGCCGCCGGGAACGCTGGTGCACGGCCGCGGCGCGCAGAGTCGCGTCCACTGCGATGCGCTTTATCACGCCGCCGCGCGGGAACTCAGCCTTGACGTACCTCCCGCGCTCGTAGTCGCGCGCCGAGGCTTTCGATCGCGAGCGCGCCGCCGCCGCCCCGCCGCTCTCGTGCCTCCGCCGCCGCTTCGCCGCCGCGTGGAAGGCGCGGAGCAGCCCCGCGGACTCGGCGAGCTCGGACTCGGCGGGCTCGAACACGAACGCCAGCTCGGGAAGTGCGGCCGGTTCAGTGTCCGCCGTGTCCTCCTCGTCAGCGCGTTCCGACGGGTCCGAGTCCGATCGGTCGTCTCGGTCCCGGTCGCCGGCGTCCTCCTCCGCCTTCTCGTCCTTCTCCGCGTCCGGAACGTCCGGAACGTCCGGCGTTTCCTCGGGTCGGCCCTCCTCCTCCTCCGGCGCGTCATCCTCCAGCACGTCCACGGTGTCCCTCGGCCGAATCGCCAGCTCCACGGCGACGCGCAGGTCCTGCCTGCCCACGCGATCCGCGCCGCGCAGCGCGGCGGCGGCGCGCGCCAGCCTCGCCGCGCAAATCTCCGCGCGGTGGCCTCGGCACTCGCCGCGCGCCGCGCGCGACACCAAGAACTCCACGGCCCAGTCGGGGACGACGACGGCACCCGCGTCGATTCGCGCGCGCGCCATGGCGATATCCAGCCGCAGATCCTCTTCTCGGTCCGCGCACTCGTCTCGCACGCTCTGCCAGTCGTCTCGCCATCGCGACGCGACGGTCGCCGCCGCGACGCGCGCGGCGACGTTTCCGCGGCGACCGTTTTCCGAATTTCTCCGCGCGCGACTCCGCGCGTCGTCCAAGGTTTCGTCGACAGAAACGACGGCGGCGAATCGGTCAAGCACCGTGGCTCGCACGTCCCCCTCTTCCGGGTTCGCGGCAGCGATCGTGAGGCACTCGCAAGGGTGGCCGGTGGAGATGCCCTCGCGCTCCACCGCGTTGTACCCCGCGTCCGCCGCGCGAAGCGCCGCGTCCGCCACGGCGTCGTCCAGGAGGTTGAGGTCGTCCAGAAACAAAACGCCGCGGTTCGCGCGCGCGAGGATTCCAGGCGAGAACACCGCCTCGCCCGAGTTCGCGCTGCGCTCGACGTCCACCGAGCCAAACACCGCGTCCTCGGTCGCGCCGAGGGGGATCGTCAGGAACGGCGCGTCGCGGATCTCGGTCTCGACGACCGAAGCGTCGGTCGCGTTCGTCCGGAGCCGCGAGTTTTGTTCGTTCGGGTCGGCGTTGTACGCGGAACCGCGCAACGTCTCTATGCGCGGGAGGAGCGCGCGCAGGGCGCGCGCGAGCGTGGACTTGCACGTGCCATGCCCTCCGAGGAGGGCAACGCCGCCTACGCGCGGGTCCACCGCGGCGAGCACGAGCGCCACCTTCGCGGCCTCGTGGTTCACGACCTGAGAAAAAGGAAAAACTGGCTGCGTGAACGACTCCTGGCTCGAAGCGCTCTGCTCGGACGGAGCAGAGCTTCGCGGGGGCGTCCCTCGGCGAGGCGTCCGCGTCGCACGCACCCGCCGAGGGGCGGGAAAAGCGCGATGGGTCGCCGCGGCCGCGAAGCGCATGTGCGTTTCGGGGACGAGTGAGGGGGCGTGGTTCGGGCGCGGTATCGAGGTCTCTCGGCGCCGCTCGGCGCGTCCCAGGCACGGGCGCCGGTGTTCGCGAAAAACGCCGCTTGGGGGCGTTTTCGCCGCGAGGACTCTCAGCCACCAGAAAGCGTCGACGTGTTTCAACATTATCCGCGGACCGACGCGGCCCGGCACAACGCCCCGCGCCCCGCACACCTCACGACCATGGCCGCTTCCCTCGCCGCCACCGGTGCGCTCTCCGCGCGTCTCCTCGGGCGCACCACCGCGCGCCCGCGCCGAATCACCACCTGTCGCGCGATCGAGGAGCCCGCGTCCGTTTCCATCTCGGCGCCGGACGGCTTCGTGGCGCCGACGCCTCGCAAGTTCACCGTCGCCGAGGGCTCGCTGGGCCGAGTCGTTTCCAGCGCGATTCCGCTGGTGCTCCGCGCCGGCACCGGCGCGCTCATCAACGGCTGGTCCCCCAGCCTCGTGGACGACGACGGCGAGGGGTACTCCATCGTGCGCGTCGCCGGCAAGAAGCTCGCGGAGGCTTCCGATCTCGGCCCGCGACCGGAAAAGCTCATCGAGGTGTTCGAGTACGAGGGCTCGCCGTACTGCCGCAAGGTGCGCGAGGCCGCGGCGGTGCTGGACCTCGACATCCTTTTCCGGCCGTGCCCCAGCGGCGAGACGTACTGGCGCCCCATGGCCAAGGCGGAGGGCGCGAAGACGTTCCCGTACATGAAGGACCCCAACACCGGCGAGGCGTTTTGCGAGAGCGACGACATCGTCGAGTACCTGTTCCGCGTCTACGGCCCCGCGGCGAACGACTCGTCGTTGTCCGCCGAGGGCCTGCGGAACGCCGGCCCGGAGACGCTGGGCGTGCCCATGATGCTCCGCCGCGGAGGAATCACGAACCTGACGTGCTACGCCGCGGCGGTCGCCAGGCTCAAGGCGCTGAAGGCGAGGCCGTCCCGGGCCGCCGCCGCCGCCGCCGCCGGCGCGCCCGTGGCGCCCGTCGAGCTCTGGACGTACGAGGCGAGCCCCTTCACGAAAGCCGTGCGCGAGTCACTGACGGAGCTCGCCATCCCGCACGTCGTGCGCTACTGCCCGCGCGGCAGCAAGAAGCGCGACGAGCTTTTGGCGCGCACCGGGCAGTTCCAGGTGCCGTACCTCGAGGACCCCAACACCGGGGTCAAGATGTTCGAGTCCGCCAGCATGGTCGAGTACTTGGAGAGCACGTACGCCTTGTGATACTTTGTGAGTCGCGATGAATACGAGCAGTCTCTATGTAGAAGAGTCTCTTCTAGCTAATAGGCTACGGACGCGGCATCGCGGGCGGCCTCTTCTCGCCCTCGCGACCGCGACCGCGACCGGGTCCGTTCGGTTTCGGTTTCTCTCGCGCCACCTTCGCGCCCGGCGCGTCCGCGCTTCTCCGGCTGGCGGGCGGCGGCTCGGTCGCCTTCCCCTTCTTTTCCCCGGACGCGGAGGAAGAGACGCTCGCGGACTCGGAGTGGAGAAACACGACGCGCCCGCGAGCCGGCTTTTCCTTTTTCCTTTCTTTTTTCTTCTCCGCCGCCGGCGGCGGACTTCTCGGCTCCGCCTCGGGCTCGCGATTCGGCCGAGCCAGCACCTTCGGCGCGACCGCCCTCCGCGCCTTCGTCTCGCGTCGTTCGTTTTCGTTTTCGTTTCGTCCCTCCTTTTCCGCGCGCGCGCCCGACGAAGGCGCGGCGCCGGCTCCGGCGACGCCCCGCGTCTCGGCGCGTTTCATCTTCAAAGCCTTCGCGCTCGACTTGTCTTTGCGCGCGTTGTCCGCGCGCTCAGGGTCAGCGCTCAGGGGCGTTTTGCGACGCGAAGCGCCCTTCGCCCCCTTCGCGCCCTTCGCGCCCTTCGCGCCCTTCGCGCCCTTCGCGCCCTTCCCTCTCTCCACGCGCCAGGCCGAGCTGTTCGC
>Ga0181563_10006384_pt1 | contig 10556 bp, 8 predicted proteins | sample 011ome_25_FD_133759 | JGI IMG/M metagenome (GOLD analysis project Ga0181563, IMG submission 133759) | Coastal salt marsh microbial communities from the Groves Creek Marsh, Skidaway Island, Georgia - 011512CT metaG (megahit assembly) | ecosystem: Environmental > Aquatic > Marine > Intertidal zone... | reverse complement strand
TTATGGGGGTAGCTGGGGCACAATAGCGACACTAGCAGCATTTGGATTAAGTCCACTAGCCGCAACGGCCATGGTTGGATTGGCATTTGCCGGGGGATATGCCTATCTGAACGACTGAATAAAATTGTGTTGGAGGGTTTGATATTATCAAACCCTCATTTTTTCGGTGGGAATATTTTTATAATGGAAAAGAATATATCTTTTGAATTCAATTTGACGAAGGGCAGAAAAAGCATTGTTCAATTTGTTTTTTTATCCCTGACGTTAATTCTTTTGATTTCGTTAACGGAAAATAAAATTTCTGCTAGCTTCAACGAATATAAAGAAATATATATTTTTTTATTATTCTCTTATAGTTTATTAATCTTGGTATTGTTCCGTCGCTTGCTGAAGTCCCATTTTTCCAATCAACTAAAAATTCAATGTACAAACGGCAAGTTTATCCTGCCCAATTTCTATTTCGGCGAAAAAGTTGTTTCCATATCAGATATCTATTCATCAGAACCAATAAGCATCGGAAGGAATGTTTTGGGACTGATATTGGGTATAAGCAATAATAGTAGAATGTTTGTAGACAAACAGTATTTTCGCCAGCCGGAAGAATTTGAGGTTTTTAAAGGGCTTATAGCCGATGAGATTGACAAAAGGCCAGGTAGCGATGAAAAGTTCTCCATAAATAAACTTTCAATTTCACAACAGAAAAAATTTAGAACAGCAACAACTCTGATTTTTATTTTTTGCTTGTTGATTTACTTCTTATCGACATCTGGGAAATTTGATTTTGGTGATGATTTGGATTTTGTATTGGAAGGTGCGGGTTCAAAGAGAGTATTTGAAAATTTTGAAATCTATCGAATATTTTCATCGGCCTTTATTCATGCAAACATTTTCCATCTCTTTATGAATATGCTGGTTCTTGGCGCCGTTGGCGATGTCCTGGAAAAGGCGCTTTCATCACTCCGATTTATTAATATTTTCTTCATTGCCACACTATGTGGATTTTTTACCTTTTTCCTTTTTTCCTATGAAGGATTTGGTGTGGGGGCCTCGGGAGGGATATATGGCTTGTGGGGCGCTTATCTTTGTTTGAAATTTAAATATGAGCAGTTTCTCCCGGGCAGTGTTAATGCTGTCACTTTAAATTCATTGATCTGGCTGCTGGCCTTGCAGTTTACGTTAGAGATATTTGTCCTCGAAAATATAGGAATTTCCAACCACCTCGGTGGCTTTGTTGCCGGCTTTTTATACCTGTACTTTGCGCCTTTGGGAGAAAAACTGGAAACTATCGATCAACCGGCATTGGCTGAGAAAATTCTTTGCGGTGGACTGGTGCTGTCTTTTGCGGCAGGGCTGGGTTATTTTTTAAATCTTTATTACGGCCTGATCTGATCAGTTGGGCTTTCTTTTCGATTTAACCCGTTCCAGCGCAGCCAGAATGGTATCTTTGGTTTTTGACTGCGGGCCTTTTTTGGCCAGCTCGGCGCGTTTTTGCCGGCGTTGTTCTTCTTCGTTTTTAATCTTTTCCATACGCAGCTGATGTAATTCAAAACGCTGTTTTGCCTTGTCCGCCTGCGACCTGTCATTTTGCTGTATATTAAATGCCTGCATGGTGGCCTGGTAGTATTCCACCAGGGGTATGCTGCTGGGGCAGACCCGATCGCATTTTCCACATTCAATGCAATGCATCAGCTTCAGTGACTCAGCTTTGGCATAATCTTTACCGCGGCAGGCCCGGTACAATTCATGGGGCAGAATATCAACCGGGCATTGCTCGACACACAAACCGCAATTTATACAGGCCAGTATTTCTTCGTTATTGAGCTCCTCAACAGTCCTGCCGGGGGGCGCATGGGTTTCCACGGGCACCAGGTCAATGCAGTCTACCGGGCAAGGTTCGATGCATAGATCACAACCTGTGCACTCGCTTTCGATAACCGTATGTATAAACCTGGGCGCGCCCAGTATGGCATCAACCGGGCAGGCGGGTATGCATTTTGCGCAGCCAATACATTCGGCTTCACGAATAAAAGCCACTTTTTTTATATCAGGCTGTCCGTAATTTTCATCCAGGGGGAGTGCCGGAATATTGAGCAAGTCAGCCAGCTGCTTAATAGTCCTTTCACCGCCCGGCGGACATTTGTTGATTGCATCTCCGGCTGCGATGGCTTCAGCATAGGGTTTACAGCCGGGATAACCGCACTGACCACATTGAGTTTGCGGCAACAGGTCATTAATTTTTTCAACCACCGGGTCATTCTCAAGCCGAAATTTCCTCGCTACAAAACCCAATACCGCGCCAATAAGCAATCCCAGGCCAAGCAATGCCAGTACGGGACTTAACAGCAGGGAAACGAGGGGGAGTGATGCAGGCATCAGACCATACCGCTAAAGCCCATGAATGCCAGGGACATCAGGCCGGCTGTAATCATGGCAATCGCGGCCCCCTGAAAGGGTTCGGGAATATCGCACAGGGTGAGCTTTTCCCGCATGGCAGAAAAAAGAATTAATACCAATGAGAAACCAAGCCCCGCGCCAAAACCATAAAATACCGAATGGGAAAAAGTATTGGATTGGTTGATATTGAGCAGGGCGACGCCCAGTACTGCGCAATTTGAGGTGATCAATGGCAGAAAAATACCAAGGATGCGGTAAAGCAGGGGACTGGTTTTATGCATGATTATTTCCGTCATGCTAACCACCGCTGCAATAACGACAATAAAGGATATGGTTTTCAGGTATTCAAGGCCGAGAGGCACCAGCAGGTATTGAAAAACCAGGTAGCTACAGGCAGAGGCAAGCGTGAGAACAAACAAGGTGGCTGCCGACATACCGATGGCTGTTTCCACCTTGCCTGAAACGCCCATAAAGGGACACAGTCCCAGGAACTGGGTCAGGACGAAATTGTTAACGAGGATAGCGCCAACAAGAATAAGAATAATATCGGTCATGTTGATGCTGGCTCTGGCGCATTAATTTTCACGCCAGTTGCGCCTATTTACCTTCAATGAGCTCGACCATATAGCCATCTGGATCTTTTACAAAGGCTATCACTGTGGTCGAGTGCTTCATGGGGCCGGCAGGACGCACTACGTCGCCGCCTTTGGCCTCAATTTCAGCACAGGCTTTATAGGCATCATCGACACCGATGGCGATATGACCATAGGCATTGCCAAGCTCATAACTGTGGGTGTCCCAGTTATGGGTCAGTTCAAGTACCGTGTTTTCCTCCTCACTACCGTAGCCGATAAACGCCAGGGTAAATTTGCCTTCGGGAAAATCCATTTTTCGGATCAATTTCATGTCAAAAATGTTGGTGTAAAAGTCGATTGATTTTTCCAGGTCAGTGACGCGCAACATGGTATGTAAAAGTCTCATATTAAATTTCCGTTGTAGGTGGCTTTGAGTAGCGGAATTATGCCAATAATGAGAGACTCCCGCCATGCTCAAAGCTGCTCGTAATGATATTGATCTCTGGCTGGTAAATTATCAGCAAATTCAGGATGCTGCTCTTTTGGAGCAATATAAGCAATTCCTCAGTCCTGAAGAAGTAATGCGGTATGAACGCTTTACTTTTACTCACCATAAACAACAGTTTCTGGTCACCAGAGCCCTGGTGCGCTGGGTGCTGGTTCAATACCTTGGCCTGGATGATCCTGGCAGCCTGGAATTTGGTGCAAACCGAAACGGCAAACCGGAACTGCTTATTGAAACCACCCTGCAGTTTAATCTGACCCATACCAAAGGCCTGATTGCCCTTGCGGTCATGCAGGTGGAACCGGTAGGAATAGACGTTGAATACCTGAGCCGGCAAGCTGATATTGTTAATCTTGCCGAACGCTATTTTGCCCGTCAAGAAGCAGAAGCGCTGCTGGCTTTACCGGTAGAGCAGTGGAATGAGAGATTCTATGATTTATGGACCCTCAAGGAGGCTTATTTGAAGGCCTGTGGTACGGGGTTGCGCACACCATTGTCTGAATTCTGCTTCTCTTTTCAGGGGGAAACGCTTGATATCAGTTTCTCTGACTTGCTTATTGGTGATTCTGCCGCCTGGAAATTCTGGCAACTGGATTTCGACAAAGCCTATCGACTCTCACTGGCGGTAAATGATATGAAAGGTAATGATTACCGACTGCGGGTAAAACAGGGTATTCCCGTTGCAGGTTTTAGTGATGTCACACCAGTGATTATCCGAACCAGTATCAGGTGACGCGAGTGCCCGGTTCTGCGCCTTCATGGGGTTCCAGCAGAAACACCTTGTGAGCTTCTCCACTGGCTAAAATCATTCCTTCAGACAAACCAAACTTCATTTGACGTGGTTTCAGGTTGGCAACCATCACAGTATGCATGCCGATCAGTTTTTCGGGGTCATATGCGGCCTTGATGCCGGAGAAAACGGTACGGGTTTGCTCTTCGCCGGCTGCGTTCAGCCCCAGACTGAGAGTCAGTTTGAGAAGTTTGTCAGCGCCTTCAACGTGTTCAGCATGTAATACCTTGACGATACGCAGGTCCACTTTAGCGAAATCCGGGAATTCAATTTCCGCGCTTATAGGATCCTTGGCCAGTGCTGTGCCGGCATCAGTATTAACGGCAGCTTCTGAGGAATTTTCTGTTTTCTCTTCAGCCACGAGGCTCTCCTTGCTGGCTTGGACCATGTCTTGCACTTTTGAAAGTTCTATACGGGTCATCAGCGGCTCAAAGCGGCCGATTTCATGATTGGTCAGCAGCGATTGGGCGTCGTCCCAGGCAAGGGGTTTTATCTGCAGGAAGGCTTCGCCTTTTGCCGCAATCACCGGCAGTACCGGTTTCAGGTAAATCAGCAGGATGCGGAACAGGTTCAGTCCGGTTGCGCAGATAATTTGTACTTCCTCTGCCTGCGGGTTTTCTTTTGCGATCACCCAGGGTTGCTGTTCGGCGATATACTGGTTGGCCTTGTCAGCAAGGGACATGATCAGTCGTATGGCCTTGGAAAAATCGCGCGCTTCAAACAGTGCTGCTATTTCATCGCCGGCTTTCTGGAACTCGGCAATCAGTTCAGGAACTGCAAGAGTAGTGCCCAGATTGCCGGCAAAATTCTTGTTGATAAATCCGGCGCAACGGCTGGCGATATTCACTACTTTTCCAACCACATCGGAATTCACCCGTTGGGCAAAATCTTCCAGGTTTAAATCGAGATCTTCAGGCGTGCTGCTGAGTTTGGCGGCAAAATAATAGCGCAGGTATTCCGGATTCAGATGCTCCAGATAAGTCTGCGCCATAATGAAAGTGCCGCGTGACTTGGACATCTTCTGGCCGTTTACGGTGAGAAAACCGTTAACACTGATCAGATCCGGTTTTTTAAAGTTTGCGGTTTCCAGCATGGCTGGCCAGAACAGGGCATGAAAATTGATTATGTCCTTGCCAATGAAATGATAGAGTTCGCTGTCAGCGTCATTACTCCAGTAGTCATCAAATTCCAGATCCTCTCGCGACTCACAGAGCTTTTTGAAACTGGCCATGTAACCAATAGGCGCATCAAGCCAGACATAAAAGTATTTCCCGGTTTCGCCAGGTATTTCAAAGCCAAAGTAGGGCGCATCACGACTGATATCCCACTCCTGAAGACCTGCATCAAGCCATTCCGCCAGTTTATTGGCAACTTGTGGGGCCAGTACGCCGCTGCGTGTCCATTCTTTCAACATGTCGGAGAACTCGGGCAGCTTAAAAAAGAAATGGGTGCTTTCTTTTTTTACCGGAGTCGCTCCCGAGATAGTGGAGTAAGGGTTCTTCAGATCAGTAGCATCATAGGTCGAGGCGCAGGATTCGCAGTTGTCCCCATACTGATCCGGTGCGCCACACTTGGGACAATCGCCTTTAATAAAGCGGTCCGCCAGGAACATTTCCTTTTCCGGGTCGTAAAGCTGGGTGATGGAGCGTTGGGCAATTTTGTCAGCGTCTTTCAGGCGCTGGTAAATCAGTTCGGCCTGTTCCCGGTTTTCATCGGAATGGGTGGTGTAATAGATATCAAAGTCAACGTGGAAACCGGCGAAGTCCCGGGCGTGTTCCTGGTTTACCCTGGCAATCAGTTGTTCCGGGGAAATGCCTTCTCTTTCAGCGCTGAGCATGATGGCTGTGCCATGGGTGTCGTCAGCACACACATAGGAAACCTTGTTGCCAGCCATGCGCTGAAAGCGCACCCAGATATCTGCCTGGATATAACCCAGCAGATGGCCCAGATGGATCGGCCCATTGGCGAAGGGCAGAGCGTTTGTGACGAGGATTTTGCGCGTGCTCAATATATATCCTGATTGTTATAAAATGGCGAATAATTGAGGCGCGAATGATACTTGCTATGCTTTCAGGTCACAACCGCAGAAGGCGATCTTGAAATTGCGCCCGGACACATTCCCGTCAAAATCCTGCCCCGGCTGGTTCTCCAGCACAAAGAGAAAGGTTTTGCCTGGCTTACGTACCGGGCACACTCGTAACTTGCGTTAATTTTTACCTTTACTGATAACAAAGGTTTCGTCGTTGAACCACAGACCACCATGCTTGTTAAGAATTTTTGCCGTCGCATCAAGATAAGTACCAGCCTTGATAACTTCCTCGACCCGTTCATCCTCAATCTGATTTACATAAACAGAGGCATTCCAGGCAGCAAACAGGGTGGATGTGCCAATATTGGCACCACCGATTTCAGAGGGCAGGGCATGCATTCTGTACTTAACGATTGAGCGGGCGTCTGACATTTCCTTGATATTGTAGTCGCGTGCATCACGGCCAAGGACTTTTTTGGTTTCCTTGAGGATGTCATGTCGGGTAACCGGGAAAGGGTTTAATTCAGGCCAGAAGTGCTTGACCAGTTCAGCCGCTGGATCCTTGCCACAGGATTGAACAGCCAGCAGGCGACCGCCAGGAGCCAGTGCGCGAGCCAATGGCGCAATGATCTTTTCTGCCTTGAACTTTGCTGATGTGGTGGCGCGCCAGGGTTGTGAGGCGAGGATGAAGTCATAATCCCAGTTCTGAATGCCAGGGCGTGGGATCACTGAATCCAGCAATATCTGATGATCCTGGCGGTAGATAACGACCACCGAAGGACGCTTGAATACCGGGTTGCCGGAAACCTTGCTGGTTTGTGTTTCCCAGCCTTCTGCAAACATATCATGCAGACTTTCCAGTTGTTCACGATAATTATACGCGTTAGTGCCCTCCAGTTTTACCTCGCGCCAGTTCATCGCGTTGGCGGTAAGTACATCACGAGGCATCAGCTTGGGTGCTTCTGCATAATTAAGATTGGTCAGCACAAGGATCGTGGCAGGGTGTTCGCTAAAACGATCTATCATTTTATCCAGGCCAATTCGGACATCCTCCATGCTGATTTCCTTGGCAACGATAAAGTGAGGAACCGTCGGATGTTTGTGATGCAGGTAGCGCATACAGTTAGATAAAACAGTGGCGTCGCCCATACCTGCATCGAACATGCGAAAAGCCGGTGCGGTAGGCTGAACATATTGAAATTCTTTTGCTATGCGCTGGGAAATGGCTGATTTTTCATTACAGGTATTGATAAAGGCGAGGTAATTCTGGCGATTATCATAAAAGCGAAAAGGGGTTTTATCCTCTGTTTTATTCTTCTTTTTCTCGCTAGCTGGCTTGGTTTTTCCGGGACTTGCTTTCGCTTTTGTTGTTTTTGTTTTTGCTATTTTTGCAGCAGGCATGATATTTCCCCCATCATTGTCATTATTAATATTTTCTGCAATGCTGTTCTGGCTTGCACCCTGAGCAGTATTGTTGTCCAGGTATTCCTGAATTCGAGTAATTGTTTTTAGTGTGATTCCCTTGCCGTCCCTGAGTCTGTTGACCAGCTTTCCATCATTTACAACATGCAGGCCAAAGGTGGATTTGGATATTTTCCGCTGTTTGCAGAATAAGTCTATTTCCCCCAAAAGCTTATCGATAGCGCTCATCTACTTTTCCGGCTAGGTATTGTTTTTATATTTTGGAACAGTTAAGCAAAGGGCAGTACAAGTGTCAACAATGACTCCCACAAAACTTTTGTGTCATTGATGTTGGGAAAAATCCCAACATTATATAAAAGATGATGTTTACAGGCATAAAAAAACCGGCGCATGGGCGCCGGTTTTTTTCTGACAAAGCTGACAGATCAGAACAGGCCTTCGATCTGACCTTCAGCATTGACAGAGATGCCTTCTGCGGCAGGGACTTTTGGCAGTCCTGGCATAATCATGATGTCGCCGCATACCGCTACTACAAACTCGGCACCGGCGGATAATCGTAGTTCACGAACACCAACAGTATGGCCGCTTGGTGCACCGATCAGAGTGGGATCAGTAGAGAAGCTGTACTGTGTCTTTGCCATGCAAACCGGGAAGTTGGGGTACAGGGACTGCAGGTGATCGTACTGCTTGCGTACTTTGTCATCAGCAGTGATGTCAGCAGCGCCATAAATTTCCATGGCAATGGTGCGTGTTTTTTCCCACAAAGACATGTCATCCGGATACAGTGTGGTGAACTGGCTTTCCTGATTATCAACGATGTCGACAATCGCATTGGCCAGATCAACAGTACCTTCTCCGCCATCAGACCAGTGAGTACAGGCGATTACTTTGGCGCCAAGTCCTTCACAGGTTGATCGGATCAGTTCAATTTCGGCATCGGTGTCATCGGTAAAGCGGTTAATGGCTACAACAGCAGGTACGCCGTATTTGCCCACATTGCGGATATGACGTTCGAGATTGCACATGCCTTTTGCCAGTGCTTCCAGATTCTCACCCTTGAGTTCGGTTTTCGCCACACCACCATGCATTTTTAACGCACGTACAGTGGCGACAATAGCAACGGCATTGGGTTTCAGGCCAGTCTTGCGGCATTTGATGTCGAAGAATTTCTCGGCGCCCAGGTCAGCGCCAAAGCCTGCCTCTGTGACCACGTAGTCAGCCAGTTTAAGGCCGGCTGTAGTTGCCATAACTGAGTTGCAACCATGAGCGATATTGGCAAATGGACCACCGTGAACAAAAGCAGGTGTCCCTTCGAGGGTCTGTACCAGGTTTGGCATCATGGCGTCTTTTAACAGAGCCGTCATGGCGCCATCGGCCTTGATATCTTTTGCAGTAATGGGCTTTAAGTCTCGAGTCGTGCCAACAACGATTTTACCAATACGGTTACGCAGATCATCCAGGTCCGTGGCCAGGCAGAAAATAGCCATGATCTCGGAGGCAACAGTAATGTCGAAACCGCTCTGACGCGGGAAACCATTACCTGGGCCGCCCAGAGCCAGGGCGATATCACGCAGGGCGCGATCGTTCATATCCACGACACGACGCCAGCTAATGCGACGCACATCCAGACCCAGCTCATTGGAATGATGAATGTGATTGTCCAGCATGGCTGACAACAGGTTGTGGGCTGCACCTATGGCATGGAAGTCACCGGTAAAATGCAGGTTAATGTCTTCCATGGGAACTACCTGGGCGTAACCGCCCCCGGCCGCACCACCTTTCATACCGAAACAGGGGCCAAGGCTGGGTTCACGAAGACAGATAGCTGTTTTCTTGCCTATTTTGCTCAGTGCATCACCGAGTCCCACAGTGGTAGTGGTTTTTCCTTCACCGGCGGGGGTTGGTGAAATGGCTGTCACCAGAATCAGTTTGCCGTTGGGGTTATCTTTTTTGGAGCGCAGAAAGCTGTAATCAACTTTGGCCTTGAAAGGGCCGTACTGCAGTAGTGCATCCTGTGGAATTTCGAGTTTTTCGCCAATTTCGCCAATGGGTTGGGGAGTGGCTTGCTGTGCAATTTCTATATCTGAGGGTTGCGACATGGGTGATAGTTCCTTAGTTACTTTTTCTGGAAAAACGAGAAAATACAGCCTATTGCTGACTTGCTTGGGGTCAAAGGCGGGCGATTTTAGCACCTTTAGCGGGGAAAATTAACTGCCCTGAGGCATTGCAGGTGGATTATTTTTTAAAGCATAAACACGATAGGCGGCAGTAAAGTCCAAATATTTTGCGGAACAGCCTATAATAGCGTCATGAATATACACCTGAAGAATGGCTGGCCCCGGCTGTCAGCAAATAATATATCCCTCCTGATAAGCAAACTTACCCGGCGTGTGTTTTTGTTGGCTCTGCTTTTGTCACTGTTATCAGGGCAGGTATTGGCACAGGCTTTTTCCTATGCCCAGGCCTACCCGGGAGTCAACTATGCCAGTGCACCGCTCACGGATCGGGTAACGCGGCTGATGGCGGATATCGACAGTGGCAAAGTAACCCTTGCCTTCGACGCCCAGGGCAGAGGCTATCTGGATTCACTGCTGGAAGCACTGCACATTGCTGCTTCTTCACAGGCTCTGGTGTTTTCCAAAACGGCTCTGAAAACCCGCTTTGTGACTGCCGCCACACCACGCGCGTTTTACTTCAATGATGATACTTATGTCGCTTTTACCCAGAACAGTCGCTCCCTGGAAATTGCCACCTTGGATCCCAACCTGGGGCCGGTATTCTTGGTTTTTTCCCAGGATCCGGAAGGGCCCAGTCTAGAAAGGGAAATGAACCGTTGTCTGC
>Ga0181563_10006381_pt1 | contig 10557 bp, 3 predicted proteins | sample 011ome_25_FD_133759 | JGI IMG/M metagenome (GOLD analysis project Ga0181563, IMG submission 133759) | Coastal salt marsh microbial communities from the Groves Creek Marsh, Skidaway Island, Georgia - 011512CT metaG (megahit assembly) | ecosystem: Environmental > Aquatic > Marine > Intertidal zone... | reverse complement strand
GCCGGCGTTCGACGCGTACGCGCGCGTCTTCGGCGCGCTCGCGGCGTGCGAGGCGAAGGGCGAGAGGTTCGACTACCGCGCGTGGGAGTCGGCTAACGCCGGTCGCATCGACGCGGCTCTGGAAACGCTCGCGCGTTTGAAGGAGAAGGCGTTTGAAGGAGCGACGACGATCGACACTTCCGTCCGAGACGCTTCCGGAGATGAAAGGTTTAAAAACCCGAAACTGAGCGACGCGGCGTTCGCGGACGGGCTTCTACGAACGCTCGACGAGACGTTACCGGGCGCGACGTTGGGAAACGTGTGTTTCACTCGTGGTGACCTCGTTTCCCTTGAACCGCTCGTGAACGAAAACGCGTTCGTCATGGCTCTGCACGGATGCAACGAAAGCACCCGCGACGCGTTAGCGCTGGCGCGGCGCGCGAACGCGCCGTGGTGCGTGATGCCTTGTTGCGTGGTGAAGGACCTGTACGCGCCCGAGTGCGTTTTGTCCAACCTGGACGACGCCACGCGGTACGCGTTTTTGTGCGGCGTTTTGGCGCACAAGTACGGCGCGTCACTCGTGCGGAGCGTGGACAGACGCATCACCAACCGGCCGGTGATGCTGTTCGGGGGGCTCTCCCACCGCGGTGCGGTCGCGGGAGGAGCCGCGCGCGCCGCGGAGGGCGACGACGACGCGACGGGCGCCGCGCCGGAGGGCGTCCCGTCGAATCCCGTCGAACCGACGCCGCCCGCGGGACCGTTCACGCTGCGGTTCCCGATGGCGCATAAGCGGCTGGTGAGCCGCGTCGCCGCGAGGAGGCAGAGGGCGGGGAAGGAAGAGGGAGGAACCGGGTAGAGATTTTTTTTTAGTGAGAGTTCTCGCCAGTCAGCCAGTCGTGATCTGCGACACAAATTTGGGCACCACGCGCCATGTTCACGCGTCGGCACGACTCGAGATCTCCTGCAGTGACGATTTTATCTGCCAAGGTGGATCGTTCTTTGGAGCACGCGCGCTCGCCGCGCACACCTCGAGTGCGCGCCGCGCGTTTCGAGTCACGCCCGTCCACCGCCGCACGCGCGCGCACGTCCAGCGCCGAGCGTTCGTCCACGCCCGCGCTCCCCGCGCGAAACCCCGGGTCCGCTCCGAAGCGATCGGTCGCGCGTGTCGTCGACGATGTTCGCCTCGACGGCCGTCCCGTCCGCCGCGGCGTCCCCGCGCGTCTCCGGGCGCGGCGTCGCCCCGAGAGCCCGGCAGAAGCTCGCCAGAAGCTCGGCGGTCGTCAGCGCGCGCGTCGGCGCGCCGTCCTCCGCCGCCTCGCCGCCGCCCCCGCGCGACGCGCGCGAGCTCCTCCCCCGGGACGCCGCGGGCCTTTCCCGCGCCAACCTCGTGGCGACGGTGGCGGCGAAGGCGCCGCCTCCGGCGCCCGCCGCGGCGCCGACGCCCTTCGTGGCCTTCTGCCGCGCGAACTGGGGCTTCTTCGCGGCGCTGCAGACGGTGGCGCTCATCGGCGCGTCGTACAACGGGCGGCTCGCGCGCGTGCGCCGCCTGGAGATTGCCGAGATCAACGCCAAGCTCCGCGCGATGATGGCCAAGGCGGAGGCGCAGGCGGAGCGCTCGCGCGGCGTCGACGAGAGCGAGGACGAGGACGGGAGCGCGAGCGAGAAGCTGGCGGAGGGGAAGCGCGCGCTCGCGAGCGGGGACTTCGAGGCTGCGGTCGTCGCGTTCGACGATGCGCGGCGCATCGCGCGGGAGATCGGCTCGAAGGCGGCGGAGCTGAGCGCGTACAAAGGCGTGGCGCGCGCGTTGATCGAGGCTGGACAGATTCGCGCCGCGGCGGGCGAGCTCGTCGACGCGACGGGGCTCGCCGTCGAGCAGGGCGACTCCTCGGTGTACGGCATGCTGGGCGACTGCTACACCGACCTCGCGGAGCTGGGGGAGGCGGGCAGGTACTACGACCTCTGCCTCGCCATGGACTGAGGGAGGGAAACAGGGATGGACGCGCGAGAGCGCGCGCGCGGTCGATCGCGTACGGTGGTACGTATGCGTCAGCTCACTTCTACTCTTGACACATTCCTTAGAGCATAAATGCTTCGCATAAATCCTCACTTTCGGTATTCGCTTTCGCGGCACACGGCGCCCCTTTCAAAAATCCAGCCTTTTCCCTTTCGCGCCGGTCGAAAACGTTTTTTCAAAGCGTTTCGATCGCGTCGAAAATATCCCGAGCAAAGTCGAGACCTGCCAACAGTCGCGCTGTGATTGGCCGAGACTGGCGGGATTTCCGTTCCGAGGTCGAAAAAACACACACTTTTAGTCAGATCCGGCACCCGGGCAGCGGGGGAAGCGGGGGCCGCGCCTCGCGCGCGCCATAACGCGCCGCGTCGCGAGACCGTCGCGCGTGACTGTTTCGAAGCCATCGAGCGAAGGTACGCGATCCTCCGCGTGATATCGACGCGAGCTCGTGTCCCGCGCGCCGCGCCCGACAACCGACGCCGACGATTGGAGAATATTTTTTCCCACCGACCGCGCCAAGTGTCGCCAACTGTCCCCGCGAGCGACCCCGCCGCGGGCGTCGCCGTCCCCTCGATCTGGTCGCTGACGCGCTTCCCGCGCCGCTTTCCCCGCGCAGACAGAGCGAGTCTTTGAGATGAACGCCACGGCGCGCGCCGCGGGTTGCTCCGCGAGCACCTCGGGGGCGCCCATCCGCTCCCGCGTGAAATCCACGTCGGCTTGGCGCGTATCCCCGACGCGCTCGGCGTCCCGCTCTCGCGGCCCCGACCGGGGCGTGACCCTGCGCGCCGCCGCGCGCAAGGGCAAGCGCGCGCCCGAGTCGAACGGCGAGGACGAGGATGAGTCCGCGCGCGCGGAAAGCGGCGCGCGCGAGAACGCCGGCGCGCCCCGCCCGCGCCCCTCTTCGGGCGCGCGCAAGGAGGAGAGGAAGCACCACCACCTGAACAAGTCCAAGTCGGAGGGCTCGAGCCCGGTGCGTCCAAACGCGCTGGAATCGAAACGGCAGCAAACGCCGCCCGGTCCTCCGAAACAAGCCATGAACATGGACGCGAACGGCGCGTCGCGCGAGAATGGTTCTCAAAACGCGAGCCTGGAGGACCTCGCGCGGGACCCGAACTCTTCCATCGACCCCGACCTCGATATCGTCCCGGTCGGACCCCCCGCGGAGGACGAGGGCTTCAAGCTGCGCAAGAAGCGCCTGGAACTCGTGATCGAGGAGAAGGAGTGGTCCCTGGAAGACGCGCACGAGGGCGAGGACAAGATGGCGCGCATCGTCGAGTACGTCAACGCCGTGGAGGCGTACAAGGAGCTGTGCTCGACGCAGGTGCCCAACACCGTCTCCGACCTGCTCAGCCAGTACGTGCAGGTGTACGCGATCCAGCCCGGCGCGCCCGGGTACGAGCAGGCGTTCGAGTTCCTCTGCATGGGCGACGACGAGGACGACGAGGCGGCGCCGCCGGGCGCCGCCGAGGGAAACCTCGCCGCCGACGCGGAGGGCGCGAAGGCGCGCGGGTTTGCCAGGCCCCAGCCCAAGCGCGACTCTATCGACATCTCGCAGGTGGACGACATCATCCGCGCGCTGGTCGGGGAGGACGACAGCGACAGCGAGGACGAGGACGACGAGGACGAGGCGGACCTGGAGGCTGAGGCGTGGCGTCTGCTCCGCTCGGCGGCGAAGGACGGGCCCGGCCCGCTGCACGCGGCGCAGGACGTGGAGGGGCGCTGGCGCTGGCTGGAGGACGACCTCGGGCGCGCACTGGAGCGCAAGCCCGAGGGCGACTTCTCGGTGAAGCTCATGTCCGTGGAGGAGATGGTCACGAACGGGCTTAACGTGAACTCGCTGCACGAGGAGGTGGACCCGGCGGAGCTCGTGGACTTCGCCGGGTGCAAGTCTTGGGAAGACGCGATCCGCGTCGGGCGCGAGGTGGAGGCGGCGCTCGAGCACATGAAGGCGGACGGCTGGGAGGTGGACACCAGGAGCTGGTGCAACGACGCGGACGCGCTGATGGTGGTCAAGGAGCTCGCGCCGCTGCGCACCATGTCCTACGTGGACGGGCGCGTGCAGAAGAAGGAGAAGAAGGAGAAGGAGGCGCCGCCGTCGGCGGAGGCGCGCGGCGGCGGCGCGATGCGCGGCGACAACAACATCGTCAACAACAACCTGTCCTCCGAGGAGAGAACCCCGGACGACGAAAGGCGAGACCTCCCAGCTTGATTTCGCGATACCATCTCGTGCGTTTTTCCGCGATGAGAAGGACGAAACGGGAACGCCGCGCGCGCGCGCGCCGTACCGCCGCGCGTCGGCGCGTCGCCGTTTGTAACCAAAATTTGTAACCGACGCTGTTTGTTTAATTTTCACTAAAAAATACGCTAGTCGACGCCCATCCTCCGCGTGGTCCACTTGAGGAGCGCGAAAGCCAAGGCCACGTACCCCACCGCGAGGCCGCAGAGCGCGCCCAGGTCGGAAATCAGCACGGCGGTGGAGTCGCCGAACTTGAAGAAGCGCAACACTTCGTCGCCGGCGACGTCGACCGAGATGGAACTCCTCGCGCCGCCGCTCTGACCGTTTTTGAACTTGGGCGTGAACTCAAACGTCCCGGCGCCGAGGAACTCGTTTATCAGCAGCGCTTCGAACGCGCGGTTGACGAAGGACGCGCCGGTGAGGAGCCGCACGACACTGAAGGCGTGACTTTCCTCGGTCGCCCCGCTCGCGTCTCTCTGCTCGTTGAGAAAGAACCCGCCGCACAGCAGGTTGACGAGCAGCACGAGGAGGCCGCACGCGTTCGCCGTGGCGTTGCTCGGGGCGACGATGCCGACGGACATGCACAGCGCGCTCGCCGCGACGTTGGCTAGAACCAGCACGAGGGCGAACGTGCAGACACACCGAACGCGCGTGAACACGGTTTCACCGTGGTCTATGGTTTCGAAAGAGCTTCCTTCGGCTTCGAAAGACGATCTCGCCGATTCCGTGTCGTTCTCTCGCGAGAAGCCGTGCAGGCCGATCGCCGGGTACGCGACGAGCGCGAAAAAGAGCGGGGGCAACACGCGCAGCGCGAGGACGTCGAAGACGACGACGGCGACGAAATACGACGCCGTGTCGTACGCGCCCGCGGCTTTTTCGCGCAGGAACAGCGCGCGGTCCTCCCTCCACAGCGGCAAGCTGGAAAGGCTCATGAGCGTCAAATACAGCAGGATGAAGAACAAAGAGCCCATGCGGTTCTGGATCCCGCCGGTGTCCCGCCCGGCGGCGAAAAACACGGCGCCGATCAAAGCGGACGCGGCGGCGCTCGCCGCAAAGTGGAGCGCCAGCAGGAAAGGGTGGCGACGCACGTTTCGCGCCATGCGGCGCCACAGCGCGCGCGTCTGCGTGCTGAACGAGGCGCGGAACTTGCGCGGAACGCACGGCGACGAACGCGCGTGCCGATTTCCGCGCGTTTCGTCACTTCCGTCACCGACGCCGTGCAGGGCGGCGATCCGCGCGCGCGCCGCCGCGTCGCGCGCCGCCGCCGCGCTGGCGTCGAAATCGCGCACCATGCGCTCGGCGTCGTCGTCCGACGCGCGAAGCACGACGTCCAGCACGTAGTCGGCGACGTTGACGCCCGCGGGCCGGGGGGGCGCGTACCCGAGCGACGCGAAGTGCGCCTCCGCGCCTGCCGAGGCACCGGAGTACACGGCCCTTCCCGTCGCGGACATCACCAGCACGCGGTCCAGCAGCCGGAACACGTCCGGCCTCGGCTGGTGGATGCTGAGCACCACGGTCACGCCTTTTTCCCCCAGCGCGGCGAGGATGTCCACCACCTTGGCGGCGTTGGTGCTGTCCAAGCCGGTGGTGGGCTCGTCCAGGAACATGATGGCCGGCGACGTCAGAAGCTCCGTGGCGATGGACACGCGCCGCTTCTCGCCGCCGCTCAGCCCGCGCGTCCACTCGTCGCCCACGAAGGCGTGCGCGACGCCGTCGACGCCCAGCGACCGCATGGTGTCCGACACGACGGCCCGAATCCGCGCGGAAGTCTCGGCGCCGCCGCGCCCGTCGCCTTCGCCGCGGATCCGGAGCGTCGCGTGGAACACGAGGTGTTCCCAGACCGTGGAGGTGCCGGGCAACACGTCGTCCTGGGGCACGTACCCCGCCAAGCTGCGCATCGCCGCCGCGTCGGCGACGGCGCCGTTGACGCGGATCGAGCCGCCGACCACTCGGTTCGCGGACGGGCGCCCGGCGAGGATGTCCAGCAGCGTGGACTTGCCCGCGCCCGAGGGGCCGAGGATCGCGAACAGGTCCGCGCGACTTTCGCGACTTTCGCTCCCTAAAAGTCCCTGTCCCCGCGCCGGTCCGTTCCGCGTCGTGAACGCCGCGTCGTCCACGCCGGCGACGCCGCTCACGCCGCGAAGAATCGCGCGGCCGCCCACCAGGTCGCACGTCACGTCCTCCCAGGACAGCGCGTGCCGCGAGATAAAAGGCGCCGGAAGGCTCGTGAGGCTCCCGCGAACGAGCGCTTCCGCGTCGCCGGGTTCGCCGGGTCCCGCGCCGCGCGCGGAATTTGAAGACTCCTCGTCTATGTCGGTGAGAGCGCCGCGTACCCCGAGTTTGGGCAACCCGGTGCGCGTCTCGGTCGTCTCGGGTGACGTTCCTTCGTGGGAAGCGCCTCCCTCGTCCACGTCGAGATACGACGCCGACGTATGCGCCGAGTCGTCCTCCTCCTCGTCGGAGTACGCGTCGTCGTTTTCGAAACCGCCGCGAAGCGTCTCGCTCGCGAAACCGAGGAGGGGCGCGGTGTCGGCGGACCGGTCGCGGTCCCCGAGGGACCGCCGCCGCGACGTCGTCCGCGACCCGTCCGCGTCGCCGTCGCGCGCGACGGCGCGGCGCCCGAGCCAGTCCAGCGCGGCGCGCCACGGCCCCCCCTCGGCGTTCCGCAGCATCAGGTAACACAGCAGCGCGAACGCGACCGCCTGCGCGCAGACCGCGGTTAAGTCGGCGACCATCCGGTCGCTGTCGAAGCCGAAGGTGCTGAGCACTTTTTCCCCGGGCACGGGCACCTCATCCGGCAAAGTGGACGAGTTCCACGCCGCGGTGAGGGTGAACGTGACCGGGTTCTTCGCGAACTCGTTCGCGACGAGCGCCTCGTAGCCGTAGTTCAGGAACGAAAGCCGCGCGACCCATCGCGCGTACCACGGGATCTGGTCTTTGTTCAGCAGGAACCCCCCGAAGAGCGTCGCGACCAGGAAACACAGGCTGGCGATCGCGTTGGCGACGGCGACGGATTTGGCGGCGGCGCCGATGGCCATGCACGCGCACGTCGCGCAGACGTTGGTGAACACCAGGGCGAGCACGAACGTCACCAGCGACACCTCCGTGCCTTCGTTCAAGCCGATCATGCCGTACGTGGTGAGCCCGAAGAAGAACGGGGGCAACACGCGCATGGGCAGGACGTCGAACAGCAGCGCCGACGCGAAGTACGCGTCGACGCCGTACACGCCGTCGGCGCGCTCGCGCAGGAACAGAAGCCGGTCCTCCCGCCACACCGGCAGACTGGAGAGGCTCATGAGCGTCAAGTACAGGAGCACGAAGAACAGCGCGCCCAGTCTGTTTTGTATGCCCGCCTGGTCCGCGCCGACGTGCATGAAGACGAAGCCGACGCCCAGCGCGGTCGCCAGGGACGCCGCGAAGTGCACGCCGATCAGGAACGGGTGCCGGAAGAGTTTGCGGAGCAGGCGCCCGCACAAAAGCCGGAGCTGTTTGGAAAACGGCGCCGTCTTTTTCGAGCCGCCTTTTTCAAACGCGAAACGACCGGTGGGTCCCGCGGGTCCGCCCGCCGCGCGCGCCGCCACCGACGCCAGGAACGCCCGGTCGGAGGCGCACGTCTCCGAGTCGCGGAACGCGGTGACCATCGCGCGCACGTCCTCGTCGGACGAGCGCAGGACCGTGTCCAGGACGTAATCGGCGACGTTCACGCCTTCGGGGAGGAAACGCTTTCGCGAACGCGCTTCGTTAGCGCCCGACTCGCCGTCGCTCGGGCGGGCGAGCGCGGCGAAGTGCGCCTCCGCGCGCTCCGAGGCGCCGCAGTACACCACGTCGCCCATCTTGGACATCACCAGCACGCGGTCCAGCAGCCGGAACACGTCCGGCCTCGGCTGGTGGATGCTGAGCACCACGGTCACGCCCTGGTCGCCCAGCGCGGCGAGGATGTCCACCACCTTGGCGGCGTTGGTGCTGTCCAAGCCGGTGGTGGGCTCGTCCAGGAACATGATGGCCGGCGACGTCAGAAGCGCCGTGGCGATGGACACGCGCCGCTTCTCGCCGCCGCTCAGCCCGCGCGTGAACCGATCGCCGATGCGCGACTCCGCAACCTTGCCGAGCCCCAGATCGTTGGACCACCCCACCACGCACCGGTACAGCTCCTCGCGCGGCGTGTGCTCGGGCAGGCGCAGCCCGGCGTTAAACAGGAGGTGTTCCCAGACCGTGGAGGTGCCGGGCAGCACGTCGTCCTGCGGGACGTACCCGGAAATCGCGCGCATCTCCTTCGCCGAGACGCGCGCGCCGTCAACGCGCACCGTCCCGCGCGCGGCTTGGCCCTTGGGCGTGCGCCCGGCCAGGAAGTCCAGGAGCGTGGACTTGCCCGCGCCCGACGGCCCGAGGATCGCGAACACGCCGGACCGAAGCGAGCTCGGTCCGGTACAAATCCCCGAAAGACTCTGCGCGGAATATTCCGGCGCGTCGACGGAAGACGGAAGACTCGGTCCCGGCCCGGCGTGACCTGAGACGCCCCGCAGGATCTTCTTCACGACCCCGCCGGGGTTGGCCGCCGTCACCGCCGTCGCGTACACGCGCACGTTCTCCCAGCTCTCCACCGGCCGCGCGCGCGCCGAAGACGAAGGCGCTCCGGAGTCGCTCGCCGGGTCGTCCGCCGAAGACGAAGCGACGCGCTCGCCAAGGGACCCGCTCGCGCGTGGGTCTTCTGATACAATTTCCGGGTCCCCGGGGCTCGCCGGCCGCCGCCGCGCGCGCTGCGGCCCGAGCACCGCGCTGGGCGTTCTGGCGTGCTTGCTCGGCGCCTGCAGCCCGTCGGCGCGCAGCGCGGCGACGCGCTCGAACGCCGCCGCCGCCGGGACGGAGTACAGCGAACGGCTCTCGAGCCTTACGTACCACGCCGCCGCCGCGACGAGCGCGACGGCGACGGACGCCATGACTATTCGCGTGATGAGATCCCCGGTCCAAAACTCGGGGGGCGTGAACGTGGCAGGACACGCGCTTTGCAGAAAGTCGTCCTGCCCCGACCCGCCGGGACCCGTCCCCGCGTCGTCGTACACGCAGTTCCCGACGTCGCACGTCACCGCGAAGGACGGGATGACGCCCGGCTGGTTCCAGTAGCACAGGCGCCCGCCGCCGCCGCCGTACGCGTCGCCGGAGGTGGTGCGGTTCAGAGAGCACCAGAACGTTATGCCCTGGTCACGCGGCGTAACCAGTGGGTTGCACGGGTGCTGCCAGTAGTTCTTGTTGGAGTCGGGGCCGTGGCCGCACCCGAGCGCGTTGCGCCCCGGGCACTTCGGCAGGTCCGCCGGCGGACACGCCACCTTTCCCGCCGCGCACTCGTAGATGGCGCAGTCCTCCGACGCGGGCAGCGGCTCGAGGCAAGCCGAGACGCGCCACGCGCACTGCGTGAAGTTGGCGTCCCACACCGGCGCGAACGCGTACTCGTAATTCCAGGGCAGGGCGTCCTCGCCCAGGTTGGGAATGCCCGCGTACTCCTTGACGTGCATCTTCACTCCAGCGTCGGTTCCGTCCATCCTCTCGCCGTTTACGTCGCCGTTTATGTGGAACAGGAACGAAGTGTCCTTCTGGAACTGGCAGTACGGGTCCGTGCGCGCGTCGCCCCCGCACCGGCACGAAAACACCTTGCCGTCCTCCCAGTCCCCGCCGAACGGCGACGGCCGGGACGTCTCCTCGGCTGTGGGGACGAGACACGCGTTCGTGCACGCCCTGGCGCGCCGACGCGTGCCATCGTCGGCGACGATATCGGGACACGCGCGCCTGGACTGGCACGCCGAGCAGTCCACGCCCGCCCATCCCGCGGGGCACGACCCCCGGTTCTCTCCGGGTCCGTCCGTGGCGTTGCCCTCGCCGGCGTCGCTCGTGGGCGGCGCCACGCAGTGCGCGCAGTTGGCGGGGTGGGGACTCAGCGCCGTCCACAGCGACGTGTTGTGCTTGCACGGCGGGTCGTTCCGGTCGTACGCGGTGCGGCACTCTGCGGGGTAACAGGGTGGGGGTTTTACGGTGAGCGGAGATGGACGCGCGAGAGAGCGAACGCGATGGCCTTTCACCGGCGATGGCACGACGCGACGGGGTGTCTGTCTCTCTGTCGTCGCGCGCCAGATTCGGGGATCGAGGCGAAGCTCGGTGACTCCGGGATGACATCGGACGTACCCGAGTACGTCGCCACCTCGCCCTCGGCTCGCGCTACCAGTGCGAGCCAAGTCAACAGACTCGCGCACCGCGCCGCGCGCACCGCGCGGCAGGCACCGCCGCGACCCATGCGCGCGGCCTCGGACCTCTGCTGCGCGCCCGTCTCTGTGTCGAATTG
>Ga0181563_10006375_pt1 | contig 10563 bp, 12 predicted proteins | sample 011ome_25_FD_133759 | JGI IMG/M metagenome (GOLD analysis project Ga0181563, IMG submission 133759) | Coastal salt marsh microbial communities from the Groves Creek Marsh, Skidaway Island, Georgia - 011512CT metaG (megahit assembly) | ecosystem: Environmental > Aquatic > Marine > Intertidal... | reverse complement strand
TTGTCGCCAAGATCACTTTGACCTAATCATGAAGGTCGAATTCATTAAGCCCCATCACGGAAACGTGGTGGGGCATGTTGCTGATTTTAGAGAGGGTATCTCGAGGACGCTTGTGTCCCTAGGTGTAGCGAGGCTTGTTAAAGATGACTGTGAGTTGGACGATCGAAAGGACGAGCAGCCAAAGCCATCTGGGAGTGAGCCTCGACGAAGCAAAAGCGCACCTAAGAGTAAGCGGGTCGGGACAAAACGATCTAATAAGTCTTCTGATTGAAGCAGCAACAGAGCAACTCGAGCGTGACATCGCAAGGGCTGTATTGACGGCTACATGGAGGCAGTCGATGGCATCATTCCCAGAAGGGACGGGCGCCATAGAACTGTTTCAACAGCCGATCACCGCAGTGACAGCTATCACCTACACAGACTGCGATGGAAACACGCAGTCGTTGCCGCAGGAAAAATGGGTGTACAGTTCTTCAAGGCGGAAGCTGTATTGCACCATCGGCAGTGAGTGGCCTTCGGTCGCCGAAACCGACGCAGACACCGTGTTCATTGACTTCACCGCTGGCGTTGCCGACTCTGGTTGCGTACCGCGATTGATGAAGCAAGCGATTCTCCTTGAGGTTGGCAGGACATTCTTTGATCCGGCGCAAGAGAACGGTGTGAACACGAATGACGGCAAGAGCTATGAAAACATTGTCAGGAAACTTAGAAGGACTTCGTATCCATAATGGCAAAGGTTAGTGGCTTTAATCGAAAGAGAATCGGGCACCGCAACTATGTTGCAACGATTCAGACCCCGCCAGTGGCGCTAGACAGCTTTGGTCAGGTTGATTATTCGCAAGGTTGGACCGACAAGATAGTCGGATGGTACTGCGAATTGATTAGCGCCGCTGGCGGTTTCGATGCCTACGGAAACATGGTTTCAAGTTCAACCACCGACGTCATCGTTGGCGACTACAGTCACGCACAGTCCGCAAGTGTAGAAGATCGAGTTGTTATCGACGGAAACTACTACACCATCACAGCCGTGAGAGACATATCCGGCGACAAGAGGGAGCTTCGGATAGAATTGAAGCAAGGGCATTCGACCATTGGCTAGACTACCGAGAATGCTTAAGGCTCACGCATCAGAAGCCAAGCGCGTAATGCGTGCGAGAAACACAACGGGGAGCAGTGGCCCATTCCTTGACATGGATCACCGGAAGCTCCTTGATACCTTTGCGGCAGAGGTGCAGGGTCGAGTTGTCAGGTCGGCCGTTGGTGCCGCGTCCACGGTGGTAAGGAAGCAGGCCAAGAAGAATATCAACAAGGTTGGCCCATCCGCGGTCCAAGCAGCATTCGATGCAAAGGGACGCAAATACAACAGGCTTGTGCCCCAGTCGAAGATCGGTCGATCGCAAAAGACTGGCACATGGGACTCCGTTCGGAACAGCGACAAGACAAAGCGACTTGCGCGCAGGGCAGCCGCCCTTCCAAAGAAGAGGGATAAGAACGGCCAACTGTACGCAGAGTTTGGCCCAAAAATTGGAGCGCTGGGAAAGTCGGGTCTGTCTGATTGGATGATGACCAGATACCACCGATACAACAATACGAAATCGACCGTCGGGATCACTGGACCGGCTTGGAGAGTGGCAGCACAGGGGCATGTTTTGGAATTCGGCTCAAAGCACAGAGCATGGGGCAAATCCTCCAGTCCACTTCCGCCAAGGCCATTTCTTAGGCCGGCCGCCCAGCAGACCCGCAAAAGCCAGCAGTCAAAAATCATTTCCACAATGAAGAAGTGGCAGAAAAGGGTCTGATATGCACGTAATAGAACAGCTCGTAGCAGCCCTGCGAGCAGACACCGCCGTCACGGCCATAGTTGGGAACAGGATTTTCACTGACAACCCACCACAGGACACAATAAAGCCATCGGTCGAGATATACCTAATCTCGGACGATCAAGAGTCTACCATCGACAGATGCACGGTCGAAATGGGTGTCATGCTCGTGCAAGTGAACTGCCTCGGCAACTCAAGGAGCCAAGCCCACGATCTTAGCACCAAAGTCAGGCGCGGTATCTTGCATCTTACGTCGGATGATCAGGACCAGAAGATCCAAGATGTCAACATCAGCTCTGGCTCGAGGTGGGACGTCATCAGGCCCCTCGATGGCAGTGACTCATATACCTACGAGTGCCAGAACGACTACAACGTACCCTACACATTCACAATCTAGGAATAAACAATGGCTGGAACTACAGGCCAAGGAACAACCGTTTCCTTTACCACCAACGGCGCAATTTCATGCGTTCGCAGCATTACTCTGCCGGAGTGGTCGATGGAAGTCATCGACTCGTCTTGCTTGAGCGATACCGGCTTTGGCAAGAAGATCGCAGGCGACCTAGTCGATGCAGGCAGCGTCGAGCTTACGATCGTGTTTGAAGAAAATGATTCGCCGCTGACTCCGGACGGAGTGGCCGACACGATCACCGTCACCCTGCCAGATGGCGGGATCCTGACTGGCACTGGCTACATCACGAGCTGCACTCTCCCGTCGATCGAGATCAACGGCTTGCTCGAGCAAAACGTCACCTTCACGTTCGATGGAGAGACCGGACCCACGTTCACGCCCGGCACTCCGTAATCACCTAGTAACTAGGAACTAGCAATATGAGCGACGTGAGAATCGAGAACAGAGTCGGAAAAAATCTTGTCACCAAACAGGAAGTCGTATTTTCAATCTACGATGTCTTCCTTGGAGGCAAGCACGTTGCTCATATTGGCTGGGAAGAGGGGTCAAAGCTTATCTATATCTGCCCCGTATCTCCAGTAGAAAAGAAAAAGATCGAGGAAAAACTACCCTCCTTGATCAATCAGAGTTTCACCAGCACCCCCTTTCCATCGATCGATCCTGAATTAGTTGAAGGGATCGGTTTCGAGGACGACTACTATGAGTTTGACGAAGAATAATCTTCTTGAAGCGCTTCAGCCCTCTGGCCCAGAATACCTTGGAGAATTCCTAGGTCTTAAAATCTACGTAAAGCCATGCTCCGAATTAAAGCGCGCAAGACGTGGCGCTTCAATGTTCGACAGCAATGGCAACGTCAAAAAGAACTACCGCGAACGTGCTCGAGCATACTCGATCATTGACTCCGTTTGTGACGAGAATGGAAGATTCCTTTTCGATGACAGCGATCTTCAGTCGATACTCCAGTGCGACTCGTTGAAGCTTGATCCACTGACGCAAGCGATCAACGATTGGGCGTCGAGGACAGAGGGAAACGAGTCGGGCGAGTCGGAAAAATAAAGGCCGAACTCGCCGTCAACCATAGATTGTCTTCCGCCTACCATGTCTGTGAAAAGCTTGGTATCGATGATCCCGTTTGTTGGCTGAATAACACGAAGCCCGAAGTCCTTGATGGCTGGGTTGCGTGGTTCAGCCACATGGCAGACGTGAGGGAGGGAAAGGTTAAAACCCAGATGTCCCCCAACGATGCAGAAAACTATCTCAGCGGTATGGTCAAATGAGTGAAGTACGTGTAGGTGCTCTTAGGTACGATGTTGTAATGAATACAGCATCGGTTCAAGATGGCGTTGATGTTACAAAGTCAGAACTAAAGACTTTGCAACAATTCTTTCGCGACGTCATCGATCCGGCAGCCGAGTACGAGCAGCATCTCGAAAACATTATGGCGCTCGTTGAGAAGGGTGCGCTTACGCCGGAACAGGGCGATTCGGCAATGGCCGCCGCCGACCAGAAGTTCAGTGGCGTGTCTGGTGTAGATGCCGACAACAAGGCAAAAGAAGAAGCGCTCCAGTGGGAGAGGATGCTCCAAGAAGAGAAGGTCAAGAACCGCAGGGAACTTCTCCAGTGGGAGAAGATGCTCGAAGACGAGAAGGATGAAAACAATGCCGCCTACCTGAAGAGGGTAAGGCAACAGAGCGCAATCAATGAAGAGGCCGCAAAGCAGCAGGCCGCACGAGGGAAAGAGTTCTTCAAGATGGCCAAGGCCGCAGACGCCGAGACCATGCGAAGAAAAAAGGAAGACGAAAAGACAAGGGAGGCGTGGGCGGCTCGAAGGGCAAGACTGCTCAGGAAGAGGCGAAAGGCGCAAGCCGCAAGAGAGGAACGCCATATAAAAGAGCGCGACAAGCTTGAGAAGCAGAGCGCTGCAAGAAGGGAAGCGCAGTGGGCCAAGGACAATCTAGCGTTGATCAGAAACGGCCGAACGATGAAGCAGAAGTGGGAGGCCGCCGGCAGGATGTCGAAGAGGTACTTCACTGGAAGTGGCCAAGGCCTGAAGACCATCACGGCTGGGATTAACTCTGCGACCTACGGTATGGGAACATTTGGCGTTGCAATTCGCGCTGTCACCGGCTTGATGACCGCACTGTCCGTGCAAGTTGTAATAGCGACCGCAGGCCTTGCGCTTGTCGCCGCGGCAATCTATGGCATCTACAAGGTGCTAAAAAAGTCTGTTATGGCAGCAGACTCGTTTAAGAAGTCCATGATCGACTTAAAGGTTCTTGCCGGAGGACAGTTCACAGCCGAATCGATGTTTGGCGAGATCAGAGAGTTTGCAAGGAACTCGCCATACTCTGTTGACCAGCTTGGCAAGCTTGCAGCACAGATGATGTCGTTTGGCGTATCGTCCGAGCGAACAGTAGACAACCTGAAAATGCTTGGCGAGATTGCTGGCGGTGACGCAGAGAAGCTTGGTTTTCTTGCGAAGGCCATGAACGACGTCACAGCCATGGGTAGACTCCAAGGTCAGGAGCTTCGTCAGTTTGCGAACCAAGGCTTCAACCCCTTGATGCAGATGATGAAAGAAACCGGCAAGAGTTACCAGCAGCTCAGGCAAGAAATGAGCGACGGTCTTATCTCTAGCGAAGATGTCCGCAAGGCCATCGAGACTGCAACGTCAGAGGGTGGCATGTTTTATGGTCGAATCGAGGAAGGCCAGAAGACAATCTCGGCACAGCTAACGAAGTTTGGCGGGATGATCACCGAGCTTCTTGCCAAGATTGGTTCCATGACCGGCGTGTGGGATGCTGTTTACTATTCAATTGTTGCGATCAATTCGGCCCTCGAGGGTGTGCTTTGGGTGGCTGACAGAATAGCCGCCGCAAAGAGTGCGATAGTCGATTTCTTTGTTATTGGCAACAAGGAGGCAAGAGAGGCGCTTGCCCTTGAAGAGCAGATGGCTAGGGCACTCGAGAAGACGATCATGGAGATGGAGGCCGAGATTGCAGCAGAAGAGGCCGCACGCAAGAAGCAACTGGAAGAGATCCAAGAACTCCAAGATCAGGTGCACCAAAATCAACTGGAGAACCTCTATGGCGAAGCGCAGGCTGAGAAGGAGATGTATTACATACAGCTCCAGCGCCGAGTGCTTGCCGAAGAGATAACGGAAGAGACCGCAAAAAAGCTTCGTGCACTACAGGAGCAGGTGTGGGCCCACGAGGAAATAAAGGAAGCAGAAGAAGAGAAGAAGAAGCTTCAAGAAGAGTCCTACAAAGAATTCGAGAAGCAAATGGAGATGATCAAGCAAGAGCGCGAAGAGAAACTAAAAGCGCTTGACGAGCAAATCAAGGCAATCGAGAAGACCGAAGAGGCAAAGCGAAAGGCCGCACAGAAAAGCCACGAAGAGGCCATCAAGCTTATCGACGAAGAGGCCAAAAAGCAGATGGATACATTCGGCAAGTCAAACAAGGCCGCATCGTCATTCGAGGCCGGATCAGCAGAAGAGTACCAGATGATTCGCGACCGTGAACTTGCAAGGCGAGAAGAAGAACGCAAGAAGCAGGTTGATGCAACCGCTCAAGCTTCCCGCGATGCGACAAACGTTCATCTTGCAAACATTGAGAAGAAAATCACAAAAGACGCCAACATTGCCAAGCAAGGCGTTGCAGCAGATATCATGGAGATCCAATAATGCCCTTCACCGTCAAGGAACTGAGATCGACCTCAATGTCGATCAGTGGCTCTGAGGATGAGAAGACCGGAAAGAGGTCTGTCACTCAATCCATTACCACAACGTATCGAGTCATTGCGACTGGGTACGCGTCGGCCGACATGGTGACAGACGCGCAGGTTGCGTGCGCATCCGGCTTGCCATCTGTTAACGTCACGACTTGGTACTCGTCAGTTGCGGGCGTCGGCTTGCCACAGGCAGTGTGCCGATCAAAGACCGTTACGAGACACACAGACAATGCGTTCGTGTTCGATGTTGACTGTGAATTCAGCACACCCGAACTCGAGGGCGAGGACTGCGTGGGCGTGCCGCCGGTGAGCGTTACAGACATAACACCGAGCGTCCAATCTCAAATCGGAAGCTATGAGCGTGTACTGTACGCAGACAAAGATGGGGAAGCATGTTGGCGCCTACCCGGCACTCTCACCCCCTTTCAAGCTCCGGTGGTTGAGACGATCCCAACGTTCTCACTCAAAATAACTCAGTACGAAAGCTCGTTAACGTTCGACGACCAGCTTGCAAGGTCATTCAAGCTCAATAGTGGCACCTACCGCGGAAAGGCCGCCGGCCTGTGGATGATCGGTGCGGTGGCAGCATCCGAGGTCGAGGTCGAATTGCAGAGCGGACCAACGACCGCGGTAAAGGTCACGTACCCGATCACTCTCAGTGAGCGATACTACTACCCACCCGGAGTGGCGGCAACCGAGGCCAACCGAATCATCTACGGGTGGGACAAGGTGCAGCCACTTGTCGATACTATGCGCATTACCGCTCCGCCGGTACAAAAGCTCGTCCCAATGACAGACGTTGGGTCATCAAACGTTCGGAGCGGCTACATTCAGACAAGCGGAGAGGAAAGGGTTGTTGTGGCCGGATCGAATGATGACAGGCCAGACTACCTTCGGTTTAAGACACAGGATTCGATCAACTTTGCAAGTTTCCTACAGGCTTAGAGAATGGCAATCTATGGTTTCAACAAGAGCGACGCCACGGCGCTGAGGGCGATCGCAAACATTGCACGGGGCGGCCAAGGAGACACTGGAAGCAATTCCAATGGCGTTCACGGTAGCGGCAATGAGACAAGACTGTGCAAGACCGTCACAGCCATCCCCGCAAGAACAACAGACACCGCCGGCAATGCTGACGATGTTCTCTGGTATGTCGTTGGTGAGTCTGGCGACATGACGCAAGTAAGTGGAACTGAAATGACGGTTTACAACCCGTTCTCTAGCGAGGTCGCGGCGGATGCGTACATACTTGTGACAAGAGTGTCTGGTGCTTGGATAGTAACAGCGGAGGATTGCAGTGGCTAAGAAACGATCCCCAGGGTGCAACTGTTGCGGCGGCGAGACTTGCGTGATCTTCGACATCAATCAAGATACGGAAGCCAACAAAGATGCAATGAACGGCAAGGTCACTTGGAGCGGCACCGGTGACTTTCGCGGCGTCCTTGCTCCCGGCGAGTGGGTTGAAGCCAATGCGACAATTCCCTCCAGCGAAATGACGCAGTTCAGGCTAAAATACACAACGCCCAGAGAAAGCGTTTCGGTGCTTGAGGCATCCAATCTGCCCAGCTCCGGCCAATTCGGTGCAGAGGGCACAATAGAGGTCTCTGGGCTGCCCGTGCTAACTGGCTCGGACGAGTACACCGTTGAGCACGAAATGGTTTTTAGCTGCACAGGGGACCTAGAGTCGATTAGCGGCCAATGGTTGGAGATCGCAGATGTCGTCGGAAATGTTGCGGACTTTCCTGGGTTTACATATAGCGGCAATGGGCCCGTGACAAGAAACGTGACTGGGCCAACAACCCAAGACCCTAACGGCACATGGAGATACGAGCTTGCTAACAGCAATTGGCTGTCCTCGGTTGTTACCCTAGACTCTTGGACGATCACGCTTACGTCATCGGTTGAAGGGGCTGGCGAAAGGGCAGAGTACAGCAAGCCAATGGAGTGGACACTGTCCGCAAGAGACGCAAACAACAAGGGCTGGACTCGAACGAGATCGTATGTTCGTGGAGAGCTGGTTGAGTGCTTCAGCATCCCAGAGTATGATTCGCTGAACAACTTTCAGCCAACGGGCAAGAGCTACCAAGCCGAATACTTCGTCAAGAACGTTACGACGCACAACGACAGTGGAACAGAGTCGTCGGCGGCAAATGGAACGCGATACAATAACGACTACGTTTTCTACCACTACACTGACGCACCGTCAGGACAGCTATACGGGTTTACTCCAAACGTTTCTAACGGGGACATACAAGCGAGGTACGACTGGGTTGAGGATGGCAACGAGGGAGTTCCACAGCAGCTTGACGCAGTTATCGGCCTCGACTGGCTCTACTTCAGCGGCTCCGCCGACTCAGTGACAGACGAGTTCGCGGGAGTGGACTTGCTAAACGAGACATTCCCATGGGATAGAACGACAAACTACGACCTTACCGTGCGGCTAACTAACGACAGCGACATTGCATCAATCGATGTTCTTGAGTTATTTGCAACAAGAACTGACGGCATCCAGTCTGGCGACACTGGGTACTACTCGTGCCAGACTCCGCCCACGAGCCTCTCGAAGCCTAGTTGTCCTACCCCTATCGTTCCGTGCAGTGCCCAAGACCCTGTGTCCAAGTTCATGACTGCCCACGTCATAGAGCCAGACTATGACTGGATTCCATCGCTGGAAACAAACGACCTCACGAGCTACTGGCGAGGCAGAGTTGATCCATGTGACCCCAGCGTCCTGTCCGATGGCTGCAACGGCGACATACTCGACGGCGGTGACATCGACATTAGTTCAATCAACTTCAATCCCCCTACTCCGGTTGTCACGTATGAGTTGGTGAACAGTACCGCCACCGAAACCTACGAAGAGTGGACCTACGAGTGGACGCTCCCAGCGGACCAAACCGCTATCGATGAGGCTCCATGGTTTGCTAATGGTGCCGGAGGCGATCACAACCTAGAGCTATTTGAGTTTGACGCGAACAACTATGAGCTGTTTGGGTCATCCAGAATAATTGCACCGACCTCAGCAACGACGAGCCAAGGACTTGGCGACCCCAACGACTCAGCGTGCTCTCAGCCCGGCTCGCTGTCAGGAACGATTGATCGCTTTGCCCCATATAGCTTCATCGACTGGAATGGAAGCTCAAACACTGAGCCCGTCCTGAGCACCCAGAGCACGTACTGTCGCGACGATCCAAGCTGGACAACTAGCGGCGTCCTTTCCCAGCCATACAACTCTCGGTCTGCCCCGTTCCTGAAGTGCGATGTCGCGGATTCGCTCAAGGTCGTTCTAACCGGAGAGTCAGCGGGCAACACAGTGACAGTCGCAGATAGGCTTGTTGGTAAATTCAGGTGGTGCAGCACTGACTTTTCCCCCAATTGTACTGACGGCTCCGTGATTACGGGCAAGATCACGAAGCTGGTTGACATATCCACAGGAACGACCACTTGGGGCTACTCTGGGTCGCGAGGGGTCTATATGACCTACGTGGACGAATCAACCACAAGAAACGTCGATCCTACCCTGTGCAATGTGTCAGTGGAGTTTAAGGACAGGCCGTAATGAGAAACAAAAGCAAGCACTTAGAGAGCGTGCGTAAGGTGCGACAAGAGAATCACGCCACGGAACGAGTCGGCACAGAGCTGTCGAAGCTAATTCCAGACTGGGCTGTGAAGGATAGGTCGGGATGTGACTGTAAGAGCTGGATCAACAAGATGGACCGATATGGCGCAAAATGGTGCGAGGCAAACAGGCCGGCGATCATTGAGCATCTTGTGAGGTCTAAGGAGCACTTGATACCGGCTTTTAGGAGCCTCCCAGACGCCATCTGTCGCGTTGTGGCCGGCCGCCTGCTCAATCATGCCATACGATCCGCGAGTCGCTCAGGGGGCGCCCAAGACCACTAGAACGGGCGCCCCCTTCTGGCAGGCTACTTGACTCCGCGATTCTTGGTTGGCATCACTTCGCAGAATGGGTGCGTGCCATCGAGCACAACCCCCATTCCAACGATCGGCCTCTTTGTGTACTTCTGCCCATACCTTTGTTGGAGGTGGGTGGGATCACAGAGCGAACCGGCGCTCATTCCGAAGATCCTCATTGCATCGCAGGCGTACCACTGGACACCAAAGGCGGCATGGAAGTGGCCGATCACCGTCGAGCGCATGGCCTGCTTGGCCTGAGTGATTGCTGGAGTCTGCCCGCCAGCGCCGGCATCACCGTGCCTGTACGCCACCCCGTCAATCTCCACAGTCCCGTACCTTCCTGTCACCTTCCAGTTGTCTGGCATACCGAAGATGTCTTTTATCGGCCGGATGAACTCTTCCGGTATCTCAGCATCAACGGCCTTCCTGCAAATTAGCGCATCGTGATTGCCGACGAGGAAGTCCACCTTTCCGCGACTGAAGTGCTTGTAAAACGGCTCGAGCTGTTTCCTCGATTCATAGACTTCGTCAAGTATGCGCTTCGTTCCTGCTTCTTTTTGGTGATAGCTGAGAGCGTGTAAGTCAAACGCATCGCCTAGGAACACTGTCCTGTCTGTCTGCCAGCAGTCCTGTATATGTCGGACAAAGTCAAACGCTTTAGGATGAATTGCTGGGGCGTGC
>Ga0181563_10006374_pt1 | contig 10564 bp, 11 predicted proteins | sample 011ome_25_FD_133759 | JGI IMG/M metagenome (GOLD analysis project Ga0181563, IMG submission 133759) | Coastal salt marsh microbial communities from the Groves Creek Marsh, Skidaway Island, Georgia - 011512CT metaG (megahit assembly) | ecosystem: Environmental > Aquatic > Marine > Intertidal... | reverse complement strand
GAAGGTGGCGGACGAACAGGACAAGGGTGAGACCGCGATGCCGATTATCTTGGAACGGGGCGACAACTCCACAGCCGCTAACTCTGCACTCAATTCCGTCCCGACCTCACAGATTCCGGTGACTACGTTGGAATTTATACCCAGACCAACCACCGAGGATCCGGACGGTGACCTCCATCTTGAGCCGAACAATGGCGACGTCGATCCCGACACTCAGGTTAAGATCGATGGCCAAACATATGATTTTACTGTCCTGTTCGCCGGCTACCTGCCAATGACCAAGAAATTCACCGATCTTGGCTTTGGCGGCAAAGAGGTTGTTGTCATTTCTGCAGGTGGTCAGCGCTATTATTTCATCACCGACGGCTCCGGCACACTTGAAGTGATGTCGGCCCTGCCGAACGGGTCTGTTCCAATTACCGATGTCCAAACTCGCACGGTGCTTTGCTTTGCCGGCGGCACCCAGCTCGCCACTCCTACGGGCGAGCGTTCTGTCGAGGACCTCAAAGTCGGCGATCTGGTTCTAACGGCCGACGGCGCGGTCAAGCCGATCCGCTGGATTGGCCGGCGCGAGATCTCGGTGGCGGACCTGATTTTCAAAAAGGAACTTCGCCCGATCTGCATTTCCGCCGGAAGCTTTGGCCCCGGCCTGCCGCACAGTGATCTCTACCTCTCGCGCCAACATCAGGTTGCGGTTGAAGGTTGGACGGTCGAGATGCTTTTCGGTGAAGACCGCGTCCTTGCCCGAGCAAGTCATCTGGAAACGGGGCCTGTACGTTCGGTCACCCCCGCCAAGCCGGTCGTCTACTATCACGTCCTTCTCGACGAGCACGAACTCTTGATCGCCAATGGCCTCGCCGCCGAGAGCTTTCAGCCCGGCCCTGTTGGCCTGTGCGCCTTGGATGACGCGGCGCGCGCTGAGCTTGAAGCCCTCAATCCGGCCCTTCTCTTGAAAGCCAGCACAGCGATTGCGCCTAGTCTCAGGGCCTATGAGACGCAGCTTCTCTTGCCACATCTCTTCGCAATGCAACCGACCATCGGGGCCGAGGCTCCGATACAGCTGGCCGCCTGAGGCCTAGCTTGCGAAGTCGGTGATCACGGCCACACCGGGCGGTGTCGGCCCGTTGAACGCCACAATCTCGCGAGACGCTTCCGACAATGCGATCCGCCGAGTGACGAGCGGGGTCAGATCCACCCTTCCCGATGCTATCAGCGACAGAAGGCTTGGATAGCGCCACGCGGGCATCCCGCGAGTTCCGAACACCGCAAGCTGACCGGAATAGACAGCATCCATCGGGATTGGCATGGTCACATGCTCCCCTGCCGGCATCCCGACCTGCACCATACGTCCGAGTTTCCGCAGGGATTTCAGCGCCGGAACTGTCGTCGCGGGAATACCAAGCGCCTCGATCGCCACATCTGCTCCACCACCGGTGATCCTGCGCACTGCCTCTGCTGCATCCTCCGTCGACGCATCCACGACCGCCTCGGCCCCGAGCGAAAGCGCGAAATCGAGCTTTTCCGTCACCACATCGACAACGACCACCCGCGCCCCGAGCGCCTGCCCGAGGATTAGGGCCGATACCCCCACACCGCCGCCGCCAAACACTGCGAGCCATTCGCCCGCCTCGAGCGCCGCGCGTCCGGTAAGTGCGTGCCAGGCCGTGGTCGCGCGACAGCCGAGCGCGGCGGCGTGCGCCGGATCCATGCCGTCGGGAAGCGCTGTCAAATTGTGATCCGCGTGCGGCACCGCAATCCTTTCGGCAAAGCTGCCAGCTTGGGTAAAGCCCGGCAAAGCCTGATTGGCGCAGATTGTCTGATGCCCCGCCGCACAATCGGGGCACTGGCCGCAGGCGAGGATGAACGGCGCGATCACCTTGTCACCCACCTTCCACCGGTTCACCCGCGCCCCTGTGGCGATTACCTCACCGCAGTATTCATGCCCCGGAATATGCGGCAACGGCACGGGATCGGATCCATTCCACGCGTGCCAGTCCGACCGGCAGACGCCGCACGCCAAAACCTTCAGGACAACGCCATCCTCGGGGCAAACGGGATCAGGAACCTCTTGGATTTCCAGCGGGGCTTTGAATTTGGTCAGTACGGCGGCGCGCATCGCGGCTCCTTTGGCGGGATTGTCCGGGGCAGACTAACCACGAGGTCCCGAATGGCTAGCCCTTGCGCGCCGAAACAATCTCGAAACCGACCAGCGCGGCAACAACGATCACGACCCCAGCCGTTTGAAGAGCGGTGAGCCGTTCGCCAACGATCGTCACCGCGAAAAGGATCATGAAGATAAGCTCGAGGATCGACAGAACCGAAGCCTTGGTCGCGCCAAGGATGCCCGCGGCAATGAAGAACAGAAGATAGCCCAAGGTAAAACCACCGGCCGCCAGCAGCACATAAAGCCACGCTGCGGCGTGTGTCGGGTAAACCGTCGGACCCGTCAGACCAACCCAAGGCAGCGCGACCGCCATAATCAGAAAATAGACAAAGCCCCAGGCCGTCATATGCATATTGGCGCGCACCGCTCCCAAAACGCGGGATGTCTCACTCGTGGTGAGGATCACGATTGTGATGCCGATGGAGGAGATCAGCGCCAAGCCCAGACCCGCAAGCTCGATCTGGGCAAGGTTTTCGCGTCTCAGACCAAGCGCCAACGCGACCCCAAGGAAAGCGAGGGCGATCAGCCCGATCTCCGGCAGGACAAGCCTCGACTGGCCGCGCAAATGGTTCACCGCAGCCACGAAGATCGGGTAGGTGAAGAACAGCACGCTGGCGAGGGTCACGTCGATATAAGCCACCGCCCCCATGCCGCCACCTGCGGCCAACAGAAGTGCGATGCCGGCCAGCGCTGTCTTGGAAACGAAGGCCCGAGGCACCCCGAGCGGCTCGCCTCGGGCTGAGAGGAAAAGCGCCATACCCATCGCCCCGAAGGCCGACCGCAAGACCAAAAGCCCGAAAGGCGAGACACCTTCTTCATAGGCCAGCTTTGCCGCATTCGGCATGATCCCGATGCAAAAGGCCCCGATGACGATCAGGGCCAGCCCGAGGCGATGGCGCCCCGCTGCTTCGGAAGAACGTGTCTCTGGCTGTGAAATGGCCAACCCCACAAGCCGCCGCAGAGCGCCAAGATAGACCGGGCCCGGGTTTGCCTCAACGAGGTATTGAACCCTCAGGCAATATCGATCGTGTAGCTTTCGATCACCGTGTTTGCGAGAAGCTTCTCGCACATCTCGGTCACGCGGGCCTTGGCGCCAGCGGCGTCGGTATCCGCAAGATCGAGCTCGATCACCTTGCCCTGCCGCACCCCTTCGACCCCGTCAAATCCAAGCGCGCCAAGCGCGTGACGGACAGCCTCGCCCTGAGGGTCGAGAACACCGTTTTTCAACATGACATGAACGCGGGCTTTCATCGGGCAATCCTTGAGGCTTAGTTTATCAGGGTCGGTTTATTGGGCCGGTGCGTGACGTTCGAGGGCAGAACGCCCAAGCGGCGGGCCACTTCGGTATAGGCGTCGGTCAGGCTGCCCAGATCACGGCGGAACACGTCTTTGTCGAGCTTTTGGCCCGTCTCGATATCCCACAGTCGGCAGCTGTCGGGGCTGATCTCGTCGGCCACCACGAGGCGGTGATAGTCGTTGTCCCAGATCCGGCCGATTTCGATCTTGAAATCGATCAGACGGATGCCGACGCCATGCATGACGCCCGACATGAAATCATTGACCCGCAGGGCAATGGAGACGATGTCGTCAAGGTCTTGCTGGCTGGCCCATCCGAAGGCGACGATATACTCTTCGGGCACAAGCGGATCGCCGAGCGCATCGTTCTTGTAGCTGAACTCGACGATCGGGCGCGGCAGCTGGGTGCCCTCTTCCATGCCGAGGCGCTTGGCCATCGAGCCAGCGGCATAGTTGCGCACGATCACCTCGAGCGGGATGATCTCGACCTGACGGATCAATTGCTCGCGCATATTGAGCCGCTTGATGAAGTGGGTAGGCACGCCGATTCCCTGAAGGCCGGTCATGAAAAACTCGGACAGGCGGTTGTTGAGAACGCCCTTGCCGTCGATGGTCGCCTTTTTGGCGCCGTTACCAGCGGTCGCGTCATCCTTGAAATACTGAACAAGCGTTCCCGGCTCGGGGCCTTCATAAAGAACCTTAGCCTTGCCTTCGTAGATCTTCTTGCGACGGGCCATGCCTACCTCTCGCCACACGCGCGGCCCCGCCATAGAGCCCCACAGACGTGCGTCATGTGGGCCTCATAGTCCAAGCCCCCCTTGCGGGCAAGCGCATCCGCGGGCATATCAGGATTAACAGCAATTCCAGAGTAAGGACCAAAGCCCCATGTCCACTTTCGACGATCGCGAACACGCCTTCGAAGCCAAATACGCCCTCGACGCCGAGATGCATTTCAAAGCCGCCGCCCGCCGCGATAAGCTGGTTGGCCTTTGGGCCGCGGGCCTGATGGGCAAATCGGAAGATGACGCCAAAGCCTATGCCGCCGACGTTGTGCGCGAAGACCTCAAGCACGCGGGCGACGAAGACGTTTACGAGAAGCTGGCTGCCGATCTTGGAAGCCTTGCGGACGAGGCCACGATCCGCGCCAAGATGAAAGAGCTGCTCCTTGTTGCCAAGGATCAGATCATGAAAGAAGTCGGCTGATCCCAAAGCCTTAACTTGAGAGCTTAGTCACTGTTAGCGGCGCTCGGCATAAGCCGGGCGCCGTTTCTTTTGCCGCTTTAACGCAGCCTTCATCGGCGCCCCCTAGGTTCCTCTCCGTGGTGAAACGGGAGCAATTTATGGAACTGGGGGAAAAGCGCTTTTTGGGCGCGCGTATTTGGCACCTTTGGCCCGTCGCCGCTCTGGCGGCTGGCCTGTGGGTTCTTGTGAAACGGCTTGAAGGGGTCGAACCGTCGCAAGTTCTCGAGGCGCTTGGCGCAGTTTCGCCCGCCGGCTGGCTGGGCGCGATTGTGGCAACTTGGGTCAGCTTGATGGCGGTCGGGCAATATGACGCGGTGTTGCACCGGGCTTTGAAAACCAGCATATCGCCGCGCATCGCGCGCCGGACCGGTCTCATCGGCATCTCGATTGCCCAAACCGCGGGTTTCGGAACGCTGGTTTCGGCGCTGGTGCGGTGGCGCTGCCTGCCCGACTGGTCGCTCTGGGAGGCCGCGCGGTTCTCACTGAGGGTCAGCCTGTCGTTCCTGCTCCTGTGGTCTTTGCTGGCCGCCGTTGCCTTGGCGCTTTGGCCGGGCGCCCCTGACACGGCGGTCTGGGCCTCCGCCGCTGGTCTGATCGCCTTCGGCTTTGTCGTCGGCGCCCCACCTTTGCGCAGGCTGGCGTGGCGGCTGATTCCCAAAGGATCCTTCGGTCCGCTCGTTATTGCCGCTCTGATCGACACGGCATTTGCCGCGCTCGCCCTCGCCTTCCTTCTGCCTGGCGGCTTGTACATCGGCTTTGAACTATACCCGATCTACCTTTTGGCGCTCGGTGCTGCGCTGGCGACGGGCGCTCCAGGTGGCCTTGGGGCTTTCGAACTCATCCTTCTCGCGCTCTTGCCGCACCCTGACGAAGCGGCTCTTGTCGGCGCAATCCTTGCCTTCCGGATGATCTTTTATCTTCTACCCGCTTTTCTGGGGCTATTGTGCCTTTTGCGCCCTGTCGCCCCCCTTGTGGCGGAACGGCAAAACGCGCGCATGCCGTCCGAGTGGGGTCTCGTTCGCCAAGGTGCGGCGATCCTGCGCGCCGGTCCTGCTCTGTGGCTGTACCGCGAGAGGCTGGGGCTTGGGATCGCGATCGGGCCCTCGTTCGGCCGCGCCGACATCGGCGCCTTTGCAGAAGCTATGCGAACCGCTGCTCTTGCGCCGGTTTTCTATAAGGCTGGCCCGCGCGAGGCGTCGGCCGCCAGACGCCGCGGCTGGCAGATCCTAAAAATTGCCGAGGAGGCGATCATTGATCCTCAGCTTGGAATCCTGGAGGGTCGTCCCGGCGCCAGCTTCGGCGCCATCTGCGGCACGCTGCGCAGGCTGGCATGCGCATCGAAGCGGCTCGGCACCGGTTGCCGATTGCCGAAATGGCCGAGGTCAACGGCGCCTGGACTTTGAAGAACCGCCGCGAGCGCGGCTTCAGCATGGGGCGCTTTGCGCCAGAGCTGCTTGGGCAGCAGAAGGTCTTCCTCGCATATGCGCGCGATCGCCTCATCGCATTTGCGAGTTTTCACACAGGTGCGAACGACTGGACACTCGACCTTGTCCGGCACGTCGACGGCATCCCGGACGGCGCGATGCACCTGTTGTTAACGTCGGCAATCGAGACCTGTCGCGCCCAGGGCATCGGCCGCCTGTCGTTGGCTTCTGTGCCAGCCGCGGGAGAAAAGCTCACACGCCTCCTCCCCGCCCAAACGCTCGCGCCGGGGCTGCGGCGTTTCAAGCAAAGTTTTGCGCCAAAGTGGGAGCCGCGCTATCTCTGCGCCCGTGGAAACTTGACTGTTGCGCGGGCCACTCTCACCATCGCGGCGGCCATTCATTTTCCGGGGCCGCCCCTAACGCGCAACAGTCTGGTGGCCGGATTTCGGAAATTCGATTTGAATTGCCCGCCACATCATGCGATTGCGACGAGTGGAACCCGCAGCCCGGGCAGGCCTCAGTCCTGCCCCAGATCACAGGCCCTGCTCATGACCGACGCCCTCTCCCGCCTCCTTGACAGCCGCGACTGGCTCTTGGCCGACGGCGCGACCGGAACGAACCTCTTCAACATGGGGCTAAGCTCGGGCGATGCGCCCGAGATGTGGAACGTCGATCATCCCGACCGGATCCGCGCGCTTTACGAAGGCGCTGTGAAGGCCGGCAGCGATCTTTTCCTAACCAACAGCTTCGGCGCAAACGCCTCACGCCTGAAACTTCACGGCGCCGAGGGCCGCGTGCGCGAGCTCAATCGCGTTGCCGCCGAGCTTGGGCGCGAGGTTGCCGATGCCTCAGGGCGAACCGTTGTCGTCGCCGGATCGGTTGGCCCGACCGGCGAAATCATGGAGCCGATGGGCAGCCTGACCTATGACCGCGCGGTCCAAATCTTCCACGAACAGGCCGAGGGGCTGAAAGAAGGCGGTGCCGATGTCCTTTGGGTCGAGACCATCTCGTCTGCCGACGAGTTCCGCGCCGCCGCAGACGCCTTCGCGCGCGCCCAGATGCCCTGGTGCGGCACCATGAGCTTTGACACGGCTGGCCGCACGATGATGGGCCTGACCTCGGCCGACATGGCCAAGATGATCGGCAAGCTGCCCTACCCGCCGCTCGCTTTTGGCGCCAACTGCGGGGTCGGCGCGTCAGACCTCTTGCGGACCCTTCTCGGTTTCGTCGCCGCCGCCCCCGAGCTTCCGCTCATCGCCAAGGGGAACGCCGGAATCCCAAAATATCACGACGGCCATATCCATTACGATGGCACGCCGGATCTCATGGCGGAATATGCCCTCCTCGCGCGTGATGCCGGCGCCAAGATCATCGGCGGCTGCTGCGGCACCACGCCCGAACACCTCAAGTTCATGCGTGAGGCCCTTGAATCGACCCCCCGCGGCCCGCGGCCCTCGCTGGAAACCATTGCCGACAAGATCGGCACCTTCTCTTCCGCCAGCGATGGCACCGGCGACAACGCCGGCCCAACGCGCGAGCGCAGTGGCCGTCGGCGCGGCCGCGGATAGAGCAAAGGGGGGCTGTCTGCCCCCCGTCCGCTGAAGCGGACTCCCCCCGTGGATATTTGCAGGCCTCGGAGAGGATAAGTCAAAAGCCACTCTCAGAGGCCCCTAAATATCCCGGGGGACGGCACAAAGTGCCGGGGGGCAGCGCCCCCTCTTCTTCAGAATAGCGAAAGCTGATCCCCGCGCCTCGCGGGGGCGCCGAAGAGATCGGTGCGCAGAGGCGGCAATTTCCTGTCGAGCCCGTGCCGTTTCACCGCCAGATCGAACCGCGCACGCATCAGATCGGCCCATGGCCCCTGCCCGCGCATCCGGCGGCCCCATTCGGGATCGTAATCGCGCCCGCCGTGAAGCTCGCGCACCCGCCCCATAACACGGGTGGCACGGTCGGGGGCATGGGCCGCGAGCCAGTCCTGGAACAGCGGAGAGACCTCACGCGGGAGCCGCAGAACGATCGACGAGGCCGCTTGAGCGCCCGCCGCGGCTCCGGCGGCAACGATGGACTCCACCTCATGATCTGTCAGCGCCGGGATTACCGGCGAGACCATCAAGCGAACCCTCAGCCCTGCCTCGGAAAGCCTGCGGATCGTCGCAAGCCGCCGCAAAGGGGCCGGCGCACGGGGTTCAAGCAAGCGGCTGAGCTTGGGATCTAGGGTTGTCACCGATACCCCAACGCGCACGAGACCCTTCTTAGCCATCGGCGCCAAAAGATCGATATCGCGCTCGATGAGAGCGCCTTTGGTCACGATGGCGAACGGATGGTTGAACTCGGCCAATACCTCAAGAATACCGCGCATGATCTGCCGGTCTTTCTCGATCGGTTGATAGGGGTCGGTATTCGTACCAATCGCGATGGGCGCCGGAACATAGCCCTTCGCCGAAAGTTCGGCCCGCAACACCTCGGGCGCGTCGGGCCGCGCTACAAGCCGCGTTTCGAAATCAAGGCCGGGTGAGAGGCCGAGATAGGCATGGCTGGGGCGGGCAAAGCAATAGATGCAGCCGTGTTCGCAGCCGCGATACGGATTAATCGACCGATCAAAGGATATATCGGGCGAGGTATTGTGCGTGATGACCTTGCGCGGGCGTTCTTCCCTTATTTCGGTTCGCAGGACCGGAAGCTCCTCTTCAGCCCCCCAGCCGTCGTCGATCCGTTCGCGCAAATAAGGCTCGAACCGGTTTGTCGTATTCGAGCGCGCGGCACGGCCCGGCGTGCGCGCTCCTATCCTGTGTTCTGACGCGGTGGCAGGGTTTGTCATGAAATAGAACATATCATGAACATTTATAACCTGACCAGCCGCAGATTTTCTCTGGCCAACGGAAATTCATCACATTGGCTGGAAACTTAGGCCGTCATGCTGCCGCCGCGGGGCCAAGTATCTTTATTCCATTGACCTCGCGTCGGTTCAGAGGCAGGCAGTGTCGCAATCCGCTCAGACCGGTTGGCGATATCCGCGCAAATGCGGTGTGAACCCTTGGCCCCTTTTCAGGTGAGTTGCCCCATGTCAGACGAAGACGAAATCATCCTCTCCGAACTCAACGACGATGACCTTGTCGCTCAGATGTTCGATGATCTCTACGATGGCCTGAGGGAAGAGATTGAAGAGGGCGTCAACATCCTCATCGAGCGCGGCTGGGCCCCCTACCGCGTCCTGACCGAGGCGCTTGTCGGCGGCATGACCATTGTCGGCGCCGACTTCCGCGACGGCATTCTCTTCGTCCCCGAGGTTCTTCTCGCCGCCAACGCGATGAAGGGCGGCATGGCGATCCTCAAGCCGCTTCTGGCCGAAACCGGCGCGCCGCGCGTCGGCAAGATGGTGATCGGCACCGTCAAGGGCGACATCCACGACATCGGCAAGAACCTTGTCGGCATGATGATGGAAGGCGCTGGTTTCGAGGTTGTCGATCTTGGCATCAACAACGCTGTCGAGAAATACATGGACGCGCTCGAGACCGAGCAGCCTGATATTCTGGGTATGTCGGCGCTTCTGACCACGACCATGCCTTATATGAAGGTCGTGATCGACACGCTCGTCGAAAAGGGGATGCGCGAGGATTACATCGTTCTCGTCGGCGGCGCCCCGCTCAACGAAGAATTCGGCCGCGCAATCGGTGCGGACGCCTATTGCCGCGACGCGGCCGTGGCGGTCGAGACTGCCAAGACCCTCGTCGCCCGCAAGCACAATCAGGGCGCTCGCGCCTGAGACGCAACCACTTGTGCCATTGCTTGCCCCGCGGCCCGACCGGCGCGCGGGGCTTTCATTTCGCGCCCAAGCCTCCCATATTCCGGACAGGAGGTGCGCCATGCCGCTTGACCGTCTTGTTTTGATCCTCGTGGTCGTCCTTGCCGCCGCTGGCGGCACGATCTGGGTGGCGATGCTCCTATTTTCGACCTCTCAGATTTCGCCCCTCGCCGGCGTTCTGACCGCGCTTCCTGTCGCGCTCGGCCTTTATGTGGTCTGGCGAGTGATCTCTGAACGCCTCTCGAACCGAGAGGACGACCACTATGACCAAATCGAGAAGTAATATGCTGATCACCACCACCGACACCATTTTCGGCCGAGAAGTTGCCGAGACCTTCGGGATCGTTCGCGGCTCGACCGTGCGGGCCAAACATATCGGCACCGACATCGTCGCCTCGTTGCGCAACCTCGTCGGCGGCGAGATCACCGGCTATTCATCCCTGCTGGCTGGTGCCCGTGAGCAGGCGATCGACCGGATGACCGACGAGGCGCGAAGAATGGGTGCCAATGCGGTAATCGGTTTCCGCATGGAGACCTCGACGATCATGGGCGGCGCGTCGGAAATCCTCGCCTATGTTACGGCTGTGCGTCTGAAATGAATCTCGACGACGCCGCGCTGACAAAAGAAGGCCTTGG
>Ga0181563_10006371_pt1 | contig 10565 bp, 10 predicted proteins | sample 011ome_25_FD_133759 | JGI IMG/M metagenome (GOLD analysis project Ga0181563, IMG submission 133759) | Coastal salt marsh microbial communities from the Groves Creek Marsh, Skidaway Island, Georgia - 011512CT metaG (megahit assembly) | ecosystem: Environmental > Aquatic > Marine > Intertidal... | reverse complement strand
GGCGATCATGAAATTAGCTGGAAACCAGGAGTCGAAAGACTCGACCCAGAAATCATGGAGTCAATCGATGCCGTTGTGAATCTCGGCGGAGCAACCACGGGGAGAATCCCCTGGACCAAGAATTACATGCAGACCCTAATTTCCTCCAGGATCGAGACGACCAAGACCCTGGTGGAAGCAATCAATGCTTCCAAGAACCAGCCCAAAGTCTTAGTCAGTGGCTCGGCCTCTGGGATCTATGGTGACCGCGGCGATGAGCTGCTGGACGAGACTGCAGGAAAAGGTGAGGGATTCCTCTCCGACCTTGCATCCGCCTGGGAAGCAGAAGCACAAAAGGCCAACACTCGGGTTGTGCTGGCAAGAACGACCTTGGTGATGAGCAAGAAACTCGGAGCACTGGGCAGATTGCTGCCTCTTATCAAAGCTGGAATCGGCGGACCCTTGGGTTCAGGAAATCAGTGGTGGGCCTGGATCAGCCTTGAGGATGAAGCAAGAGCGATCATTCACCTGATAAACAACGACGAAACAACCGGGGCATATAACCTCACGGCTCCAGAGCCTGCAACTTGCAAAGAGATGGTTGTGGCGCTTGGCAAGGCGCTGAAAAGGCCGACATTTTTCAGAGTCCCGTCATGGGCAATGCGCCTACTAATAGGCGTTGCTGCCGACGAACTGCTGCTGTGTTCGCAGAAAATGACCGCAACCAAGCTGCTTTCAACAGGTTTTGAATTCAATCACCCAACACTGAAAGACGCCGTCGACTACGTCGTTAGCTAAAACTACTTAGAAGCTGGCTTCTTCGCTGCTGGCTTGGCCGCAGGCTTTGCGGCAGTGGTCTTCTTTGCTGCTGGCTTGGCCGCAGGCTTTGCGGCAGTGGTCTTCTTCGCAGCAGGTTTTGCGGCTGGCTTAGCTGCGGTGGTCTTCTTAGCAGCTGGCTTTGCCGCTGGCTTAGCTGCGGTGGTCTTCTTTGCTGCTGGCTTAACTGCTGTGGTCTTCTTTGCTGCTGGCTTTGCCGCTGGCTTCTTGGCAGCAGGCTTTGCCCCTGGCTTCTTGGCAGCAGGCTTTGCCGCTGGCTTAGCTGCGGTGGTCTTCTTTGCTGCTGGCTTGGCCGCAGGCTTTGCTGCTGGCTTTTTGGCGGTAGCCCTTGCAGTGGAGGCAGTCTTGGCAACCTTTGTGGCTGCGCGCTCTAGATCGGAAAGTGCCTCGGCTGCAACATCCTTGGCAGCATCCTTTGCTTCCTTGGCAACTACGGCAGCTGAAGTCGATGCAGCCTTACCGGTGCGAGAAAAAAGTTTTTTGATTGAGTCGAGCAGGCTCATTGATATCTCCGATTTAGGTATTGGGTGGGTCAGTGAAAGTTTAGAGGCTGGAAGCTAGATTGCTCTACGGCGGGCCAGGATTTCGTCAATCTCTTTTGCAGCCAGGGAGCGCTTTGGTTGGTCGATTTCGATTACCTCTGCCAAAGGCTGGACTAGTTCTCCAGATTGCCTGGGGGCAAGCGGGGCAGGAATTGGATTAGGGCTCCATTCCCTGCTCTTGTTTCTGGCGGCCTGAGTGCGGGCTGCACTGTGTCTTACTTGTTGACGCCTTCGATGCAGCCTGGAAGCAATTGCGGCGGCCTGCGAGGCTGCTGCGCGTTGGATAAACAAAGATCCAAGAGTTAGCAACATTGCTGCAGCAAAGCCAAACCACCAAGAGTTTTCTGCCATGGCAGCCACAGCTGACGCTACAGAGCCCAGGAGTCCAAGAATGAAAATTACGGAAAAACTGCGCTGAGTGTTGATCAGTCTTCTAAGACGCTGGTCATCTGTTAGAGGCTGCTCCGCCATCGTTTGTTTGGCGGATGCCCGCACCACCTTTGTGGTCTCACGGATTTGGGAACGCTTGGTGTATCCGGGAACAAAAACCAGCAACCAAACTACGGCAGCTACTAAAAGGGTCACTCCACCCAAGCCCACCGAATTGTTCATAACAACAAGATATGGCCAACCACAACTAAACCCCGCTATTGCGGCTTGGCGTTTCTCACTCTAGAGAGCATTGAACCATTTATTTCTTCCGAGGTCACGGCAAAAATCCGGTGATCTCGCCATGCTCCATCGATGTGAATGTAACGCTGCTTTAGACCCTCTTCGCGAAGACCCAGCTTCTCCACCACTCTTAGGGAGGCCTCGTTTTCAGGGCGAATGTCAATTTCTACTCGGTGCAGGCCACCATCAGACAGGAGGTAGTCGATGGTCATGGCTACTGAAATTGGAACAATCGAATTTCCCGCAGCCTTCTTTGCGATCCAGTAGCCGATGGTGCCGGAAGACACTGACCCGTAGAGAATGTTTGCGACATTCAGTTGCCCAACTACTTCGCCATTGAACTCCATCACCAACGCCAGTCCGGTTCCACGCTTGGTTTGATCCAGAAGCGACTTGACCATCCATTTTGTGTCAATTGGATAGCGAATGCCGGGAGTCGATGCCTCCCAGGGCGACAGCCAAGCCCGGTCGGCAAGAAGCAGCTCACGGAGTACCCGGTGGTCCTTTTTTTCAAGACCTCGAAGAGTAATACTTCCGTGAGTCAGTGGGAGAAATCGCTGCACGCTGGCAAGATTACCGCTATGGACACCGCTATTGCGAAAGCCGAACTCAGAAAAAGGCATACCGTTTCCAGACCCATGAGCTCAGCTGGCCTGACTGAGCAGCTAAGAAACCTGGTGGAGACTCTTGGACCTAAGGTGGTCGCAAGTTATGTTCCACTCAATTCTGAGCCTGACACCGGTGACTTCAATCAAGGCGGCGAAGCTCGATTCAAGATCGTCTTTCCTCGAGTTGTCGGGTCAGATCTTGAATTCGCAAGCGGTGACCTCAGTGGTTCCGGGCTTGGAATCAGCGAACCCGATGGTGAAGCAATCGCCCTGAGTGACATCGACGTTTTTCTAGTGCCAGCGCTTGCTGTTGATATCAGCGGCAACAGACTGGGCAAGGGCAAAGGGTTTTACGACCGCTGTTTGAAGAAAGTCTCAAATGCCACCGTGATTGCAGTGGTGTTCGACCAGGAGGTTTTGGAAAAAGTGCCTTCCGAAGAATTCGACCAGAGAGTCGATGGCATTGTCACCCCCAGCCGCTGGTGGCTGATTTAGTCTCGGTAGACTTTACCCGGAGGAAAAATGCCGACCTATACATATGTTTGCAAGTCATGCGCGCATGCCTTCGAAATACACCAGTCGTTTACGGACGAAGCGCTGACCGAGTGCCCAAAATGCCAGGGAGAGTTGCGCAAACAATTTGGAAACTTAGGCGTGAGCTTTAAAGGTTCCGGCTTTTACAAGAACGACTCGGCTCCTTCTAAGCCCTCATCTTCAGATAGTTAGCCCCAGTGTGGCGGTTTATCGTCACGCAGCCTGTCATCATTTGAGTCGTCGCCATCGCCCCAGGCTCGGCCAGTATCTTCAAAAGCCTTCTCGTCAAAAAGCGGCTGCGCTTTTCTGACTAGATCGATGCCCAGTTTCATTGCAATCCTGTTTGCAACATCCTGAGGCTTCGCGAACATCTCGAGGGCGTGAACTCGGTGGTAGTCCCAGCCCATGGCTCGAAGCAAGCCCGGACGCACTCGAAGCTTCTCATCCCAATTGGATCCGACCAGCGCCCAGTCCGGATCAACCACCGCTGCGGTAGTTCCGTAGGAAACCGCAAGTCCGATTCGGCCGGCAAAGTTCAGTGAGACCTTCAGGCCCAACTTTTGGAGCCTGAGGGCTAGGTCCTTCAATAGCGGATCTCCTTCGCCGTCAGCCACGTCACTCAAAAAGCTTGGTGCGATCAGGTCTTTCAGCCAGCGCTGATTGGCTGGCAGGCTGCCACCGGCGAAGTCCTCAAAGTTGTAGCAGGAGACAACACTCATCCTGTGTCTGGCTGCCACTATCTGGTTCACCATCCAGCGGCTAGCGCTGGGGTAGTTAAAGTCGCCCAGGGTTCCAGAAATCTTCCCTTCGGGAGTTCTACCGTAACCAACAGAGAAGATGACTCGATCAGCCAGCCGGTGCGTTAACTCCGCCATGCTTACGCATTCAAATTCTTCACGGCCATGAGCGTCAAAGAATTCAGCGATTTGAGGTTGAGTCGCCACTAACTCTTGAACCTTTTGACTAATGCGTTCGGCGTGAATTTTTGATGCGGTAACCACCATCAATGACTGACCCGGGGTCCATCTAGCATGGCTCATGACCATCTCGACAACCTTGTCCACCTCCGAATCTAAGGATTCAGTGGCGCCCTCAATGGTGCTTTCAGCACGCGCATTTTCAGTCACTTCGATCTGCTCAAAGCTGTGAGTTCCAAACAGCTGTGATGCTGCAGGTTCGAGGATTAGCCTGCCCGAATAGAAGTTTTCATTCAGATACCTACCAAGCACCTGGCCTTCAATTCGATAATTGCGGCTGATTGCAAGCGAACCGAAAGTATCTTGAACGTGTTCGAAAACAGAGGCTCGCTCGGACTCAACGTGCGCCTGATTTGCTCTAGCCACGGTGTCAAAGTTTTCTGGTGCTGCAATCACTGGGTCCCCGAAGGCCAGCACTTGCTTGGCTCTGGCAAGCCCTGCATGCGCCTCAGCCATCCCGGTAGATGCGGCATCTAGCACGATCACCATGTCAAACTCTTCGTCTTTTCCGATTTCCTGCAACCGATATGGCGAGACTAAAACGTTGGGAACCAAGGTTTGATAGATAGCTCCGCCGGCCTTGGCAGCGGTTTTCAGGTCCAGCTTCTTGGTCCGAAGCTGTGTCCGGAGCTGGTCAGCCTGAGCGGGATAGGTTGCGATCGCCTGCTTCCAGTTCTGGCCAAGATGGTGACGAACATGCTCGAGCCCTTGCAAAATCAAGTCCTCATTCGCTTTTTCAAAGGCGGTCTCGATCTGAGCAACTTCGGTTTGTCCATATTCGAGAATTCTGGAATCCGACTGGATGATCATTTCCAGCGCTGATTGCCACCAGGTCAGCTCAAACTCCTGCATCAGCTGCTCATACTCGGGCTTGGTGTTGCTGACCTCCTTGGTGAACTCGCCAAGGCCAATCGCGGTCAGCTCTCTAGATATCGGCAAGCGCTCCATGTACCTGTCAAGCGAGGCAGTCTTGGTGGCCAGGCCCTCCAGTAGTTCCGCCAACTCATCCAGCGGAAGTCGCGTCATGAGTTCAATATCAGGGTCTGGGTTTAGGTGCCGCTGCAACAATTGAAGCGTCTGATAAATCCGCTCAAACTTTGATTGAACATCAGCCAAGCCAAGCGGAACCTGTGGCGGCGACTGGGTTTGATTTAGATCCTCCCAGCTTGCTCGCTGCTGTTCGGCGGCCAGCAGCATTAGGTGCAAGTTCGAAACTGACACCCCAGGTCGCAAATAGCCCTTAGCAAGCTTTTTGAATCTTCGACGCTGGGCTCCAGAAAGGTCGCCCCGCTCTCCCCTGGGAGCGGTGGCATCGATTAGCTCTTGAATAGGCCGGTCAAAAATTTCGGGCTTGAATTTATCCAAGGTTTCGCGAATGCCCAGCAGCAGATTGAGCTGCTGGGACCACTGTTCGACATTGGTGCAGGGCTTGAGCTGAATGTCGGCTAGGTAGAGATTGATTTGGTAACGCAGCAGCCTAAACTCCTCGCCCGCCAAGTCTCTGGCCGCTGAAACCGCGGCTGCGATTTCAGCCCCTGATTCAAACCTGGCCTGGAACCAGGGTCCATCGGCAGCTGCAGTAGAGAACAGTCCGGCCTCATGAGCGCGTTGTAGCAAGCCGGCGGAAGCATCCTCGATGGTTGCCAGTAGCTCGGGCTTGATCCTGGCGCTGTTGACTGGCGCTCCAGGTAGTGCAGCTAGATTGGCAAGTTTCTCAAGTGCCTGAATCAGACTGATGCCGAGGGCATTGTCTTTGGAATGCAGGACTTTGAAGTAGCTCTCAACTTCAACCTGGGTTTTTGCAACGGCCAATTTGGCCGAAGCCAAATCAGCTGGGCTTGCCTTCTCGTTTCGAGAAATTGCAGACACCGTGTCGGCCCAAGCATCCTTCTCCCGGACCGCAAGACCCGGAAGCTTAGAGTGACTCAAACGCTCGGCCAGTTCGTCCAAGGTTTGCTCTCTCGGAGCAATTATCAGGGCTCGTTTGTTTGCAAGTGCCATGTTTGCCAATAAGTTCACAATGGTTTGCAGGTAGCCACAACCCGGGAGTGTCTCTATCGCGAAGGAGTCCCCCGCGAGCGCCTTGCCGATGACTTTTTGCTGGTCATGGTCTGCATTTTGAACCAGAGTGATCTCCGGAATCTGATAGTTATTGGCAGGTATTGGGCTCTTACCTAGCAACTGCGCCAAAGCCGATGATTCTGGAATCGAAAATGCCTGGTCGGACACCAATAGGTCGGGAACGAAATTACCCAACACGAGCAGCTTTTCAACCTGCAGTTCAGGGTGCTGAATCAGCTCAGCAATCAGCGACAGCACTCCAGTTGGGATCAAATCAGTTTGCCCCTGGCTGATTGCAATCAGATCCGAGACCCTGAAGTCGCTGCGATAGGTCTTGACAAGCTTGATCAGAGCAGGGTTCATCCTGGGAACCTGATCAACCCTCAACTCAAAGTCATCGTCCTTTTGAATCAGGTGCGATTTCCAAAGCAGTATCGGCAGTCTCATCTCGCCCAATGTCACCAAACCCCCGGCAACGAAAAGTGCGTCTATTCCAAAGTTCCGCTGGATTCGGACTGACTTTTTTAGGATCCTCCTCGATGAAGTGAGGGCTCTTGACTGCGCAATACCATCGCGAACCAAGTTGGAGATTGTGGAGGACCTGGCAGAAGAAAGCTGGGCTAGTCCACCCGGGTGCGCTCGTGAGAGATCCACCTGCCCAAAGCTTGATGGTTCAAAGCTAGTCAGCGGATTAGTGCCGCCAATAGTCTGGGCCTGCTTTGCCCAAAGGTCTAATAACTCGCTGTGTTCCACGCCAAAATACTAGAAGGCAAAAGGTAGTTCTGTGAGTTGCCTTGCCCGCTGATCCGGAACTAAACCTAGTGTTTGGTGAGCTTCAGAATCCGAAGGTTCAGAACCAGAAATCGCCAGAGCTGATAGAACGGGTTGTGAATCTTATTGTCCTGTGATTTTGTCATCTGCCTACTCCGGTATCAGCTGCCAGCCAGGCAGCCCCTTTGCCTTATAAATGAACATGGTGTGAAGCAGTCGCTTGATCCAGTGACCAGCCAATCCAAGCTCACCTGATGTGATCTCTTGGTCCCTGCCGGTTTCCGGATACAGCTCGTAATTTGGCACTATTGGGCCCATCGTGATTGTCGCTGCTGAACCGTTGAGCATTCCAGCCCCAACAGAAGCAATGCAGGCAGCACCCATGTTCGCCATTGAAGCTTCGTGAGCCTTCAGCTTCCAGTCGCCACTCTTGATGCGTTCGGCAATAGTTTCGGCAGCCAACCGCCCCTGGACTCCAGCTGGCATGCCGGTGCGAGGAGGAGCCGGTGCAACTGGGTTTCCAGTTGGGGTCTGGCTTGGTTTAGAAATTGCATGAGGCGGAGCGAAGGCTATGCCCACAGCAAATACATTGCTGTAGAGCGGTGATTCGTAGGTCTTTGGCCAGTCTGCAGCACTCCATTGTTCATAGGGCTTCGTAGAGTAATCAGCGTCAACCATCATGAAACCGTTGGCAGCAAAGACCTTGTCAGTAATCTCGGCACCGTCTTGTGCAAAAGCCTGCATGCTAACCCCGCGGAACGGAGGAAGCAGCATGGCAAAATCAAACGGCTTGCTGGCCACTGTCCCATCTACTTGTTCATAGTGGACTTCACCCGGCTCAACCTTTGTGACGTGAGCTGAATCGATAACGACAATGTTCTTATCTTTGAACATCTGCCCCATCCATTGAGCTGAAGTAACGCTCCCCTCTTTTGTTTTGAAGGTCATCCCGCCAACACCAAAGTCGCCGAGGTTAGTTTCGTTAGTCAGATAGACGAGTTCTGCCATATCTCTAACCCCAGCAGCACGCAGTTCGTGATCAACATTAAAAACGTACTCGAAGGCTGCGCCCTCGCAGGTGCAGGCACCGTGACCCATGCCCACGATCAGCGTCTGCCGCTTACCCTCACGCATCACCTCAATCACATCCCGAAGCTTCTGAGAGGTTTCATTGGCATGCTCATAGGTACAAACCGACAGTGAATTTTCCTCGGGACCTAAGCCAGGGGTCAGATCAAATTTCAGTTGTGGGCCGGTTGCGTTAATCAGAAAGTCGTACCGCAACCGTTGGCTTTGTCCGGCTTTGGTCGGATCGGTATAAATGATGTCGACAGCACCTGCGCTGTCACTCTCATCGCCCTCCGGCCATATTGACACGGCCTTGGCCTGATGAAAAGTGATTCTCTTGCGTTTGTAGACAGGGGCCAACGGAAAGACCACTTGATCCTGACGCATTTTGCCGACACCAACCCAAATATTCGACGGGATCCAGTTCCACTTCGAATTCGGAGAGACCACCGTTACCTCATGCTTACCCAACATTCGTTTCGCGTACATGGCGGCGGTGTGACCGGCGACTCCAGCACCGAGGACCAAAATTCGAGCCATTTGCTACCTCACGATCAACAACTTCAAGTTACTCAAATCCTACAACTTAAAGAGACGAAGTCCAATTACTTCAACTACTAGTAACCTATTACCGCTACTGGCCCCGTAGCTCAGTGGATAGAGCAACGGTTTCCTAAACCGTGTGTCGGGTGTTCGATTCACCTCGGGGCCACAACTAAAAAACTACTCCGGATAGCTAAAGAGCTGGCCGATCTCAACATCAAGAGCCCTGGCAAGCGTGAAAGCGAATTCCAAGGATGGCGAGTATTTGCCGCTTTCAATCGCAATCAAAGTTTGTCTCGACACCCCCAACATTTGCGCAAGCTGCTCCTGAGTAAAACCCTTTGCCTGGCGATGAAACTTGACCGTGTTTGTGAGCTTGGTTGGCTTAGTCATTTACACGCCAACCCGGTAATACCGGAGCTTTGCAGTGTTTATTGACAAGGATGCAACTAGGCCGCCGTAGAACAGGGCGTGCACGATCGCAAAATAGGGCATCTCAAAAAGAGCTAGGCCCAGTCCAACTAAAGCTACCGCGCTCATGATGCTCATGCCGACCGCATTGGAGCGACGAGAAATGTCCTTGTCGCGGATGTCAACTAGGTTCGCCGAGCGATGGTCAACAATCGCAAGAATGATTTGGGTGATGATGGAAAACAGGATGTGGAAGACGAATACAGAGATCAGGACCCACTTATAGTCAATCTGATCCAGGTCACTCTTGCCTAGTTCTGAAAGAAGCCAGGCCGAGTAGCCGACTAGGACAACTAGGTTTGCTACCAGTTCCAACCAGACGGACTTTTCTTGATGATTCATTTTGCTCCAAAGTAAAGAATTTCTTACATTATGTAAAAGATTTTTTACATTGTCAAATATTGCTAGGCGGCCCGCTTCTGGAACGCGAGGAATTCAGTCCACTCCGGCTGAGTCTTGTCCGCACCGCGAACGTTCCAAGCCATTCCCGTTGGCATCTTCGGCATTACCTTCAACTCCCAACCGATTTCAGCCGGGGTGCGATCACCCTTGGAGTTATTGCATTTGAGGCAGCATGCGACCAGGTTCTCCCAGGTGTCCTTGCCTCCTCTGGATTTAGGCATGATGTGGTCGATGGTGTTGGCTGGGCCTAGACAGTAGCCACAACGACTGGAATCTCGCCTAAGAACCCCTCTCCTTGACACCGGCACGCGTCTGGCGTTGGGGATCCGGACATACCTAGATAAAAGAATCACCGAAGGCAAGTCAAATTCTTGACTTGCACTTCTCACCACCGCGTTATCGATGCCGGCCAGAATTGTGGCCTTTTGATTCAGAACCAAAACCAAAGCTCGCTTGAATGAGACAACAGCCAGTGGTTCATATCCTGCGTTTAGGACGAGAGTGCGCATTCATTACTCCAATCGAAATCGCCGGCACGGCTTGCCGGCATTCGAATTGACCCCGGGAAATAAAAAACGCGCCGCAAAAAAGCGACGCGTGTTATCTCCGGCATGGATATACAGAGGAACCGGAATATGTGTATCCAGTTGCCATGCTTGGCTGGCATGTTAGCTGGCATTTCAACTCTCCCCAGACATCTATCAATACTTGTTCATCACACTAAGAGAAGAAAATGATCTTTTTCGGTAGAAACGCAGAGCCTAAAGGTGAAGTTTTGGTTACTTTTTACTAGTTCTCAATGTCCACAAAACGAATCAGGTGATAGCGGTCGGTGAAAATCGGCGCTAGCTTGACTCGGTCTCCGGGCTGCGGAGCGTGATAGAAGTTGCCGTTTCCAGCATAAATTCCGTTGTGGCTAAAGTCGTTGAAGATCACGATGTCACCAGGCACGGCATCCTCAATGGCCACCTTTGTGGCCATCTTTGCCTGCTGATAAACGCTGTGGGGAAGTTCCACCCCGAACTGAGAGTAAACAAAAAGAACGTAGCCAGAGCAGTCGATGCCGCCTGGAGTTTGACCGCCGAAGACATAGGGAGTGC
>Ga0181563_10006364_pt1 | contig 10576 bp, 9 predicted proteins | sample 011ome_25_FD_133759 | JGI IMG/M metagenome (GOLD analysis project Ga0181563, IMG submission 133759) | Coastal salt marsh microbial communities from the Groves Creek Marsh, Skidaway Island, Georgia - 011512CT metaG (megahit assembly) | ecosystem: Environmental > Aquatic > Marine > Intertidal zone... | reverse complement strand
CGCATCGCAAACCGTGGCGCCCGGCCAGTCGGCAGCTTTCACGACCCGCCTGTTTGCCGGCGCCAAAGAAGTCCGTCTGCTGGACTCCTACGAGGAGAAACTCGGCATTCCGCGGTTCGACCGGATGGTCGATTTCGGCTGGTTCTATTTCCTGACGAAGCCGATCTTTTACGCGATCGATTATTTCTATCAGCTGCTCGGCAATTTCGGCCTCGCGATCCTGCTGCTGACGGTTCTGATCAAGATCGCGTTTTTCCCGCTGGCGAACAAATCATACAAATCCATGAGCCGGCTGAAGAAACTGCAGCCGAAAATGGTCGAAATCCGGGATCGCTACAAGGACGACCGCCAGCGCCAGAACACGGCGATGATGGAACTCTACAAGAAGGAAGGGGCGAATCCGATGTCGGGTTGCTTCCCCATCCTGATTCAGATCCCGGTGTTCTTTGCGCTCTACTAGGTGCTGTTCGTTACAATCGAGATGCGCCATGCGCCGTTTTTCGGATGGATCCAGGATCTGTCGGCGCCCGATCCGCTCGGTCTCCTGCTCGGCTTCGGTCTGTTCCAGTGGGACGTCCCGCAAAGCCTGCAGATCGTCAATATCGGCATCTGGCCCATCATCATGGGCATCACGATGTTCCTGCAGCAAAAGCTGAATCCGCAGCCGGCGGATCCGATGCAGCAGAAAATATTCATGCTGCTGCCAATCGTCTTCACGTTCCTGCTAGGCAGCTTCCCCGCCGGCCTGGTGATTTACTGGGCATGGAACAACACCCTGTCGATCGCCCAGCAATGGGTGATCATGCGCAAGATGGGCGTTTCGGCCTCGGGTGAATCGATCAACGAGGAGCCTCCCAAGGCCCCGCCGCGCGGCAAGAAGAAAAAAGCGGAGACCGCCGAGAACGAAACACCGGCACCGAAACCCGGTCCGACACCGCCGTCATCCAAGGGCAAAACCCGTCGTCAGCGTAAAAAACGCTGAGAGATGAAGGATTGCCGGTCATGACCGAGGCGCCGGAAAGCGGGCATGAACAGGAACATGACGCAGACTCGATCGAACGGGGACGCTGGCTGTTCTCGCAGGAAGCGGTCTTTATGTCTGGCGCCGCAGATTACGACGGCGTTCCCGACACCCGGATTCCCGAGATCGCTTTTGTCGGGCGGTCCAACGTCGGCAAATCGAGCCTGATAAACGCGCTGACCGGCCGCAGGACCCTGGCGCGGACATCGAACACACCGGGCCGCACTCAGCAGATCAATTTCTTCCAGATTCTCGATGCGTTGATGCTCGCCGATCTGCCGGGCTACGGATACGCCAAGGCATCCAAGACCGAAATCGAGCGCTGGACCGCAATGATCTTCGACTATCTGCGCGGCCGCGCGCCCTTGCGCCGTGTCTGCCTGTTGATCGACGCCCGCCATGGCCTGAAGGACAGCGACATCGGGGTGATGAACGACCTCGACAAAGCCGCTGTGTCCTATCAGATCGTGCTGACCAAGTGCGACAAGATCAAAAAAGACGCGATGGAGCGGCTTCTGGCGGCCACCAGGGCAAAGATCGCGACACACGTCGCAGCCCATCCCGTGATCGTCCAGACCAGTTCGGTCAAGGGTCACGGGGTCGAATTCCTGCGCGCGGAACTGGCAATGATCGCCGATATCCGCTAAACGCGGTCGTTAATCCTGACCGTTCCCCGTGCCAGAGAGCATATCCAGAGAGCACATCCCGAGAGCACATGATGGCAGACTCCAAGAAAAACGAGCCCAAAAACCTTTCCGAGATCAAATCCCTGATACGCACCGCTGAAACACTTACCGAAGCGCTGCCCTATCTTCAGGAATTCGGCGGCAAGACGTTCGTGATCAAATATGGCGGGCATGCAATGGGCGATGCCAGGCTTGCCGAGCAGTTCGCCAGCGATATCGTTCTTCTGAAACAGGTCGGCATCAATCCGGTGATCGTCCATGGCGGCGGCCCGCAGATCGGCCGCATGCTCCAGCAGCTGAAAATCGAGAGCGAGTTCATCGACGGGCTGCGGGTCACCGACAAGCGGACCGTCGAGATCGTCGAAATGGTGCTTGCCGGGTCGATCAACAAAGAGGTCGTGACCGCGATCAACGACGCGGGCGGCACCGCCGTCGGTATTTCCGGCAAGGACGGGAACCTGATCCGGGCGCGCAAGCTCACCCATCGCCAGAAGACGGATTCCAATATCGAGAAAGTCGTGGATCTCGGTTTTGTCGGCGAACCCATCGCGATCAATACCAGGGTGCTGGACACGCTGGCCGGATCGCACATGATCCCGGTGATCGCCCCGCTCGGCATCGGCGAGGGCGGCACGACCTACAATATCAATGCGGACACGGCGGCGGGCGCGATCGCAGGCGCGATCGGCGCGACCCGCCTTCTGATGCTGACCGACGTGACCGGCGTTCTGGACAAGAAGGGCGACCTGATCACGGACATAACCGCGCGCCAGGCCAGAACCCTGATCAAGAACGGGACCATTTCGGGCGGGATGATTCCCAAGATCGAGACATGCCTCGATGCCGTAAAAGCAGGTGTGGAGGCATCGGTCATCATGGATGGCCGCGTGCCGCACGCGCTATTGCTTGAAATTTTTACCGAGCACGGCGCCGGTACGATGATCCGCGCCAAAAGCTAGTCCGATACGCTTCCGCGTCTAGCCGCCAAAGAATTCAATCTGCCAGGCCATGTCCTTCTCCGACATGGCGTATGTCCCGCTCCGCGGTTTTAGCGCGTCCGACGGCGACACTTTCGCAAGACGAAGCTGCATCTGGTGCGCCAGTTCCGCCGACAGACCCGCCTTCCAGGACATCGCTGCCACACCCTTGGCGCTGGCCAGCGAGAACGCCTTCCGGACCGCGGCCACATCGGTATCGCCGAGCACGGCGACCGCCTCGATAACAAACTGCCGGTCGCCGCGGAGCAATGCCGCCTTCACGTCGGTCTCGCCCAGCCTTTTCTCCGCATTCAGACGCGCGACCTTTTCGGCAGCGGATTCTTCATCTTCGCCGCCGAAATCCGTCTCCGCGAGCCGCCGCCGGACACCCTCGTCAATCGCATCGCCGACACCGGGATCGAGGTCTTTCCGCGCCTTCAGGGTTTCAAGCAGGGCGTCCGTGATGAAGCGCGTCAGGGCGGCGCCCGCCCGTGCAGACAAAGACGGCCGGGCGACCAGAGGTGCGTGCCATGCGTCCCGGTCGGATGCATTGTCGATGACTTTGTCGAGGGTTTCTTCGCGGATTTGGGCACTCCTGTTCGACAGCAGGGTCGTGATGACGTCGGTATCGTCGGTCGCAACGATCGCATCCGCCACATCCGCGCCCAGCGCCGAGCGCCGGGATATCGCATGCAGCGCCGCCCGGACGGGACCGCTTTCGATAATCTCGACCAGAAATTCGTCCGAGAGCAGGGGCGAGTTCCCCAGGACGGGCACGCAGACCCCTTCGTCGCTGTCACGCGCCAGTTGCTCGACCACCGAGACGGGCACGCCTTTGGCGCCTTTCAGCGACTCCGCGAAAACACGGCGAATCTTGACGGCCTCGTCTCTCGCAAGGGTTTCAAGAATGCCGGTGACCATACTGCCGGCACGCGCGCGTTCGTCGACGGACAATTCAGGGACGAGCGCCGCGATCTTGTGCGCGACGCGCTCCCTGACGGCTTCGTCGGGGTCTTTCGACAGGGTTTCGTCCGCCTGAACCGGCGTTGACGGATTGGCGGCAATTTCGGCGCGGACCCTTGAATTCCTATCCTGCGCCAGGTAATAGAGAATCTCGGGCTGAACGTTCGCCCGTTTCGCCAGCTTCCGGCGGGTCGTCGCGCTGGGGTCGGCCGCCTGCGCCTTTGCGGTATCGTATTCCATGAGCGCGCCGCCCTGCCGGCGGCCCAGAGACATCAGTCCCGACAGCAGACTGCTCATCCTGCGTCCCGCAGATCGTTCGGCGGAAGCTCCCCGGATGCGGCGGGGGCGGGCCCGGTCGCGGCATCCGCAATGACATAGCCGGATTTTCCGCCATGCTTGATGTCGTACATCGCGGAATCCGCGCGGGCCGTAAGTTCGGCAACCGACTCGACGGGACCGTCTGCATCGAACACCGCGACGCCGACGGAAATGCCGAGCGGTTTGTCGGGCGTGCCGGAATAGATGCGCAGGCCCTTGGATGCGGAAATCAGATCCTTGGCTCTTTTCTTCGAGGCGGCATTATCCGTCCGGTCCATCCACATGGCGAACTCGTCGCCGCCGAGCCGCGCGACCAGGTCGCCGGGGCGGCTCTGCGTCACCAGGAGGTCGGCAAGTGCTATCAACGCTTGATCGCCGCGCTGGTGACCGTGCACATCGTTGACGGCCTTGAAATTATCGAGGTCGACGTAAAACAGCGATCCGTCGGACCCGCCTGCCCCGGCGCGCGCCGTGCGATCGGCGAGTTCGGCGAGGAACGCCCGGCGGTTCAACAGGCCCGTCATTTCATCGGTCCGGGCCATTTCCTCGAGCTTTCGGTGGCTGTCGACCTGGGCCATCAAAATCGCGAACTGGTTTGCAAGCTCGTCGCAGAAGCGGCGCTCGTCATCGCTGAAGGCGCTGTCGCCGAGCGTCCGCGAGACCAGCAGCGCCCCGATCACGATGTCCTGGAAAACAATCGGCGCGCACAGATGGAAATTGTCGCTGTCCGCCGCCGTCACCAGCGTCCGGCTCTCCGACATCCGGCTGAAGACCGTCTTGAGGACAGGCGCGTCGCCGGCGTCGGTGTCTTTCGCGCAGACGACCAGCCTGAAGACGCCTTCTTCGTCGGGCCGGCGGATATCGACGTAGTCCGCCGCCAGCGTGTCGCGGGTTTCCGCCAGTGCAGATGCAAGAATGTTGTTTGGGTCAAGCTCGCTGCTCGCCGCCCGCACGATACGGGCCATCGCGGCTTCCCTGCGCTGCAGGGCGGCGAAAGCGGCGTTCTGGCGGCGTTCTTCGGTAACGTCCCGGCAAACGCCCCGCGCGCCTGCGTGCATGCCCTTGTCATCGACGATCGGGACCGCCGAGGCGCTGAGGCAGACATCGTCGCCGTCGCGGGCGCGAAGCCAGATATCGACGTCACGTACCGCTGCGCGCGCTTCAAACGGGGTCTCGCCGGCATGTGCGCCGCCTTCCGCCAGGAACCGCGCCGCAGGGGCGCCGATCAGTTCTTCCGGCCGATATCCGAGGGTCAGCCCGGGTGAGACAAAAACGAACGCACCCGCGGCGTCGGTCTCCCAGGCGAAATCCCCGGAAACTTCGACGATTTCCTTGAAACGGCGCCGGGATTCCACAAGGGCGTCGATAAGCGCCTTGTCCGGACTTTCACCCGATCGCGGGATGCCGGGCGCGGGCTTCGTCTGTCCGGATTTAGCGTTTGCCGATGGTTCCTGAACAGCGCTTGCAGGGGGCGTGTCGGTCGTCGGGCGGCTTTTGAGCAATCCGAACAGCATCGCATCAACCGCCGGCGCCGGACTTGCGGCTCCAGCCGCCGCCCAGGACCTTTTTCTTAGCCGTTCTTTTCGGCGCGAAGCTGAAAATGTCGGGGGAGGGCCTTCCGTAGAGGTAACCCTGCGCATAGGGAACGCCGCAGTCTTTCAGGAACTCGACGGTGGCTTCCTCTTCGACCATTTCAGCGATCGTATCGATATCGAGCTCGTGGCAGAGTCCGGCAATCGCCTTGATAAAGGCGCGCAGCTTGCAGTCGTTATGCGCTTCCTGGATATACGCCCCGTCGATCTTGACGATATCGACATCGAGCGCATGCAGATACCGCAGCGCGGCCGACCCGGCGCCGAAATCGTCAAGGCAGACCTCGTGTCCGGCAGTGCGAAGTTTCTGGATGATGCCGTTCACGCGGGTCAGGTCGTGGATTTTGGCCGATTCCGTAATTTCGATGGATATCTGGCTGCTCAGGGTGTCGTGTTTCGCAAGCAGCTTCAGCAGGGCTTCGACGAAAGCGGGGTTTTCAATGGAACGGCCGGACAGGTTCACCGCCAGGTTGAATACCTGGCCTTTCTTCCGCCATCCGCGCAGAAGGCCGATGACCTTCCGGAACATGGCGAAATCGAAATCGCAGATCAGCCCCATATTCTCGGCGAACGTGATCAGTTCATAGGGCGACCTGTCGAGCCCGCCGGCAAAGCGGGCCAGCACTTCGTAGTGGTGGATTTGTCTCGTCGTCAGACCGACAATGGGCTGAAAGACCGCATCGAAACTGTCCGCAGACACCATTTCGCGGAACTCGACCATCTTCGCGGATGTATCTGCGAGAAGCGTTTCGAGATTTTCGCCAAGACTCCGGATAGCGGGTTCGCTGCTCGGGTCCGCGCAATAGTGATTGATCGTATAGAGAAACGCCTTCACCGCATCGCGGGGATCGGCGCCTTTCAGGTCGGCGGGCGCCGTGCTGCTGTTGACGCGAATGCCGACGCCGCTCGGATCCGCCGCCTTCAGATGTAGCGTCAGGCGATCCCGAAGGGCCGTAATATCGAACGTGTCGTCATGGAGGACGCCATAGTTCTCGTCGTCGAACTTCGCCGCGACGTCCCGGTCGCCGGCACCGTCGTCAAAACACAAGCCCAGGGTCCGCATCAGATCCCTGTCGGCTTCTTCATCCAGACGGGTGCGAAGCGCTCCCATATCCTCGAGACGGAGCATCGTGACCTGAAGTTCTTCGCCTTCGGCCTCTGCGTCGGTGATGCGCTGGGCGGCGAATTCGGCGAACGCCTCCTTGTTGAGAAGGCCCGTTTCCGTATCCCGCCTCGGATCGTTGCTGTCCGCCAGCTTTTCGTCTTTGCTGACAAGCCGAAGCGCAAAGAAAAACGATCCTGGCAGATCGGGCAGGTGATAACCGGTCAGCATCAGCCGCGGGGTCGGGCCTTTGGGACCGGCCAGCCGCAACATCATGGGCTCGAGGCGGTTCGCCGAACCCAGCCTTTCCAGCCGCCGGCGGACATAGTCGCGCTCCGCCGAATCGATCAGGTCGATAAATGCCTTTCCGATGACGTCGTGGGGCTCGTAATCCGTCAGCGCCTTGGTGGCACCCGCCGCATAGGTAATCGACTGGTTCTCGTCGACCTCGAACAGGATATCCGCGGCACAGAAAGCGAGCGCGACGAAACGGTCACGTTCTTTTTTCAGCGTATCCACGTATTCGGGTTGTGCCTGCGGTTGCGCCATCGGTCGGATTTCATCCTGAAGGTATATTTGAGCCCGTCATGCATCCTATCAACCGGGGCTTAACGATTCCTTGCGTCGCCCCGGATCACACGCCACATTCGGACCATGGACAAAAACCGCCCTACTCCCCCGAAAAACATCGATTCCAGCGCCATCGACACCTGGATATTCGATCTCGACAACACGCTTTACCGCACCAGCCCGGCTATGCTGGCCCAGATCGACCACCTGATGGGGTCCTTCATCAGCGATTTCCTGAACGTCGATCGCGCGGAAGCCCGCCTGATACAGAAGGGATATTTCCGCACCCACGGGTTGACCCTGCGCGGCCTGATGCTGGAACACAGCCTCGATCCGCAGGACTATATCGCCCATCTGTCGCAGCTCGACCTGTCCGAAGTCGCGCCCGATCCGGAGCTGGCGGATACGCTGAACCGGCTCGGCGGCCGGAAGATCATCTATACCAACGCGTTTACCGAGCACACACGCGAGGTGATGGAGCGTATCGGCATCACGGCGCATTTCGACGCCGTCTACGACATCGGGGATGCCGATTACGTCCCGAAACCGGCGATCGATTCCTATCGGCGTCTCTGCGACCTGCACGACGTCGATCCGACGCGGGCGGTGATGGTCGAGGATATTGCCCGAAATCTGGAACCGGCGGCCGAGCTGGGGATGACCACAGTCTGGGTGCGGACGGAGACGAGCTGGGCGAAGGACGTCACGGAAACGGATCATATCGACCATATCACCGATGATCTGACGGCCTGGCTGCGAAATGTGGGAAATAGCGGCTGAGCCGTTTCCACGGTCGATCAAAATGCTCTATATTCCTGCCGGAAATTCAGGCACAGGGCTAAAAAAACATGAACGATACAGCACTCGAACAATCCATTGACCAGGCGTGGGAAGACCGCGATTCGATAACGCCGCAGACCACGGGTGCCGCGCGCGATGCAATCGAAGCGGCCCTGGAAGGACTTGATTCGGGCAAGCTTCGGGTCGCCGAGAAAGGCGCCGGCGGCTGGACCGTCAACCAGTGGCTTAAAAAAGCCGTGCTGCTGTCGTTCCGTATCTACGACATGGCCCCGCTGCCGGGCGGACCGTCTTTCCCGGGTCTCGGGGAAAGCGCCTGGTTCGACAAGGTACCGTCGAAATTCGCCGGATGGGATGAAGAAAAATTCCGCGCAGCCGGATTCCGTACCGTTCCGAACTGCACCGTGCGCCGGTCGGCCTTTCTCGCCCCGAACGTGATCGTGATGCCGAGCTTCGTGAACCTCGGCGCCTATGTCGATTCCGGCACGATGGTCGATACCTGGGCGACGATCGGGTCCTGCGCGCAGATCGGCAAGGACTGTCATATTTCGGGCGGCGTCGGCATCGGCGGCGTTCTGGAGCCGCTTCAGGCCGATCCGGTCATCATCGAGGACAACTGCTTCATCGGCGCCCGGTCCGAGGTCGCCGAGGGCGTGATCGTCGAAGAGGGCTCGGTGCTGTCCATGGGCGTGTTCCTCGGTCAGTCGACCAAGATCATCGACCGGGCGACCGGCGAAATCCACATGGGCCGCGTCCCCTCCTATTCGGTCGTCGTCCCGGGCAGCCTGCCGGGCAAACCGCTGCCCGACGGCAGCCCCGGCCCCAGCCTGTACTGCGCCGTGATCGTCAAACGGGTGGATGAGCAGACCCGGTCCAAGACGTCGATCAACGATCTGCTGCGGGACTGATCGCCATCGTTGACGCCGTTGAACTTTCCCGAGACCTGATCCGCTGTCCGAGCATTACGCCGGCGGACGCGGGCGCCCTCGATGTCTTGCAGGCCGCGCTTGAAGGCCTCGGATTCGTCTGCCACCGTCTGAGATTCTCGGATACCGACACGCCGGATATCGACAATCTGTATGCCCGGTTCGGCACCGATGCGCCGAATTTCTGCTTTGCCGGACATACGGACGTCGTGCCGCTGGGCAATCCGGATTCCTGGTCGGTCGATCCGTTCGGGGCAGAAATTATCGACGACGTGCTGTATGGCCGTGGGGCAACCGACATGAAATGCGCGGTGGGCGCGTTCGTCGAGGCAGCGTCGCGCGCCATCGCCGCCGGCACTGTGTGCGGATCGATCAGCCTGCTGATCACGGGCGACGAAGAAGGCCCCGCGGTCAACGGCACCACCAAGGTGCTCGACTGGATGGCGGAGAATGGCGAGGTCATTGACGTCTGCCTGGTGGGCGAGCCGACGAACCCGCTGAAACTCGGCGAGATGATAAAGATCGGGCGGCGTGGCAGCATGACGGGCACGCTCACCGTCACCGGCGTGCAGGGACATACCGCTTACCCGCACCTCGCCGACAATCCCCTGCCCCGGCTGATCGCCATCCTCGATGCGCTCGCCAACACGAAACTGGATGACGGCACGGATCATTTCCAGCCGTCGAACCTGCAGCTGACCACGATCGACACGGGCAACCCGGCAACCAACGTCACGCCCGCACAGGCGACGGCGGGTTTCAATATCCGGTTCAACGATCTCCATACCGGTGCGAGCCTGACCGACTGGCTGCACGAACAATGCAGGGCGGTCGGCGGACAATACGATCTCGACATCAAGATATCGGGTGAAGCGTTCCTGACTCCGCCGGGAGACTTCAGCGCGCTGATGTCGCGGGTGGTCAAGGATGTCACCGGCGTCGAGCCCGAGCTCAGCACGTCGGGCGGCACGTCGGATGCCCGGTTCATCAAGGATTACTGCCCGGTCGCGGAATTCGGCCTGGTCGGCCAGACCATGCACAAGGTAGACGAACGGATCGCCGTTTCGGACATTCGCGCGCTGGCCGACATTTACGCGGCGATCCTCGACGGATATTTCACGGCGCGCGGTTAAGCGCCGGCATGGCCAGCATCCGCGAAATTTCCGTCGCGCTCTATGGCGCGTGGCGCCTGGCGTCGCTCGACCGCGCGGGCGCTCATTTCTTCGAAAATACCCCGGCGGCGTTCTGGAAATCGTTCAATGCCGCCTGGCTTGCCTTGCCGGGCTACACGCTTCTGGTGCTGCTGGGCTTTACGGAGCACCCGGTGGATGCGGGGGCGTTCCGCATCCTGTCGGTCGAACTGATTACCTATGTAATCGGCTGGGTGGCGTTCCCGCTGGTCATGGTCGCCTTCACGGATACGGTAAAAGCCGACCGGAATTATTTCCGGTTTGTCACGGCCTGGAACTGGGCCATCGTCCTCCAGGCTTATCTTTTTCTCGGCGTCTCGGCCTTTTCGGCGAGCGGCACCGTGCCGGAAGGGCTCGGCGCGCTGATCATCCTGGTCGCGACATTCGCGATATTTTTCTATCAGGGCTTTATCGCCAGAACGATGCTGGATGT
>Ga0181563_10006363_pt1 | contig 10576 bp, 21 predicted proteins | sample 011ome_25_FD_133759 | JGI IMG/M metagenome (GOLD analysis project Ga0181563, IMG submission 133759) | Coastal salt marsh microbial communities from the Groves Creek Marsh, Skidaway Island, Georgia - 011512CT metaG (megahit assembly) | ecosystem: Environmental > Aquatic > Marine > Intertidal... | reverse complement strand
TTCAAACTTTGCACTCTTTAGCATTTCACAGTTTGGGACTTAGAGAAGAAAACGTTATGCAAGACTACCACTACAATGACCTTGGAAAAGAATTAAGCATAAGAGTTAACGCTAAAAAAGATATGGATGCCTCTCCATATTTAACTTGTGATAATGAATATTTTCAAATTATTTTAAAAGCAAAAGAAAAAGATATACCGGTGTGGGATGAGTATTGCACAGGCGAACACTCAGCAAGTGATCCTGATTTACTTAAACATATTGAAGCAAATTATAATCATTACAAACATCCTGATATAAATAACTTGGTAGATTTTACCGATATGATTCATTCAATTACACAACAACCAGAAAAAATTCCTAACTTTGATGTGGTGTTTATTGATGAAGCTCAAGATCTTTCTCCAATACAATGGAAATTGTATGACATATTAAAATCTAAATCTAAAAATATTTATCTTGCAGGAGATGACGATCAAGCAATTTATGGTTGGGCAGGTGCGGATGTAGATAGGTTCATACAAGAACCTGCTATAGAAAAAGTATTATCAAAATCTAGAAGGATTCCTAAAGCTGTGCAAGATGTATCAGAAATTATTACTGGAAGAATTGAAGGACTCAGAGCTGAAAAGAATTATCTACCAAGAAATGAAGAGGGTTTGTGTAGTAAAATTAATAGTGTAGAAAACGTTGATTTATTTAACCAGGATTGGTTAATTTTAACTAGAACCATATCTAGATCAAAAGAAATTTGTAATTTGTTAAAAGTAAAAGGACTTTACTACGAAAATAAAAATCAAAAAAGTTATAACACTAAATTATACAGGGCGATCATTAATCACAATAAATGGTTAAATGGTGAGACAGTATCAGACACAGCCTTAGAAGATGTAAAAGAATACATGGGTAAAAGAGAACTTAAAAAAGATTTAAAATGGTTTGAATGTTTTGACAATGCCCCAGCTGAAGACAAAATTTATATAAGATTAATGCTGTCAAATAAGGAAAAATTAAGTGATCCAGCACGAATCAAAGTGTCTACTATTCATGCAGCAAAAGGAGGGGAATGTGAAAATGTAATTTTAGTATTAGATAATGCTAAAAAAATAAGAGAGGCTACAACTAAAAGTATAATAAAGCGTGACGAAGAGCACAGAGTATGGTATGTAGGCTGCACGAGAGCAAAAAGAAACTTATATTTAATGAGAGCAAAAATTGAAAGAAAAGGATACCAGCTATGACACACAAAGATATATTTGATGAATCATTTCCACAATACACCCAGGTTGGCGGGAATCACTATACCAAATTTCCTATTCAGCCTTATGAGTTTATTTCTAAAAATAATTTATCTTTTTTTCAAGGCAACGTTATTAAATACGTTTGTCGTTATCAAAGAAAAGGAGGAGTAGAAGATCTTAAAAAGATTGTGCATTACTGTCAGTTAGAAATGTTAAAATTAAGGGACACTAAAAAATGAAAGTACCTCTATTCGAAGCACAGACCGAGTGGAATGAACCAGAAGAATATCCTGATTTAAGACAATACGATGAAATCGCTATTGATTTAGAAACAAGAGATCCTGATTTAAAATCAAAAGGATCTGGGTCTATTATTGGTAATGGAGAAGTTGTAGGTATAGCTGTAGCTGTACCTGGTCGCAAATTTTATTTTCCAATTGCTCACGGATCAGGGCCAAACATGGATAAAAAAAGAACTCTTAATTGGTTTAAAGATATTTGTGAATCAAATGCTATAAAAATATTTCATAATGCAATGTATGATGTGTGTTGGATTAAATCTATGGGTCTTAAAATAAATGGACAGATAGTGGATACTATGATTGCTGCATCTTTAATTGATGAAAACAGATTTAGATTTGATTTAAATAGTTTGTCCTGGGATTATTTAGGCCATGGTAAAAATGAAGCTGCGTTAAATGAAGAAGCAAAATCTAGAGGATTAGATCCGAAAGCAGATATGTGGCAGCTACCTGCTATGTATGTTGGATCTTATGCAGAAAAAGACGCAGAACTTACATTAGAACTTTGGCAAATATTTAAAAAAGAATTAATACATCAAGATGTTGAATCTATTTTTGAATTGGAAACTGATCTCTTTCCTTGTCTGGTAGACATGCGTTTCCTTGGAGTCCGAGTAGACGTTCAACGAGCTCATAAATTAAAGCAGCAGTTAACATTGCAAGAAAAAGAACTCCTGCACAAAATAAAAAAAGAAACGCAAATAGACGTTCAGTTAATGGCTGCAAGAAGTGTTGCGAAAGTTTTTGATAAACTTGGTTTACCATACGAACGAACTGCAAAATCACAAGCACCATCCTTCACTAAAAATTTTATTTCTAATCACGAACATCCTGTAGTTAGAATGATTGCTCAAGCTAGAGAAGTTAATAAAGCTCATACTACTTTTATTGATACCATAATTAAACATGAACATAAAGGCAGGATCCATGCAGACATAAATCAAATAAGATCAGATTATGGCGGGACTGTGACCGGTAGATTTAGCTATTCGAACCCTAATTTACAGCAGCTTCCAGCTAGAAACAAAGATCTTGGACCGATGATTAGGTCTATATTTATACCGGAGGAAGGCCATACATGGGGTTGTTTTGACTATTCTCAACAAGAGCCTAGGCTGGTAGTGCATTATGCAGCTCTTCACAAATTTCCCTCAGTTAATGATGTAATAGATAGTTATGAAAATGATACTTCAACAGACTTTCATCAGGTCGTAGCAGACATGGCAAAGATTCCAAGATCACAAGCTAAGACAATTAATTTAGGATTATTTTATGGAATGGGTAAAGCAAAACTTCAAGCTGAACTCGGTGTATCAAAAGATAAAGCAGCAGAATTGTTCGATCAATACCACGCTAAAGTTCCCTTCGTAAAGCAGCTTATGAATAGTGCTTCCAATCGTGCTCAAGAGCGTGGTCAAATTCGAACTCTCTTGGGACGATTGTGTAGATTTCATCTGTGGGAACCAAATCAGTTTGGTATGCACAAAGCATTGCCTCATGAAGAGGCCTTACAGGAACACGGACCAGGAATTAGAAGAGCATATACTTATAAAGCTCTCAATAAATTAATTCAAGGAAGTGCAGCTGACATGACAAAAAAAGCAATGTTAGATTTATACAAAGCTGGAATAGTCGCTCACATACAAATTCATGATGAGCTATGTGTTAGTGTTAGAGACGATGAGCACGCAAAACAAATAGTTGAAGTTATGGAAAATGCCGTAACTTTGGAAGTTCCCAACAAAGTCGATTATGAAAAAGGTAAAACTTGGGGAGATATTAATGGTTAATTATGTTCTTCAACAAAATAAAACAAGCTACTAAAAACAATAAATATTTACTTTTAAAAAAAGCTATAAGACTAGAAACTTTTAGATTAAATTTTAATTTTGATTCTATGTTAGCTTTATGGGCTAATAACAATACTTTAGAATTTGAAAATAAATTAAATCCATTTTTAGGTCAAATAAAAAACATAAATCAAATTCCTATTTTTAAACCTTATCTTACTTATATTAATACTAATTTAAAAGACGTGTTTGATTTAGGTGGTTTAGACTTTTTTTATTCTTTAAAAGGCGAAGTAGGTCCTTCTCATTTTGATAAAGAACATGTAATGATATTAGGGATTAAAAATGTTACCTATTATCACATGGATAATAAAGACTTTAAATTAGAGCCAGGTGATGTATTATACATACCTAAAAATTTTTTACATCATTCTTTTTCATCACGAGAAAGAATAGTGTTAAGTTTATCAATTTGGAAAAAATGATTAACTATGGCTTATTTAAATGCAAACATACCCGTGCAATATGCACAGATAAGGAGAGAATATTTATATGATCTTAAAAAACACCATGGCGAAGTTGAAGATTGCATTATCTTTGGTATTAGCTGTATGTCAGGTCGTGCTATCTTATGGCATGCAATTATGGAAAACGGCGCAATCTTTTATCGTCTCCCAATTACGGCTTTTATTCAACGTGGTTATGAACCCTCATCTGTTCCCATTAAAAGACTTGATGAATTGGAACTTTGGAATAGCTTTAGTTATTACCCTGCTGTTACTAGTTATGATATTCTAGATGGACAAGCAGGAAAATACATAGGCAAAGATAAAAAATGGCACACAGGTAAATATTTATTTACTATTGACTTTGCACATCCAGAGAGTAACATTGTTGATACTGATCATTCAGAGATACCGCACGAACATAAGTGCGCTCACATACTTGCTTTAAATGATGGCAACTATGCAGCACAACCTAACAATCGATTAATATGGGACTTACCTTCTTTTACGGTAAAAGATACTGTTCCTGATTGGAAAGTGCAAACAAATGAATGGAACGTAGAAGATACACAAAAGTGGCGAACTGAAGACACTGATAATTTCTTTTACGAAATGGAGGAAAAGAAAAATGATTAATGTAGTAAATGGAATATGTACAGATTGTGGACATAGACACAGAGGAATTGCACAATGTAACTTTTGTGATTGTGTATGGGAAACTATAAAAATAGTAGAGGACAATATGATTAAAAAAATTTGGAAAAAAATAAAAGAATTTTCTAGAAGATTAATATTTTGGACTAGATAATGAGTAAAGAGGATTGTTATGGATTACAGATTTACAACAATTTTAATAGTGCTGTTGTGTTTGTTAGCTGTCTTTGTAAGGCCTTCACAGCCGTTGAAAGTTGATCCTAAAGAATATATAATCCCTCCACCAAAACCAAAAATAAATGAGTAATAAACCATTAAACATATCTGAATCAGCTGCCGTGCAGATGCCGATGAAGACGGTTGCCTCTCTGATTTTGCTCGTCGCAGCCGGCGTGTTCGCATATACGGAGCTTACGGCGAGGTTAGTATCGTTAGAGACATCACGTGAGCTGTTCGAAAACGATCTGCTCAAGAAGTCCGAACAAGTGCCCGTGGACCAAGAACAACATTTTTTACTCGAAGATTTGTATAAGTCTGTAGAGAAAATGGAAAAGACTCAAGAGATGAATATGACAAACAAAGTTAATATAGAATTTTTAAGTGAACAATTAGATAAGGCGTTAAAAGATATAGAAGAATTAAAAGATAAGGTAAGAGAAAATGGCAACGGGAAGAATTACTAAAAAAGTTTTAGACTACATAGCTCACATAAACAAAGAGGCTAAACAAATGAGTTATGTAAAAAATTTAAAAAAAGAAGTTGAAACTGGCAAGAATGGTACACAAAAATATGTTATCAAGCAAGGTGAAAACAAAGGTAAGATAGTATGATTTTAGAAGTAGTGGCTCTTCTTATGATAGTCAACGGAGAGATCAAAGAACACAGAATTCAAATTGATCCTGAAACAAATAAGCACTCAATGTCAATGTGTTTGAAACATAAAAGGATCGCAAAGCGTGGAGAGACAGGAACAAATATACAGCACCAGTGCATAAAGTCTATGGCGGAGGTGGAGAAAAATATTGATGGCTCGTTCTCAATCAAAAAACTCATCCTCGAATAAACGCAATCAAATGGCTAAACTATTAAAAGATGGAAGATATAAACAACGTGTAATTAAATCTAAAAAAGTATATAATAGGAAGGATAAAAATTATGAAACTTACACCTAATTTTTCTTTACAAGAATTAACAAAATCAGATACTGCGATACGTAGAGGTATTGATAACGAACCTAACGCTGATCAAATAGATAAATTAAAAAGACTTTGTGAAAAAGTTTTACAACCTGTGCGTGACCATTTTGGCAGAGTAAAGGTAACCTCGGGCTATCGTAGCCCTGAGTTATGTGTTGCTATCGGCAGCAGTTTAAATTCGCAACATGCGAAAGCTGAGGCGGTCGACTTCGAATGTATTGGAGTAGACAACGCTGAAGTGGCTGACTGGGTTTATAAAAATTGTCGGCCAGATCAATTAATCCTTGAGTACTACACTCCCGGCGAACCCAACAGTGGATGGATCCACGCAAGTTATGTGGAGTTCAACCCAAGAGCTCAATATTTAAGAGCTTATAGAGATAAAGAAACTAAGAAAACAAAATATAAACCAATCACAGGGAGAGCGGTAGATCTTGTCTAGTAAAATTAATTTAATGAAAGCATTTAGTAATATTGACACCGTTCATGGTGTATGTGGAGAATGTAATGAAGAAACTATTTTAGTTGCAATTGTATCAGAATTTTACAGATGCACTAATTGTGGTTCAGATACTAGACAACATATTAATGGCAGCATTAGATATTTAAGATTATCTGAAAGCGATAAAAAATTTATAAAACAACATGGCAAAACAGAAGTTTAAAAATTTTGAACCAAGACCGAAACCTAAAAAAAGACCTAGGATTCACAAGAAATCAAAAAATAAATCTGAAAAAAGAATGTTTAAAAAATACCACCGACAGGGGCGTAGACCTTAAGTATCTTTTCCTTGAGATGGGTCAATAGTATTGACCTGTTCGCAAGAAAACCTAGGATATAAGCGATTATTAACTATATCTTCCTCAGTAAATTGACTCTGATAGAGTATATCATAAGACTCAGAAAGCCCATTTCGGACACAATCATAGTAACCCGATTGTTTCTTTGGATATCCTGGCGGAATAGCACACTGTTGTGTTATAACTGAGCACACGTAAATAGTTAAAAAAAATTTCATATTTGCCTTGACTATTAGTATTTTATAGGATAAACGACTAAAATGTTAATTACAGAAAGGATATAACAAATGACTGATTTTAACAAGTATCAAAATATCTCAGTGAAAAAAGAAGTTTACGCTAAGATAGATAAAATTAGGAAAGTAATAGTACCTGATGATCCAAACGTATCGAGAGCTCAGGTGGTTACTATTCTAGTAAACAAAGAAGCCAAACGTTTAAATGGCAAAATCAAAGACTAAAGCACAACTATACAGGAGGAAAGCAAATGTCTAAAGATACAAAAACAAACCGAGAATATTTTACAAAAGAATATTCAAAGTTTAAAAAAACAAAAGGTAATAGGCCGATAGATCCTGGTCATGTAGCAAGTATAAAAAAATCTATTGCTGCAAGAGATTTAGAATTACCTATCTATGTAAATAAAAACATGGAAATAAGAGACGGTCATCATACTTTTCAAGCAAGAAAAGAATTAGATCTAGGGATCTATTATATTATAATTGATTCTAAAGATGCGCTGGATATGGCCATATTCAATGCGGGAAGAAAAGATTGGAACATGAACAATTTTTTAAACTTCCACTGCACAAGAGGTAAACAAGATTATAAAATCTTGAAATCTAAAATGGAACAATATCAGATGCCAGTAATTGAGGCACACTATTTATTGTTAGGTAAAGCTACAGGAGGTAAACATATTACTGAAGATTTTAAACATGGTAATTTTAAAATACCTGCAGGTAATCTAGCAGCATTTGATCAAGTGGCCCAAGAAATGAGATATGTAAATAATATCTTTAACTCTGGCAATAAATTAAAAAGGCCTTTCATAAGAGCTTTCTCAATTATGAGAAAACATCCTAATTATGATTTTAACAGACTCAAAGCTGCATTAAAATCTAAGGCTAGTAAACTCTTAGCTGCAACAAGTAGCAATGAATACATTACTCAACTTGACACGGTGTATAACAGTGGCTTATCAGACAAGAGTAGAAAAATGAATCTAATTCAGTTCGCTAAAGATAGAGAATATGAAGAAGATAATATAACAATCAACTAAAGGAGAAAGTATGAAATATACATTGGTTAAAAGAATCAAATTTAATCACAGTAATGATTGCGTTAGTGTAATTAAAGAAGCTGATTCATTAGAAGATGCACTAAAATTTAAAGTAGGTGCAGAAATGTTAGACGAACCCTCTGAAGATAAGGTTTATGAGGTTTTAATTAACATCAATGATGCATTTGATTACATCAAAGAGCCGGCAAAACCTTTGCTGCTTACTGATGAAGTAAAGAATCAAAAGGCCTCATGAGACCTGGATACATTGTCTGCCCTGAATGTAGAGGCAATGGATTTGTGAGAGTTCCTTACGAAGAAGCTCGTGAGGAACTACACGTCAACTGCCCTGAATGCGGCGCTCAAGGCGAAGTATTAGATAAAGAAACTGAAAAGTATGTAGAGGAACTAAAAAACAAGCTATGATGTCAGAGGAAGACATAAAAGAATATCAAAAACTAGTAGATCAACTAGAGATGTTAAAAAAGAAGGGGACCTCGAAAGACGATCGGGGTCCAATGGATCTTACAAAACAAATAGAAGTATTAAAATTTCGAAACGAAAAGCTACACAAGTACAATGAAAAACTAATTGAAGAGGTAAGATCTCTTCGATCTAAACTATACGTAAAGGAAAACTAATGACCACAAATTTAAAAGGAGATAGCGGCGATTATAACTTACTTGCAAAGTGGGCCGATCAATTAAGTCCTCGTGACTTTTATTTAACTGTAGAGATAGGTGTTCGAGAGGGTTATGGCTCTCACGTAATCATGGAAAATTTAAAAGATAAAAACAATTTTCACATTGGGATAGATCCTTATGGCGATATTATTTATGATCATGTAGATCCGCAACCAGGATTAGTTCCTAGGTGGACAGACTTTGATGGTAATATTTTATATAATCCCGACGGCTCTTACAAAGTTCCAACGTATCCAAACTCTATGAAACAAACTTTTCTAACTGCTTTTAATAAACATGAAAATTTTATTTTGTATCAATTAGAAGACATAGAATATTTTAATGCGTTTGGTCAGGGAGTGCCTATTTATTATCGGGGCCAAAAAACGATAATGAATAATTATGACTTTGTTCACTTTGATGGACCACATACTACAGCAGCTGTTTTAAATGAAGCTTTGTTTTTTGCTAATCGTTCTAATCCTGGAACTAGATTTGTATTTGATGACATAGATACTTATGACATAAAACATATTCAACAAACTTTAACTCATTATGATTTTTATTTATTAGAACAAGGTAAAAGAAAAATGTGTTTGGAAAAATCAAATGGCTTACAAAAATCCTAACGACCAGAGAAGAATAGACAAAGACTTTGCTTACATGAACTCGGAACGAGGATATGTGACACGAACTATTTCTGCTAAATTTAAACCTAGTTATGGAAAGTACGGTGGACATACTCCTACAATAGATAAAAAAGAATTTTGGCGATTGTACATGAATCACATTATTAATATGAAAGAAAAATTTCCAAAGTCTGACGGTAGAATCTGTAGGTATTGCGAGCAGCCATTTACATTTAAGGCTAGACGTGGAACTAGAGGTAAGGGATATCAAGGACGTAAGGGACAGATAACAACTAATTTTAGTATTGATAGATATGACCCAAGATTAACGTATATGACTGATAATATTATCTTTTGTTGTGTTGCTTGTAACGATAAAAAAAGAGATAGTAATCCAAGTGACTGGTTAAATTATTTAAGGGTCGGATTAGAATTTAAACGTGATTAAATGTGAATGTAAAAAAGATGCAATTATTATTGAAAATAAAAAGTATTATTGTGCTGATTGTTATATTAATAAATTTATCCGGGTGCGTAAAAGACTACGACCTAAACCCATGGACAACAGTTTTAAAACATACACTGAAAGGAAATCATGATAAAAATAAACAAGAGATTTTATTACCCGACATCGACTCGAAAAATAATTGATGGTAAAAGACATTACCTGGTAGGTGACGAAAAGTTACCAAGTGTTACAAGTATATTAAAGGCCTGTGAAAGTGAGGAGAAGAAAGCTTCATTGGAAGCGTGGAAAGCTAGAGTAGGAGAGGCCGAAGCTGCAAGGATCACGGACAATGCTGCATCGAGAGGTACTCTTATGCATACGATTCTTGAGGGACATATCTTAAATAGACCTGTGGTAGATCTAACACCCGAAGGACAATTAGCTACGAAGATGGCAAAACAAATCGTGGACCAGGGATTAACAGATAAACTCCAGGAATTGTGGGCAGCTGAATGTGTTTTATTTTATCCGGATATGTACGCCGGGGCCTGTGATGGGGTTGGAATCTACGAGGGCAAAGAAGCCATTATTGATTTTAAACAAACTAATAAACCGAAACGAAAAGAATGGATCGAGGATTATTTTTTACAACTAGCAGGATATGCTATTGCTCATAACCAAATATATCAAACTAATATTCAGTTTGGAATCATTCTAATGTGTAGCAAAGACTTATATTATCAAGAATTTCGCGTAGAAGGCGAAGAATTTAGACATTATGCGAACGAATGGTGGAAAAAAGTAGACCAATATTACAGGCAGAAAAAAGAATTTGAAGAATTGGTTGACAGAAATGGTTTTTAATATAATATAGGATATTATATGAAAGGAATAAATATGAAAGATAACTTTAAATTAGATCATCGAGCAATTGGTGATTGTTACTACGACATATATTGTCAGCCACAATGTACAACTAAAGGAGATCTATTAAAAGATATGGCTAAGATCTTGAATGGTGAGTTAACTGCTGAAGACTATCG
>Ga0181563_10006361_pt1 | contig 10579 bp, 9 predicted proteins | sample 011ome_25_FD_133759 | JGI IMG/M metagenome (GOLD analysis project Ga0181563, IMG submission 133759) | Coastal salt marsh microbial communities from the Groves Creek Marsh, Skidaway Island, Georgia - 011512CT metaG (megahit assembly) | ecosystem: Environmental > Aquatic > Marine > Intertidal zone... | reverse complement strand
GGTTCCATTAACGCATTATGGTTATTTAACGGTGAATGACGGACCAGTTAAGTTAATCAAAGACAAGATTGTTCAGAAAGATATACGTGATAATACTCACAAATTAATTCTTCTGCAAGACGATAAGGGTGCATTTAATGAAAATGGATACAAAACACTCGCGCGAATGTCGAAAACATTTAAAGACCATTCTATGTATTCAAAACGAAAACATGTGTTAAACAATCTAGCATTGTTTTTACGTGACCGTGATATGTTACCTGCAATATCATTTGTTTTTTCAAGAAGGAATGTCGAATCTTGCGCTGCCGATATTACAATTCCATTGCTAGATGACGATAGTAAAGTTGGTTATATTGTTCGTAAAGAATGTGAGCAGATTGTGCGTAAACTATCAAATTACAGGGAATATTTGGAATTACCAGAGTATAATCAAGTTGTATCTTTGCTAGAAAAAGGGATTGGTATTCATCACTCAGGTATGATTCCCATTTTACGAGAAATTGTCGAGATTATGATTTCTAAAAAATATGTAAAGTTGTTATTTGCTACAGAATCATTTGCAATTGGACTAGATTGTCCCATCCGCACGGCAATTTTCAGTGGTATTCAGAAGTTTGATGGTAGGTCAGAACGTATTCTGATGGCTCACGAATATACTCAAATGGCGGGTAGAGCAGGACGTAGAGGAATCGATACAATTGGTCATGTTGTTCATTGTAATAACTTGTTTGATTTACCAACTCAATCTGATTATGTTACCATGTTAGGAGGTAAACCCCAATCATTGGTATCTAAGTTTCGGATATCATACAGTCTCGTATTGAATTTGTTAAAAAATGGAAAATATGCGATGTCGGATTATATCGCGTTTGTTCGTAATAGCATGGTGAGTGACGAATTAAATGGGTCAATTGAGCTACATAAACAACGAATTGTGAAAACAATAACTGCATGTGACGAGTTACGTAAACTACAAGTTAATTTAAAAACACCTCTTGATATTTGTAATCGTTACATGGAGATATCCGAGTTATTACCGATGAGTGTAAATAAAAAGCGCCGTCAATTAGAAAAGGAACAGAATGCTATTATAAAAGAATATACACATTGTAAGGCAGACTCGTTGTATACAAAGCGCATACTTGAGTTCGAAAACGAATTACGGTCAGAGAAAGATGAACAAGAATATTTAGAGAATTATATTGAAAATAATTTACGAGATGTTTGTAATATTCTGATTGAAAATGGGTTTGTAAGTATAGAAGATGATATATATTCATTAACTGATTTAGGAAAAATAGCAGCAAGTATTGCCGAAATCCACCCTCTAGTAACAAGTCAACTAATCACAAAATGGGGGTGGTTTCGCAAATTTTCAGTGGAACAAATGATTGGACTATTCTCCTGTTTTACAGACGTAAATATTCCGTCGGATATTCGCAGAAATGTCCCATATAGTGAAGATGGGGATATGCGAATATTTGTTACAGAATTGGACCAATTGTTTCATCGATACGATGAACTGGAAGAACAAGCACGAATATACACCGGTATTCAATATGAAGACGCAGTAGCATATGATATGCCCGATTTAGCAATACAATGGTGCAATTGTGAAACTGAAATGGAATGTAAAATATTCATACAAAATAATGTAGCGGATAAAGGAATATCAGTGGGCGATTTTACAAAAGCACTATTGAAGATTTCCACAATTGCTCGCGAATTATCAGTTGTAGCTGAATTATCGAGCAAGCTTGAATGTTTACACAAACTAACACAAGTTGATAGTAAAATATTGAAATATGTAACAACTGCACAAAGTTTATATGTGTAATGCATAAAATTGATTATAACTTTAACATGATATTGAAGTTATCAAACAAAATCATGCCGCCTAGAGCATTAGAATACACACACAGTCGCCCCATCATTGAACAACCTATACCGATACAGATGTTCGATGATATATGCGATACAGAAGACGAATACACAGACGAATGTTGCGATAATGCGATGTATATTGGAATTCCAGTATACGACACACAATATCATGTAAACTTATTAGCATCTCGTGTATCTTCAAAATCATTCTTCGATTATGATATTGAAGATGTAATGGATTATTTGACGGACAATAATATCGTCGAGACAAATGTAGAACCCATTTCACCGGACATTATGCAAGTTCATATTGACGAATCCGACGCATTTACCGTAGTTTTAAAAACTCATTGGTTACGATTAGTGCAACGCAAATGGAAAAATGTTCTTCAACATAGAAGACGTATTATGTGCAATCCCGATTATATTCGAAATCGTGAAATTTCTGGAAAAAGTCTAACAATCTTACCTACTCTGAGAGGAATGTTATCAAATTTATAAAGAATCACTTGTTAAATGAAAATAAATACAAAAATTGGTTAATGTCTGCTAATATTTCATCTCGAATACTTAGTAAGTCACTATCCTTTTTTTCATCAAACTTGTTACTTAAATCAGTTAAAAATTCGCGGTATTCAAACATCCTTGATTTGAAATCCTTTTTTCGATTATATTGAATAAGACTCATTTCATTATCCCATTTTGAAATACGCGAACCGTCTTTTCCGAGATATACTTCGACAAATCGGTCAACATTTCCATCTAACTTTTCATATAATTTATCAGTCGCTTTATGCACTGAGTATGATTGAGTTTGCCAATGATACAATTTTACAACATTAATCATTTCAAGCATTTTGTGAATAACGAACTGTTGTTCTGCTTTACGCTTTCGCATTGTTGAACGTTTTTTGTTATTACGCCTTTTTGTAGCATTTTTGGTAAATTTCGATGGTGGTTTGGGAGACATATATAATACAGCACGATATTTTCCTATAAAATTATAACTATAAAGTGAGTTATAATTTCTGTAATATTTTTTGTAAACATTAAATGTATAATGGACGACTTCGAGTTCAAATCTAACAAAACTACATTTCCGTATCTTAAAAAAGGGACTAGGCAAAAACGTCTCGAGCAAAAACCCAAGCACCCATTTTTAAAAAAGGGCGAGGGGAAATTAGCATCTCACTATCACGGTGAAACTGAATTCGCTAAAAAGCGCAAGGAGGACGTTATTCGCACACAAATTAACAGAGAAAAAGAAATGATGAAACAAAATATGGAACGTGACCAAAGAAACAACCGCGATGATTAAAAATATAACTGTATACTAAGAAAGTTATATTTTTTGAGAGGATACTGTGATGGAGTTAAAATGAGTAAATTATCGAAGTAGTTAGCGCGAATAATACTCCGCCCCATAATCCGTCCATTAATCCCAACTTCCAATCCCATTTTTTAAATAGGGCATGATTTGTTGTATCAAACACTCCGTATATGATAACACCTAACATAAATGCTTCCCATACCGGTCGATGAGTGCGTAAAATAAAGTAATTCAGAGCAACAATCAATAACAAATAACAAAGGATAGCGGGAACAATTTTCAACTGCATAACAACGCGTTGTATTTGAACGATTTGTGTTTCCCATGCTCCTTTATTTGCACTTAAGTATATAAAATCAATCGCAAGAAGCAGGGCAGACGAAAATAAAACGCGGTGAACAATTTTCATTTTATATATTGGTTTGATATTATATTGCAGACAGTGAATATTCTATACTATTAGGTGCGTTTTCTGATTCAGTTTTAATTGACTCAGACTCTTGGTCAATCGATGTATCGAGACGCTGGTTTACAATTTCAGTTTCCAATTGTATCATTGTATTCGGGGTTAATTTATCCGTTATATCTTCATCTTTATTTATATGCGAGATATCATTATTTTCACTTTCATCAACAACTTTGTTAGTAACATCGGGCATTTTTGGAACCCGTTTTGTAATATTCTGTTGTTGTAGGACGTAAAGAGCTAAATCGGGCAAATTAGATATACAATTCATTAAGGTCGAATACGTCGTTTTGCATATAAACGTAGATGGGTCGTCTAAATATATGATTGAATACCACCAATATGGAGGTATATATAACATCATTCCACTATGAACTTCAAAATCGATAAATTTGGTTTTATCAAAATCCGATGTATAATTTGAGGAAGGATTGACTGCATGAACGGGAGACCGAAACTCGTAATGTTCATAATCTTTAAATGGGTGTAAATATTTTGAACTATTCCAAGAGGTCATCTTAACACGAATCTTACCAGATGTTACACATAAAAATTGTCTATAATCGGTATGGTATCGTAAAGGAGTTGCTGTATTACATGAACCGAACAATACATCATATTTGCTGTGTATAGTGAAGCTTGGCCTTAACACTTCATCAATCGATTTAATTCGTTTTATTAAACCTGATTCCTCCAAAAAATCTTCATTATCTTCTGAAAAATACCGACCCGAGTCATCATTTTCCAATATCGAAAACATTGTGTTTAACGGAAGAGACAGTGAATCCACGGGTAATGATTCACTCGATTCGGTATTATAATAATCATCGACGTCCTTTAATTTGACGTCGTGCGAACTATACTGTGCTATTTTTTGGGGGTTAATATCACTAAACAATCCTGGAATAATATCCTTAACGTTAAATAATACAGGTTGTCGAACATCGCATACATCTTGTAGATGAGCATTAGTAGAATAATCCATCTCATATATTTCCAAATCCTCACTTTTTTTAAATTGAGTCATTACATGAATATATAAAAATAAAACAACGATAAAAATGCAAAAGGTCAATAATGTATCCATTCAATTAAAGCAGAAGTATAATATGTTTTGATTGAATAATGAAATCATTTTAACGAATACAGGAAAACAATTAATCGTCAATTTTTGGAGCTAAATAATATACAATTCTTGCGTCGGATTCGTCGAGTAAATATTGTATGCGTATCGGATAATTTGTAGTCATTGATATATCGACCGTTTTAGCCAATTTACTATATAAACAAATATTATGCAAATATGTGAGTGCAAATGATATGTCTAGTTGTTCACCTTCCTCGATTGCGAATGATACTAAATCGTCAATCGGTATGTCTACAGACATTTTACCCGAATCTAAACTTTCTGAAAATAATTGGATTTTATCTTCTGAACATTCAATCCGTAGAGTCTCGCCAAACATTTTTAGTTGGTCAATTAAAGTCGCAAATGTATTAGATGGTAGTGAAAAATCCGCCTTATATTCCATACTTGGAATATGCATCATTTCAGTGTCTATTTCCATTAACGGCAATTCAAAATGTTTATCAAATATAGTCGGATTATCAGAAGTCATATCTAATATAATTTTATCATCTGATGCGTCGTCCATTTTCATAGTCAAGCGTTGGTTTTTCTCACGTGCATGCAATACTTTATATAAATTATTTGTATTAATTCCAACAACGGCACCATTTTCATCTATAATATTATATACATCAAACCAACTTTTTGGTAAATATACTTCAAATATAGATACGCGTGACGTATCTAATGCTTGTATAAATAATTGTCCCGTCTCAAAGTGAATATTAATATCGTTGGTGAACAATTTGATATATTGAAATAAACCGGAGAAAATTTCTGCATTGGACGGTTGGTTAATTTGAATCTCCATGAGTAAAATATATAATGTAAACGCTTTATATTCTATTTACTGGGGTTATTTTACCATAACTACTTTTCCCCGAGCACTACTATCTACAAATGCTGAAAATAATTGTGTAAGAACGGGAATAATAGCTGGATAATTATACAGATATATTGCTTGTAATTTGGTGTGATATACAGAGTCGGACTGCAATGCCTTTTCACAGAACATTTGTATTAGTTCTTTATAACGATTTGCAGCGGTAATCGTAAATGTATTCATGTTAATGTATAATTGAAATGACCCATGGTTTGCGATACACCATTCTACACGGTTACTAATATGATTAATTATTATTGGATATATAGATGGAGCTGCAAACGACTTTAATATTTCATATTTAATATATATTTGATTTGTGTTTTCAACGACGAATATTGTTTCGTTTAACAACGTATTTATTGGAATATTATTAACAATTTCTGCAGCACAATCCCTCTTTTGTGTATTTTTAAATAAAATAGATGTTCCGTTTTTATTATAGTATTTTGTTTTCAAATCTTTGATTTGGTTAGCAATAGTATCTTCTTGTGAATACATAATTTATAATTCATAACATTATAAATTATTTAAAACTACGAAGAAATGATTATTGCGACTCGGCTAAAGTAACTTGGACAATATTTTTATTCTTTCCCTTGCGTTTACCTTTTTTTTTCTCGATATGAGTGACTTCTTGAGTTTCTTCGGTAAGTTCAACCTGAATATTTTGTGACGCATCATCGTGAGACTCTTCAGAAACCGGTGCATCTTCTGCATCTTGTGACTCCTCTACATCTTCTGCATCTTGAGACTCCTCTACATCTTCTACATCTTCTGCAACCTGTGCATCTTGTGACTCCTCTACATCTTCTGCATCTTGTGACTCCTCTACATCTTCTGCATCTAGATACTCCTCTACATCTTCTACATCTTCTGCAACCTGTGCATCTTCTACATCTTCTACATCTTCTGCAACCTGTGCATCTTCTACAACCTGTGCATCTTCTACAACCTGTGCATCTTCTACAACCTGTGCATCTTGAGAATCCTCTGCAACCTGTGCATCTTCTGCAACCTGTGCATCTTCTGCAACCTGTGCATCTTCTACAACCTGTGCATCTTCTGGAACCTGTGCATCTTCTGCATCTTGAGACTCATCGGCAAGTTCTTGGGCAATATTTGCTGAAATTGGTTGTTGGTTTGATTTGTTGATAAGTTCTAATAAATGGTCTCTGTCTCCCAATAACGTTTTATTCACATCAAGTGTATATGATTGTAATTGCAAGACGATCTGTTTTATATTAACAATTTCGGATGCAAGTAGCTCGTATCTATCATTAAATTCAGACATATGATTTTTAATGGTGTCTACAATAATATTTTCGACCTCATCTTTATTAATCGAATTACTTGTATCTTGATTCTTTGAACTATCGGTGTTTACTAATTGAGGCTCGTCTGTAGATTTAACCAAATGGTTTTCTAAATATAGAATACGATTATCTAATACACTGATAACTTGCTGTAACGGCATAGGTTTTTTAGTGTCTATGGTAGTATTATCAGTTGGGATAGACGGAGTATAAGAAGAGTTTTGCATTCTAACAGGTGGTTTGTTAACTTGGATTTGGCCTGTAGTTGGCGCTGAAGCGCCAGCTTTAAACATGGGTGAAGCCGCAACTTGAACACCAGCTCGGCGTCTTTTAGCGGCAGTGATAGAATTCATTATATATAACATTTGCTAAATATAAACCTCGTATGTAACGCAAATAATAAGAATTAGTAAGAAATAACATGGATATGTAAACTTATGACCTAGTATCATTTATGAAGGCGACATAATGTAGCGATGAATATAAAAATCTAATGAAAAATATATATATCGAATGGACATTCTACAAGAAGCACGTGATATTCATAGTAAACCATTTTTCTCTCATGTATTTTCGACAACTGAAGAAGGAAAAGCCGAGATATTAAATGTGGTTCAATACGCTACTTTAGGCGTTATTCCAATTGTATTATTAAACAAGGCGGTCCAGCGTTTTATTCCGGAAGCCGATAGTGAAAAATCAACACTCGAAATAGCCGTTGAAATATTTCTTCAATTAATCATCATGTTTTGTGGTATAATAATTATTCATCGTCTAATTAGTTATTTCCCAACATATAGCGGATTTAAATATGAAAATCTCACATTAACAAATGTTATATTAACATTTTTAGTCGTTGTATTGAGCATTCAGACCAAGTTAGGAATGAAAGTAAATATTTTAGTTGATCGTGTTATGGAATTATGGAATGGTCCTGCAGACGATTATAAGGGAAAATCAAAACGTAAAGTAGCATCTGCTCATACGAGTAGCCAGGCTGATTATTATGATACATCTGATACAACGGACATATTCCCCCCTGCACCAATAGTGAGCTCTAGAGACCCGGGAAATTCCCACGCTCAATCAGAAGCAGCATCAAACCCATTTGATGGTTACAATGGACCTCAGGCAGCGAATGGTGTTTTAGGTGGGTCATTTGGATCATTTTTTTAAATATATATCCAAACTAGTGTAATTTTATACTATTTAATGTCGTGTTAAAATAGTATAAAATATGTTATTTACAAATAAATATCGTAATAAACAAAAAAATAAAACCAATAATACACACGACGATTCGTCAGACATTCGAACATTATTGAATGATGCTAAAGTGGACATGAATAATATTCATCGTATTATGGAAACGTCAAATAATATGTACCAATTAAATCATTATACTAATTTAATTCAGCAACATTCTCAAAATGTTATAGGCAAGGAACGATTTCGATTAATAAAAAGTAATCCATTACCTATATCGAAAGGACAATATACATATAGTAATGAAATACTGGAAAGAGAATATATGCGCAAATCAAATATACACAAATCACAATCAATATTGCGTGCATCGTCCGTTGTAGGTAATCGTGAAGATTCGAAAATGAATATGAATTCATATATGCGCAAAGACAATCCCCTTACAGAATTTGAATTATTTGAAGAGAAGCCATACATAATAAAGGAGGAACGTGGTGACGATAGTAGTGACGATAGTAGTCACGATAGTGGTGACGATAGTGGTGACGATAGTGATTCAAGTAAAAAATCAGATATGATATCATCCGATGTTGATGATGATAATGTATTGAATACCGATTCCAATAATAACACGAGTAGAATGCAGTCAATACATAGACAATCGCCACCGATAGAGTCGAAACCGTCATATACAGAAAATGTTGTAAAACCTGAACAATTTAAAACAATAGATAATTTATTTGATTATAAAAAATATATTGCGGATGGATTAAAAATAGAGTATGAAGGTTATATACCCGAAGAAGAATTAGAACCTGAAATACCATTAATATGTTATACAACATGGCATACACAAGAACTTCCACCTGAAATGAGAAGTAATTATGAACATTTATGTAAGCGAAATCCAGAATTAGAATTTAAATTGTATGATGAATCCCAATGTCGTCATTTTATCGAAAACAATTTTGATAAAGACGTATTGGACGCATACAATAAATTATCACCATCTTCATACAAATCGGATTTATGGCGATATTGTGTATTATATAAGAATGGAGGAATTTACATTGATATTAAATATCACATAGAGAACTGTTTTAAATTATATGATTTGTGCGAACGTGAGCATTTTGTGCTTGACCGTTCTGGTTATTGGGAACCAAACAATATGGGTATTTATACAGCACTTATATCAGTAAAACCACGCAATAAAATAATTCGCGCATGCATTCAATCTATAACAAATTACACAGAGAACTATTATTATGGACATAATGCATTGTATCCCACAGGACCTGGTCTTCTTGGTCAACAATATTTTAGGGGCGATTTTGTGCAGAATATACATTTACTGAAAGATATCAAAATATTCCATAATGAAAATGCGAATAACATTATTTATAAAAATACGGTTGTATTGAGCGTGTATGATGGATATCGAGAAGAACAATTGAAATACCAAAATAATTTACACTACAGTAAATTATGGGAACAACGGGCAATTTATAATATGAATATCAACATGTTAATTGAAAAAAAGGTAGAGAAAACAAGCACTTACCTACCACGCGTATGTTGTATATGTCATATAGGAAGCTACCACATTTTTAATAAAATGAAGACATACATAGATAATTTGGTTTCTGCACAATATGATGCATATCATCTGGACATTTATTTTAATGTAATAGATACTATTAGTAAGGACGAAATACGTCAGTTGAAAAAAAGTTATCCAAATGAAACCATATTTGAATCGGAAAATTATGGTTTCGATATTGGAAGCTTTTTTCATATATTGGAACATATAAAACGAAAGTCATATACTTATGATTATTTACTAAAAATTCATACAAAAACAAATAATAATAGTCGCACAGATTTATTAACACCAATTATGGGTTCGATTCAATCAATACGAGACATTTTAACATCATTTGAGAATAAAAAAGAGGTAGGTATAATCGCTTCAAAAAAACGTCGATGTATCGACGCTCATGTAGATTTTACAAGAAATCAACCATATTTGCAACAACTATTAAAATGGCGATTTAATGAGACAACGGCAATATGTAAACAGCCATATGTATCGGGAACCATGTTTTGGGTTCGTTTTTCACTGATAGACGAATTGTTTATGAAATATAATTTACCGAATATATATAATTCGCTGAATAATATACATACATTTGATTGGAATTGGTATTATCATGCGAATAATAAAGAAATCGGTAATATACCTTTACATAAAGAGAAATTATACGACCATTATAATAAAACCGGTAGACAACAGCGTTTGTCCGGTAACATATTTCATGCTATAAAATATGATACAAATAGTATGTATTTACGAGATGGT
>Ga0181563_10006360_pt1 | contig 10581 bp, 29 predicted proteins | sample 011ome_25_FD_133759 | JGI IMG/M metagenome (GOLD analysis project Ga0181563, IMG submission 133759) | Coastal salt marsh microbial communities from the Groves Creek Marsh, Skidaway Island, Georgia - 011512CT metaG (megahit assembly) | ecosystem: Environmental > Aquatic > Marine > Intertidal... | reverse complement strand
CATTAATCATAAGACCATTGCAAAGGCTCTTCAGTTTCGTTTTCTTCTATTCTATCTCTTTGTCCTAACATATTCTTTCCTAAGAATATTTGCATAGTTACATTACCTTTGTTAGCTGACTTCCATTGTAACTGTCTAAGCCTTATTTTTTGCTCTGCTCTTCCCTTTGTCAGAAATTCCGAATAACTCTTTTCTAAAAGGTCTGCTGAACATCCAAAAAAGTCTGCCATTTCTTTATTTGTACAGCCTAACTGAGCTAATTTTTGCACTTGATTAGTATCGATATTATATTTTTTTGGTCTCGCCATATCCTATATTTCCCTTTAGTTAGGTAATATAGATGTAACTAAATTAAATTTTAAAATCTAGTAAAAAACAAATTTATTAATTTTCACTTTGTATCTCACCTCTTTTTATTTTATTAAAAACAAAGGTTTTTATAGGTAAATTTTTTTTTAAATATGTAATAGTATCTTGTGGTTTACCCTCTGCTCCACAAGTAAAAATGTCTAAAGCAAAATAATTGTTTTCTGGATAGGTGTGTACAGCCATATGACTTTCTTCAAGCAACCAAACACAGGTTTCTCCTTGTGGTTCAAACTTATGTAATATTTTATCCACAACATTCATATTACTAAAAGTTAAAGCATTAATGAAAATTTTTTCCATTACATGCCATTCTAGCCAACTATTTAAATAAAAATCTACTGCCAACAATTCACCAGAATTACTGTGCATTTTCTATTTCCATATCCATTTCACTTACTACGTCACCAAAATCTGTGGTTATATTTTCTGCATCACCTTTAAAAAAAACTAAAACATTTTGATGCATTCTTCCTATTTTGCGATTTTTGTTCATTGGTTTTGAAGCCCTTAATGGCAATGTACCTGCACTATTTACTAAAATTAATTCATTCCAATATTTAAAACCCACACCTTCCATAAAATTTATAGTTGATGGCACTAAACCAATATATTCACCTGTTTTATTTCTTACTTCTGAAATAACAATAACAGCAAACCTATTTTTTTTTAGTTTTTTATAAGTATTTATTAAACATTTTTTATAAATATCAAAAAAGTTATCGTGGCTCATATTTGATAAATCTTTGGGGTCATCACTATAAACTTCTAAATCAGCATATGGGGGACAGCTGAAAAACAAGTCCATACTATTATCTTCTATATGATTATCCATATTTAAAGCATCATCATTTATATATATTGCACTTAAATTGGCTTTTTTTACTCTTTCATTATTTAGCTTTGCTTGTTCTTTTCTTAATTCTATTCCAGTAAAATTCATATTTGCAGAACCTGCTACATATCCAAATACTGTATCCCCTGCAAAGCAATCAAAAACATTAAATTTTTTTTTGCCAAACCATTTACAAATTAATTCAGCCAAAACAGCATCTAAAATACTAACACTACCTATATTTTCCATAATGCTTCCTTTAGATGCTAAAGTGTTTTCCCTGCTTTCACCTATGTCACCTATTAGCTCATTCCAATATTTTTTTCTTTCCTGCCAGTATCCTTGCCTTGTGTCCAAAATACTAAATGGTGGAACACCAAAATTATCAACCATACTGCCCTTTTGACCATCACTATAAATGTCGTTTAAATCTTCATTAATTAAATTTTCTAATTCTTTTTCTTCAAAACCCAATAAATCTAAATTGTAATTTTCATCTTTCAACATATCTATTTCCAAATTAAGAAAATCTAAATCCCAATCACTATCCTCATTAAGCCTGTTATCTGCGATTCTATAGGCTTTAGCTTTAGCTTCTGATAAATCTGCCACTAATACTGGAACTTTGCTTAGACCTAATTTTTTTGCACCTAATAACCTAGTGTGCCCGACTATGAGAACCATATCTTTATCAGTTACTATAGGTTGTTGAAAGCCATATTCAGCTATAGAACTAGCTACTTTATCAACTGCTTGGTTTTTTCTAGGGTTATTGTGATAAGGTATTAACTTATCTATTTCTATTTCTTGAATATTCATAAATTCCCCTGTAATTATAATTAGGATTTTCAGCAGTTACACCAGATGGAGTCGGTCTATAATCGCTAGAGCTGTTTTGTGACCTTTGATAAAATTCTGTATAAGGTTCATAATGAACTTTTCCTATTCTATCTAGTTCAGCAAGTTCTTCTGAAACATCTTCAAATCTTGCATTTTCTTCTCTGCTTAGAGCTTTTGTTTCTTTATGGAGCAACTTTAATTCTGTGTAATTATCTCTAATTTTATTATATTTCATTTAGCCCTCGCTTTTTTTAACATCCTAAAACATAAGTTTCTGTTAAAATTATACCTATTTAATAAGTATTTATGCAAGGCTTTCATATCAGTTTTTGCCCTTATGCAGAGTTGATAACCATAATAAAACCTTTGTATATCTCTTTTAGAATAAGCATCTCCTATACATTGGAAAACAGTTGTATAACCTTTAATTAGGCTCATTGTTGTCATTTTTAACCTCACTTTTTGGATACATTTCATCGTGTAAATCTTGTCTAATTTGTTCTAAATCATAAATAGCATCATTTAAACAATCCATTTGAATAGTATCTAACATCTTTTGATAATTTGTTTTTAAAATTGTTTCAGCTTGGCAAGATTCAGAATTATAAATAATTTCAATAATTTTCATATTTACCCCCTAAAATCTAAATATTGTTTAGCTTCTTCTTTTGTAAACTGACCCTCGCCTATCGCCCTTTCAACATCGCTTGGATACCTTTGGGCATAACCTCTAATAAATGCTGTACCATTCTTGGCTTCTATAGCTTCCTTAAACATAGTAACCCTGTTTTTATATGGGTCAGCAGGGCTATTATCTTTTTTCTTTTTAGGCTGTTCATCTAAATACTTTTTAGCGGATAGCCAAAATGCAGGTTGTTTAGCAAATTGTTTGTCCTCTATAGATTCATAATAGTTTTTATACATATCAGCTAAATGTTCTGGGTTCTCTAACCATTCTGGTTCTAGTTTTAAAAAGTTCTTTTCAGCTATACCCTTACTTACTTTATTGGGTATCTTATTCCAAAATTTATTAAAATTAGAAGTTTTACTTACTTTGGTTTTGGTAGTGGTTTTGGTAATGGTAGGGGTAGTGGTAGGGGTAGGGGGGTTTTTGCTAGGTTTTTTTGGTCTACCACCTAACTTACCATTTACCTTAGAAGCATCTATTCTTTTGGTTATATATAAATACTCCTGGAGTTGTCTTTCATTCTGAAAATGACTACCAATTAAAACAAAAAACTGCTTTAATATACTCTTACAACTTTCCTTTTCGCTGTCAGTTATACAATTACCTATTCTGTAATAAGTATTTTCGTTATTTAGTATTCCAGAACATCTTTTATTCCAGTTCCAACAAAGTAAGCGAATATATATCCCTATTTCTTCATTTGTTAGATGCTGAGTACCTGCAATAAAATCTTCTGTAAAAAGATACCAAGCCTTTAATTTTTCTGTTGGTTTTGAATTTTTTTCTATAAACATAATTATCTCCAATCTAATTATTTTAAATATATATTAATTAACCTAAAAATAAACCTATTTTTTTATTTTGGTTAAAAACCCCAAACTTCTTTTCTGGCATTAAGAACAGTTTCTTCTTTCCATATCCAATTATCTGGATTAGGGATTAAAGCCATTTTAACATCATCTTTTGAATTAACATTTTTTAGAAAATTACCCATAACTTTCACAATATGTTTGCAAATATTTAAATGATGGTCATATGTGGCTAATTCTAGCTGGGTAAATTCAGCAGATTTTGTTTTAGTAGGTGTTTTTAAATACCATAGCATTTGTCGTGCATTTGTAGCTCTATTATAGATAGCTTGTTGCATTGCATGACTAGTGCTTATCTGCATAGGGTTAGTCTTAGAAGTTTTTAAATCAATAAAAAAATCCTCTTTAGTGTTTTTATCTTCAAAATGAAAGTCTGTGTAACCAACAAAAGGTATATCTTCTATAGATACCTCTACTTTCTTTTGGTAGCCTAACATTTTCCATTGAAAAGCACGTTCTTTGAACTCACTAGCACCAAGTTCCAACAAAGGTATTAAATTATCCCTTTCATCTTCTACTTTTGGGTCAGTAATTCTAGAACAATTATCGTCAAACTCAGCTATCATTTTTTCACTAGCTTCATCGAATGACATACCATTTAAAATCATATTCAAGCCAGATTCCACAGCACTTCCTCTATTAGCTGAAGCACCACCAGGAAATTCATACCCAAATATTCTTCTTAAAGCCCACCTTTCCCTATAAAAAGCAAACTCATTTAAATGGCTAAAAGACAATGGCAGTAAACTTTTACCGCCATCATCAAATTTTTTGAAATGCTCAATCATATTGCGTTCATCCAATTACTTAAATGGTCACGATTTATTTTAACTTGAGCTTTTAAGTCCACCAATTGGTCATGAACATTACTAGTCCTGCCAAACACAAGTATATACTCGTTAATAGATGCTATGAGCCTACTCATTACTTCAATATCGTGCATATATTTGGCAACCATATTTTCTTTAAAGTAATCATCCCTTACTTTTTGAAGTTCATGCTCTTCTTCGCTTAATATTTTATCTGACATTAGTCTAGCTCCCTTAATTTATTTTGGCTAATTAAGGTATACTCGGCATATCTTTTACCATTATCTGCGGTTTGCATTACAGCTATAATGTCATATCCATATTTTTTTAAATTATAGATAATAGCACTTAATCTGGTAGCCCTAAATTTATGGATAGCTTCCCAAGATGTTAGTTTATTACCTTGCTTGAGGTAGTGTAGTATTTGTTCTGTCTGGTTCATAACAATTCCTTTCTATAAATGTTTTGCCAGTTCTCTTTCATTAACAACCTTAGTTCTTAGGTCATCTCTGAAAGCCTTAAAGGATTCAAATCTTATCTTAGACCTGTTCCTTTCTTTAAGGGTTCTTTCGTATCTATCGAAATAGTCCTTAAATTTGGTATCTGAGTAAATTAAACCATTTAACTCAGTCATATTTTTGTACCCCCCTTTTCGAGAATAGTAAACAGTCAATTCAGCAATTATCATTTTTTCTTCTTTTTTCATTAACTCAACTGCTGTGTCCAAATCCGCAAACCTCATACCTAATTCTTCTTGTTGATATGATAATTTGCTAGGGTCAAAATCTATTGTGTAAATGTCACTCATTGCGAATTTTCAGCTTTTAACTGCCTTAATTTATTTTCCCATCTATTAGCTATAAAATAAAATTCTTTTAAATGCTTTGGCACTTCAAGATTATTATCATAAATTATATTTTCTTGCATTTCTTGTAATGCCCTTATTAAAACATTCATTTGTGACCTTGTAATTTCAATATTAAATTTTTGTTTCATATAAATTACCCCATTCTTTATCTGATATTTTCTTTCTAAGTTTAGCTTTCCATTCCTCATTTATAGATTTATCTCTATGAGCGTGGTCATGACAAGACCTGCAAACTGGAAATAAATTATCTATCCTATTTAATCGGTTGTTTTTAACACCACCCATGCCTTTAGGTATTAAATGGTGTATATCTACAGCTTGCTGTCTATTACAACCCCAACAAGTGGGAATATCGTATTCATGATACCCCCAAAAGTCAGCGAATAGTTTTTTATAATTTTTTAAGGTTTTCATTAAAAGCACTTACAGCATTTTTTGTAAGTTCAGCAATATCATGAACTGAAAACTGCCCAGAACCCATAGCTCTTCCAACAATTCCTGTAACGAATATATCCATTCTTTGGGTATCATTCTTACCATTAGAACTTGGCATTACATTATTTACAACATTATCTAATGGCTCTGGAGTAGGTATACCCTCATTACCTTTGGTTACTATTTCAACATCTTTTATATTGCTGTATTGGTTTCCCTTTTCAGATGTTTTTGTATTAACAATAGTAAATTTAATAATATCCCCACGATTAGGAACTGGATATAATGGTACACCTCTAGCATATAACATTTTTCCATCAACTAATTGTATAGAATAGTTTGGTATTCCGTCTTTGGTATTGTCGTAAATTTTTTCAATTTTATTCATTTTTAACTCCAATTTTATTATTTATTTAATACGTTATAACCTCGACCCTCTAGGCAATTATTAATTAAATCTCGCCTAGTTTGTGCTTTAGGACTAAGCCATAACACTTTGAATCTTAACAAATTATATACTATTTTCCCTTGTTCTAAAACGAAATTTGTTTCATCTTTAACCAAGTCACGGCAAGTAAATAAATCGTCATGATATCTGTTCATATCGCCTTTGATATTTGCAGATGATTTTCCCCTACTATCTACTATTGGTGTAGTCGAGCAAGCTCCCAAAGCCACCAATAAAGTACATATAGAGAATACTTTACATATTTTCATAATAATTCTCGTTTATTCTTTTTAGAACCAATTTATTTAAATCTTTCCTAAGAGCATAAATAATCTTTAATTCTGTTTTGTTTGAATCTTCTGTTTTAAGTTTTCTTGCATTTCTTTGTCTGGCTTTATGAAGAAGTTCTGCATATTCTTTAAAAACTCCATAATACTGTGCCACAGACATATTAAGAACTCTAGCTGTATAAAGCTCCGTACAGCCTATTTTAATTGGTCTATCTATCATTATCTGCTCCAATATTGTTTATTCCATATTCTTCAATAAGTTTTCTAAGCTCCAAACCATCTTCAAAACCTCTTTTGTAATAGGCTGAAAACATATTATCTGGATTTTTCTTTTGGTTTAGAATGGCATCTTTAATGCCATCCTTATAAAATGTTAGGTAATTTTGCCTTTTCTTTTCTAGTGGATTAAGCATCATTACCCCCTTAAAATGCTATCAGTAAAAAACAAGCAAAAGCAAATCCGCTAAATAACAAAATTGTCTCAGCTATATAAACACCATAGTTTTTAATAAATTTAACCATTAAAGCCTCTCCCTTTCATGTGTTCTGCATATTGTTCATAAGACATATTTTGTATTTCAAAGTCCGAAAGTTGTTTTTGTTTTTCACTTATCATTTCCCTTAATTCATCAAGAACTGAAACTACATGTAAATTCCAAGGTATATTTTTTGAAATTCTATCTGTAACTTTTTGAAGTCTATTTATATCATGTATTAAATCGTTCATTATTAAACTCCCATATCTATACTTACTGTTTCCAGGCTATGTGGTGGTTGTGAAATGCCATAAATAATGCATCTTGATAAAGGATTGGCAGATTTAAGATTATTTCTATAATCAACAGCATCAGATATATTTTTAAAAGCAATTTTGGCATATTTGCCTCTGCCTTTAAAAATAGTCACAATATAGTGATTAACGTGCTGTCTTAGGTAATTATCGTACTCAGTTGAGTTAGTTAAATTTTGCATTTGATTCCTCGTATTATTATTAAATTTATTTATTTATTTAACCTAAATTAATATGTAGGTTTGTAAAAGTAAAGCTATTTTTATTTATAATTATAAAAAAGTGCCATTAAGCACTCAAAGGAAATTCTATTCTTTTCCAAGTTTCATTTAAAGCTACTGTGGTTTTAACATAAAGCTCTTCGTGATTAAAATCGCCTGTAACAACTTTCAAATAATTTTTTTTACATTGTTCAATATGTTGTTGAAAATTTAAACATTCACTATTTAAATCAACCCTAGCTTCATAACAAGTGCCGTCTTTAAATATAACTGTTATTTTAGTTTTTAAATAACCGCCTGTAGTATGATTAGCACCTACTGTTTCAGCTATTCTTTCAAACTGCTCAAAGCTATAAATAGAATTTTCCTCAAATGCAGGGCTTTCGCTCCAAGTTACATATACAAATTTTGGTTTTAAATTATTCATTTTGGACTCCAATTTTAGTTAAAAAAAAGAGAGTGCCGTTAAGCACCCCCTTAAACATTTAGTTTATTGATGTGAAACCAAATGGTGCAACCATGTGCATTTCTTGAGTTTCTTGATTTACAATAACATCCCCAACAGATATAGAATAAAATTTATCTAATTTTTGTATGCTGTCATTGTATTCTTGAAAGTTTCCCTCTTCAAAAACTTTATCCAAACTATCAGCAGTAATTATGGCTGAATCCCTGTAATAACCCTCTTCATCAAGATAAAACTCAACTAAATGTGCTTTACCTCTTGAAATTCCAAAAGATATTTTAGGTTCAATTTTTGAATGATTTGGTTGTTTTACTAGATATTTTGTCATTTTGTGCCTCATTATTATTATTAATTAACTAACTTATAAACCTAATATAATAGCTAGGTTTTAAAAAACAACTCCTAATTATTTTTTTTTTGCAAATAATTTTTTTTTATGATAAATTTTTTATGATTCTCCAGTCGAGATGTCTACAACGATAATTACTATGGACTCCAATTTTATAGTAATAGTAGGGGATAAGGTTTTAAAATGATTCCTCTTAAGGCTTTATCCTCTACGACCAAAGAAGTTGACATTCAAATAGCTTGTAACCAATACCTAGAATACTTAGCTAAGACCTACAATTTTAGACATTTTCACGTTCCTAATGAGGGGAAAAGGTCAATTCATTACCATGCTAAAATGAAAAAAATGGGTTTAAAGTCTGGCTGTCCAGATATTATTGTGGAATTTCCACCAGGGAAAATATTATATATTGAATTGAAAGCACCTAAAGGCAGGTTATCTGATACTCAAAAGTTGTGGGCTGTACAATCAGAAATTTTGGGTACTCCGCACTTTGTAGTGAAAGGGGAAATAACAGAATGTATTGACTTAGTTGGAGGCATTATAAAGCAAAACATTCCTATGCGTTAATATTGTACCCCTTTTTTCTTTAATATACGCTGTACAGCCCTTAAATCGCCCTTATTGGGCATTCTATAACGTCTTCTACCCTTTCTTTTCTTCATAGGTCGCTTATCTATGAGTTCAGATAAAGTAGATGTGGTAGTAAAACCCTCCATTACTTTTTTTTCATTTTCTTTTTCTTGGGTGGTCTACCAACTTTTTTTCCGTAAGTTCCTTTTCCTTTTGGCATGATACTTTCCTTTCTTCTGCACAATAATTACAATTAGCTTCGCATTTTCCTAAAATACAGTCAATAAACTCTTTGCCAAATTCTTCTTCTAAATCATCTTTTCTTTTTGTCATTTATAGCCTTATGCCAGAAGTAATTGGCTATACCATTAAAAAATTCATACAACTTCATATAAAACTTACTCATTTTGTTTACTCGTGTTTAAAATTATTTTTTTTGTTTTTCTCACGAGTGTGGCATTTACAGTTACATTCTTCTTTATCACACTCATAAGCCTTGCAAGTTTCACAACTCATTTTGTTAAACCTTTCTGCTTTTCATATGTTCTTAAACCACCAAGTCCAAGCATACCCATTAAAACAGTCATTAGGCTACCCATATCAAATGTAGGTAGCTCTGGGAGTGTTACACCTATATAAGCTGTTAAGAAGATGACTATAGGCTGTAAAACAAAGTGCCAACATAATGCAACACCGCAAGTCCAACCTATAAATGGTCTCCAACCTGCAACAAATATAGATTTATGACTAGCTTCAGCTTTGTTTATTTCTAATTGCCCTTTAGCAAGCTCTTGAGCATGTTTCTCGCTCATAGTCGCTATATCATGTGCTAATCTAGCCTTTTGGTCTTTATCCTCTATAAACTTATCTAAAAGCCCTGTAACTGGTCCTATTAAAGCCTGTATCATAAACTTTTCCCCATTTTCTCAATTAATCTTTCAGCCCTGTTAGTGGTTTGCCTATACCAAAGTGAATCTTTCATTTCAGCTTGTGCCTTTGCAATATCTCCATCAACTAAGGCTTGTTTAAAGTTTCTAAATTTATTTAATCTTGGTAAACCTAACTGAAACACCATATGAGTTACACATTCTTTAATGTTATCGTCTACTTCCATACCCTCGCAGAACTTTTCCATATCATTTATAGCAACATATAAATCAGCCTCAAAACATTCAGCAACCCTTATTTTAGATACTGGTGTGCCTACTTCCATGTCATTCTCTGGGTCTGTAACCCTGCATAAATGACCCACTCCAAAAGTTTTATATCCTAAATGGTCATTATAAATTTCGTATTTTACACCTTCTTCAAACATTATTTTTTCTTGCAATTCTTTTAAATTCATTATTTATCCCCTTTATGTTCGTGACCCATCCATATTCCAAATACACCTGTCATAACACCCATAACAACCGATACAAAGGCTGATTGTTGTGAGCTAGGATTATCTAAATCCATAAACCATTCAGCACATCTCCAACTCATTATGGTACTCGCAAGCATCATAAATCTTGGTAATATTTTCCATTTTAAAAAAGTTTCAACTGTCATTGTTTTAAAACCTCATTTAACCCAAAACCCTCTAACAAAACTAAAGTGAAAAATAACAATAAAATTCCACCTGCTATAAGTTTACCAGAAAAGTTTGTTGAGCCTATCTTAATGGCTACAAATTCATTACCCAATATTCTTAAAGATAATTCAAAACTATTTTGACCAATATCTAGGTTAACT
>Ga0181563_10006355_pt1 | contig 10586 bp, 11 predicted proteins | sample 011ome_25_FD_133759 | JGI IMG/M metagenome (GOLD analysis project Ga0181563, IMG submission 133759) | Coastal salt marsh microbial communities from the Groves Creek Marsh, Skidaway Island, Georgia - 011512CT metaG (megahit assembly) | ecosystem: Environmental > Aquatic > Marine > Intertidal... | reverse complement strand
TGAAACAGGAGATACAAGGTTTATTAATACAGTTTACGATAGCACAGCACAAAAAACAGTAATTAACTTTCGTGATGATGATGATAGCAGTTACGGTAAAGCACTTGTTTATACTTCTGGTTCCAACAACCTCACCTCAGAAAACTACATTGGTATGTCGAGGGGCGTGGCTGTGCAGACAGGGTCGGCGGCTGCTACGGGAACAGCAGTAGTATTTGAAGCAGCACAAACAAATCCTTTAGATATTACATATGATTCAAATGCTCAAAAAGTAGTAATAGCATATGTAGATCACGGAAACAGTAATTATGGAACAGCAATTGTCGGAACAGTAAATGCTTCAGACAATTCTATTTCTTATGGAAGCGCGGCTGTATTTGAAAGTGCAACAACAAATTATACTAGAATTGTTTATGATGCTAATGCACAAAAGGTAGTAATTGTTTACAGAGATGAGGGCAACAGTAATTACGGAACTGCTATAGTCGGCACAGTTAGCGGCACGTCTATATCCTTTGGAACTCCTACTGTGTATAGTAGTGCAACCTCACTCCCATATGACATTACATATGATTCAAATGCTCAAAAAGTAGTGGTTGCTTATAGACATTCAGACAATACAGGTTATGGAATAGTCGGAACGATCAGCGGCACAGGCATTAGTTTTGGATCTGCTACACAATTTAATAGCGGTAATACAGGTCGCATCAGAGCCGCATATGATACAAATGCTCAAAGAGTTGTTTTTGCTTATGAAGATGCAGGTAATTCAAGTCACGGAACGGCTGTCGTTGGAACGGTTAGCGGCACATCTATAAGTTTTGGTTCGGAAGTAGTTTTTGAAGCTGCGACTAGTAGTGAAGTCGGTATGGCGTATGACTCTGACTCTCAAAAAATAGTTATTGGATATAGAGATCAAGGGGATAGCAACATTGGTAAAGCTATAGTTGGAACTGTATCTGGAACGTCAATCAGTTTTGGCACTGCTGCTGCCTTTGGAACAGGAAATGATGAATATATCGCACTTGTGTATGACACTAACGCACAAAAAATTGTAGTGGCTTATAGAGACACCTCAACAGATGGCAAGCTTAATGTTGGCACAGTTAGCGGCACATCAATTACTTTTAGCGGTGAGGTGCAGTTTGAATCAGGAAATTCTAATTATATAAACGCTGCATACGATTCTGTTCAAAAAAGAGTAGTCATAGCTTATCAGGATGCAGGTAACTCAAGTCATGGGACAGCAGTTGTTTTTAAACCAGATAATATTGCAACCACCAGAGGCGAAGTAGCCAGTGGTCAAGCTGCATCAGTAAATGTCATCGGCTCTGTGTCAGATAACCAGATCGGTCTTACCACAGGGCAACAGTATTACGTACAGAATGACGGAACAATAAGCACAACAGCGGATAGCCCAAGTGTACTGGCAGGGACTGCTATCTCTGCAACCGAACTCGTAGTAAAAACATAGGTGATGAATGCCACTAACCAAACTTCAGTTCCGCCCAGGTGTCAATCGAGAGACCACCTCTTACACCAATGAGGGCGGTTGGTTTGACGTAGACAAAGTACGCTTTCGCTTTGGTATGCCTGAGAAGATTGGTGGTTGGCAGAAGTTTACGCCTGCATCATATCTTGGCACAGCAAGAGCTATGCACCCTTGGGTTGGTTTGGATAACAGCCGATTGATAGGCATTGGCACAGCCCTTAAATACTATATCAACCAAGATAGTGGGCTGTTTAATGACGTTACTCCTATAAGAAGCACAACATCAGCAGGAGATGTAACCTTTTCTGCTACTAACGGTTCATCAGTAATTACCGTAACAGACACAGCGCACGGTGCAGTGGTTAATGATTTTGTAACATTTAGTGGAGCTGCAAGTCTAGGCGGCAATATAACTGCTGCGGTATTAAATCAAGAATACAACATTACAGAGATAGTAAACGCTAACAGCTACAAGATTGCTGCTCGTACCGCAGGCACAACTATAGCCAGTATAACTGTAGACGGGGCATTATCCCCAACACCTGTCACCGCAAACTCCTCTGATACAGGTAATGGCGGCAGTTCTACAGTGGGAACTTATCAGGTAAGTGTTGGGTTAGATACAACTGCAACAGGTGCAGGTTGGGGTGTAGGTACTTGGGGTCGTAATGGTTGGGGTCAGGCAGCTACTACGCCGATTGTTACAAATACCTTGCGTATATGGTCACATGATAACTTTGGTGAAGATCTTCTTATTAACGTGCGTAATGGCGGCATATACTATTGGGATAAAACTGGTGGGTTTTCTACAAGAGCCGTCAGTTTAGATTCGCTTGCGGGATCTGCAAGTGCACCAACCATAGCTAAACAGATTATGGTATCCGATAGAGACAGACATATCATAGCATTTGGTTGTGATTCAGAACTAAACCCTGGGGTGCAAGATCCTTTGTTGATACGTTTCTCATCTCAAGAGTCTTTGACTGAATGGGCAACAAGACCAGACAATACGGCAGGAGAACTTAAAATAGGATCTGGATCTGAGATTGTTGCAGCCGTAGAAACGAGGCAGCAAATACTCGTATACACAGACGAATCTCTTTATGCTATGCAGTTTTTAGGCCCACCATTTACATTTGGTGTAAACTTAATCTCAGAAAACACTACAACAATGGGGCCATTATCCGCTGTGGCTGTAGAAGATAATGTGTTTTGGATGGGGCTGAAAGAGTTTTATGTATACGGTGGTACGGTACAGAGATTGCCATGTACGGTTCGAGACTTTGTCTTTGATGACTTCAATCTTCTGCAAAGAGAAAAGGTTGTGGCTGCAACTAATACAGCATTCTCTGAAATATGGTGGTTTTATCCTTCTGGATCTAGTGACACTAACGATAGGTATGTGGTTTATAACTACGAACAGCAGGTTTGGTATTATGGCGCACTCGCAAGAAGCTTTTGGATGGATCGTGGTATCTTCGACAACCCTATTGCAGCAGGGCCAAACAACTATCTCTACACTCAAGAGTCTGGATTTGATGACGATGGGTCTGCATTTACTGCATATATTGAATCAAGCCAAATGGACATAGGAGACGGAGAACAGTTTGCTTTTATAAAGCGTATGATACCTGACCTAACCTTTAGAGGATCTACAGCGGGTAGCCCATCTGCTAATTTAACAGTAAAAACCAGAAACTTTCCTGGGGGTAATTACTTACATACTACATCTAGCGCAATAACAAAGTCTGCATCTGTGCCTGTAGAGCAGTTTACAGATCAAGTTCATTTAAGATTGCGTGGACGTAGTTTTGCAATGCGTATTGAGTCTACAGCTTCTGGAGTTGGTTGGAGGTTAGGTTCTCCAAGGCTTGATATACGCCCTGACGGGAGGAGGTAGTGTCCAGAAATCTAATTCTTCCTTTCTTTGCTGTACCACCAACTCAATATGATCAGCAATATTTTGCTAACCTGACAAGAAGTTTTGCTGTATATATGGAACAGCAACAGAACCCAGGAGAAGAAAGGGCAACAAAGCTTACCTTAACAGACCTACAAGCCGATGATTCAGGTTTAGAAAATGGAGCATTGTTTCAACAGGACGGATTTGTTAAGATAGCATTAATCAATAAACCGCATGTTCGTGGTTCTGGGGCGACAGGTGCGGTAGGAACAGTAACGGTGACAACGACATGAGTGATACAATTCTTACTATGAGCAACGGGTCTAAGTGGAGACCTTCATCATCTGTGGATACTATACAGTGCCACAATTGTGACAACTTAGTAGACACACCAGAGGAAGTTGCTACATACCCAGATGGAAATTGTCCAGATTGCGGAGAGTCTTGGACAGGCGAAACTAAACGGCACACGGCTATCACCGTGACCGCACCCGAAGCTATATCAGGAGAAGCATAATGGGCGCATCTAAAAAAAGAACAGGTTCTCAGAAGAAATCTTCTAAATCAAAGTCTACTTCTGCAAGCAGAAGAGCAGCGAGAAAAGCAACGGGTCAGGCCGCACAGAAGGCAGGTAAGTACAAAAGCGTAAAACCTAGTGCTGCTGCTACTAGAGCCAGATCTAGAGCTTCAGAGAGAAGAAAAAAAGCTGCAAAAAAGACAGCGGCTAGTACAGCAGCAGCTAATAGACAAGCAGCGGCATCAAGAGCAGCGGCAGCGGCACGTACTACTGCATCTACAGCAGCGGCTAATAGGCAAGCAGCGGCATCAAGACCGTCACGTACTACTGCATCTACAGCAGCGGCTAATAGGCAGGCGGCGGCATCAAGAGCGGCGGCATCAAGAGCGGCGGCATCAAGAGCGGCATCAGCAGCGCGTATGCAAGCTGTAAACAACCCTCCTAGTGCTCCAAGAACTCCTCCAGAGATGAGTCCAAGAAATATAGCAGCGCAGCAGGCAGCGGCAAGAGCAGCACGACAAGCACAAGCAGCGCGTATGATGGCTGTGAATAACCCTCGCAGCGCCCCTAGAACTCCTCCAGAGATGAGTCCAAGAAATATAGCAGCGCAGCAGGCAGCGGCAAGAAGAGCAGCGGCGGCTAATCGACAAGCTGCTCAATCAATGAGATCAGCAGGTATAAGGGATCTTACAGGCACACCTACAGGCGGCAGAAGAGGTAGTAATAGAACTAGTGCGTCTACAGCAGCGGCTAATCAACAGGCAGCTCAATCACTTCTTGGTGCAGGCTATCGCAATGTTAAAGGAGATAAGAACAAGAGTACTATACTGCAACAAATTATGAGTGGTTTTCGCAATACTCTTAGGGGTGAAGGTTTGCCAGGAGATAATCCAGCAACAGCAAAGCCAATCACTACAGACGGTCCAAGCACACGTTTACCTCCCCCACAGCCAGAACCAGAGATAGATGATTTTGGGCCAGAGTTACCACCAGAGATAGTTGACGAGTTTCCACCTGTAATGCCACCACAGTTTCCACAATACCCTGGATATGGCGGCGGTATGATGGGCGGATTAGGCGCTTTTGGTTACAATCCTGCTCTTATGGCTTTTGAATCACAACAAGGTGCAGGCCAAGTTCCGTATTACATGGCGGCAGCTAGGAACGCTCAAACTCCAAACATGAGTCCCGCATTTATGCATGCTGCTAGAAACTATGACATACTTGGTGGGATGCAAAGAACCGCGCCTCGTCCTATGGAGATGATGAGCGCAGCAGAACGTGCTCAGATTGCAGGAATGAGTAACTTCAGCACACCTAACTACAACTCACCATACGATCAGTTTAACTTTTTTAGTAACATGGTCGGCGGTGGCGGTGGCGGTGGTAAAGGCATGGGTAGACCTGCGCCGCAAATGGCAGGTGGTTTAGCGCCGTTTATGATGAGGATGTCTTAATGCCTGCTACAGTCTTAGATGATTGGAAAGTTTTACCACGTCTTATGATGTTGGCAGTTACGATTCTTACATATCAGGCAGTGCATTGGTTTATGAGTTTGCCTGACCCATCTGTTGCACAAAGCGGTCTGGTGTCTGTGTGCATGGGTGCTTTGACAGGGTGTTTTGGTATCTGGATGGGCAAAGAATCTACTTCTGCAAAGAAAAAAGCTGTTGAAGAGGAATTACTATGATTGCTCAGATGATAGGGCCGATAGCCGAACTCGCAGGTGGTTGGCTCAAAGGTAAGGCGGATGCAAATGCTGCAAACGCAAAACTCAAGCTAACAGAGGCGGAAGCGAAAGCCAAAATTATGCTCTCAAAAGAGACATCGATTGCCGACTGGGAGCGCATCATGGCAGAGGGTTCTAAATCGAGTTGGAAGGACGAATGGTTTGTAATTATTTTGTCTATCCCATTGATTTTATGTTGGATTCCAGGTGCAGAGGGTTGGGTTGATCGTGGCTTTGAGCAGCTTTCTAAAGCCCCAGACTGGTATTTTTACAGCCTTGGAATCGCAATTTCGGCGTCTTTCGGAATACGTGGGGCAACAGCTTTCTTTAAGAGGAGATAATGACAGATTTAAAAATACCTGTTGCTCTTGTCTTTGCCATGGCTGTGCAGTTAGTGGCGTTGGTCTGGTATATCTCTGGAATGGTTCATGACATTGAGCATCTTGAGGGAACAGTATCTGCACAACAAGATATTATTGAACTACTTAACGCAGATGTAAATGATTTGTGGCACTTCTGTACTTTTACGGAAAACAAATGGGCAGAGAGCTATACCTCTGACATGGTCTATGAACGTGTCTGTGGATCAAAAGAGGTTGTAAATGAGTGAAGCACTAAAGACCTTACAAGAGAAGATAGGAGCTACACCTGATGGTGCGTTTGGCCCTAACACCGCAACAAAGATTTGCCATCACTATGCTTTAAATCCAGAGCGTGGAGCACACTTCTTAGGGCAGCTTGTGCATGAAAGTGGTACTTTTCGTTATGTAGAAGAAAATCTTAACTACAGCAAAGAGTCCATACTAGCAGTATTTGGTAAATATTTTAAAACAGAAAGCGATGCCGAGAGTTGTGCTCGAAACCCTCAAGCTTTGGCTGACCGCGTGTACGGTGACAGGATGCAAAATGACGGACAAGGATGGCTGTACCGAGGCCGAGGTTTTCTCCAATGCACTGGAAAAATGAACTATTCTCAGTTTGCAGCGGATATGGATCTACCAGAAATTATGAAAGATCCTGATCTTGTAGCTACAAAGTACCCTATGGAGAGTGCGATTTGGTTCTTTCACAGAAACAAGTTGTGGGAGATATGCGATGAAGGCGTCAATGACGAAACAATAAAAACAATCACAAAAAGAGTAAACGGTGGTTACAACGGACTGAAGCACCGTAAAGAAGAGACTAAGAAGATATATGGATGGTTAACATAATTGCCAGTTTAGACTTTTGATGTTAGAGTTTGTGTAAGTTTTGGAGATGTAAATGGTTCTGCCACTGTTATTTAGCATAGGATTACCCGCACTAGCAGGTACAGGTGCACTTGGGGCTACCCTTGGGGCAATGTCAGTACCCGCACTAGCAGGGATCGGCGCAGGGCTAGGATCGTTTGTACAGACAGGGGACATAGGTAAAGGCATACAGACAGGTATGGCGTCATTTCTTGGCGGCAAAGTACTTGGTGGTCTATCTGGTTCGACTAGCACAAACGCAATCAACGCAGCACAAGGCGCAGAAGCAGCAACAAAACCTGGATTTATACAGACTTTAACTGCTCCAGGGACTCCTGCAACTCAGGTTGTAGCAGGCACTCCATCTGATTTGGCTACTAAGTTTCTTGGCACAGAAACAGCAAATGCAGCTATGCCTTTCGGCACTACCCCAGGATCTACTAAAGGCGGTGCGCTTACTGCGGCGCAGCAAGGTTTTATGCCTGGGATGATAGGTCAGACTATGACCGACATGCAGATGATGCAGCAAGGATACGAAAACCGTGCGGCAGACAGTGGAGATACAGAAACAAGACCGCCTTTGCCGAACCCGATGATACGAACGTTTAACCCTAATCCATATGCAGGTGGGTTTGGAGAGGCGAATTACTTTAGCTACAGACGTATGCCACGTCCCGACGGGAGTACACCACAATACCCATACACGTATGCAGATGGTGGCATAATGGCTCTAGCCGAAGGTGGCGAAGCCGAAGCCGATGCTGATGCAATGATGGAAGAAGCAGGCATGAACGAAAAAGACGTTATCATGAATGCTATCTTGGCAATAAAAGAGATGATTGTTGAAGAAGAAGCTGAAATGGCTTTGGCTATGTTTGTTATGAAATACGGCGAGGAAGCATTACGTAGCCTTGTCGATAAGGTACAGTCTGGAGAGTTTGACGAGACTGTAGAACGCTTTGCAGCAGGCGAACAGGGAATGGTGAGAGGCCCAGGAGATGGTTCTGGCGTTGATGACATGGTTCCTGCAACACTTGAGGGAGAACAAGATGTTCTGTTGTCTGATGGAGAGTTTGTGCTGAGAAAGAAAACTACTGATGCACTAGAAAAAGCATACGGTGGTGGCTTTCTTGATATTATTAACCGTGCTGAAGAGGATGCACCAGAGAAACTTGAACGAATGGTGGGGTAAGTGAGGATTAGCTTAGTGCCTGAAAAGGCAATAGGCCATGTATGGAAGGATGTTGAAGGAATATTAAAGAGGGCTGTAGACACAGTCAAAGACAAAACAAGTGTAATAGATATACTAGATGGTGTTTTTGATGGTACTTATGTTCTCTGGGTTGTACTAAATGACGACGACAAGATAATAGCTGCATTTACTACAAGACTCATAATATACCCTCAACGGAAAGCATTGGCCTTAGACTGGGTAGGCGGAACGCAGATGAAAGAGTGGGAAGATCAGTTGATTGAGACTATGAAGCGTTACGCAAATGAGTTAGACTGTAGTCATCTAGAAGGCTATGGAAGAAAAGGTTGGGGTAGAGCATTGAAAAAATATGGATTTTATCCTGAATACATAGCTTACCGAATGGAGTTATAAGATGGGCAAAGGCAGTCAGCAAATACCTACAGATACTACGACACGTACCACAAGCTTACCTGAGTACGCTGATCCGTACTTTCGTCGGGTCTTGCAGGGTGCTGAAGATGCTCTGCTGCCGTTTAACCCGTATACAGGACAGTCTACATACACGCCATATCCTGGGGAAAGATTAAGCTCATCTAATATGTACGGCGATATAGGTGCATCCCGTGCCATGACACGAGGCATTGCTCAACAGGGTATCGCAGGTATGCCAGAAGCACAGCAAGCAGGTAGAATGGGTATGTCTGCTACTGGTCGTGGTATTGGGTATACAGATCAGGCAGTGGGTAGACTCAGAGGTGCAGGACAATACGACCCTACAACTTTTACAGGTGGTGCAGTACAGCAGTACATGTCTCCATATATGCAGAACGTTGTGGACGTCCAGAAAGATCAAGCCAGAAGAGATTTTGCTAGATCCCAAGCAGGGAGAGACGCAGATGCTGTGAGCGCAGGTGCATTTGGTGGCTCACGTAGAGGCGTTGTTGATGCCTTGGCACAAGAAGGATTACAGAGACAGCTTGGTGATATACAGGCTATGGGTCAGCAGCAGGCGTTTGAACAAGCATCTCGTCAGTTTGAGGCTGATCGTGCAGATCGACAGTTTGGCATAGGTCAAAGACTCGCAGGCGAGCAAGCAGCACTAGGCGCAGCAAGTCAGCTAGGCGGCATGGGGCAGCAGTTTGCTAACATGGGTGCAGGTCTAGCCAGTCTAGGAGAACGTCAACGCGCTGCTGATATACAAGGCGCACAGCTACTTGACACTCTTGGTCGTGACATTCGTGCAGAGGATCAGGCTCGTCTTGACCTGTCTTACGAAGACTTTGTACGTCAGAGAGAGTTCCCTGCACAGCAATATGAGCGCATAGCAGGACTCCTGAGAGGCATGCCCGTGACGCCAAACGTAGATATACAGCGTATGCAAGCGTACAACCCACTATCATCGGCACTCGGTGCAGGTATTTCGGCGTTGGGTCTTTATAGGGGGCTGACAGGATGAACATAATTGACCTTCAAGAAAGCCTAAAAGACTATCCTGACAACAGATTGATGGATGAGTATCAACGTCCTACAAATGACATACCTCAATTCTTAATTTTAAGTGAGCTACAAAGACGCAAGCGTATGCGTGATGAGTATAAGCGTCAACAAGCAGCCAGTGAGCCAACTGTAGCAGAAGAGATGATTACAGGCGCAGGAGTGCCACAAGAAGGTCTAATGGCAATGGCAGGTGCTATGGCTCCGAAGACAAACGTGGCACAGGACACAGGACTAGCTCAAGCCATGCCGATGCAGGCTACACGTGCACCTCAACCACAGATGGCAGCAAGCGGTGGACTAATGAGTTTTGCTTCTGGAGGAGCTATAAGTGTACAACCCACAGGTGGAGGCAACTACATCCTTGTTCAGGATGGTGAAAGAGTTCAAGGAACTGGGGTGTATTCTGATTTTGAATCCGCAGATGCAGCATCTAGAGCAATAAGAGATGCACAACCCTTTCAAGTTCCAAGAATATTAGCAGATAAAGGTCTAGCACCAAGCCCTATAGCTATGGATGAAGGGCCAAGCCTACAAGAAATAGACCCAGATCCCATGTCTTTTATTGCTAATGATGAAGTACGTAGAGAGTTACAAAAACGTCAGGCTTCAGGTATGCGAGGTGACCCACGTCTTAATATGGATACCGCAGGTGGTCTAGGACGCGCATTTTTTGACGAAAACGTTCTTAGTATACCATCTCAAACAGATGATATTGCCTCTTCTATGGTTGCAGATCCTAGGTTACCTGTTCGCGGTGCAGATACAGACGCTTCTCAAGAATTAGCTGAATTTTTAGCAAGTCGTAGATCTGACCTCCCTGGTGTTAATCTTCCTGGAGATTCGTACCCCTACGAAATAGATCCAGATGCGGCTCGAAGAGCAGGTGAGTCTTTTTCTGTTAGCGATCAACTGATAGCACAAGGGTTTACAGGTGGAGATATTGATCCGTCAATGGCTCCAACTAATTTACAAAGTGATCTTGCAAATGCGCTAGGATTTGCAGTAGAGAATGACAACGCTTCTT
>Ga0181563_10006353_pt1 | contig 10587 bp, 10 predicted proteins | sample 011ome_25_FD_133759 | JGI IMG/M metagenome (GOLD analysis project Ga0181563, IMG submission 133759) | Coastal salt marsh microbial communities from the Groves Creek Marsh, Skidaway Island, Georgia - 011512CT metaG (megahit assembly) | ecosystem: Environmental > Aquatic > Marine > Intertidal... | reverse complement strand
GATCGCTTCCGCGACCTCAATCGCGAGCGACAGCATAACATCCGCTTCCCGCACGCCGTTCCGTTCCGCACCAGGATCAATGCCGCCGTGGCCCGCGTCTATCACCACAACCATCGGGCCATCGTCGGTCTTTGGGGCTGCGACGGTGCTGTCAATTTTGGCAAGCTCTTCCCAGCCCGCGTCAATCGGCGCACCAGCATTGCTTGCAAAATCCACAGCTTCCGCAGGCTTCATCACCACATGCAAAATCGCGCCGCCATTGGTGGTATCAACTTTCATGCCTGCCTCTGACACCGCGAGAGGACCCGCTAAATCAACCACCATACGCGACCATCCGGGGCGCAACGGGCCAAAGCGCAGGTCACTCGCCAGATCGGCATTCAATAAGCCCTCACGGCTCGCCCCCGTCCAATCCACCTCGCGGAAATCCATTACCAAGCGGCGTGGTTCATCCAGCGTATAGACGCGGTACGGCACGGGTTGGCTCAGATGCAGGTCAATCACCAAATCCGCACCTTCGTCATAGACTTGGCTTTTCGCCACATCCAAGCGGGCCAAGGCGCTAAAGTCTTGCTGCGCCGCCACCGCCGCCCCACACCACAAAAGGATCGCAACCAAACGCCACATCATGTGCGCCCCGCCATAAACGTCTGCAATCGTGCCACCCCTTCGGCAATATCCGCCGTCGCCCGCGCGTAAGAAAACCGCAGCCAGTTATGCCCGTCAACAGGGTCAAAATCCAATCCGGGTGTCACGGCAACACCAGCCTCATCCAAAATTTGACCCGCAAAAGCAAGCGCATCATCGGTATAGTCCGACACATCCACATATAGATAGAACGCCCCGTCAGGTGGCGCGAATTTACCTAAACCCGCCTTGGTAAGCCCCTCAACCATCAGATCACGATTGGCCGCATAAACCGCCAAATGACTATCCAATTCCTCTTTGCAATCAAAAGACGCCAGCGCCAGCGCCTGAGACCCATGGGGCGCGCAAATAAACATATTCTGCGCCAGCCGTTCCACGCGGCGCACATGGTCTGCAGGCACAACCATCCACCCCACGCGCCAGCCCGTCATTGAAAAATACTTGGAAAACGAGTTGATGACATAGACTTCATCGGTGACGGATAGCGCCGTAACCGCCTCTTTATCATATGAAATCCCGTGATATATCTCATCCGAAATAAACGCCGCACCCTTTGCCGCACAGGCATCTGCCAAGCCTTTCAACTCAGTCTTCGTCAACATTGTGCCCGTTGGATTGGCGGGGGAGGCGACAATCAAGCCGTCCAGATCATGCGCCTCTATATCGCCGGGACGCGGCTGATAACGGCCCGCAGCCGTCGTCGGCATCTCAACAGGCTTCAACCCGACAGCCTTCAAAATCTGGCGATATGACGGATAGCAGGGCAATCCCAACCCAACCCGCGCGTCATTGTCAAACAACGCCGAAAACGCGAGCAGAAACGCCCCCGATGCGCCAGACGTAATTACGACGCGGGCGGGGTCGAGCTCCAGCCCATAGACTTCTTTATAATGTTGCGCAATTCTTGCCCGCAGCGCAGGCAAGCCAAGCCCCACCGTATATCCCAAAGGCGTCTCCAATTGCGCAGCCAGCGCAGCCCGCGCACCAGCAGGTGCCCCCGTCCCCGGTTGACCCACTTCCATGTGAATGATGTGACGTCCAGCAGCCTCCGCCTTGCGGGCAGCCTCCATCACATCCATCACAATAAAGGGATCAACGTCGCCACGGGTTGAATGTCTCATGAACTGCCTCTTATAAGTTTCGTCACTTGTGCCTCTTGCCATAGGGGTGCGTCAACATCCGACCTTGGCAGCCCCGCGCAGATGTGATCTGCAAGCGGACAAATGCAGATGAAAGAGACCACCATGAAGTCACTCGCCCTCCTCCTCGCCATGTCCTTGGCTACTCCCGCTCTTGCACAAGAGGCCATGTCAGACGCCGAGCGCGAGGCGTTCCGCGCCGAAGTCCGCGCCTACCTGATGGAAAACCCAGAAGTGATCATGGAAGCTGTCGGCATCCTGCAACAACGCGAAGAAACGGCCAAAGCTGACAACGACGTCGCACTCGCCCAAAACTACGCAGGTCAACTGCACGATGACCCGAATTCCTTTGTCGGTGGCAACCCTGACGGCGACATCATCATCGTCGAGTTCATGGATTACAAATGCGGCTACTGCAAAAAGGCCTATCCTGAGGTCGCTAACCTGCTGACAACAGACGGCAATATCCGTTACATCGTGAAAGAATTCCCAATCTTGGGCGACCAATCCATGCTGGCCGCACAATTCGCCGTTGCCACCAAACTGGTCGCAGGCGACGAGGCCTATGAGACCGTGCATAACACACTCATGGAATTCAGGGGCGACATCACCCAAGACATGCTGACCAAACTCGGCGACAGCCTTGACCTCGACACAGCCGCAATCATCGTTGAGATGAACGGCCAAGACGTTGCTAAAGTCATCAACGACAACCGCCTCTTGGGCCAAGCCATGCTGATCAGCGGCACACCGACATTTGTCGTTGATGACCAGATGCTGCGCGGCTACGTCCCCTTCGATCAAATGGTGCAAATTGTCGCACAAATCCGAGACGCCGGTTAATCCGCACAATGACGTGACTTGCATCGGGGGCGCTCTAGATAGTTTGTGGAACACACCCAAAAGGAGCGCCACAATGCAAACACGCCGCCAATTCCTCAATTCAACAGCCGTCTTGGGCGGGATCACCCTCCTGCCCTTCGCGGCAATGGCCGAAGAGCATAGTTCAGATGCCTACCCCACCGACAATGGCAACGTCACAGTTCACCCGATCGCCCACGCATCAATCGTGATCGAAACACCTGCGGGCGTGATCTATGTCGATCCTGTCGGCGAATCTGCCCTTTACGCGGCGCTGCCCGCCGCTGATTTGATCCTCATCACCCACGAGCACGGCGACCATTACAACGCAGAGACACTCACCGCCCTCGTAGGCGATAACACGACACTCATCACCAACCCCGCCGTCCTTGAGATGTTGCCAGAGCCGCTTAAGGCCAAAGTCAGCGCAATCGCAAACGGCGAAAGCACCACATGGAACGACATCGCCATCGACGCGATCCCTGCCTATAACACGACCGAAGGTCGTGAGGATTTCCATCCGCAAGGCCGTGATAACGGCTATGTATTGAGCGTCGACGGCCTGAGTATCTATATCTCTGGCGACACCGAAGGCACGCCCGAGATGCGCGCGTTAGAAAACATCGACGTGGCCTTCGTCTGCATGAACCTGCCATTCACGATGGACGCAAAAGCCGCCGCCGAAGCCGTGTCGGAATTCGCGCCGACATACGTCTACCCCTACCATTACCGCGGGCGCGACAACGGCACCCAAGACCCCGCCGAGTTCGCAGCATTGCTCGCGGGTGCCATCGAAACAAAATACGGCAACTGGTATCAAAGCTAACAACCATAGCCTGCCTGTCGGATAAAAATGCGGTGCAAAGCGCGCGAAAGTCGCGTAAAGTGTCCGCAAAACAAGTGATCCGACAGGCAGGACAAATATGACGATTTCAAAAACGCGCATACCTTTCGCGCTTACCCTTCTGGCCGCGCTCACGACGATGTCCGCCTGCTCCATCTTCAATCGACAAAGCGAACGAGAGTGCATGGAACGTGCCATGTATTTCGAATCGAACCGTTCTAGCCGCGACGGCATGATCGCCGTTGGCACTGTGGTGATGAACCGCGTCAAATCTTCAAAATTTCCGAACACCGTCTGCGAGGTTGTCGGTCAAAAAAACCAATTCGCACCAGGCATCATGCGCCGCAAAATGACCGATAGCGGCCTGCCCCTTACCCGCGAAGCGGCAACCGCAGTGATGCGCGGAGAGCGTCACCCCCTGATCCAGAACGCGATGTTCTTTCATCAGGCAGGTTACAGTTTTCCGTATGATAACATGCACTACGAAGTTGTCGCTGGCGGCAATGCCTTCTACGACAAACGTAATAGCAGCCTTGTTACCAAGCCAGTCCCGCCCGCCCCGACCGAAGGTCTCACGCGGGCCCGCTAAGCCCTACTCGGCCGCCGCCGCAGCATCAAGCTGAGCCGCCTTTTTCTCGACCTGCTCGACAATGTGATCGACCATCTGATCGTTGGAAAGCTTATGGCTTTGCTTGCCCGCCAGATACACCATGCCCGCGCCAGCACCGCCGCCTGTAAAGCCTACGTCCGTCATCAGCGCCTCACCTGGCCCATTCACCACACAGCCGATAATCGACAGGCTCATCGGCGTTTTGATATGCTCCAGACGCTTCTCCAGCGCCTCAACAGTCTTGATCACATCAAAGCCTTGCCGCGCGCAGGACGGGCAGGAAATGATATTCACACCACGATGCCGCAGGCCCAGAGATTTCAAAATCTCAAAGCCCATCTTCACCTCTTCCACAGGATCAGCAGAGAGTGACACGCGGATCGTGTCACCAATGCCTGCCCAGAGCAGGTTTCCCATACCAATGGCCGACTTAACCGTGCCCGATATCAAACCGCCAGCCTCAGTGATGCCAAGATGGATCGGCGCGTCGGTGGCCTCAGCAAGCTGCTGATAGGCGGCCGCCGCCATGAAAACATCAGATGCTTTGACGGAAATCTTGAATTCGTGGAAGTCATTGTCCTGCAAAATCCGGATATGATCCATACCGCTCTCGACCATCGCATCCGGGCAAGGTTCGCCGTATTTGTCCAGTAAATGCTTCTCTAACGAGCCAGCGTTTACGCCAATCCGAATGGAACAGTTGTGATCGCGCGCGGCCTGAATGACCTCTTTCACGCGCTTTGCATCACCAATATTTCCCGGATTGATCCGCAGGCACGCAGCCCCCGCCTCAGCCGCTTCTATGCCGCGCTTGTAGTGGAAATGAATATCCGCCACGATCGGGACGGAAACCTCTGGCACGATCAACTTCAGCGCTTTGCTCGACGCTTCATCAGGTACCGACACCCGTACAATATCCGCGCCCGCATCCGCCGCCGCTTGGATCTGGGCAATCGTGCCCTTCACATCCGTGGTCAGCGTATTGGTCATCGTTTGCACTGTGATCGGCGCATCGCCACCAACGGGCACATTGCCAACCATGATCTGACGGGATTTGCGGCGCTCGATATTACGCCACGGACGGATGTGATTAAGCGACATCAAACAGGCCTTCTTCAGGACACGGGAAAACTTACCCCTTACCTATGCAGGCCAAGCGGCATCAGCAACCATCAACTTAGGATTATTCTGTCGGGGGAACCGCAGTTTCGACAGGCAAAACCGCCTCGGCCACAAGGCTCACCGCATCAGCAAGACCCTGATCAGCGCTCAAATCCGCAACCTGATAGGTCGTGGTCAGGTTTTCAGCCGATAAAGCAAGATTCGATGTGACGGAGCCATTCGGGCCAGCAGGACCATAAGCCGTACCATTGACCGCGAAGTAGACCGCACCACTTTCACCGACGCGCAATGTCGCTGGCTCTTCGGTAGCTGGCAGGGCGAATTTATCGCCCGCATCCAAGATACCTTCAAAGATCACCGACCCGTCAGCTGCACGTACACGCACCCACGCAGGGCGCGCCGCAACCAATTGCACCTCAGGCACGGGGCCCTCGTTCACCTGAATCGCAGGAATCGCGCCCGTCACCGGATCAGCAGCCGCAACAAGCGTCGCATCAGGTGCAGCCTCTGGGGACGCAACGCCGCCACGACGTGGGCTGAGCGTTGAAATCGGGCCATCACGGGCCACTAAAACAGGCACATCAAGCGCTTGAGGACGGTACAAACGGTCCAAAGCCTCTGGCGAAGGCGCATCAAAGGCCGCAATCGCATTCGTGGTTGGCGTCTCGTCAATCGCATTCGTCGCACCCGCCAGCGGGTCAAGGTCAGAGACCACAACAGGCGTCTGATCCACAGGCGCGAATTGCACCTTCTGGACCTCTTGCAACACCGTCCAGCCACCGTAGCCCAAGCCGCAGACCAAAGCGATCAAAACAGCCACAGACCCTACCGCTCCTGGCTCGATGCGCGACATCATCGCCTCACCAGCAGGAATAAACGGGGTCGCGGAAGACGAGAAAATATCCTTGCCAGCACCATTCGCGCCAAACCCTTTTGGGGCCGGACGCGCAGACGACGCCTTGGCAGACATACCGTGGGCTGTCGCAAAACCGCTCTCGCGGCAGAATGTATCAAAGGCCCAATCAGGGTCCATATTCAGATAACGCGCATAAGAACGCACATAGCCTGCAATAAATCCGGGGGTATCAAATGCCGACGGGTCCGCGTTTTCAATCGCAGCAATATAGGCCGCCTTGATTTTCAGCTCGCGCTGCACGTCCAATAAGCTCTTGCCCAAGGTCGCACGTTCCCCGCGCATGAGATCGCCAAGACGTAAGTCGAAGCCATCAAAACCTTTAGTTTTGACGTCCTCAGCTGCTTTTGCGCGTCTGAAGCTTTTACCGATCATGCCCTGTCCCGAAACCTGCGTGCCCTGTTCATGCCGCCGAATCAAACCGCCGACATGCATTAATAAGTACTTACCACAGGGCAAATCCTATGGCGACAGATGAAAGGCTATCCCGCTAACTCGGCACGATTCAGCGCACAGTGCGACCAAAGTTCGTCCAATGCACTTACCAAAACATCAATTTCGCGTGAGCCATGCACGGGTGACGGAGTGAAACGCAGGCGCTCCGTGCCGCGTGGCACCGTGGGGAAGTTGATCGGCTGCACATAAATGCCGAATTCAGAAAGCAGCATATCGGACAATTTCTTGGTATGCTTCGGGTCCCCCACAATCAGCGGCACAATATGCGAGCCGTGATCAATGATCGGCAACCCAAGGCCTTTAAGGCGCAGCTTGAGAATCTTTGCTTGTATCTGGTGATCGTCGCGCAGCTTTTGATCAGTTTTCAAATGCGCAACAGACGCCGCCGCCCCTGCGGCCACCGCTGGCGGCAAGGAGGTCGTAAAGATAAAGCCCGGCGCATAGAGCGGATCGCGTCACACATCTTAGGGGATGCCGCGATATAACCACCCATTACACCGTAAGCCTTGGCAAGCGTGCCGTTAATAATATCGACGCGGCCCATCAACCCGTCACGCTCTGCAATACCGCCACCGCGCGGGCCGTACATGCCAACGGCATGGACCTCATCGAGGTATGTCAGCGCGTTAAAATCATCAGCCACGTCGCAAATCTCTTTGATTGGACCAAAATCGCCGTCCATCGAGTAAACACTCTCGAACGCAATCAGCTTCGGTGCCGCAGGATCATCCGCAGCAATCAGTTCGCGCAAATGAGCCACGTCGTTATGACGGAAAATCCGTTTTGCCCCGCCATTACGGCGGACGCCCTCAATCATCGACGCGTGGTTCAAAGCGTCAGAATAGATAATCAAGCCGGGGAACAGCTTGGGCAGCGTGCTCAGCGTCGCGTCATTCGCGATATAAGCAGAGGTGAACAACAACGCCGCCTCTTTGCCGTGCAAATCAGCCAATTCCGCCTCAAGACGCTTATGGTAGACCGTCGTGCCCGAAATATTGCGCGTGCCGCCAGAGCCGGCACCCGTCGCATCAATCGCCTCATGCATCGCAGCGAGCACGACAGGGTGCTGGCCCATGCCAAGATAATCGTTGCCACACCAAACCGTGACAGGTGCTTGTGTCCCGTCAGGTTTGTTCCAAACCGCATGGGGGAACTGACCGCGCGTACGCTCAATATCAATAAACGTGCGATAACGCCCCTCAACATGGAGAGCTTCAATCGCATCGGTCAACATCAGGTCGTAATCCAAAAGACTTCCTTTCGTCTCTCGCCCGCGCATTTTCGCACGGATTAGAATTATTCTAGGTCCCTTATAGAACCAAATGCAGTCGGGCAATACGCTACAATCTGTCGCTACCCCTGCTTGGCCTTATGCACGTACCGCGTTAGGCTTTGGTTGATCCATATCAACCCCGCGCAATAAAGGCTAAAAACCATGACATTAGATCCCGTCCTGACCAGAATCGACGCCAACCTAGATGCCGCGACGGCAAGGCTTCTCGACCTATTGCGCATACCCTCGATCTCAACCGATCCCGCCTATAAGTCCGACTGCGACAAGGCCGCCGACTGGCTCGTCGCAGACCTGCAATCCATAGGGTTTACAGCCTCCAAGCGCCCCACCCCCGGTCACCCAATGGTCGTGGCCAACTCGGGCGGTGACGGCCCTCACATCCTGTTCTACGGCCACTACGATGTGCAGCCCGTGGACCCGCTCGCCCTTTGGAACAACGACCCTTTCGATCCTCAAATCGAATCTACGGCCAAAGGCCCCGTTATCCGTGGGCGCGGCTCTTCCGACGACAAAGGGCAGCTTATGACCTTCGTCGAAGCCTGCCGTGCTTGGAAGGACATCCACGGAACCCTCCCCGCCAACATCACCATCTTCTTTGAAGGCGAAGAGGAATCAGGCTCCCCCTCACTCACTCCCTTCATGCGCGAGAACGCAGACGAGCTAAAAGCCGACATCGCACTTATCTGTGACACAGGTCTCTACGGCGAAGAAACCCCCGCGATCATTACGCAACTGCGCGGTCTCTTGGGTGAAGAACTCACCATTACAGGCCCTTCCCTCGACCTACACTCAGGCATGTACGGTGGCCTCGCAATGAACCCCGCCCGCGTGCTGGCAAAAATCATCGCATCCCTGCACGACGAAGATGGCCGCATCACCGTGCCAAACTTCTACGACGGCGTTCCAGAGCTCTCTAATGAACTCGCCGCCGCATGGGACGACCTGAAATTCGATGAAAAGGAATTCCTCGGCGCCGTCGGCCTTTCTATCCCCGCAGGTGAAAAAGGCCGCCGTCCGCTAGAAATGATCTGGTCGCGCCCGACCTGCGAAGTGAACGGCATGACATCAGGCTACACAGGAGACGGCTTCAAAACCGTCCTGCCCTCCAAAGCCTCCGCCAAAATCAGCTTCCGCCTTGTCGGCACCCAAGACCCGCTGAAAATCCGCGAAGACTTCCGCAAGATGGTCGAGGCGATGATTCCCGCCGACTGCTCGGTCAAATGGTCAAACCACGGCGCGTCAGCCGCAGGGCAAATGTCGACAGCCGACCCCGCCTTCGCCAAGGCCAAAGAAGCCCTCTCGGATGAGTGGCCACAAGCTGCAGCCTACGTCGGGTGCGGCGGCTCCATCCCCATCGCGGGACACTTCAAAACCATCCTCGACATGGACGCGATGCTCATCGGCTTTGGCAAAGACGATGACGCGATCCACTCGCCCAACGAGAAATACGACCTCTCGTCCTTCCACAAGGGCACGCGATCATGGGCCCGCATTCTGCACGCCCTCACCAAATAAGACCGCTGCCCCAAGAACCTCGTGCAGGGCCAACTGGCCCTGCACCTTTGGATCACCCGCGTAGCCCCATGCGCACCAGACGGATTGCCAAAAATACCCAAGGCGTCGCGTGCAAAGCCAAATCAAACCAATCGATGGCTCGGCGCAGATCACCTGCGGCCAGCATCTTCAGCTTTTCCCAAATATGCGGCTCGGGCGTGAACGGAGCCAACCCAAGGGTCAGCGCCATCACCACCAAAAACACCAACGGGATTTCATCTATAAACTGCATTGTTCACCTCACATATCAATCTGGACCTTCCCTAACGCATCACGCAAAGAAGATACATTCCAAAAATGAAATATGATGGAGTAAAGAAAAGCAGGGCCGAAGCCCTGCTCATTCCGAACAACGTCCTAGGTGAAGTGGCGCGGTTGACGGGGCTCGAACCCGCGACCCCCGGCGTGACAGGCCGGTACTCTAACCAACTGAGCTACAACCGCGCATCTTAGAAATCAGTCTTTCGACGTGACGTGAGGGGCTTCTATGCGTCCAGAATTGCAGCGTCAAGCAGTCTATCGCGTAAAATTTCACATCCTTCCGATATCTTTGCTATCGTTGCCGGATTGCGCCCGATTTACGCACCGATCCTGAGCGCAAAATAGACGAACTTTTAGTCACAAAATGGAGTGGGATAAGCAGAAGCGAAACCAATGACACTGTTACTCGCAAAAAATCCGCCCCTGCTTACCGACTAGACCGAAGTCTAGACTCCTGTTCCGCATGATTTTTGTTTAAGAACAACAAAATCGCTACTGAATGACATTGCTGGGGAATTGGCTTGAAAATGCTATCAAGTAAAACACTTTGTCATGAAATGTATTTCTACGACGTGTTTTGCAAACCGTTTTCTGTAACGATGGAAGAATTTATCTTTCACCTTTCCTACCGCAAAACATATCACTTCCTAGCGATCGTTATTGTGTTGCTCTTTGCCATCGACCCCAATGGGTTCCGCGCCATAATGCCCATGTGGAAAGGCTTTGTCATTTGGGTCGCCGCGACAGCGGCCTTTCTAGGGACATTCTGCCTTCTGTTTCTAGTCTATGCTTGGATCAACATGAAGATCCGCAACCTCCGCATATTTAGCTCGATCATCTCGCTTGGCGGGTTTTTCGTGTCCCAAACCCTCGCCGCCTATTTGG
>Ga0181563_10006351_pt1 | contig 10587 bp, 17 predicted proteins | sample 011ome_25_FD_133759 | JGI IMG/M metagenome (GOLD analysis project Ga0181563, IMG submission 133759) | Coastal salt marsh microbial communities from the Groves Creek Marsh, Skidaway Island, Georgia - 011512CT metaG (megahit assembly) | ecosystem: Environmental > Aquatic > Marine > Intertidal... | reverse complement strand
TTAATCTAGTTTCCCAACCTGATAATTCTAAGATACCAAAAATATCCCATAAAAGCAACACCATTTTTAAGAGTAATATATACTTCTTATTACATGGCAAAAAGTGAGAGTAATTTTTGGCAACAAGTCAAGAAAAATCTTAAAGAATTTCAATGGCTACGCCTTGAGTCTTGGGCATCTCAGGGCGTTCCCGACTTGTTGGGCACAACTAAAAATGGGCAACTCTTTACTGTTGAATTAAAAGTAATAAAAAGTAATAAACCAAACATCTCGCCACATCAAATTGCTTTCCATTTACAGCGTAAAAACTCGCCGTGTTTTATCCTGATTTCGTCCCTCGTCCAATCAACCTCCAAAAAATCTCAGATGTATCTAGTTCCTTCGTCCGAATTAGAAAATCTTTTGGACGAAGGTCTTTCGTCCAAGTATCTCTGTTCTTCGTTTGCTGACGTTGGTCAAAGGATTAAAAATTATTGGGGGGATTGACGGGGGGTTGGCTTGTCGCTTACTTGTTGATTTTTTTACCACACCGAAGCCAGATGGTTGTCAAGTCGCTGGACGCAAAAAAGCCCGAACAGTCGAAACCATTCGGGCTTTATGATTAACAAGCTCGGTTTATTCGCGTGAATTTTTACTGATGTGGTCTGCAAATCTCTCTCTATCAAATCTGGGGTTATCCGTCTTCAATAGATTTTCGAAATCTTTTCGAAACTCTGCAGAAACACCTCTGTTGTGTTCAGCAAATAAATCGGCGAACTTTATATAATACTTTCTTGATAAGGGCATTATATTTCTCCTTTTTATTTGATAATGAATTATGGCATGTATCTCATAAAAAAGCAAGGGGTTTTGGGGTTGATAAAAGCGACGAGCCATGCCTAGCAAATGAGGAACGAATGTTGGCTCGTCGCTTTTATTATGATTATTCCGTGCACGAAGCTGCGGAGAAAAACGCTGGGACATAAAAAAAGGGCGACACACATTTCTGTTGTCGCCCTTTAGTTTGGGACTAATTCAATTATCGTTAAAATGAATTCCCTTTCTTAAGCTCTCATAGTAGTCAGGAGTTAAATTTTTCTTCAAAACTTTAAGAACTAAATCTGCTTGATATTGGTCCACACATTCTATCCAAATTGTGTGAGTGTAATCTTGTTCTTCCATATTTACCTCGTTGTTGTTAATCAATAATGAATTATTGCATAGGTCCCATAAAAAAGTCAAGGGGAAAAAAGGGGAAAAAGGGGTTGATAAAAGCGACGAGCCACGTTAGAACGAAGAATGAGTGTTGGCTCGTCGCTTTTATTATGATTGTTCAGCCCACCAGAATGACGGAGGAAACGCTGGGGATAAAAAAAGGGACGACTAACATCTCTGTTGTCGTCCCTCTGCCTAAGCTTAAATAAGGAAAGACTTAGGACTTTTGGGAGAATTACTTCCTCAAATTCATGATACCACCTCTCCTATGTTTTGTTGTTGTACTCCTTCGGCGTAATCGTCGAAGCCCATATCCAGAACTACATGACCAATGCCATAAGATAATCTGACTCTCATTTCACAATCATTGTGGACCATTTCGAATGTGACTGGGAACAAAGTATCTTCAGGAAAGTCCTCAAAGAACTCATCAGTTATTGTTCTGTTCCTACCTTCGTCAATGGACCTTTGATTAATCCTTTTGACATCTTGGTAGGTCATAAAGCTAACTGTGTTATTCATATGTAAATATTAGGATATATCTCATAATATGTCAAGGGGGATTTGTGGGGGTTAAAAGCGACGAGACGACGCAGTGACCAGCAACGCCGCCTTTTTGTTAGTGGATGGACATGGCGTTGGCTCGTCGCTTTTATTATGATTGTTCTGGGCTGCAGGATGGTGTGCTGCTGGAGAAATGATAGATGTGAAAAAGGGAGACCGAAGTCTCCCTTTCCATGATTGACAACAACATCATTCTTTAATCCATGGGGACAAATACAGGGGGCTGTAAGTATTCTTCTGTTTGAAGAAGTCCTTTGTTGCAACGAATACTATTGATGTAGTATTCAATCGGCATGATTGGGGAAGTGTTATTTCCTTTGTCATCAGTGCCGATAACAATACCTCTGCCAAAATAGGCGTTATCGTTAAAACTAAAAGCATAGTTTTCGTCAATCAATAATCCCTCATCATCAACGTAAATAACGTCGGTGTTTTCAGGATTTGAGTAATCTCTAACTGCGTCTATCGTTCTGACTTGTTTAACATCAGTAGATAGAAGCTGATAGATTTTATCTAAGCCAAACTCGTCGTCTGTCGTTATTTGGGCGACAGAGTTAAAGTCTGGTTGAATAATATAGATGTTCATATATTCTCCTTTGTTGTTAATCGAATTTAGATTATAAGATATTTTTTATAAAAATGGAAGGGGAAAAAGGGGTTGACATAAAAGCGACGAGCCGACAGTTCTTTTCTAACGTGTCCTTTGTCGGCTCGTCGCTTTTATTATGATTGGACTTTTAGCTTACCTTCTTGCCACCACTTTGTAGATAGTTTTTGGATTGCTTTTTCCAAATTACTAAAACGATACTCTTCCCACTTAGACATATCAATAAGCCAAAAACTCCTTACTCCATTGTTAAGGCGGAATCGTCTTAAATGATTTTTCCAATACAGTCGTCTGTATTGCTGTTGGACTTTTCTCTTCTTCGCTACCTTTTCTTGAAGCTTTCGGATTTTATTCTTAAGAGGAATTATTTCTCTTTCAACCTCATCTTGAACATCTCTCATAGCCGCATAGTCATGTAGCAAAAGACTAAGTTGTTCTTCGTTTAAGGAATGCAAAGCCTCCTTTACATTCCTTAGTTCTTCTTCTCTGATATAGACCATTACTTTTTCCACTCCTTGAACCAGACCCTGACCTTGCCATTCGGTTGAATTTTTAAAGTCGGTATCTTCTTCAGATTTCTAAGAGCATTTGCCAAAGACACCGCTCTCGGATAACTTTCCATAAGTACGCTATCACCAACCTTCATACACTCGGCAGTAAATTTAATCTTGCCTTGCTTACTCTCGATTGGGATTCCCTTTTCTATTTTGTAAGTTTCCATAATTACTCTCCTAATTTAATTATGTTTTCTAGTATCAGTCTTTCAATCTTAAAACGACTTTCGTCTAGTTTTTCACTAGCCGATAAAAACTCGTGAGATACATTTTGATAAAACTCATACATCTCACTAATCTCGTCGCTTGAATTATCTGACTGTTTATTTTCTATGACGATTTCTAATGCGTCACTCCTAAGTTTTTTAAATTGTTTATCCATAATTATAAAAGGGGAGTCCTAAGACTCCGCCTTTTCCTCCTCTATAGTTTTGATTTGACTTTCAACAAAAGCTTTTACAAGTCTTAAGTTGCCCTTTTCAAGTTGGGCAATGCTACCTAAAGCATTGCCTAACATTTTTTCCTGCCACTCTTTATGTCTATCCATTAATTTAAATCTCCATTTGGCAATTGAAGATTGTCCATGCCTCTAAGAGCCATGACTTCTTCAAGTGCAGTTGTATTTACATTGCCATTGGATACAACGACAACACCATTTATAACTAACTCAGTTAAGTTAGTCTCGACTCCAGCAAGTTCTCTGCCTTCGTCAAGTTTTAAAAGAAAAGTAAATTTCATATTTCCTCGTTTAGTTGTTAATCAATATGTATAAGATACAGTAATATGTAAAATATGCAATTATATCTCATAAAGTTTTTAGATTATTTTATCATATAAGATTGCTCTTATATAACTGGGGGGAATAAGGGGGGAATCTAAGCGACAAGCCGACAAACAAAAGTCGAGGTACGAGACTGTCGGCTTGTCGCTTAGATTATGATAGTAACAGAGGGGGGAGCCCCCCCCAAACAGAATAACATCCATATACAGACATATATAAGTAAAGATATGCACAAAAACTCTGGTATCAAAAACTTTGCATATGGGACCCCCCTTATGTAATATAAGCCCTAGGAGTCCCAGATGGAGAAAAAAATTTCTAGTTCCAAAAAATGTACGCATTGTAAAAAAGAAATTTCTCTGGAAAGGTTCACATCCCAAAGTACAAAATGCAAAGCTTGTGTTGATGTAGTAAGACGAAAGGCTGCTAGTGCAACTCCACAAAAATTTCTAACTCGCTCTTTCGGTCAACTCAAACATGCAAGAATAAAAAAAGAAAAAACAAAGAAAGGTTGGGACATAACACTAGAAGATGTTTTGGAACTATGGGAAGTACAAAAAGGTAGGTGTGCTTTGACAGGATTATTTATGACCTTTCATAAAGATGGCAGTGGCAGAAGAGACTTAAATGTTTCTATTGATAGAATAGACCCAGATATTGACTATTTAGTAACGAACATTCAACTAGTTTGTCTTAGAGTAAACACAATAAAACATACACTAAAAGAAGACGAGCTTTATTGGTGGTGTAAAAATATAGTAGAATGCAAAGAAAATGAGTAAAGACTTAGACATAGACTTAGAAACTCTAGCCGAACAATATCCTGACGCAGCTAAAAAGTTTCTTGCTTTGAAAGAAGCATTAGATTCCAAAACACTACAACGAGAAGGTAAAGATGACTTCATTCGTTATGTCAAACATATGTGGACCGACTTCATTGAAGGCGAACACCACAAGATATTTGCTCAAAAACTAGAGGATGTAGCTAATGGCAAGATAAAAAGACTAATAGTCAACATGCCACCAAGACATACAAAGTCAGAATTTGCTTCTACATTCTTTCCTAGCTGGTTGCTTGGCAGAAATCCAAAGCTAAAGCTTATGCAAATCACCCACACCGCAGAACTAGCCTTTCGTTTTGGTAGAAAAGTAAGAGATATTATCGACTCGGAAGAATACAAACAGGTTTTCCCTGATGTTTCTTTGAAACAAGACAGTAAATCAGCAGGAAGGTGGGAAACCAACAAAGGCGGAGAGGCATTTTACTCTGGTATCGGTGGTGCAGTAACTGGACGTGGTGCGGATTTGCTAGTTTTAGATGATATTCACTCGGAACAAGACGCACTTTCACCAAAAGCATTGGACAATGCTTGGGACTATTACAGTTCTGGACCAAGACAACGTCTACAACCGGGCGGTGCCATTGTAATTGTGATGACTAGATGGTCGACCAAGGACTTAACAGGTAGATTATTGGCTGCACAGACAGACCCGAAGGCAGATAAGTGGGAAGTAGTAGAGTTTCCAGCCATTTTTCCAGACACAGGCAACCCATTATGGAAAGAATTTTGGAGCATTGAGGAATTAGAGAGTATCAAAGCGTCTTTACCTGTCTCAAAGTGGTCAGCACAGTGGTTACAGAACCCAACTTCCGAAGAAGGAGCCATTTTAAAGCGTGAGTGGTGGCAAAAGTGGGATAAAGACCAGATTCCTAACATGCAATACGTGATTCAAAGCTACGATACGGCATTTTCTAAGAATGAAACCGCAGATTACTCGGCAATCACTACTTGGTGCGTGTTTTATCCAGAAGAAGCTTTAAGTGCACCAGCAATTTTGCTACTAGACGTGAAAAAAGGACGGTGGGACTTCCCAGAACTGAAAGAAGAAGCATTGAAGCAGTATAAATACTGGGAACCAGACACAGTTATTATAGAAGCCAAGGCATCTGGTATGCCACTAACACATGAACTACGTCAAATGGGAATCCCTGTTGTAAATTACACACCGAGCAGAGGACAAGACAAGGTTGCTAGAGTAAATGCAGTATCGCCAATACTAGAATCAGGTATGGTGTACGTTCCCGAAGAGCGTTGGGCAGAAGAATTAGTAGAAGAATGTGCCGCTTTTCCATTTGGCGACCATGATGATTTAGTAGACTCAACCACACAAGCTTTGTTAAGATATAGGCAAGGTGGTTTTATAGGTCTGCATTCTGATGAAAAATTAGAGCCTAGAGAGCCCAAACTAATAAAAAGTTATTACTAGATTATGGTAGACGAAATAAAAGCTCCCACTAATATTGAGAACATTTCTCAACTTTATGACAAAGACCCAACGACACAGAATGTCGCAGACGAGTTTGTTGAAATAGACTCTCCACTTACAGGCGACGAAGAAGTAAATGTCGAGTTTGCCCCAGATGGCTCCGCAGAAGTAGATTACTTCCCAGAAGACATACCACAAGAACCAGCAATTCCTTTTGATGCGAACTTAGCTGAGTTTATTGAAGAACAAGATTTAGATATGTTGAGTAGCGACTTGATTAGTGGCTACGAAGACGACAAAGCCAGTAGACAAGAGTGGGAAGATACTTACATTCAAGGACTAGACTTACTTGGTTTTAAAATAGAAGACAGAGAATCTCCGTTTCCCGGAGCATCAGGTGTCACTCACCCATTACTATCAGAAGCAGTAACACAATTCCAAGCACAAGCTTTCAAAGAACTACTACCAGCAAAAGGTCCAGTCAAAGCACAGGTTATGGGAGCAGCGACTCCTGACGTACAGCAACAAGCTACAAGAGTGCAGGACTTTATGAACTATCAGATAACTTCTGTTATGGAAGAGTACACACCAGAGATGGACCAACTACTTTTCTATTTACCACTTGCCGGTTCTGCATTTAAAAAAGTTTACTATGACCCAATGACGCAAAGACCTTGCAGTCACTTTATCCCTGTAGAAGATTTACTAATACCATACGAAGCTAGTGACTTAGAAACTTGTTCTAGAATTACTCAAGTTGTAAAAATGAGCCACAACGAAATACGTAGTCAACAACTAGCAGGTTCCTACAGAGACATAGATATAAAACCTGCTTACGTAAATGAAGGCTCTGATGTTAAAGAAAAAGTAGATGAGCTAGAAGGTATTAGTTCTTCTGGTAACGACATGATGTATGACTTACTAGAAGTACATGCAACTTTAGACTTAGCAGGATTCGAAGACCCAGACGGTATGCACTTACCGTATGTCATAACCATTGACCAAACTTCTGGAGAAGTATTATCTATTCGCAGAAACTACAGAGAAGGCGACCCCCTCAAAAGAAAAATAAACTATTTTGTACACTACAAGTTTTTACCGGGTCTTGGTTTCTATGGCTTTGGTCTAATCCACATGATTGGTGGTTTATCTAAAACTGCTACTGCAGCATTGAGACAACTAATTGATGCAGGTACTTTATCTAACTTACCAGCAGGTTTTAAAGCTAGAGGACTAAGAATCAGGGACGACGAAACTCCACTAGAGCCGGGAGAATGGCGTGATGTAGACGCACCGGGCGGAGCACTTAGAGAATCACTAGTACCATTACCATATAAAGAACCATCACAAACATTACTATCCCTAATGGGTATTTGTGTTGATGCTGGTAGAAGGTTTGCTTCGATTACTAATTTAAACATTGGTGAAGGTAATCAAGAACTACCAGTAGGTACAACCATGGCTCTACTAGAACAAGGAACTAGAGTCATGTCAGCTGTGCACAAAAGATTACACTATGCACAGAAAACAGAATTTAAAATATTAGCTAGACTTTTTGCAGAATATCTTCCGCCTGAGTACCCTTACTTGGTGGCGGGGGCTGATGCCACAGTAAAACAAACAGATTTTGATGAGAGAGTAGATGTCCTTCCAGTAAGCGACCCTAACTTCTTCTCCATGTCCCAAAGAATATCACTAGCTCAACAAGAGCTTCAGTTAGTACAAAGCAATCCAGAGATACACAATATCAAAGAAGCATACCGAAGAATGTATGAAGCTTTGGGTACAGAAAATGTTGAACAATTATTTATGCCAGACCCACCACCACCAAGTCCAGTAGACCCAGTGATGGAAAACGCAAACGCTTTAGCAGGTGTACCTCTTGTCGCATTCCCTGACCAAGACCACCAAACACACATAGAGGTGCACCTGACTTTCTTAGATAACGACTTTGTGAAATCTAATCCTGTAGCAGTACAAGGTTTAGTTAGCCACATCTTGCAACACGTTTCTTTAATGGCACAAAACGAAGCACAAGAAATGGCTATGCAAGACCCAGCTATGATGCAACAGTTGCAACAAGAACAAATGCTGATGGACCAAGGACAACAAGTGCCACCTAACCCTGCTATGGCAAACTATGTAGCCACTGCAGAACTAGGAGCACTACAAGAAATTATGCCAAGACTAGAAGAAATACTAGAAGTTGAAGATGGCGTAGTAGAACTGAAGAATAAAGAACTAGATATACGTGAACAAGAAAACGAAGATGATAAAGAAATAGCTGAAAGAAAATTAGAATTAGAAGAAGAGAAAATAAAATCTCAAGAAGATATTGCCGCCCTAAGAGCTGGTGTCGACAGAGACCGCAATAGACGTGGAGGCAAATCATAGACGAACTTAATTTCACGTACTTAGTTCAACGTGCTATCTCTAATAAAGAGGAACAAATAAAAGAAATAATGGCTAGTGGTGGTGTAGAAGACCACGAGCATTATCAGAACTTAGTTGGTCAAATCCAAGCACTAAACTTCTTGCGTGAAGAAATTAAATCTTTATTAGATAGGATGGAGCAAGAAGATGAGTAAATCAGCTTTAGAAGAAAAGTGGGAAGCCAAGGCAGAAGACGAAGGCATTTTAGATAAAGCCTATGTTGGCGGCAAAAAGAAAGGCGACCCCAAATCACTAGACCCAGAAAAACTAGAAGAAAGTGTCATAGACCAACTTCCAGAACCTACTGGGTGGCGTATATTAGTTTTACCGTATAAGGCTAAACAGAAAACTAAAGGCGGTATCTTGTTAGCAAGTGAAACCTTAGATAGACAACAAGCAGCGACTACGCTGGGATATGTTTTAAAAGTTGGAAGTTTAGCGTATACTGGAGATAGATTTTCCACAGGTCCGTGGTGTAAGAAGGGCGATTGGATATTGTTCGCACGATATGCAGGGTCAAGAATCGACATAGACGGTGGAGAAATAAAGATACTGAATGATGACGAGATTATAGCCGTAGTGCCAGAACCCGAGTCCATTCTGCATAACTTTTAACTACATGGAGAGGTACCATGCAAAATGAAATGACCACAGACCGAGCTGAAGAGCTAGTGCCATTAGACACAGACGGCAATGAAGTAGAGGTCGAATTAGAAGAATCTAAAGTTACGGAAGTAATTGAAGAGGAAGCTACCCCAGAACCAGAAGCTGTAGAGGAAGAGGACTCTTCCGAACATGAAGAATACAGCAAGAAGGTTGAAACCCGCATAAATAAACTGACCGCAAAACTAAGAGAAGCTGAACGTAGAGAAGAAGCTGCTACTAATTTTGCTCAGTCTATGCAACAAGAAAACAAAACATTAAAATCAAGAACGACGGACTTAAATACAAACTATCTAACTGCAGAAGCTCAAAGGATTACTGCAGAAACCGAAAGAGCAAAGAACGAGCTAAGACTAGCTAACGAATCAAGCGATACAGAAAAACAAACAGAAGCCCAATCTAAGATTGCGGCATTGGCAGTGGAAGCTCAAAGAATTACTGAGTTAACTAAAGCCACTCCTGAAACAGCAGAAACAGAAGTTGAAGTGCCAGAAGCACCTCAACAGCAACAAGAGTACGCTGCTCCTACACCTGACCCTAAAGCTCAAGAATGGGCTGACAGCAATGACTGGTTTGGTTCAGATAGAGCAATGACTATGACTGCTTTTGCAATTCACGAGGACTTAGTTAATGAAGGAATTGACCCTACTACAGATGACTATTATACTGAAGTAGATAACAGAATTCGTAACGAGTTTCCTCATAAATTTAATGAGGACTCTTCGCAGAAAAGCCGACCCGTTCAAGCGGTAGCACCAGTTAAAAGAGGTGCGAAAACTGGACGCAAATCTGTGAAACTCACACCTTCACAGGTAGCAATAGCTAAAAAATTGGGTGTGCCACTTGAAGAGTACGCGAAATATGTTAAATAACGTGGAGGTAACATATGGCAAATAACAGAAAAAAAGACGAAAATCGTCAACCACGCGAAGCCCAGAGTAGAGAGCTTAGCTCTGAAAGAAAACCTTGGGCACCCCCGTCCGCTTTGGATGCACCTAATCCCCCTGAAGGATATATTCACAGATGGGTGAGAACAGAGGTCAGAGGATATGATGACCGTAAGAACATGTCAGCCAGACTTAGAGAAGGCTGGGAACCTGTTCGAGCAGACGAATATCCTGACTTTGAATCTCCCTCACTTGATGAAGGTAGATATGCAGGAGTGATTGGCGTAGGTGGACTAATTCTTTGTAGGATTCCTAAGGAAACTGTGGATGAAAGAAGTGAATACTTCAAAGCAAAGACAAGGGACCAAATGTTGTCAGTAGACAACGATTTGATGAAAGAAGAGCATCAAGCCATGCCTATTAATAAAAATAGACAGAGTCGCGTAACATTTGGCGGAACTCAATCGAAAGATTAAGTTCTATAATTTTAATTTGTTTGAATTTAGGATAATTTTATGGCAAATGTAGATTCAGCTTTTGGACTAAGACCTTACGAGGGCTTATCTCCATCAGGTGCTATTCCACAAGCTAGGAAATACCTTATCAACCCATCAGGCTACGGCTCTAACATCTATC
>Ga0181563_10006345_pt1 | contig 10591 bp, 2 predicted proteins | sample 011ome_25_FD_133759 | JGI IMG/M metagenome (GOLD analysis project Ga0181563, IMG submission 133759) | Coastal salt marsh microbial communities from the Groves Creek Marsh, Skidaway Island, Georgia - 011512CT metaG (megahit assembly) | ecosystem: Environmental > Aquatic > Marine > Intertidal zone... | reverse complement strand
TGCGCGTCGCGCTGCCCGGTCCCAGGTGCTTCTGGATCTCGCCCACCAGACGTAGGACGCGCTGCGAGAAGTATCCCTCGATTTGGCCAGCCAGCCACGCGACACGCGCCTCCTCCGCCGCGGCGGCGGCTTCGCGGCCGAGGGGAAGGCCGCCCGGGCCTTCCTGCTTTTCCTGCTTTTCGCGCGGGGCCGCCTCCAGCGCCTCGTCGCCCTCCTCGTCCAGCGCAACCAAATCCGGCTTCGCCGACCCGCCGGCGCCGTCCCCGTCGGCGTCGCCGCGTTCGCGCTTCCAGGGGCGGAAGATGAACTCGCCGACGAGCACCTCGAAGTGCTCGCGGAGGGACTCCGGGAGGAACGACGCCACGTTCCAGTGCATGTCCAGCGCCTCGCCCCCGCCGTCGCCGCCGTTCACGGCGCCCGGGTCGAGCTCGTCGTCGTCCGGGCCCTGCGTGTCGTGCCCCGCCCACTGCGACGCCGTCGGCAGCGCCGACGCCACCAGCCCGCCGTAGTCGAAGGGCCCGCGGAACAGCAACGCGTGCCACTGCTTCACGGGCTCGAGCTCCAGCCAGGAGAAGAGCTCGCGTTTGCGCAGCGACGCGCGCATGCCCTCCACGAACGCGCTCGCGTTCGCTAAACGTTTCTTACCGGTGCTCACGATGACCCGGCGCGCGTCCGCGAACACCACCGTCGCGCCCAGCTTCTTCATCTCCGCCAACAGAAGCGTGAAGGTTTTCCGCACGCAGAGCTCGACGAGGTGTCGCAGCGACGGCTCGCGCAACGCGCTGTCGTCGCTCAAAAGCCACCGGCGCAGTTGGCCGAGAAGCGCGTCCGCGTGCGGGTTGTGGCGCTCCGTCGCATCGACGAGCCAGTCGTTGACGAGCTTGCGCAGCACACCGAACGCCGCGGAGGCTTCGTGGCCGCCGTCGCGCGAACCGCCGTCTCCGTCTCCGCGATTTTTTCCGCCGCGCGTCTCGTACCCGAGCAGCGCGCCGCGCTCGAGGTCGTTGAGCAGGTGCGCGTTGGCTATGGCGCACACCGCCAGGTGGTGCGTCTTGAACTCGACGCACACCGCGCGGTACGCGCCGGGCGCGCACACCTCCGCGCGCGCGCTGTCCAGACTCGTGGTCTCGTCCATGACCCCGGGGCCGCTCTCCGCCGCGCCGCCGCCCAAATCGGGCGCGCCGCCCGGCCCGGTCCACAGCAGCTGCGCGCCGTCGCGCAGCGCGCGCGCGAAGAAGACGTCGGCGACGTGCAGGCACCAGTCCTTGCCCAGGTTGCCGAGCGGGATGTGCGCGTAGCGGCAGACCGCGACGCGCGCGCGCAGCCACGCGGCGTGCGCGGCGACGCGCGCGAGCGCGGTCTTGACGACGGGGACCTGCCACCCCAGCGCCGGCGTTGTTTCAAAAGCGTCCGCCGGGTCGGCGGGGACGCACACCACGGGAAGCCGCGCCAGCGCGGGTACCAGGCGGGTCATCCGCCCTGCCGCGCCATCGCGCGCGGGAGCTCCCGCGCGGGACTCGTGTTCTTCCTCGAGGAAATCGAAATCATCGAATCGTGTGTCGAATCCTCGAGCAGCCGATTCGTCGTCGCCGGACGAAAGCTCGTTAGCTCGGCCGCTCGCGGAAAACCCGCCCGCGTCCTCCAGTGAGCACACGGCCGGGCTGGCGTGGCGCTCGAGGTACGACGCCAGCGCGCGCGAGACGATGGCACCGGCGTCGGCGTCCGAGCGCGCGTACTCGACGCGCCACGCGCGCGCCGGGACACGCGCGTCTCCTCGCGTCTCCTCCTCCTCCTCCGCGATTTCTAAATCGCCATCGGTATCCTCCGACATGGACATCGACGCGCGCCGCGAGTCGTCGTCCGAGGAGGCGTCCGCGGACCACCCGCCGGGGGTCTCGGCCGTCTGGAAAAACTTCGCCGCGGCGGCGGCGCCCACCTCGGCGGCGGAGCGCCGAACCTTGCCGTTGGCGCCGAGCGCGCCGGGTGCCACGAGCACGAGCAGCGACGGAAGATCCGGAGCTCCGGGCGTGTGCAGCACGAACACGCCCTTGTCCCTGGTGCCGACGCGGTACAGCGCCACGTGGCGCGTCGCCCCGGACGGCGCTCTCTGCGTCTCCCCCGAGTTGAGAACCGAGTCGCTCGGCGGCGCCAGCGGCAGGTACCCAAACTCGGCGACGGCGCGCGAGTCCAGGGTCCGCGCGTCGTACTCGCCGTCGGCGCCCGGGAGCGCGTGCCCGCCGTCCTGCCTCGCCCGGAGCCGGGTCTCCTCGTTCATCAGCGCGACGCACCCCAGCTTCTGGATCGCCGACTCCACGAGCGGGACGTGTCGCTCGAAGACCCCCACCACGTTGGGGTCGGCGAGCAAATCAGCAGCCTCCAGCCCGGAGACAAAGTCGCGCTCGTCCATGCTCACCTCGTACACGTGCGCGGCGCGCGCGCCGCGCGGGAGCGTCGCCGCGATGCGGCGCTTGCCCCCCGCGCCGAGGTCGCCCTCGCGGTCCGGCGCGCGCGTCGCCACCGCGAGCGTGCGGCGCGCGCGGAGCGTCACGCGGTGCATGGAGCCCTCCGCCAGGATCCAGGCGGCGAAACGGCCGGGCTCGGCGGCGCCGTCGGCGCCCGCCTCGGGCTCGAGCGCGATCACCTGCCACGCGCTCCGCGCCAGAACCTTCTCGCGGCTCTCCGCGAACGCGCCCAGCCCTCCCGGGCCGAGCACGCGCGGGCGCGTCGCGCGGCCGGCGCCCGGCGTCGCGCCCGACGCGCGCGCCAGCGACTCAGCCTCCTCCGCGCGCTTGCGCTTGCGCTTCGTCTTGATGACGTCCCACCTCGCCTTCTGGAACGAAAGCCACGCGCCGTAGTCCTCCTTCTTGTCGGGCTCCGCCCCGAGTGTCTCCAGCCGCCGCTTCGCCAGCGCCACCGCGTCCGGCGCGCCGCGGTAGCTCGCGAGCGCGGGCGAGGGGCCCGAGCCGGGCGCGCGCGCGCCGGCGCCGGCGCGCGCGCCCGTCTCGGGCGTAGTCGGCACCGCGCCGCCGCCCGTCGGCGCCCCCGGGGCCCCCGGGGCCCGGTCCTCGGCTTCGTTGGCGAAGAAGCGGCGCACGCGCGGCCGCCCCGCCGTCCCGGGCGTGCGGCCGATGAGGCTCCCGCCGTGCGCGTCCTCCATGTCCGGCGCGAGCGCGGCGTCGCGCGGCGGCTTGCCGGGCGTCACGTGCTGCTCGCCGTCGTCTCCTCTCGGCGGCGCGGCGTTGGCGTCAGCCTCCGCCAGCGCGTGCTTGGCGAACAAATCCTTGAGCTTCTTCTGCTTGAAGGTGTCGTCCTTGTCCCGGACCATCTTGTGCAGCCAGTCCGGGTGCGCCACCCGGGGGCAGGGGTTCGCGACGTGCTGCAGCGCCGCCGGGATGGAGATGATCTTCTGCACCGCCGAGCTCAGGCGCGTGGTGTAGTAGTCCCAGTCCACGAGCGACCGCATGTCCGGCGTCTCCTCGGGGTCGCCCGCCGGCGCCTCCTTGGTCCACTCCTTGAGGAAGGCGCGCGCCACCGCGGGCTCCGCCTGGAAGATTGTCACCGGGACGGCGCGCGCCGACGTCGGCGCGCCCGCGGGCTTGGAAGTGATGATGTACTGCGCCTTCAGGCCCTTGTCCTGCATCACGTCCCCGCCGATGAACGCGCCGAGCCGACGCGCGCAGGTGGTGGCGCAGCTCTTGCGGTCGCCGTACTCCTCCAGCGACTTGGACATCGTCGTCGCCTCGGAGATGTACTCCACGAGATCCTCATCCGTGAGGTCGCGCCCTTTCGTCTCCAGCATGTCGAGCCACTTGTTCGCGACGGCGCCCACGGACGCGTACACTCCCTCCAGCGTATCCCCCGCTAAAAACTTCTCGAACACCTCCGTCTGGAACATCTTAATGAGCTTGAGCTCGCCTCTGCGTTTCACCTCGAAGCCCTTGAGCTCCTCTAAAGAGCCGTCGAAGTTGAAGACGGCGTAGCGCTTCTTGATGAGCTTGCCCTCCTCCTTGGACGCGGGCAGGATCATCGCCTTGTACGGCCCGTCCACCTCAAACTCGATGCTCATTTCGCTCTTAGTGGTGTACCCGCCGTCTTTCTCGTCGCTCTTCACCTGGTACTGGTCGTTCGTGCACATCACCGCGGTGAGCCGGTTCAGAATCGAGCACGGGTAGGAAATCTTCAGGCTCTTCTTAAACCCCGACTCGGTCGTCGGCGTCAGGGAAAACTCCTCGGGGAAAGAGCCGGGCAGACAACACCAGATTCCGTCCGTGTCCAGCTCCAGGGGCTTCCCGATGTCGTCCACCAGCTTCTTGGCCATCTGGATGATCTTCGCGCCGGTGTACGTCACGACGCCCGCCATCTCCATCGAGTACCAGCGCGCGCCCTTGCGCATGACGTACCCGTAGAACGAGTTCAAGATGCACTTGTGCGCGAGCTGCAGCGAGTCGAAGAGCGTGACCATGTCGTTGGCTTCCTGGATCGCGATCGGGTTCCCCAGCGCCTTGGCCTCGTCCAGCTTGCCCTTCCACTCCTTGTTCTTGCCCTTGTACACGTACCGGCGGTCGCGGAAACCCAAAACCGTGTCCACGTAGAAGCCGTTCTCGCGCTGGCACACGCCCGCCACGCGCTCCTGCGTCACGGGCTTGTCCAGGACGCGCTTGTACACCTTCTGCGAGTACATCTTGAGCCGCGCCTTCTTCGCCGCCGCCTGCTCCTCGTGGCTCAGGTCCGCCCAGTACCGGGGGCCGTCCCCCCCGAACCCGTCCGCGCGCGGCGGGAACTTCTCCGCCTCGAGCTGCGCCTTGATGGCGGAGTAGTCCGACGACGTGGCGGCGTAGTGCTCGCCGCGCCAGAGCCACTCCATCTCGCGCAGGCACGTCTTCCCCGGGCGGTTGTAGTCGCACGCCGCGCAGGTGTCCTCCGTGACCATCGCGGGAGGCTGCAGCCGGTTGGTCAGGATGATGTTCGGGTACATCGCGGCGACGTCCAGGTGGTAAATCAGAGGCGTCGCCGACTGGTTGGGGTCGTCGCGGAGCGCCTCCAGCTTGGCGACGATGGTCGCGCGCGTCTCGGCGTAGTTGGCGCAGTCGCCCGGGACCATGCCCTTGCCCTCCGTGCGCAGCGCGTACGCCAGGTCGTCGTCCAGCGAGTCCAGCAGTTTCTGATACCCCTTGGGGTTCAAACGGAACTTAGTGGGGATGTCCGCGCGGAACACGCCGGCTTCGAGGCACTCCACGTGGCCGCCGATGTACGTCTCGCTCTCCAGCAGGTGCCCTTTGTAGTGCTTCTCCCCCGCCGACTGCGTCTTGTTCGGGCACACGATGTTCCCCTGGTACGCCTGCACCATCAGCAGCGCCTCGCAGAGCGTCCCCGAGCCCTTGCGCAGCACCTCGTCGGGGGACATGGGGATGATGGTCGCGAGCGAGAAGATGAACGGGTGCACGTACTTCATGTACAGGTAGTACGTGGACACGGCGTCGGACACCGAGTACGCCGCCATCGTCTGCGGCTGCGTCTGCGCAAAGGGGAGCATGTCCTCGGGGTCCACCTCCACCGGGTTGTACTTGAGCTTCGCCTTGGTCACCGCCTTCAGGCCGTGCGACCCCGCGGGCAGGTACGAGTCGCGCTTCACCCACGCGAACGCGTCCAGGTGCAGCGCGGAGCGCGAGCGGCACTCGCCCGTCTTGCGGTCGCACCGGAACCCGAGCTCGTCGTACAGGCTCATGCCTTGCTTCTCCGCGCGCGTCTCCACGAACGGCCAGTCGAAGAAGTCGCCGTTGTACGTGACGTAGACGCACGGCTGCGTTTCGCGCATGTGGTCGAACCACCGGCGTAACAGCGCGGCTTCGTCGGGTTCGTTCCACACGATGAACGGCCCGGGGTACTCGGGCTTGGGCGAGTACTCGAAGTCGTCCACGTCCGCGCCAACCACCTCGCGGTTGATGATCAGGTACCCCTGCCCGTCCAGCATGTACGAGATCATGAACACCTGGTCGAACTCGGCGTCCGGGAACTTCAGCGGCAGCTTCGTGGTCTCGATGTCGAACGCGCACACGCGCACTTCGCCGCGCGCGAGCAGATCCGCGCGGTGCCGCAGCGACACGTCCCCGGCGCTCGCGCGCACGTCGTACCACCACCCGCACCGCGCGTCCGTGTCGATGAGCCAGCGCATGTGGTACGGCACGTCGTACTCGCGGATGTCCACGATGGCGTCCGCGTAGTTGGCCACCGCGCGCTTGCCTCTCGACGGCGCGCGGCCGTCGCCGCCGCGCTCCGTCTCGCGGTGGTGCGCGCGGCCGGGCGCGCCGCCGCGCTCGAGCTCCATCGCGTGCAACGCCTCGTACGCCTCGGCGGCTTCGTTCTTCTGCGCGTTCCGCCTCACCGTCGGCAGCACTTCGCGGCGCACGTCCATCAGGTCCTGCACGGTGGCGAACGTGACTTTCAAGTACCGCTGCTTCAAACCGGAAAGGTGGTTCTTCAAGTCCAGGTCCTCCTTGTCCACCATCTCGACGTCGTGGATCTTCCCCTCGTACCGCCGGCGGAGAAACGCCTCGACGTCGTGCTCGCACTCCGGCTTCGTCGCCAGGAGGAAGTACGGCGCGTACCGCACCTGCGCCTTGAACGTCTGCCCGTCCTGCTGCATGAAATAGCAGTTCACCGCGCTGAACTCCTTTCCCGTCTCGGGGTCTTGCACGGTGGTCTGCGATTGATGACCCGAACGACGACGAGACGCGCGGAGCGGCGGATTGCGACGGATCGCGGGATCGCGTCGGTTTTCGTTTGCGGGTCGTCGTTTCGCGTTTCGCGGGATTCGGAAGAAAGAACCGCGGCGAGCGCGTGCCGAGCGCGTTTCGGGACGCGAGGGAAGCGGGAGGGGGTGCGAGGTGAGCGGGGAGGACGAGCGGAGCGATGCGTGGAGGACACGGCGACTCGAGTCGTGCGTCTCGAAGCCGAACGCGGCAGCCCGCGACTCGCCGTTCGGGGGTCGCCCCGCTCGGCGTCCGGCGGCGGGTCGAACCGCGCGCCTTCGCCGAGAAATTCAAAAACGCGAAAAACAAGATCTGCGTCCCGCGCGTCCCGCTTCCGGTCGGGGGTCGGTCGACGGCGGGCACGATCGCGCGTCGCGAGCGCGCGCGCGCGCGAGAAATACGGTTTCAGGCGTAACCGCCACGCGGGAGTATCGTTCGTCGGGATATCCATCGAGGGGGTGGTACGTACCGCCGCGACGTTCATGAGCCAGCCCAGCCTCTCGTCGCCCTCGGTGAAGTTGGCATACCCGAGAGTCGCCTCGTGCGCATCCTCCTCGAGCGCCATCTGAAGTCGGCTCTTCTGGTTCTTCCAGTCGCCGTCGCCGCCTCCGTTACCGCGCCGCTGCGCATGCCCCTTACCGCGGCCGGCCTCGCCGTACATGTTCCCCTTGGAGCGCCCGCCGGTGTTCCCGCTGAACGCGGGCTGGCCGCCCGGGGCACCCATGGCGCGCGTTCGCACGATCGAGGGGAAAGCCGAAACCGAGTTCGTTCGCCCACCCGAGGCCCGCGCGCCGAGGAACCCCCGCCGCTCGCCGTGCGCTCGCTCGCCTCGACTCTAAGCGCGCCTCTCGCGCAACACACGTGCCGTGCAAGCGCGGCGCGTTGTGGTGCGCGGACCGCAGAGCGCGCTCGAAACTCGATGCGGAAGAAGTGCCAACTTTTTTTCGATTTTGAATCGTGCTCACAAATTCGAGAAGTGTCCGCGCTCGCAAACTACAAGTACCGGTCACGATCCCGAGACCTGTGAAAAAAAAAAACCATCCTACAGTACGGCCTACGGCGATTGTCGTCGTCGCCCGCGGCTGGCGAGTATCTCCATGGCCACCTCCTGGAAGTCGAAGACGCACCCGTCCCTGGGCGCGCTGTTCCACAGCACCGCCCCCCCGAACCCCGCGCTCGCCGCGCCGTCCACGTCGTTCACGGCGCTGTCCCCCACGTGCAGGACGCCCGACGCGTCGAGGCGCGCGCGCGTCTTTGCGCGCAGCCGCTCCAGCGCGACGTCGAAGATTTTCGAATCGGGTTTGTCCGCCAGAACCTCCGCGGAGCACACCACGGCGTCCAGCGCGCTTTCGTCGAAGCCGCACGCGCGCAGCAGCGCGGGAAGTCGTAAGTCCCAGTTGGAGACCACGGCGACGGCGACGCCGTCGGCGCGAAGCGCGCGGAGGGACTCGACCGCGCCGGGCGCGACGTGCCACGACTCGGGGTTTTCGTAGTGCGCGTACAGAGCGTCCAACGCATCCTCCACGAGTCGGTCGTCCAGAGGGGGCAGCCCGGTTCGCGCGAGGTCGCCCTGCAGCGCGTCGCGCACCAGCGGGCGCCAAAAACCCTTGCCGTCGCCGACGTAGCGCACGCCGGGCGGGTTCGTCGCCGGAATCGGCGCCGCGAACCCGGCGCGGATCGCGCGCAGCACCGACGCTTCGTCCGCGCGCGACGCGTCCAGGCCGAACGAACGCGCCAGCCGGACGTACGTCTCGACGACACGCGCCTTCGGGGTGAGCAGGCAGCCGCCGACGTCCACCGTGAGCGCCTGCCAGCCCCCCGCGGGCGCGCGCGGGAGCGCGGGCGGGCGCACGGAGCGATCGCGCGCGTTCAGGGGATAGAATTGATTCCCGACATTCGAGAAGGACGTTTCGTCTTCGTTCGCGTCGTTCGCGTCGTTCGATCCGTCCAAACGCGCCGTCTCCCTCGCCGACGCCATCGCGGCGTCGACGAGCGCGAAGTGCGTCCGCGCGTCCCGGGACGAGATGAGGCCGGCGCGGTTGAGCGCCAGCGCGCCGTCGCCGTAGTCGTACAGGCGCCCGGCGGCGTCCGTGACGCAGCCGCCGCGCGCGCGGAGGAGCGCCTCGCCGGCGCACGAGTCCCACTTCTTCGTGCCCGCGCGCAGGAGCATGGCGCAGTCGGCTTTGCCCTCGAGCAGCGTCAGGAAGTGGAACCCCGTGGCGCTCACGCGGAACCGCGCGTCGAGGTCCAGGCGTTCGATCGCGCGCTCCACGCGCACATCCCGCGTCGCGCGGTTCACCGCGCACACCATCCTCCCGCCGCCGTCGCCGACCGCGGAGGAACCGCGGCGGCGGTTTGATTTTCCCGACGCGTCCGGTTCGAGACCCATCACGCCGAGCCCGCGCCCGCCCCACGCGACGCGGCCGGCGGAGGCGGTCGGAGGCGGAGACTCGCCGTCCGCGCCGGTCTCGTCCGATGATGGCAATGATGGCGACGAAAAAAACGTCTGGCCGATGATGCCCACCACCGGCGAGCCGTCCACGGCGACGCCCATCAGACACGTCACGCACTCGCGCGCGCCGGCGGCGAACTCGTTGGTGCCGTCCAGCGGGTCGACGAAAACCGTCACCCGCGACGCGTCCACCGGCTCCAGTAAGTGCGGAGGCCAGTCCAAAGGCTGCTCTGCGTTTTTCTTTTCGGGGGTAACGACCGAAGACGCTTCGGTGACGCCCGCGAGCGCTCGGCGCGCCTCCGCGGTGACCGGCGCGACGGCGTTCGGCGCGGCGGGAAACGGCGCGATGGTCGCCGCGACGTCGCCGGGCAAATCGGCGAAGTCGTCCGATTCCGGGATCGGCGCCTCCGGGTTTTCGTACGACTCCTCCGCGACGACACGAAGCTCGGGACAAAAAGCCCCGAGCGCGCGTAACACGTGTGCCTCGACGCGCCGATCAGCCTCCGTCTGCGCGTCTACGTTTGGGTCGTATTCGTACGACGCGCCCGCGTTTTGTCGGTTTTGTCGGTCCGCGTCTCGGTCGTTTTTGTTTAACAACCCGAGGTCGCCCTTGTCCACCACCCCGCGGATGATCCTCCGGCCCTCTGCGTTCAGATCCAGAAGCAACGCGGTGAGGTACGGGATGCTCACGGTCACGCCCGTGGGCGCCCCGAGACCGGCGCGCGACGCCACCCCGGACGTCGCGGTCCCGGATCCCGACGACGTCGCGGTGAGGTCGTAGCCGCGGATGTCATCGCTGAAGCTGGTGCTCGCGGAAACCGCCGGCGCGGTGCGGAACCGACGCGGTTTGCCGTCCGCGCGCGCGGGTCTGCAGCGCCGACCGCACCGGGCGAAGCCCGACCGCGTCCCGACGGCGGCGCGCGCGAGCATCGGTGCGAGTGGCTGTGCCGACGCCCTGTGACGCAGGGCGCGGGGAAAACGAGCCACGACAGACACGAGACGAGCCGCGACATTCGAATCCAGCAGTTCCAGCTGGCGGACAGGCGTGATTTTTGTTTTGGCCGAGAGCCCGAGACTGCGACGTCGAGACGGCGGCCAGTCCGCTCGCGCGCGCGCGCCGAGGTGCTCTTCGCGCCGCCGCGATGTTCGGCTTCGGCGTGAGCGCTGGCGGCGCGCGCCTTCCCGGGCGGCGCCTCCTGGACCACTGTTTCGACGAGTTCGGCGGCGGTCACGAAGAGATCACGCACAACAACACCGCGGATCTGGACCTGGCTGCGCACGAAGGCACGAACTGGGAGCCGGTGGTCACGGGCGTACACGCGGACCCCCTGGTGGTGCGGCTGGTGTACTGGCTGGTGTACGTGGTGGCTGCGGTGCTCCTCCTGGTGTT
>Ga0181563_10006342_pt1 | contig 10592 bp, 8 predicted proteins | sample 011ome_25_FD_133759 | JGI IMG/M metagenome (GOLD analysis project Ga0181563, IMG submission 133759) | Coastal salt marsh microbial communities from the Groves Creek Marsh, Skidaway Island, Georgia - 011512CT metaG (megahit assembly) | ecosystem: Environmental > Aquatic > Marine > Intertidal zone... | reverse complement strand
ATCCTTGCCGTTTTCGTCGGCGGTGCGCTGACGCTCTATGCCGCTCGCGCAGGCGCAATGGAGGCGAGGGGGGTCTTTTCGCTGGTGAGCCGCGAGAGTGCTCTCGTCCTCAACAACATCCTTCTGGCGGTCAGCGCGCTTGTCGTCTTTGTCGGGACGATCTGGCCGCTCTTTGCCGAGATCATCCTTGGCCGCACGCTGTCGGTTGGCGCGCCGTTCTTTGATGCGGCCTTTACCCCGTTCTTCGTGGCGCTTGCGGTGATCCTGCCGCCCGGCGCCATGCTGGCGTGGAAGCGCGGCACGATCGCCAAGGGAATGCAGCCGCTTTGGGGCGTGGTTGTTCTTGCCGTGGCCTTCGCGGGCCTCGCCTTTGCGCTGCAGACCGGCAAGAGTGCGCTTGGTCCGGTGGGTGTTGCCCTTGGCGTTTGGGTTGTCTTCGGCGCCCTGACCGATCTTTGGCAGCGCACTGGTCGGCAGGGCATTGCCGCCCGCCTTGGCCGCCTAGGCCGCCTGCCGCGGTCAGACTGGGGTAAGGCCATCGCCCATGCTGGCCTGGGGATCACCATCTTCGGCATCGCCACCCTGACCGCCTGGCAGCAGGAAGACATCCGCACCGCCCAGATTGGCGAGAGCTTTGCCGTCGGCGCATGGGAAATCACACTTGAAAGCGTCGAGCGGGCGGAAGGGCCAAACTATTCCGCGACCGTCGCTGCGATGAGGGTCAGCCGCGATGGCAAGGAGATTGCCACTCTCCATCCCGAAAAGCGTTTCTACCCAGTTGCCGCGATGCCCACGACCGAGGCTGCGATCCGCAACGGCTTTCTGCGCGACATCTACCTTGTGATCGGCGACGCGCAGACCGATGGCGGCTATGCGGTGCGAACTTACATCAAGCCCTTCGCCAACTGGATCTGGGGCGGGGCGATCCTGATGGCGCTTGGCGGGCTTGTCTCGCTCACCGATCGTCGCCTCCGCGTGGCGGCTGGCGCATCCCGCCGCGTTGAAGGGGTACCTGCGGAATGAAGTGGCTCCTCCTTGTTTTGGGCCTTCTGGCCTCACCTGCTTTTGCGGTGCAGCCTGACGAAATGCTAAGCGATCCGGTCCTCGAGGCGCGGGCCCGCGAGATTTCCAAAGGGCTGCGCTGTCCGGTTTGCCAGAACGAGAACATCGACGATTCCAACGCCGCGATCAGCCGCGAATTGCGCATTCTTTTGCGCGAGCGTCTGGTTGAGGGCGATAGCGATCAGGAAGCGGTCGATTTCATCGTCACCCGCTATGGCGAGTTCGTGCTGCTCAAGCCGGACGCAGAAGGGGCCAACATTGTCCTGTGGCTCGCGCCGCCCTTGATGGCGCTTTTGGGTCTCGGGATCGGCTGGACCACCATCCGCCGCCGCAAGCGGACGCCGGACGAGGCCTTGAGTGCCGAGGAAAAGGCGCGGCTTGAGGAAATTCTCAAATCGTGACGCGGGGTCGCCCCTTTTCTGATCCACAGAAGGGGATAGGGTCGTAACCGACAGTATGTGCCGGAGCCGAGTTTCATGGACTATCAAACCATTTCCTTTGCAGTCGAGAATGACATCGCCGTTCTCACGCTGAACCGTCCCGAGGTGATGAATGCGCTCAGCACGCAGATGCGGGCCGAGATCACCCATGCGGTGAAAGGGGCGGACAAATCGGCGCGGGTTCTGGTGATCACGGGCGCCGGCAAAGCCTTTTGCTCCGGCCAGAACCTTTCCGATACCGGCACCGCCGCCTCGATTGACCTTGAGCGCGTTCTGCGCGACGAATACGAGCCGATGCTGAAGGCGATCGTCGATTGCCGTATCCCGACCATCGCCGCCGTCAACGGCGCGGCGGCGGGGGCAGGGGCCAACCTTGCGCTTGCGGCGGATGTTGTCATCGCCTCGGAAGACGCCTTCTTCATGCAGGCCTTTGCCCGCATAGGCCTCATCCCCGATGCAGGTGGTACGTATTTCCTGCCCCGTCAGGACGGCCTGGCCCGCGCAATGGGCGCCTCGCTTTTCGCCGACCGGATACCGGCGCGGCAAGCCGCAGCTTGGGGCATGATCTATGAGGCCGTAGCTGCCGAGGATTTCGACGCCCACTGGCGCGCCCGCGCCGCGCATCTGGCGGCAGGCCCGACCAAGGCCTACCGCCATATCAAGGAAGCTTTGCGCCAATCTACGTCGAACACTCTTGAGGAGCAGTTGAACCTTGAGGCCAAGCTTCAGGGGCGCTGCGGGCAGACCCGCGATTTTCAAGAGGGCGTTGTCGCTTTCCGCGAAAAGCGCCCGCCGTCTTTCGAGGGCCGCTGAGCCTTGAGAGCCGCAAGAAACGCCAGCGCCTCGGGCGGCGGTGATTGCTCGATCCGTTCATAAACCGAGCCGTCCCGCGTGAGAGACACCATCTGATAGTCGACGAGATAGCGCCTGAGAACCACGTGATCGCCAAAGAGGATGCCCGCTTTGAGGATCTCGTTGATCTCTTTCTCGGTCATTTTTGAGCGTGGCGGTATCTGCGTCCAAAACGGCCAAAGACACAGCCATTGAACCTTTTGCCCCGTTGGCCAGCGCGTCATTCGGCCCTGATCGTCGAAAACCCTCAGCGCTCGCGTGACGGAGGGATCGGGCTTGGGCGTTGGTGGTGTGCTGGCCTTCAGCTCTTGAAAGTTGGAGTAACCGGCAGACCGGGCGATGAGGCCAAGTAGCGCCAGATGACTCGGGGTCTCAGTCTCGGCGGCAAGGCCGAGGCGGAGTTTCTTGGTGAAATCCGACAGATCGGAAATGAAAAGGGGCAGCGCGTCGCGCGGCATGGGATGCATCCTTTCCCGCGTGCAATCCCATATAGGGGAGCCGATGGTCGCCCTTGTCGGCGCACGGGTGAGGTGCAACCGGAGATATTAGCGGCAGGTTTAGCTGGGCCTTGCGGCTGGCGACGCCTCGGTGAACTGCGGACCGTGGCGCGACGCTGGCGGTTGGCGGCCGGTCGATCAAGTGCAAGGTAGATGCTGTCGGCCCAGACGCCATCAATGCAAAAGGTGCGTTCGGCGCGTCCGGTTTCGACAAATCCAAGCCCTTCAAACAGCGCCAGCGAACGATCGTTTCGCGGGTCGATATCGACGGTGAGGCGGGGGGTGTCTGTCGTCTCCCACAGATAGGCGATAATTGCGGTCAGCGCTTCGCGGGCAATTCCGCGCCCCCAAGAATCGGGATGAAGGATGATTCCGATTTCGGGGATTTGCCACACGCCGGCCTTGCCGACAACCCGCCCATCGAGGGCAATGACAAAATCACGGCTGCGCGGCCCGCCTTCGATCATCGAGCCGAGCCATTCGCGCGTCGTCTCGATATCGGTGTAGGGCGGGGTCGACCAGAAGGCCATCGCCCGCGGGTCGCTCATGATCTCGTGGAACGCTTCAAGGTCGCTCCACCGAGCGGGCCGAAGCTCAAGCCGTTCCGTCCGCAAGCTGGTCATGGCGCGGCGATCAGACCGTCTGGCATGACTTGCCTAGCGGTTCTCAATATCGACGTAGTCTTTGCTCGTCGACCCAAGATAGAGCTGGCGCGGGCGGCCGATCTTGAGCTGCGGGTCGGCAAGTTGCTCTTTCCACTGGCTGACCCAGCCGACGGTGCGGGCAAGGGCAAAGATTGGCGTGAACATCGAGGTCGGGAAGCCGATCGCATCAAGGATGATGCCGGAATAGAAATCGACGTTGGGATAAAGCTTCTTCTCGATGAAATAGGGGTCTTCGAGCGCGATTTTCTCAAGCTCTTTGGCGACCTGCAACGTCGGGTTGTTCTCGACGCCGAGAAGGGCGAGCACCTCATCGGCGCTTTCCTTCATCACCTTCGCGCGCGGGTCGAAGTTCTTGTAGACGCGGTGGCCAAAGCCCATCAGGCGGAACGGATCGTTCTTGTCCTTGGCGCGGGCGATGAATTCGGGGATCCGGTCCACTGTGCCAATCTCGCGCAGCATCTCGAGGCAGGCCTGATTGGCGCCGCCGTGGGCAGGGCCCCAGAGGCAGGCAATGCCGGCGGCGATACAGGCAAACGGGTTGGCGCCCGACGAGGAGGCAAGGCGCACGGTCGAGGTCGAGGCGTTTTGCTCGTGGTCGGCATGAAGCGTGAAAATGCGGTCCATCGCGCGGGCAAGGATCGGATCGACATTGTACTGCTCGGCCGGAACCGAGAAGCACATATGCAGGAAGTTGGCCGCATAATCGAGATCGTTGCGCGGATAGACGAAGGGCTGGCCGATCGAATATTTATAGGCCATCGCGGCAATCGTCGGCATCTTGGCGATCAGGCGGATCGAGGCGACCTCGCGCTGATGCTGATCGTTGATATCAAGGCTGTCGTGATAGAAGGCCGACATTGCGCCCACGACGCCAACCATGGTCGCCATCGGGTGGCTGTCTCGGCGGAACCCGCGGAAGAAATAGTGCATCTGCTCGTGGATCATCGTGTGGCGCGTCACGAGGGATTCAAACTTCTCAAGCTCATCTGCGGTCGGCAGGTGGCCGTAGAGGAGGATGAAGCAAACCTCAAGGTAATGCGATTTTTCGGCCAGCTGGTCGATCGGATAGCCACGGTGCAACAGCTCGCCCTCGTCGCCATCGATATAAGTGATGGTCGAATCGCAAGAAGCGGTCGAGGTAAAGCCGGGATCGTAGGTGAAGACGCCGGCCTGCGCATAGAGCTTGCGAATGTCGATCACATCGGGGCCGGCGGTGGGCGACAGGACCGGCAGTTCGAAGGATTTGCCCTCAAGGGTCAAGGTCGCGGACTTGTTCGTGTCGCCCATTTGGGTTCCCCGTGTGTGGCCCAAACCTACTGGTTCGGGTGGTGGCATCTTTCTAGCTGGTCAACGCGTAGCGGCAAAGTGTGACAAATGTCTTAGGCAGCAACGTCAGTCAGTCGGGCGATGGTTTCTTCACGCCCCAGAACCAGCATCATATCGAACACGCTGGGCGAAACAGAGCGCCCGGCTAGTGCGGCCCGAAGGGGCCCCGCCAGCTTTCCAAGTTTGGTCCCGTTGGCTTCGGCCACAGTGGCGACAAGCTCTTCCAGCGCGGTTCGCTCCCAGCTAGCATTTTGCATCTGCGGCGTCAATTGGTTCAGTATACCACGGGATACCAGATCAAGTTGCGCCGCCGCCTTCTCGTCGGGCTCGATCGGTCTCGATGCAAGAACGAAGTAAGCCTTTTCAATAAGTTCTAGGAAAGTCTTGGCGCGCTCTTTGAGGCAGTACATCGCCTTCAACATCCCGACCTTCTGGGCCGCATTCAGCGGGTTTGCGCCGGTCACCTGCAAGAAACCGTCCAGTTCATGCAGCAGTGCAGCATCGTCAGCGATCGCGATATGCTGGCCGCAGAGATTTTCGAGTTTCTTGAAATCAAACCGAGCGGGCGATTTGCCAATTCCGCCGAGATTGAACCATTCTCGCGCCTCGGCATCGGTAAAGAATTCTGCGTCGCCATGGCTCCAGCCGAGGCGGGTTAGATAGTTGCGCATCCCCGCCGCGGGATAGCCGAGCGCCTGATATTCAGCCGCCGCCGTGGCGCCATGGCGCTTGGAGAGTTTCTTGCCATCGGGGCCAAAGATCAGCGGCACATGGGCCATGACCGGAAACTCCCAGCCCATCGCGTCATAGATCATCTTTTGGCGGAAGGCGTTGGTCAGGTGATCGTCGCCGCGGATCACATGGGTCACGCCCATGTCGTGATCGTCGACCACCACGGCGAGCATATAGACTGGCGTTCCGTCCGAACGGAGCATCACCATATCGTCGAGCTGGTCGTTCGAGAGGGTCACATCGCCCTGCACCTCGTCATGCACCGTGGTCGTGCCTTCCTGCGGCGCCTTGATGCGGATCGCATAGGGGGCGTCGGGGTGGCTATCGTGTGCGGCCTCGCGCCAGGGCGAGCGGAAGAGGGTCGATTTTCCTTCGGCGCGGGCGGCCTCGCGGAAGGCTTCGATCTCTTCCGGTGTCGAGAAGCATTTATAGGCCTTGCCCTCGGCCAGAAGCTGGCGGGCGACTTCGGCGTGGCGGCCCATCCGCTCGAATTGGCTGATCGGATCGCCGTCCCAGTCGATGCCAAGCCAGCGCAGGCCGTCGAGGATCTTCTCGGTGTTTTCAGGCAGGCTGCGGGCGCGATCCGTGTCTTCGATCCGCAGGAGGAACTTGCCGCCGCGGCCGCGCGCGAAAAGCCAGTTGAACAGCGCTGTACGGGCCCCGCCGATATGTAGCGCACCGGTCGGCGAGGGGGCGAAACGGGTAACGACGGGCTGGTCGGACATGGACGAAATTAACCTTCTGATAACCGTGGCGGCCTAGCCTCGGGGCATACTAAGCCGGAGGTCAGAGGACAAGTGCGCGTTGTCGCCAAACTTGAGCTGGCGATTCTGACGCAGCGTGGGCGGCTTCTCCTTTGGGCGCCAGTATTCCTTGCTATCGGGATTGGTTTTTACTTCTCGTTGCCCTTTGAACCTTCCGCGCCATTGATCGGGATGGCCATTGCCGCGGCAGCGTTCTTTTTCGCGCTTGCCCGGTTTCTAAATCCAGCCGTCGCGCCTCTGGTTCATGCAGTTGCTCTGATCTTATTTGGAACGGGACTGGCCGCGACGCGGGCGCATTGGATCGAAGCGCCCGTTCTGGGCTGGAACTACTACGGGCCGGTCGAGGGTAGGGTCATCGCAATCGACCGTTCGGCAAGCGATGCCGTGCGGTTGACGCTGGATGGCGTCGTGCTTTCGCGCCTCAGCCCCGATGAAACCCCGCGAACGGTCCGCTTTTCGCTTCAGGGCGATCAGCACTGGCATTCGCCCGAACCGGGCCAGCGTGTGATGGCGACGGTCTATCTTGGCCCGCCCCCCGGGCCGTCCTTGCCGGGCGGCTTCGATTTCAGGCGCAACGCTTGGTTCGACCGGCTCGGCGCGGTGGGCTATACGCGCACGCCGCTCCTTCTCGCTGAACCAGCCAGCGAGGGTGACGGGCTGTGACTGGCCCGTCTGCGACGAGACATGGCAGCGGGTATTGAAGCGAAGATCGGCGGCGAAGCCGGTGCTTTCGCCGCCGCCGTGACGACGGGCGATCGCTCGGCCATGAGCCTTGAGACAACGCAACAACTGCGCGCCTCGAACCTCGCGCATCTTCTGGCAATCTCGGGGCTGCATATGGACCTTCTAACCGGGGTGGTCTTTGTTGCCGCTCGGATCGGTCTCAATCTGTGGCCCTCCGCCGCGCTGCGGCTACCGGTGAGGAAGATCGCAGCGCTTGTCGCTCTGCTCGCAGGCGCGGCCTATCTGGCGCTGTCAGGCGGATCGGTCTCGACGCTTCGGGCCTTTGTCATGGTCGGGGTCATGTATATGGCGCTGCTCATCGACCGACGGGCGATCACCCTGCGAGCTGTGGCGATTGCGGCTCTGATCATCCTTTTGCTGCGGCCCGAAGAACTGCTTGGGCCGGGGTTTCAGATGTCTTTCGCCGCAACGATCGCGCTTGTCGGGGTGTATGCCCGTTGGCCGGTGGTCGGGCGGCGGCTGCCGGACTGGGCGCGCCCCGTCGCTGCAGTTGTCTTTTCCTCGCTCATTGCCGGAGCCGCGACCGCGCCCTTCGCTGCCGCGCATTTCAACCTGTTTCCGCGCTACGGGCTTTTGGCCAATGTGCTTTCGGTGCCGGTGATGGGCGCGGTTGTCGCGCCGGACGGCGTTGCTGATAGGTTGGGTGGCTGGTCGGGCTTGGGGCTGCGGGGCTCTGGGTGATGGAGCTGGGGCTGCGTTGGATCCTGTGGATTGCAGGCTGGGTGGCGGGCCTTCCTGCGGCGGTTGGCGGGATCAAGGCGCCCGCCGTCTGGTCCGTGCCGCTTCTGTCGTTCGGGACACTTCTGCTTTTGCTCTGGGTCGGTCGTCTCCGATGGCTCGGTCTCGCGCTGGTCATTTGGGGCATAGTGCTTTGGATTGCCGAACCGCGACCGGACTTACTAATTGCAGAGAGCGGTGGGCTGGTGGGGGTGATGACGGCGGACGGACGGGCTTTGTCGAAACCTACGGGCGATGGCTTTGCAGACAGCAGTTGGCTCGAGGATGACGGAGACAGGGCCGGCCAAACGGCGGCCGCAGAGCGAGGCAAGTTCCAGCGCGAGGGCAGGGTGGTGCGCTTTGCGGTCGGGCCACATCCCGCGATCTTGGTGACGGGGAAGGTGGCCGTGGCCTCGCTTGAGGGGTGCAGCGGGGCCGAGATACTCGTTGCGAACCAGCCGCTTGGCGAGGGCCGGCCGTGCCTGACCTTCGACTCGACCAATCTGCAATACAGCGGGGCTGTTGCGCTCTCATTGAGCGAGGATGGCACGCTGCACATGACAACGGCCCGAGAGGTCTCGGGCCGCAGGCTCTGGACGGGGCCAGATCAGTAGGTGCGGATAAGGCCCACCAGCCGCCCTTGGACCTTCACCTGATCGTCACGCAGAAGGCGCGTCTCGTAGGCAGGGTTGGCGGCCTCAAGGGCGATCATGCCGTTCCGGCGACGGAAGCGTTTGAGCGTGGCTTCCTGCCCTTCGACCAGCGCAACAACGATATCGCCATTGTCGGCGGTGCGGGTCTCGCGGATCACCACGATGTCGCCGTCGTTGATGCCAACGTCGATCATCGAATCGCCCTTCACCTCAAGCGCATAATGCTCGCCCTTGCCAAGCATCGCCTGCGGCACGGCCACATTGTGTGATACTTCGGAAATCGCCTCGATCGGCACACCAGCGGCGATCCGGCCCATAACAGGCAGCTCAATCGCGCCTGCCACTTCGACCGGCATCGATTGGCGCGGGGTTGATTGCGGCCGGTCGCCTTCGATCACCCGAGGGGTGAAACCGGGCTTCGCGCCGGTCATCGCATCGGGCAGTTTGACAATCTCAAGCGCCCGGGCGCGGTGGGCAAGGCGGCGGATGAAGCCTCGCTCCTCAAGCGCGGTGATCAGCCGGTGAATACCCGACTTCGACCGCAGATCGAGCGCCTCTTTCATCTCGTCGAACGAGGGGGGCACACCGTCGCGCTGCACGCGGGCGTGGATGAATTCGAGAAGGTCGAGTTGCTTTTTGGTTAGCATGGGCGCCTCTGACTCTGATCCGCAGCTCGCGCCACGGATGAATAAGTTTCGCCTATGTTCTACTCGTGTTCCCGTTTTGTGTCAACAAAATCAGAGAAGGATAGCCTCGGCCATCTCGCCTTCGGCCCTTGCCGGATCGTGCGGGGGCCGGATCAAAAGGGCATCGGCGCTGGCCAGAACGCTCAGAAGGGCGCTGTCTTGCCGCTTGGCGGGGCTAATGGCCCCGTCCGTGATCCGCGCCCGCATATAGTGCTCGCGTGGGCCGTTAGCGTCGACCGGCTCGGCCAGCGGCAGCCGCACACGCGGGGCAGGGGCCGCGCCAAGGCCGAGCATGGCGCGCATAACGGGGACAAGGAACACCGTCCCGCAGACCATTGCCGAGACGGGATTGCCCGGCAGGCCGATCATCGTCGCCCCGTCAAGCCTGCCCGCCATCAAAGGCTTTCCGGGCCGCATGGCAACCTTGTAGAACGCCCGGTCCATCCCATGTTCGGCGGCGACCTGCCCGACAAGGTCGTAATCTCCGACAGAGGCTCCACCGATCGTCACGACCAGATCGGCGCCTTTTGCCAGATCGAACACCATCTCAAGCGAGGCACGGTCATCGCGGGCGATAGGAATAAGGCGGGGAATCCCCCCTTGCTCTTCAATCTGCGCGGCAAGGCCATAGGCGTTGGAGGCGATGATCTGATCGGGCCCCGGCTCTTCGCCCGGCTGCACCAGCTCGTCACCAGTTGAGATGATCGCGATCTCGGGGCAGCGATAGACCGGAACCTCGGCGATGTTCATCGCGGCCAGTAACGCGATATCGGCCGGCTTGAGAAGGCGCGGAGCCGCAAATTCCGCCCCTTTGAGGAAATCACCGCCTGCAGGGCGGATGTTCTCGCCCTCGCCAAGGCTGTCTTTGACGATGATCTGATCGCCCGAACGGTCGACATCCTCTTGAATAACAACCTGCTCAGACCCCACGGGCACCGGCGCACCGGTAAAGATCCGCACGGCCTGACCCGTGGCAAGGGTCCCGGCAAAGCCTCGTCCGGCCTGGGCCTCGCCAATCACCTCGAACCTGTCGCCGTGTGCTGCTCCGCGCCCGAAAACCGCATAGCCATCCATCGCCGAAGCGGCAAAAGGCGGCTGCGTCAGCTTCGCCTCGACCGCCCGCGCCAGAACCCGCCCGCTCGCTTTACGGAGCGGCACGTTTTCGACATCCATCACAGGGGCGAGGGCGAAAAGCTTCTCAAGGGCCTCGGCTACCGAGATCATTTGGCCTCATACCTTCCCGATTTGCCGCCATCTTTGAGGACAAGGCGGACGCCGCCTATTTCCATGTCCTTCTGGACCGCCTTGGTCATGTCGTAGACAGTGAGCGCGGCAACAGAGACAGCCGACAGCGCCTCCATCTCGACGCCGGTCTGGCCGGTGGTCTTGACGGTGGCGATGATGCGCAGGCCGGGCAGGGCCGGATCAGCGGTCAGATCAACGCTGACCTTGGT
>Ga0181563_10006334_pt1 | contig 10603 bp, 9 predicted proteins | sample 011ome_25_FD_133759 | JGI IMG/M metagenome (GOLD analysis project Ga0181563, IMG submission 133759) | Coastal salt marsh microbial communities from the Groves Creek Marsh, Skidaway Island, Georgia - 011512CT metaG (megahit assembly) | ecosystem: Environmental > Aquatic > Marine > Intertidal zone... | reverse complement strand
CGCGACCCCCTGCCCCACCTTGAAAAAAGCATGCTTTCCGCAGGGTGGTCCAAAACTGCGTTGGACAACATGCGCCGGGTCTGCAAAGAAGAGGTCTTGTCCGCCTTTGAGCAAGCCCGAAATGCAGCAGATCCGGAGGCTGATTCCCTTATGGAAACTGCACTTGCTCGGACTGACATAACGAAAGCAAAGGGCGTCAGGGAACCTCAAGGAGGAGAAGTGTGCATTATGGTCGATCAGGCTCTCCATGCCATGCAGGAAATCCTGGAAGACGATCCAAAAACCCTGCTTTATGGTCAAGATGTGGGAGGGCGACTCGGTGGGGTCTTTCGCGAAGCCGCCACGTTGGCTCAAAAGTTCGGCGATCACCGTGTCTTCAATACCCCCATACAAGAAGCGTTCATTGTGGGAAGCACTGCCGGAATGAGTGCAGTAGGGCTCAAGCCTATCGTTGAAATCCAGTTTGCCGATTATTTATGGCCCGGGCTGAACCAACTCTTTACTGAACTTTCGCGCAGCCACTTCCTCAGCAATGGGCAATGGCCTGTACACAGCGTCATCAGAGTGCCCATAGGAGCCTACGGATCAGGGGGACCCTACCACAGCTCAAGCATTGAGAGTGTCCTGACTTCCATCCGGGGTATCAAGGTGGCCTATCCAAGCTGTGGAGCTGACCTCAAGGGGCTTTTGAAGTCCGCCGTAGCCGACCCCAACCCTGTTGTCGTGTTGGAGCACAAGGGCCTATACTGGTCCAAGGTTCCCGATACAGAGGCTGCCAGAACCATCGAACCGGACCGCGATTACATCCTTCCCTTTGGAAAGGCACGCACGGTGTTGCAGCCCCGTGTTTCCAATTCCGAAGAATCCACGTTGGTCATCGTCACCTACGGCAGAGGTGTTCACTGGGCGCTGAAGGCCGCCACCGCATTTCCAGAGCGTATTGAAATTCTGGATTTGCGGACCCTTGCTCCTTTCGATGAAGAAGGAATTCTAGTCGCAGTCAGAAGGCATCACCGGTGTCTCGTTCTCACAGAAGAGCCGCCAGCGGGAAGCTTTGCGCAGGCATTGTCGGGCTTCATTTCTGCATCTGCATTTGAGTCATTGGATGCTCCGGTCCGATGCATTGGTTCCATGGAGGTTCCCGCCATACCATTGAATGAGCAACTCGAAGCCGCTGTCCTGCCCAACGAAGAGAAGGTGAAAGCGGCTTGTTCAGCGTTGCTGTCTTACTAAATGAAGGCCGGGGACTCGTCCCCGTTAGATGCACCTTGCACCCTCTCAAATGACATTTATAATTTCAGCGGAACTTAATGTGCTGAAAATTGTACACAAGGAGGTATGCCACAGAGCAAGCATCTTCTTCGGAAAGGAATTACGGGGCAACCCGACTTGATCCGTTGCAAGGTTGCTGACGTGAAGCGGATGACTCCGAGCAGCGTATTGATTACGCTGGACCCAGGCTCACATCTCCCGAGGTTCAGCCACAAACCCGGTCAGCGTGTCACCTTTTGTTTGGACGTGGGAGGCAACCCTATGTTCAGGAGCTATAACCTGGTCAACGCCCCCGGAGAATTACCGAGGATTGCCGTTAAAAAAGTGGCATCGGGCGGCAGTGCCCAATTCTTCAATGACAGCATACAAGCGGGCGATCACCTCCGTGTTTCCCTGCCTGATGGACAACTTTATGACCCTTCAACGGACCACAAGGCACATCACCTGATGCTCTTTGCCGCCGGCAGTGGGATTACCCCGTTGATTTCCATTGCTGAACACGCGCTCAGGGCCCGCCCCGATCACAAGATCACCCTGATTTATGCCAACTCCTCGTCCCGCCACATCATGCTTCAAGAACGGTTGGACGAAATGGCCCAGTCGAGACGACTTGAAGTATTTCACGTTCTCGGCGATGGATCAACGGGAGAAGACCTTTCTTCCGGTCGTCTGGATGGCTACAAACTCCAGCGATTGCTTGGTCAATTCAGAAACGATGGCATGCCCGAGGTTGCCTTTCTTTCAGGACCATCGGGATTCATGGATTTGGTCAAGGGTGTCATTCAACAGCAACGAAAGCCTCTTCCCTTCATTTCCTACTCGTTTCAGAGGCAGCCCTATTTGCACCCAGAGGATAAGGGGCAAAGTGCAGGGCCCTCTGTGATGCGCATTTCCATCCACGGCCGCACCCGCGAAATCCCGGCTCCCTGGAATCAGACGTTGTTGCAATCTGCAGATGATGCAGGGATTGCCATGCCTGCCAATTGTCGCAGCGGTATCTGCCATCGATGTAAGGCTCGTTTGATTTCAGGACATGCCACAGGCGGAGAGACGCAAGTGTCGCCAAAGCCGATTCCCAAAGGATGGATTCTCTGCTGTCAGCAACGGCCGGGCAGCGATCGGATAGAGATTGAAATGGACTGATTCCCGAATCAGAGTCGGTTGTCAATCATGGTGGTCCCGGGATAACGCTCCTTGTCAAACGTGAAAGCGCCTTCCGGAATCAAGCCATTCCCTTCAAACTCCGTTATTCGATATTCGACATCAGTGCCTTCTCGCCCCTTCACCAGCAGTCGCGTCACCTGAAGGGCATCCTCATCGATGAAGCACTGTATGGTGTGGAAACTGCGTTCCTCTGAACCATCAGGATACAGGTCTACCCTTACGAGAGACTTTCCTTCCCATTCCTCCTCCCCCTTCCAAACTTTCTTGAAGCCTTCCTCCCAAATCGTGAACATCCGAGCGGGGTCCACCCCATCCTCTGCAATGGTTTCCGCATCGTCGATGTAACATTCACCCATATCAGGCTCATAGGTCCATACGGTCTCTCCGTCACATACTATGATGTAATCCCCGAGTTGCAGATGATAGCGACTGCCCTCAATCCAGACCTCTCCCGACTGATCCATCTCAAAATCGCTCTGCCGGTCCACCATAATCGAGGAGTAACGGGCGTGAACGGACGGGTAGGCTTTCATTTTTTCGCTCACATCCGCAAGCAGTTGGTCAGCGCGTGAATCACTCTGTGACCATGCGCTCAAAGGGAAGAACACAAGGGCCACAAAGACTCGAAAAACAGAAGGCATGGCGATCATCGTCAGGCGAAATTAAACGGTGGTTTCTTCTTCAGAACCACTTCCACGCAACAACTGTTCCAAACTCACTTCATCCGGGATGAGAACCTTCCGCGCCTTCGACCCTTCAAACGGGCCGATGATGCCTGCTGCCTCCAGTTGATCCACCAATCTCCCGGCCCGGTTGTAGCCCAGTTTGAGCTTGCGCTGAAGCAGGGACGTGGAGCCCTGTTGATGCAGAACGAGGATGCGGGCGGCTTCTTCGAACATGCTGTCGCGCTCTTCATTGGCGATGTCCGCCATTTGCTCGCTGTGCTCGTCCGGCACCTCCGGCAAAATCAAGGCATCGGGATAGCCTCGCTGCGATCCAATGAAGTCCGTGATCGCCTCTACTTCCGGGGTGTCCACAAAGCCACATTGCAAGCGGATCAAATCGTTACCGGTGGACAGCAGCATGTCACCGCGTCCGATGAGCTGGTCCGCGCCTCCTGCATCGAGGATGGTGCGGCTGTCCACCTTGGAGGTCACACGGAAGGCTACCCGTCCGGGGAAGTTGGCCTTGATCGTGCCCGTGATGATGTTGACGGAGGGACGTTGCGTGGCGATGATCAGGTGGATGCCGATGGCACGCGCCAACTGGGCCAGACGGGCGATGGGCATCTCCACCTCCTTGCCGGCCGTCATGATCAGGTCAGCGAACTCGTCGATGACCAGCACGATGTAAGGCAGGTAGCGATGACCGTTCTCCGGGTTGAGCTTACGCCGGACGAACTTGGCGTTGTATTCCTTCAGGTTGCGGCACTGGGCGTTCTTCAGAAGCTCGTAGCGCTGGTCCATCTCGAGGCAGAGCGACTTGATGGTGCGCACGACCTGGCTGTTGTCGGTGATGATGGCCTCTTCGGTGTCCGGCAACTTCGCCAGGTAATGCCGCTCGATGTGATTGAACAGGGTGAGCTCCACCTTCTTGGGGTCCACCAACACGAACTTCAACTGGCTGGGGTGCTTCTTGTAGAGCAACGACACCAACATGGCGTTGAGGCCCACCGACTTACACTGGCCCGTGGCACCGGCCATCAGCCTGTGGGGCATCTTCGCCAGATCGAAGACATAGGTCTCATTCGAGATGGTCTTGCCGATGGCGATGGGCAGGGCCGCATCGCTGTTCTGGAACTTGTCGCTCGCAATCAGGGCGCGCATGCTCACCACGTCGGGATTCGAGTTTGGGACCTCGATGCCGATGGTTCCCCGCCCGGGAATGGGCGCTATGATGCGGATGCCGAGGGCAGCCAAGCTCAATGCGATGTCGTCCTCCAGGTTCTTGATCTTGGAGATTCGAACGCCCGGGGCTGGGACGAGCTCGTACAAGGTCACGGTAGGCCCGATGGAGGCTTTGATGCTGGCGATCTCGATCCCATAGTTCCGCAAGGTGTCCTCGATGCGCTGCTTGTTCGCCTCGAGTTCTTCTTTGCTTACCTCGGTCTTTCCCGAGCCGTGCGATGCAAGGAGATCGATGTTAGGCAATTCGAAGCGACTGAGCTCCAGCGTGGGGTCGTATTCACCAAAGGCCTGAACCCGCGTGTCGATCTCATCCTCTGTCAGGGAAGCCTCTTCAGCGGCCACTTCTACTTCGAGCGTTGTGGTCTCCGTTTCCAAGGTTTCTGATTCTTCAGCGGAAGTATGGGGCTCATCCGATCCATCTTCCATGCCGGTCTTTTCTGTTTCTGCCTCGACCTGTTGGTCCCCTTCACTCAGGAAGGGTTCAACCTCAGGTGACTCCTTCGTTTCCACCGGCGCGGCCACTTCTCCTGTTCGTTCTGACTCGGATTCAACCTTCATGCGGCCCGGTTCTATGTAGCGGTCCCATTCTTCAACTTCCGCCTCTTCCCGCTCTGCCTGTGGCTGCGGGTCGTCGTATTCCTCCTCCAACTCTTCGGAAGCATCATCTTCCGTTTCGACTTCCTCTCGTGCGAAGAACCTTCGGATCCCCATGGAAATCGTAGGGTGCGCTACTGCCCACAAGGCATAGGATGCCACGAGCACCAGAAAGGAACCGGTGAGTCCCAGGGCGAAACGACTCCATTGGGTCAACCACAATCCGACGGCCCCTACGAGATGGTCGTTGCCCCAACCGGTCACCAATCCCGTTTCAAAATCGAAACTCAGCGTGAGCAAACCCAGGGTCCAAGGCAACAAAACCGCAGCTGCGAGCACGCTGCGCAGCGCGCGTCCCGGATGTGGAACCCGGTCTGGAGCCAGCAGACGCAACCCGACCATGGCAATCCATGCTCCAAACAATGGCGCTGCAATCCCGAATCCACCGCGCATGAAGGAAAACGCCCAACGGGCGCCCAATGCCCCCAAAAGGTTGCGATAGCTGCCTTCGCCGGGAATCGCTCCCCCTAGGATCAAACGGATGTCGGCTGCCCCGGTCAATACCGCACTGATTCCAGAGAACACCATGAATCCGCCCAACGCCAAAGCCGCAATGCCCAAAGCCTGAACCAAACGGGGATCTTTCGTCCAAGCGATGCGGCGGTTCCAGACTTCACGACGCTCTTGGCGTCGCATCAACTTCTCCTCCTGACGAATGCGCCGCTCTTCTTTGCGTTGGTCTCGGCGGCTGGTTCCGCCTTTTGCCTTCGACCGTGTCTTCGTCGTGCCACGAGAACGCTTGGGCTTGGCCGCCACCTTCTCGGCGGTTTCCAATTCCACCTCATCCAAGCGGCGGTTGCGCGGAGCGGCATTGGCATTGGACTTCCTTGTTTTTCGGGGGGAGGAGACGCGTCGGGACATCATATCGAAAGTAAAGGGGCTACCTTATCCAACGCAGGAACACGAACGTGCTTATCCACAAGTAGAATTGGACGAGGAAATGCATATCTTTGCCCTCCATTTTCTCGGACCATGGCGAAGAAAGGCAACCGCGTACAAGTCATCCTCGAGTGCACCGAGCACAAGGAATCGGGCATGCCCGGAACTTCCCGTTATGTAACGACGAAGAACCGCAAGAACACTCCCGACCGCATCGAGTTGAAGAAATACAACCCGATTCTGCGGAAGATGACGGTCCATAAGGAGATTAAGTAACCCCCAACCTGAGCACTCATGGCTAAGAAAACAGTCGCATCACTCCAGAAGGGAGGTGGAAAGCAGCACACCATGTGCATTAAAATGTACAGGAGCCCGAAGACGGGAGCTTACGCATTCCGTCAGGAAGTCGTTCACAACGACGAAATCAAAGCTTGGTTCGCCAACTGATTTCACTCCATCGCCCATGAGGCGGACGAGGGCCGACTTCCGAATTGCGGAGGCCGGCCCTCGTTGCATCCACCCCTTACCTTAGGCTCATGTCATTCTTCAAGCGGCTGTTCAGTTCGGAAAAGAAGGAAACGCTAGACCGAGGTCTTGCGCGCTCCAAACGCGGCGTTCTCGAGAAGCTCTCGCGCGCAGTGATGGGCAAGAAGGACATAGACGACGATGTCCTCGAGGAACTGGAGGAGGCTCTGATTACCAGTGACATCGGCGTAGGAACGACCACGCGGATCATCGAACGTATCGAAGAGCGCACATCCCGTGCTTCCTCGAAGTCCATCGACCTCCTGCTCCCCATGTTGCGAGAGGAGATGACCGAAATGCTCGAAGCCCATCGTGGAGACTTGCCCACCGATCTCAGCCTACCCGCGACGGAAGGACCTTATGTGTTTTTGATCGTAGGCGTCAATGGCGTAGGCAAAACCACAACCATCGGCAAGCTCTGCCATCAGTTTGCCTCCCAAGGCCTCAAGGTGACCGTAGGCGCAGCCGACACCTTCAGGGCTGCGGCAGTGGACCAATTGAAGGTGTGGGCAGAAAGAACCGGAGCGGGTTTTGTCGCACAAGGACAGGATGCCGACCCTGCAGCGGTGGCCTTCGATGCCGTTCAAAGCGCCGTGGCCAAGAACCACGATGTGGTACTCATCGATACTGCGGGCAGGTTGCACAACAAGAAGCACCTCATGGACGAACTCTCCAAGATCAAGCGCGTGATGCAGAAGATCGCCCCAGGCGTTCCGCAAGAAGTGCTGCTCGTGCTGGATGGATCGACAGGGCAGAACGCGCTCGAGCAAGCGAAACAATTCACCGCTGCTACGGAGGTGACCGGCTTGGTGCTCACCAAATTGGATGGCACGGCCCGTGGTGGGGTTGTCATTGGCATTGCTGAGGAATTCAAAATCCCCGTTCGTTTCATTGGCGTCGGAGAACAACCGGAGGACCTACAGGTATTTCATGCGATGGAGTTCGTGGATTCGCTGCTGCCCAAGGAGTTTGGATCGGAAACCGCAGAAGCATGAGGGCCCGCACATCTTCCCGCCGTCGCGCCCATGTGGTCACCTTGGGTTGTGCAAAGAACACCTTTGATTCAGAGGTGCTGATGCGACAGTTGAAAGCCAACGACTTCGAGGTCACGCATGATACTCCCGTAGAGGCAGCCCCCGTCGTGATCATCAATACTTGCGGCTTTATCGAGAGCGCCAAACAACAGAGCATCGAGACCATCCTACAGTTCGCCGGAGCCAAACAGGATGGGCGCGTGGAGCGGGTATACGTCACCGGTTGTCTGAGCGAACGGTACCGCGACGAATTATCGGAGGAAATTCCCGAAGTCGACGCCTACTTCGGCACCCGCGAGCTGCCCAAGTTGCTGAAAACCCTCAACGCAGATTACCGAAAGGAACTCGTAGGGGAGCGACTTCTTTCCACCCCACAACATTACGCCTACCTGAAGATTGCGGAGGGCTGTGACCGTCCCTGCGCTTTCTGTGCCATCCCTCTGATGCGTGGCAAGCACCGCTCTACCCCCATCGAGGAGCTGGTCAAGCAGGCCGAGGGATTGGCGACCCAAGGCGTCAAGGAGTTGATCCTCATCGCCCAGGATCTCACTTACTATGGACTCGACCTTTACCGTGAGCGACGCCTCGCAGAATTGGTCCAGCGCCTGAGCGATGTAGAGGGGATTGACTGGATCCGGCTTCACTACGCCTTCCCGAGCGGCTTTCCCCTGGACGTTTTGGACGTTATGGCCGAGCGGGACAACGTCTGCAACTACCTGGACATGCCGCTGCAACACGGCGCGGACCAGGTGCTGAAGAACATGCGCCGTGGCATCACGCGCCAGAAGACGGCCCAGCTGCTTTCCGATATCCGCTCTCGGGTCCCCGACATCGCCATCCGTACCACTTTGATTTGCGGTTTTCCTGGCGAATCCGAAGACGACCACAAGGAGATGCTGGAATGGGTCGCGGAAAGCCGGTTCGATCGGCTCGGGTGCTTCACATACAGTCACGAGGAAGACACGCACGCCTACACCATGGATGACGACGTTCCCGAAGAGGAGAAGCGCCGCCGCGTGGAAGAAGTCATGTCGCTTCAGGCCGGAATCAGCGCAGAACTGAACGCAGCCAAGGTGGGCAAGACGTTCAAGGTACTTTTCGACCGGAACGACGCCGGCGTGTTCATCGGGCGCACGCAGTATGACAGTCCTGACGTCGATTGCGAAGTCCGCATCGAGGCGGGCGAGGACACCTATGTCCGACTCGGTGACTTTGCCGATGTGACCATCGAGTCTGCCACCGAATTTGACTTGTACGGCCGATTGGCATGAGCGACGCCATCACCTACCCCGTTATGGAGGCCTTCGCCACCGTGCAGGGTGAAGGTGCCCATGTGGGGACCCCCAGTTGGTTCCTGCGGCTTGGAGGATGCGATGTCGGTTGCGTTTGGTGTGACGTAAAAGAAAGCTGGGACGCCGATCGGCACCCCCGTCAAGGTGTGGCAGAGATTGTGGCGGCGGCAGTAGACAGCGGCAGAACCGTTGTGGTGGTCACCGGTGGTGAGCCCGCCATGCACGACCTCGCACCTCTGACAACCGCACTCAAGAATGCTGGGCTGAAGACCCACATTGAAACCAGTGGCGCTCATGCTTTGACAGGCGACTGGGATTGGGTCACACTGAGTCCAAAGAAGTTCAAGGCCTGCAGAGAAGATGTCTACCCATTGGCGGACGAACTGAAGGCGATTGTCTATCACCGGAGTGATATGGATTGGGCCGCGCAACACGCTGAAAAAGTCAGTCCAGATTGCGCCTTGTTCCTGCAACCGGAATGGGACAAGCGCGACGATGCCACGTTCTGGATATTGTCATGGATCGCGGGGAGACCGGGCTGGCGGATCAGTCTACAAACCCACAAATACATCGGGATCCCCTGAAGGCACTTTTACAGTGCCAACCAGTCCACACCTTCGGTCCCCTTTCGCAGCCACGCCAAGGTCTCGGCTTGTCTTGACCCCTCTTCGGGTGCGTGGTCATACTCCCAGTGCGCCCGAGGTGGCATGCTCATCAAAATGCTCTCCGTTCGGCCACCCGAGACCAAACCAAAACGCGTTCCGCGGTCGTGGACCAGATTGAATTCGACATAACGCCCCCTTCTCAGCCCCTGCCATTCCACATCTTCCTGCCCCACGAATTGCTGAACGAAGGGTTCGGCCCTGCTTCGGTAGATGTTGGAATACTGACCCGCCAAATCCAAACAGAAAGCCAGCGCAGCTTCTCTTTTCACGGCACCATCACGCCCCATGTGATCAAAGAAAATACCGCCAACTCCGCGAGACTCTCCCCGGTGGGGACTGTAGAAGTACCGATCGGCCCAAGCCTTGAATTGGCCGTAGTCGGCTACTTCGTGTCGATCGCAAATCGTCTTCAAATCACCATGGAAGGCTTTGGCCTCCTTCGGCAGGATAAAATGAGGGGTGAGGTCAATTCCGCCTCCAAACCACCACACTCCGTCATCCAATGCGAAATAGCGCACATTCATGTGGATGATGGGGACGTGGGGATTGCATGGGTGCAAAACACTGGAAATTCCGGTCGCAGCGAATCGGGTCGCCTGGGTACCCAATTGCTCCGCCAATGCCCGGGTGACTTCACCCTCCACCGCGGAAAAATTAAGCCCTCCTTTCTCGATGACCCTGCCATTCTTGAGTGTGCGGGTATCGCCCCCTCCTCCACCAGGACGGTCCCAAGTGTCCTGCTGCAACACGGCATCCCCATCAAAAGCGCGCAACACAATCAACTGCTCATCCTGCAATTGTCGGAAAGCCCCCTGCACTTCCTCGAGAAAGGCCGAATCCATCATGGGTTATCGGGGTAACGGGCCACCTCCAACCAACGGTAGTCTTCCTGTCGCATGATGCGAACGGCCCCGTTGATGATGCCACCTCCCTTTTCGGCTGCGGGCCGCCAATCAAAGGGAATCAGTCCTTGCTTCGCCGAAAAAGGAGAAACCAATGGTTCTTGAGCTGCGCATCGCCGACTCCATCCAGGTCCATGACCCGCAGACCAAGACATGGCTTCACGCATCATGTCATGGGCAAGCCAACCGTATTTACCCGCATCTGCCCCCCGTAAATTGGACATGGAACGGGCCAAGCAGAAATAAGACGAATCCACAGGACCATAGAGGGATGAATCGGGCAATGAAGCATAGTCATCCACAACGGTG
>Ga0181563_10006329_pt1 | contig 10608 bp, 12 predicted proteins | sample 011ome_25_FD_133759 | JGI IMG/M metagenome (GOLD analysis project Ga0181563, IMG submission 133759) | Coastal salt marsh microbial communities from the Groves Creek Marsh, Skidaway Island, Georgia - 011512CT metaG (megahit assembly) | ecosystem: Environmental > Aquatic > Marine > Intertidal... | reverse complement strand
GTCCTCGTAAATTGATTCCGATTTTTACGCTCTGTCCCAGTTGAAAACTGTTGAGTAAATCGCATTTGTCCTGTACAAATTCCACTAAGATATGTTGAGGGTATTGTTCCTCTGTGGTGACGACAACCTCACGCTTACGAAATCCATTTGATCCGTAGGTTTTTGTCTCGTCTATCCATTTAATTTTTCCTACTACTTCCATGACTTTTTATTTAAAAATCAAAAATACGGAATCCATTGAGAATGGCGAATAAATTAATTCCTAATTTAAAAAGATCTCCTGGTGCAATCGATTGACCAAGAACCTTCGTTCGAGGTCTCAATAATATTCGGTACCTTGAAGCGTTAAGTAAAAAGTGGTGTTTCGATCCTTTCAATCTTTGTGGAAAAACTGGGGGCTTTTAGGGGCTTTTGCCATTGTCAGCCTTATTTTGTGGAATACCTACATTCTTTTTCAAGTTGTCAAAAACGAGGAACGCACCAAAATGGAACTTTGGGCAACCGCACAAAAGGAGTTGGTTGAAAGCAATGACCTCAGCCGAGACTACGGAACGCTTAGCTTTGATGTATTGCAAAAAATTGGTGTTACACCCATGATTCAGGTCAATGAAAAAGGGGAAATCATTGATTTCAGAAATATTGAATGGAATCCTCAAAAAGATCCAGACTCTCTGGAGCTATACGCTATACTGGCTCAACTAAAAAAAGAAAATGACCCCATCCCAATCGTGTATAAAAACATCATTAACCAGAATTTATATTACGGAGACTCTCTCTTGTTGGTGAAATTACAATATTACCCCTTGGCCTTACTCTTGATTATTCTTCTCTTTGGTAGTCTGCTCTATTTTTTCTTTCAAACCAACAAAGCCGCTGAACAAAACCGTTTATGGGCTGGAATGGCCAAGGAGACTGCCCATCAAATTGGAACGCCACTTAGCTCTCTTATGGGGTGGATTGATCTCTTGAAAGAACAAAACATTGCCCCTGCTTCTATCGAAGAAATGCAAAAAGACATCGAACGCCTCGAGGTGATTACAGAACGGTTTTCAAAAGTAGGTTCGTTACCTGAATTGGAGCTAAAAGATGTCGTCCAAATCACAAAAGATACCATTAGCTACCTCCAGCAACGAACGGGTAAACAAATTCAATGGGATGTTGAACTCCCCAAAAAAGAAATTCTACTTCCAGTCAATGCTTCTCTTGTGAGCTGGACGATGGAGAATCTGGTCAAAAACGGTTTGGATTCCATGAAGGGAATTGGGAGATTGCAACTTCAATTGCTTGAATTTGACAAGGAAGTTCACTTTTTGGTAAAAGACGAAGGTAATGGAATCGCTCCCGATAACCTCAAAAAAATATTCCAACCGGGCTTTACCACTAAGACTAGAGGATGGGGGTTAGGTCTTTCGCTCGCTCATCGAATTATACGAGAATACCACAATGGCTCCATCAGGGTGAAAGAGAGTAAACTGGGAAAAGGCACCACCTTTGAAATTATTTTGCCTAAATAGGATCGTCAGTAATAAACTCTTACACAGGACATTCTTAGTCCTAAATTAATTAAGCTATATTCTTGGCTATTTTTTCCGCCATGGCATGCATGGCCATAGGATCAAGTTGCACTTTTTTACCGAAGGTGGCGTCCTCCATTGTGTTTAATGGAATCAAATGTACATGTGCGTGAGGTACTTCCAGTCCTATTACGCTCATGGCAATGCGTTGACAAGGAACTGTTTTTTTGATTGCTATAGCGACTTTTCGGGAAAAAAGCAGGAGTGCCGCATAGTCTTCCTTAGACAGGTCGAACAATTGATCAACTTCTATTTTTGGAATACAGAGGGTATGCCCTTCAGCATTTGGATTGATATCCAAAAAGGCCAAATGTTTTTCATCTTCCGCAATGCGATAGCATGGAATTTCACCGGCAATAATTTTACTGAAGATACTGGCCATTAGGAACGTTTGATGGAAATGATTTCCAATTGAATGGTTCCACTGGGAACTTGTATTTCGGCAATATCTCCGACTTTTTTCCCAAGCATTCCTTTTCCAATGGGCGAATCGACAGAAATTTTTCCCGAAGCCAAGTCTGCTTCACTTTGTGCAACAAGGGTATAGGTCATTTGCATTCCATTGGCTTTATTCTTTACCTCAACGGTAGAGAGTACCAACACCTTGGAATTATCCAATGCAGCTTCATCTATCAAGCGAGCATTAGAAAGTGTTTCTTCCATTTTGGAAATACGCAATTCCAATAAGCCTTGGGCTTCTTTGGCTGCGTCATATTCAGCATTTTCACTCAAATCGCCTTTATCGCGGGCTTCCGCAATGGCATCTGAGGCTTTGGGGCGTTCAACATCTTTCAAATGGTTGAGCTCGTCTCTCAATTTTTTTAACCCTTCTTCGGTATAATAAGATACTTTACTCATAATATTTTCGTTTAAATAGAATAAAAAACCCTCCAATAATAGGGAAGGTTAAGTTACAAAGATATAAAAATGAATAGTATTGCAACATTCTCGTCCAGAAAGAAACAGTTGATTCTAATTGGGCTAATGCTTGCTCTGTCTTGCGGTAAAAATGACTTGGAACGAAATCCCTTTCTCCCCGATTTAAGGTTTTCCCTTCCGGTTAATCTCAACCTACCACAATATGACAACCTTCGTTTTGCCGGTGGCACAATTTTATTGCCCAACGCAGGACACAAAGGAATTCATTTATTTAACCTCAACGGCTCAAGCTATTTAGCCTGGGAGGCCAGCTGTCCCAATCATTTGCCCTCAAGTTGTTCCCAAACCCAATTGGTAGGCGTTCTCGCCGAGTGCCCCTGCGAAGACTATCGATACAGTTTGGCTACTGGACAATTACTCAATCCACCCGAGGGAGCTACCGACATCTATTCCTTGATCATGTATACTGTTGATGTGCGAGGAAACAACCTAGTTATTTCCAATTGATAAATCACACTCCCTGCCCATTAACAGCATGTACCCGCATTTTTCTGGCTAAAAGGTGAAGCTCGCACCCAGTAAAAAGTTGGTGCCTGCCTGCGGGTAATAGCCCACTCCTTCAATGGTTGTGGTTTGGTTGGGAACAGACCAACTGTCATCATAGGTGAAAAAATAGCCGTTGGTTTCAACAAGGCTGTTGAACACATTATTGATCAATAAGGAAAAATCAATGGCTTTTACCCACCCCAATGAACCAATCGCATAACGAATGTTTAGATCGTTGATGAAATAGGCCGCTAATTTGGATAAATCAGCATCTATATTCCCCAGGTATTGTTCGCCAACATACTTGGACAACAACCCAATTTGAAACTGTGTTGAGGGAGCATACACTAAATTGCTTCCGCCAATAATCGATGGGGAATAGGAAATGTTCGTGTCCCCTAGATTTTGGACTTGTCCATCGCGCTGAAATGAAAAAGAACGGTTCTTGTTGCGGCTAAGACTAAGGTTGGGCTGCCATAGCAATTGGCTACTAAGAGCAATAGACACCTCAGCTTCTATGCCCAAACGAAAGCTGTTTCCCACATTTTGACGAATTGGCGCGCCAACATTATCCAATTCTCCTGTTAACACCAATTGATCTTTATAGCCCATATAATAAAGATTGGCGCTCCATTTTGTTTTCTTCCCAAAAGAACGGTAACCTAGTTCAAAATCGTTGAGTACCTCTGGGCGTGGACTGCCGTTTTCGTAGTCCGATCGATTGGGTTCGCGTTGTGCCTTAGCATAGGAAGCATACAATTGAGTATTCTCATTGGGATGAAAGGTGAGTCCCATTTTTGGATTGATGAAATTAAATTCGTCTTCAATGTCGATATTCCCCAATTCGTCGAGGCTGCCCCTTGCGGTATAATCGACTCGTCGGTATTGAAGATCGGCATAGGCGGTGAAAGAATCCCCTAACTGATGGGTGATTTTCCCGAATGCTGAAAATTCATTCTTCTCCCCCTTGTTGCGGTAAAATTCGTGTTTGGGTTGCGCATTGCTTGCATAGCGTGCCCAAATCAAATTGCCGAAATGGTCGCCTTGATAGCTGCTCAATAAGGTTCCAAAAACCACCTCTGTTTGGGCTCCCTTATGGCGAATATTGGCGGTCAATACATAGAAGTCGTTGTCCAACCACTTTTGTACAATATTGGCTGTAGAAGCAATGGTTGAATTTCCAACATTGACATCGTTTAGCCTGAGATTCCTTAGATCGGTCGCGTTGTTGTATTCCTCGTAAAACCCACGTCCATGAGTATAATTCAAGCCTACAGAAGATGACCAGTTTCCTTTGTATCGTTGATTCCAATGCAACTGGTAATGGTCTTGTTTATAGTTGTCTACTTGATTGTCATAAAAACCTGTAAGGATTCCATTTTCATCGTAGATCTCACCCGCAGGATTATAGGTACGATCATTGGTCAAAGTCATTGGATCTACACCAAACCAAGATTGATAGGTGATTTCATGTCCGCCAAAAACCAATGCTTTGATCAAAGTGTTTCCCTCTTGATAGACCCCTTGCAAGAAATAAGCATTTAAGTCGGAGGAAGCTCGATCGATATAGCCATTGGATTGAATGGACGCCAAGCGCCCAGCAATTTCAATCTTGTCATTTAACAGTCCGGTAGAGAATTTTAGGGTATGACGAAGGCTACCAAAGCTTCCAACAGCATTTGATATTTGCGCATAGGCCTCTTTTGCCGCTGTGTTGGTCAAGATATTTAGACTTGCCCCGAAGGCACTGGAGCCATTTGTCGATGTACCCACTCCCCGTTGCAATTGAATATTTTCAACCGAAGAAGCAAAATCAGGTAAGTTCACCCAAAATGTTCCTTGGGATTCTGCATCGTTGTAGGGAATCCCATTGATGGTTACATTGACCCGTGTGGCATCGCTTCCTCGAACACGAATCCCTGTGTAGCCAATGCCCCCACCTGCATCGGAGGTTGTTACCACCGATGGTAAAAAGTTAAGTAAAATGGGTAAATCTTGCCCTAAATTACGCGCCTTGAGTTCACCTTTGGTAATTTCAGAAAAACTTAGCGGTTGGTCTTTACTGGCACGAAGACCAGCAACACTCACCTCTTCTAAGGAAATGGTGGTGGTTTTAAGCGAATCTTTCGCTTGTTGTTCTTGTGCATTCATGGCGGCAAGTCCAATAACACAACTAAAGAGTAAAACAGTTATTCTCATTCGAAATAATTTTACGAATAATGGGGTAACTATTCTGGTTAGAAAAAAATGAATACTAAAAAATCTACTTCCCTTGGCGGCATTACCCGCCCAGGTTCATAGGGTCTGATCTCAGCTCTTAATTTAGAGCACCCCTTTGAGCACGAACAAAACTAACAATTATTTAAATGATGTCACTCTATTTCTCGTTTTTTATCGTCTGCTTTTTTACATAATTCATCGATAACTTGTATGGCCTCCTCCAATCGCTTTTGTTGGCTTCCCTCAAGGATCATATAGGGCAATTTGAAACGGTCCAATTGCTGCTTAAAGTAGGCGAACATCTGTTCGCGTTGTCCTGGACGGTCACGTAAATCGTCTTTCTCCCAAGGGACATCGATATTGGTGAGAAAATAAAAATCGTACTGCGTTTGAGCAAAAAGCGATTCAATTGCTGGAGAACAATAGCCATTGAAGTGAGTCTCGGACCAGACCTTTGTAACCAAAATATTGGTGTCACAAAACAATAACTCATTGGTTTTTTGAGCGGCTATATTTTCTTGTTCTAGCTGACCTTCTGTAATGTGGATTAAATCCTCTAGCGAACAAACCTCTTTGTGTAAGTCCCACTTTTCTTGTAAATAGGTACGCGCAAATTCGGGTACCCATTCCGATTGATAATGGGCCGCAAGCGCTTTTGCCAAGGTCGTTTTACCGGTACTTTCTGGACCGTAGACAACGACTCTTAGACAGTTTGCAGCGTCGAATTGAGTGTTTTTTTCCATGCGCGATAGCCATAAATAGCAATGAGCGTAAAAATAATGTATTGGATACTAGTAATGGTAAAGCCTTTGTAAAAATACAAGGGAATGGAAATAGCGTCACCCACAATCCAGAAAATCCAATGTTCGATTTTTCTGCGCGCCATTAACCACATCCCCACAAAAAATAGTGCTGTAGTAAAATTGTCAACATAGGCCGTTCCATTATCCCACATGCCAAAAAGAAGATAAATTTTATACACTACCCACAAACTGATCACAAAAAGTAATGCACTAATCCACCGTTCTCTTTTAGACATTCTAGTGATGGTGTGGATTGTTTTTCCTTGTTTTTTCTGTTGCCAAAAATACCAACCATATAAACTCATCATGAAATAGTAGGCATGGATAAGCATATCCCCTAAAAGCATCCATTTCCACAAAAGATGAACGAAAATTCCCGTAGAAATCATGCCTATTGGATAGAGTGCAACTTTATTGTGTTTCGCTAACCATACGCTGACGAGCCCCAGGCAAACAGCAATTGCTTCTAATACAATATCAACAGTAGCATAGGTGGCGTATTGACCAAAGAAAAAATCAATTAAAGGGGACATAATCGCTGCGGTTGCTTTTGACAATTTTTAAATGAATCATTCCCGCAGCAATCGAATCGAAACTTTCCTCAATGGCGGAGGTCAAAAAAGTCATTAAGGGCTGAAGTTCTCCATAAACCTGAGTACTCAAGGGGTTTTCTTTTACCGTAAAAGAAGAATTTCGCAGCATTCGAATGAATGCCTTTATGGGTTTTTCATAGTCCTTTTGCAAGGGTGCAAGGGTTATTTCGATGGATACATTCATGTGCTAGTAATCAATTGTGCTATGCTTAATTGGTGTGCTTTAAAAGTACTGAATTGCAAGGAAAAGCGGTGTGTGTTATCGGCCAAATACACCCTTGCTTCTCCTGTTGTGTCTTTGAGCGAAAAGGGAGCTACTTCTATTTGTGTGGCTAGGGCTAGGCCAGGATGATGCATGGCCTTATAAACAGCCTCTTTGGCTGTCCATAAACGGGTTAATAAGGCAATTTCATCTTTGGGTAAGATAGACGGGTATTCATTGACATGAACAAACTTGGGTGCGATGCGCACAATTTTCTCTCGGTGGGCTTCCACATCAACACCAATTGGGTTTTGTCCAACCACCGCTACTGCATAGTCTTGGCAATGGGAAAGGGAGCAGAAGCCATTGGTTAGCTGCGGTTCTCCTTGCTTGGTGAACGAAAGATCGGTTAAGGAAATTCCCAAACTTTTGACCGCAAGTCGTGCCGCTATATAGCCTTTCTTTCCTCCTTCGGTTTTTCGCAATGAAAGCTCCTCTTGCTGAACAATGCTTTGCGGCATGTATGGCCTCAATTCATCCATGGATTCCTCAATAGACCAAACCGCTAGTTTGGTGGAAATAGATGAAGAAAAATCATTGATTATTGGCATAGGCTTTTAGCAAGAAAGTACGTATTTTTGCCGTAAAGTTAACAAACTCATTATGAACGAGAAAACTCCTACACTTCCTTATAAAGTAAAAGACATCAGTCTTGCAGACTGGGGACGAAAAGAAATTGAATTGGCCGAAGCCGAAATGCCCGGTTTAATGTCCCTTCGCGAAGAATATGCTGAAGAGCAACCCTTGGCCGGTGCACGCATTGCTGGCTGTTTGCACATGACTATACAAACGGCTGTACTCATCGAAACCTTGGTTGCCCTTGGTGCCGATGTCACCTGGAGCTCCTGTAATATATTTTCTACCCAAGACCATGCTGCTGCTGCTATCGCTGCTGCAGGTATTCCTGTCTATGCTTGGAAAGGCATGAATGAAGAAGAATTTGACTGGTGTATTGAACAAACGCTTTTCTTTGGTGAAAACCGCGAACCCCTCAACATGATACTGGACGATGGAGGAGATTTAACCAATATGGTGTTGGATCGTTTTCCAGAATTAGTAGAAAACATCAATGGTCTTTCTGAAGAAACCACCACAGGAGTTCACCGTCTATACGAACGCATGAACAATGGAACCCTCCCCTTGCCTGCCATCAACGTTAACGACTCTGTGACCAAATCAAAATTTGACAACAAATACGGTTGTAGAGAAAGTGCCGTAGACGCTATTCGTCGTGCAACAGATGTTATGTTAGCCGGAAAACGCGTTTTAGTCGCTGGTTATGGTGATGTTGGAAAAGGAACCGCTGCTTCTTTTAGTGGAGCGGGAGCCATTGTTACTGTAACAGAAATTGATCCTATTTGTGCGCTACAAGCTGCCATGGACGGCTACGAGGTTAAACGCATCAACAGTGTTATTACCAATATGGATATTGTTATAACGGCTACCGGAAATAAAAACATTCTTACAGGCGAGCACTTCTTACAAATGAAAGACAAAGCCATTGTGGCCAATATTGGTCATTTTGACAATGAAATCGACATGGCATGGTTGAACGAAAACTACGGTGTAACCAAAGTTGAAATCAAACCGCAAGTAGATAAATACACCCTAGAAGATGAAAAAGAATTGATCATTTTAGCGGAAGGACGTTTGGTGAACTTGGGCTGTGCCACTGGACACCCAAGTTTTGTCATGAGCAATTCATTCACCAACCAAACCCTGGCACAAATCGAATTGTGGACCAGTCCTGAAAAATACGAGAACAAAGTCTATATGTTACCCAAACATCTGGATGAAAAGGTGGCTGCACTTCATCTTGCTCACCTTGGTGTAGAATTGGAAGAATTGTCCAAAGACCAAGCTGATTATATAGGGGTAGGCGTTGATGGTCCTTACAAGCCGGAATATTACCGTTACTAAAAACGTACTGCTAGCTATTTTAAAGAGGCAGTCTGGAAAAGTGGAACAGCTTTTACACTTTTTCAGACCGCCTTTTTTTTATTTCATATCTTACAAAAAAACTTTCATGCGTACTCTATTATATTTACTCCTAGTTCTAGGTCTTCAAACTGTTGTTGCACAAGACCATCTCAACCTTGATCAACTCGCTAGCTTTGAAACATTTTTAAAAGAAGAAATAAGTAATGGACAAATTGCTGGGGTCGAAGCCATGGTTTATCACAAAAATAAAATTGTATGGAGAACAAACCTTGGGTATAGTGATTTAAACAACCGAACACCCCTAACGGAAAATAGTATCTATTTCTTGCAATCCATGACTAAACCGATCATGAGTGTGGCCATTATGCAATTGGTTGAACAAGGGCGCCTAAGCTTAGACGAAAAGGCTTCTGCCTATCTTCCTGGTTTAAAAAACTTGACTGTCATAGATGATCTTTCAACTGGAGTAAATGGGCCTACATCCAAAAAAGAAAGAAGCATTACCATTCAACACTTACTCACCCATACCGCTGGACTTTCGCATGGATTGGAAGAAAATGTGTTTGACAAAGAATTGTTTAAACTGATGTACAACGATTTGTTTGATCCTGCTGTTTATGAAAAGTTGGAAGATCGGGTAGCCGTCTTATTGCAGGTCCCCCTTATTGGACAACCCGGTGAACAGTGGTATTACAGTGCCGCTACTGATGTATTGGCCTTGATTGTACAAGAGGTTTCTGGACAACCCATTAACACCTATTTAAAAGAGCACATTTTTAGGCCTTTGGAGATGAATGAAACAGGCTATAATTTGACAGAAGATAGTGCAAAACGTCTCATGAAAGTACATCTTAAAAATGAAGACGACATTCTGGTTACCAGCCCTGTTCAAGTACCTACACAAGCTAATACGGTCTATGGTGGTACCCATGGGCTATTTTCCTCCATAAACGATTATTTGCAATTTTGTAAGATGATTTTGAATGAAGGTGAGCTTAACGGTAAGCAAGTTTTGCAGCCAGCAACAGTTGCCTTAATGCAAGAAAATCATGTGGGTAAATTACTTGGAGCCTCCAGAGGATTTGGGTTGGGTTTTGGTGTTCTTGTTGATACAGAAAAGGATCCAAGCCCTGCAAGCAACGGTCAAATTTATTGGGGAGGGTTTTTTAAAACACATTTTTTTATTGACCCAGCCGAGGACTTAATCGCTATTTTTATGACACAAAAGATGCCCAATACAAACGAATATGTAATTGCCCTTAATCGACATGTATATGGAGCCTTACAGAATTAAAGATTCCTTTTAATCCATAAAAAAACCCGCTCAATGAGCGGGTTTTTTTTAAGTCATGAGCATCTTTTATGCTTCAAATGGAACAATCGATACAAATGATTTATTGTCCTTCTTCTTCGTAAATTGAACAAGGCCATCGACTTTAGCATGTAAAGTGTGGTCTTTCCCAATATAAACATTCTCTCCAGGATTGTGCGCTGTTCCACGTTGACGAACGATGATGTTCCCAGCGCGAGCCGCTTGTCCTCCGAAAATTTTGACGCCAAGTCGTTTCGATTCCGATTCTCTACCGTTTTTCGAACTACCTACTCCTTTTTTATGTGCCATGGTTGTTTATTTTAAATTGTTATGCTTGTAAAGCAGCAATTAAATCGGCTTTCTTCATTGAAGAAATTCCACTTATCCCTTTTGCTTTAGCTAATTCTTTTAATTCAGCTACCGTTTTTCCGCTTAAATCTTCTTGTGCTTTTGGAGCTGCCTTTTTAGGAGCCGCTGC
>Ga0181563_10006324_pt1 | contig 10612 bp, 13 predicted proteins | sample 011ome_25_FD_133759 | JGI IMG/M metagenome (GOLD analysis project Ga0181563, IMG submission 133759) | Coastal salt marsh microbial communities from the Groves Creek Marsh, Skidaway Island, Georgia - 011512CT metaG (megahit assembly) | ecosystem: Environmental > Aquatic > Marine > Intertidal... | reverse complement strand
CGCCCGCCCGCCCCATTGCATGGCCTTACGCCCCCGGCACTGCGCGGCCCGCAGTGTCGCCCACACCATCGCGGCGGGCGCGGGCGGCGGCCAAGGTGGTGCGCAATTCCGCCTCCATTTTCTTCACCTCGTCGAAACCTTTGTTGCGCAATGGATCAAGGCCAAAGGCCATGCTGTGCAAACCGGCCCCCAGCAGGCCCACCACCACAGCCCCAGCCAAGCCGAAGGCGGCATAGCCCGCCAGCCCCAGCCCCAAACCGGTAAGGATGGCCGCAAAAATCTTGCGCGGAATGGCCGGGCGGCGCGCCACTTTGCGCGCCTCATAGGCGGCGTGCGCCCGCACGCCTTCGCGCGTCAGCCAAGCCGCCAAAACCAGCACCATAGCCCCAACAAGCGTGGTCAAAAACTGTGTGGGGGGGCCAAAATAGCTTTTCGCCAGCAAAAGCACGGGCCAAAAAAACAGCAGGTTTACCCGCGCCCCAACTGGGCTGCGCCGGGCCTGCGCGTAGCCGGTATCGGCCGTCGTGCCCGGGCTGTTTGCCGGCGCACCGGGACTGTATTGACCGCCAAAACGTTTGGCCATGCTAAAGCCCCCCAGCTGTTGCGATGTAGAAAATCAACAGCACCAGCCCGGCATACGCCCATTTTTGCAGCCCAGAACCTGACATGCGCCCCAACACAATTACCTACCCCTGAAAGGTAGGCGATCGGATGCGCTGTTACTAGGGGGAAGCGGCGCAATTCCACGTCAAAGCGCGAAAATCAGCGCTTTGGGCGTGGTCCGCGCGGCTTGCCCGGCGTGGCCGATGGCCCGGCTTTGGCGGGGCCCGCAGGCTTGGCGCCCGCGCGCCCCTTGGCCGTGCGCCCCCTTGGTTTGGGGGTAAACCCTGCGGCAAAGCCCGGGTCGCTGCGCGGCGCGCGTGCCGGGCGGCTGATGCTGCGCGGTTTGTCGCCCGGTTTGTCGCCCGATTTTCCGGCCGGCTTGGCGCCCGGTTTGGCACCGGGTTTCACACCGGGTTTGGCACCAGATCTTGCACCGGGTTTCTTGCCCGCAGGCTTTTCAACCTCGTCGGGCTGCCCATCGTTCAGGCCCAATTGGTCGCGCAGCACGCGGCGGCGCACCTCTTCCACTTGGCCGGCTTTAAGCTGGCCCAGTTGAAACGGGCCATAGGACACGCGGATAAGCCGGTTCACCGTCAGGCCCACCACCTCCATCGCGCGGCGGATCTCGCGGTTTTTGCCTTCGCGCAGGCCAATTGTCAGCCACGCATTGGCGCCTTGCTGGCGGTCCAGCGTGACACTCATGGGCTGAAATTTCTCGCCCTCGATTTCGATCCCTTGGCGCAGCGGGGCCAGGCGGGCATCGTCGGGGCGGCCATTCACACGCACGCGGTATTTGCGCAGCCAACCGGTAGAGGGCAATTCCAGCTGGCGTTTCAACGCGCCATCATTGGTCAACAGCAGCAAGCCCTCGGAATTCAAATCCAGCCTGCCCACGCTCATCACGCGGGGCATTTCGGGGGGCAGCGCGTCATAAATCGTGGCGCGCCCCTGCTCGTCGCGGGTGGTGGTCACAAGGCCTGTGGGCTTGTGGTACAGCCACAGGCGCGCAGGTTCAGGCGCCGCCAGCGGCGTGCCATCCACGGTGATGCGATCCCCGGGTGCCACGTTCAGCGCAGCGCGCTCGATCACTTTGCCATTGACGGCAACGCGGCCTGCGGCGATCAGCGCCTCGGCTTCGCGGCGGCTGGCGCGCCCAGACCGGGCGATAACTTTGGCGATACGCTCGCCTGCGGGGTGCGACTCTGTGCTCATGGGGCGGGTATGCCTGAAACGCGAGGCTTGCGAAAGCGCAGATCAACAGGCATCACAGCACAATGCACAGCTTAAGCCCCATGGAACTGGCCCTGACCGAGGCCAAAGCCGCCGCCGCCCGCGGCGAGGTGCCCGTGGGTGCCGTCATCGTATCGCCCGGCGGGCAGGTGGTGGCACAGGCTGGCAACCGCACCCGGCAGTTAAACGACCCCACCGCCCATGCCGAGGTATTGGCCATCCGCGCCGCCTGCGCGCAGCTGGGCCAAGAGCGGCTGGCAGGCCATGCCCTTTACGTGACGCTAGAGCCCTGCCCAATGTGCGCAGCGGCCATTTCTTTTGCCCGTATCGCGCGGCTTTATTATGCGGCCAGCGACCCCAAATCAGGCGGGGTGGCACAGGGGGCGCGGGTGTTTTCACACCCCCAATGCCACCATCGCCCCGACGTTTACGATGGCCTTGCCGCGCGCGACGCCGAGGCCTTGCTGCGCGAATTTTTCGCCGCGCGCCGCACCTGAGCGCTTAAAACGCCATCGGCACCAGAACCTCGGGCTCGATCACATCAACGCCGGGCAAGGCGGCTTTTAGCGCATCGGCCGATTGCTCTAGCAGCGGGAAGGTGCGGTAATGGCCGGGAATGACGGTTTTGAAATCGAAAAACCGTTTGGCCGCATAGGCTGCGCGGTGCATATCCATGGTGAAATGGCCGCCCGCCGCCAGCACCCCAATATCGGGGCTGTGCAGATCGGCAAACACCTGCATGTCAGCCATCACATCTGTGTCGCCCGAATGATAGATCACATGGCCCTCTCCCGCGATCATGAACCCGCATTCGGTGCCGGGCACATTGGGGCCATTGGGTGTGGCAAAGCTGGTGGAATGCACCGCATGCACCATCGTTACCTTTGGCCCCCCCAGATCGACGGTGCCGCCCTTGTTAAAGCCGATGGTTTCCACCCCTTCGGTTTCGGCCCAATGGCCCATCAGATCGTATTGGCCCACCACCGGAATATTCAGCGCCCGCGCCAAGCCCAAAACATCGACCACGTGGTCAAAATGGGCATGGGTCAACAAGATATGCGTGGCCCCTGCCGTGGCCTCGGCGTGGCGGTCTTCGGGCATCATCGGGTTGCCATTCAACCACGGATCCACCAACAGCACCTTGCCCTCGATTTCGTAGCGAAACGAGCCATGGCCCAACCAAACGATCTGCATTCTCTCTCTCCCTTGGTAAAAATGCGTCTTTGCTACAGCCTAGCACGGCCAAGCACGGGGAAAAGGCGCAAAAGCAGCTGTCATGTGCTTGCGGGCCGGGGCTGGCGGCGTTAAACGCTGGTGCGTCTGGAAAACGGAGAGTTTTGGATGTCGATTGACCTGGAAAAAGCCGCCAAAGTGGCCAAGCTTGCCCGCATCAAGGTAGAGCCCGATGCGCTGCCCGCCTTGGCGCAGGAATTCAACAACATCCTCGGCTTCATCGAGCAGCTGAACGAGGTTGATGTCGAAGGGATAGAGCCCATGACATCGGTCACGCCCATGCGCCTGAAACGCCGCGAGGACGTTGTCAGCGATGGCGACCAGCAAGCCAAGGTTTTGGCAAACGCCCCCTATGCCCGCGAAGGGTTCTTCGCCGTTCCCAAGGTTGTAGAGTGATCCGATGACAGAATTGAACACCCTCACGCTGGCCGAAGCCCGCGACAAGCTGCGCAGCGGCGATGTAACCAGCGTTGAATTGACCGAAAGCTGCCTGAAACAGGTAGAGGGCGCCGATGCCTTGGGCGCCTTTGTGCACAAAACCCCCGATTTGGCCCTAGAACAGGCCCGCGCCGCCGATGCCCGCATTCGGGCCGGTGATGCGCCCGCCATGTGCGGCCTGCCTTTGGGCATCAAAGATCTGTTTTGCACCAAGGGCGTTCCCAGCCAAGCGGCCAGCCGGATTTTGCAAGGGTTCCGCCCCGAATATGAATCGACCGTCACCCAAAAGCTGTTTGATGCAGGCGCGGTGATGCTGGGCAAGCTGAACATGGACGAATTTGCCATGGGCAGCTCGAACGAAACCTCGTGCTATGGCAATGCGGTCAACCCGTGGCGCCGCGCGGGCGATAGCGCACAGCTGACGCCCGGTGGCTCGTCTGGCGGCTCGGCCGCGGCTGTGGCGGCCGATTTGTGCTTGGCCGCAACCGGCACCGATACTGGCGGCTCGATCCGCCAGCCCGCGGCCTTTACCGGCATTGTCGGCATCAAGCCGACCTACGGGCGCTGCTCGCGGTGGGGCATTGTGGCTTTTGCCTCGTCCTTGGATCAGGCAGGCCCGATGACCAAAACCGTTCGCGACGCCGCGATCATGCTGGGCGCCATGGCCGGGCATGACCCCAAAGATTCGACCAGCGCCGATCTGCCTGTGCCCGATTTTGAAGCCATGCTAAGCGGCGATATCCGCGGTAAGGTCATCGGCATTCCCGCCGAATACCGCATGGATGGCATGCCAGCCGAGATCGAAAAACTATGGGCAGATGGCACCGCCATGCTGAAAGATGCCGGCGCTGAAATTCGTGACATCACCCTGCCGCACACAAAATACGCCCTGCCGGCCTATTATGTGATCGCGCCCGCCGAGGCCTCGTCTAACTTGGCGCGCTATGACGGGGTGCGCTATGGCCATCGTGCCAGCTTGGGCAAGGGCGATGGCATTACCGAAATGTATGAAAAAACCCGCGCCGAAGGGTTTGGCCACGAGGTGCAGCGCCGCGTGATGGTGGGCACCTATGTGCTGTCAGCCGGGTTTTATGATGCCTATTACAACCGTGCCCGCCGCGTGCGCGCGCTGATCAAGCGCGATTTCGATCAGGTCTTTGCCGCCGGTGTGGATGCCATCCTCACACCCGCCACGCCCAGCGCCGCCTTTGGTTTGGGCGAAATGGCCGAGGCCGATCCGGTGCAAATGTATCTCAACGATGTGTTCACGGTTACCGTCAACTTGGCCGGTCTGCCCGGCATCAGCGTGCCCACCGGCACCGATGCAAGCGGCCTGCCCTTGGGGCTGCAGCTGATTGGCCGCCCATGGGAAGAGGCCGATTTGCTGAATACCGCCTATGCGTTAGAGCAGGCCGCAGGCTTTGTGGCCAAACCGCAGAAATGGTGGTAAAGCGCCTGCAAAGAAACTTGCAGGCGAACCGATAATGAAGCGATTTCTAGTTTCCGGCGCAGCGCTGGCGGCCTTGTCCGCCTGCGTTGCCAGCGTGCCAGATAGTGGTGCAGGCATCTACAACAGTTACCCCCAGCAGCAGGCCGCGCGCGAAGCGGCGTTGCAGGGGCTACAGCCCGGCACCGACCTCGAGGCGCCAGAGGGCGCCACATTGCCCCAGCAATCCGAGGCCGAGGCGCTGGCGGCCGCCACGGCGGCTGCGCTGAATTCTGGTGTTGCACCGCTAGAAGTCAGCCCCTCTAACCCGCCACCGGTGGCGGTCAATGCGGCCGGGATCTCGCAGGAAAACGATTTCCAAGACGTCTCTAGCCTACGCAGCATCGAAACCGATGCCGAGCGGCTTGCACAAAACCGCGCCCAGTATCAGGTTATTGCCCCCACCGCGCTGCCCGCGCGCAGCGGTGCAAGCGGGCCAAATATTGTCGATTTTGCCCTAAACACCCAAAATGCCAAGGGCGAGGCGCTGTATACCCGGGGCGGCCTTGCCTCGCAAACCCGATACGCGCGCAATTGTGGCAAATACCCCTCGCCCGATCTGGCGCAGGCCGATTTTCTGGCCAATGGCGGCCCCGAACGCGACCGCATGGGGCTTGACCCCGATGGCGACGGGTTTGCCTGCGCATGGGATCCCGCCCCCTTTCGCCTTGCGCGGCAAAACTAGGCGCGCGTGATCTGGCACCCCTCTCCAAATTTCGGGGCGCGCCGTGGGGGCGCGCGCCCGTCTTTGGTGGTGCTGCACTATACCGCCATGCAGGGGGCGCAGGCCGCACTGGCGCGGCTGTGCGACCCCAGCGCCGAGGTTTCGGCGCATTACCTGATCAGCAACACAGGCCAAATCTGGCACATGGTCGACGAGGCAAACCGCGCCTGGCACGCCGGTGCTGGGCGCTGGGGGGCGATGTGCGATGTGAATTCGCATTCCATCGGGATCGAGCTGGATAACACCGGCGCCCACCCCTTTGCCCATGCCCAAATGCTGGCCTTGTGCCAGCTGTTGGGGGGCATCTTGCAGCGCTGGCAGATCCCGGCACAGGGGGTGATTGGCCATTCAGATATGGCCCCAACCCGCAAACAAGACCCCGGCGCAAAATTCGACTGGCAGGGATTGGCCCGCCAAGGGCTGGCAATTTGGCCCGGGCCGTGGCCCGCATCTATGCACAGCCCCGTGGCCGATATGGCGGCGTTTCGCGCCGATTGCGCGCGTTTTGGCTATGACGACAGCCCAGACATACCAGACACCGCGGTTCTGGCCGCGTTTCGCCTGCGCTTTCGCCCTTGGGCCACGGGGCCACTGGCCACGATCGATTGCGCCCAAGCTGCGGATCTGGCCCAACGCTTTCCCGTTGACCGCCGCGCCGCAAGCGCTTAACCCGGGGCCTGCGCGGGGGGCTGGGTGGCCGCTGCGGCGGGATTCCGCTGGAGAGGAAAGTCCGGACTCCACAAGACACAGGTGCCGGGTAACGCCCGGGCGGGGCAACCCGACGGAAAGCGCCACAGAAAATAAACCGCCCGCCGTCCGCGGCGGGTAAGGGTGAAACGGTGGGGTAAAAGCCCACCGGGGGGCTGGCAACAGCGCCCGCATGGCAAGCCCCACCTGGAGCAATGCCGAATAGGGATCCTGCGCGGGTCTGGATCGGGCAACCGATATCGCCGCAGGCCGTCTTGGCCCAGGGATCCGGGTAGGCAGCTCGACGGTATCGGCAACGATGCCGCTAGATGAATGGCCATCCCAGGGGGCAACCCCTGGACCGAATCCGGCTTATAGGCCCCCCGCGCCTCTTCGTTTTCTGCCCCCACGTCCCGCCCTTTGTGGGCCATAGGCCCAGCGCCAAAACTTTGCTATGCTTGCCCAATAGCGGAGGATAAAGAGATGAGTTTCAAGGCAACACTGGCCGCATTTTCCATGGCCCTTGGTGCGCAGCGCAGCCAGCAGGCCATGACGCAAATGGCGGGCGCGTCCAACACCGGGCCCGGCGCAGACATGGCCCAGCAGATGCAAGCACTGGCAGATCAGATGGGGCTGGGCCAAGGTGCGCAGCACATGCGCGCGGCCTTTGCCGCCATGGGCCAGCACATGCAGCCCGCGCCCGGCATGCCAGATGTGACCGCGGCCTTGGCCAGCATGGGCACAGCCGCCAGCGCCGGCATGCAAACCATGGCCCAGATGTTTGACACGATGGTGCAAGGCACGCCCATGGCCGAGGCCAGCGAAGACAGCGCCAAGCTGATGATCCGCGCCATGGCGCAGGCAGCAAACGCCATGGCCCCCCTACCCGCCCAAGCCCAAGCTGAGGTGCTGGCGCAGCTTGAGGGCGCCACCGAGGCCGAGCGCGCCTTTGTCGCAGCCGCCCTGCAAGAGGCACCCGACCCCGCAGCGCTGGCTGCAGCCACGTGCCAGCAGTGGGGCGCGCAAGTCTATGGTGCGGCCTTGATGGCATGGCCCAACGACGCAGGGGCCAGCGCGCCCTATCTGGCGGCTTTGGCGCAGGCCTTGCAACTGGATGGCGCCACCGTTTCCGCCTTGCACAGCGCCGCTGGGCGGGCCGCCCCCTAGGTTCGGCGGAAATCTTTGCAAATCTGTGCCGATGGCTGTTGACTCTTTGCGCGCCCTCGGTAAAAGGCAGGCTTCATAAGATTTTCACGGGCGCCTTCCCGCCCGGTGCAGGAGAGCAACCATGGCGAAGCCGACCACAATCAAGATCCGCCTGAACTCGAGCGCGGGCACTGGCCACTTTTATGTGACCAAGAAAAACGCACGCACCATGACCGAGAAAATGACCGTACGTAAGTACGACCCGGTCGTGCGCAAGCATGTCGAGTACAAGGAAGGCAAGATCAAGTAAGATCGCCAACCCGGATTATGAAAAAGCCGCGCAGCCCAATGGCCGCGCGGCTTTTTCTTTGGGTGCAGCGCCGCAGGTTTTGGGATGCAGGGCGGCGGTTTTTGGGGGCGCAGGCACCGGGGCAAAGGCCATGTGTAAAAGGGCCCTGCGCAAAAAGGGCCCTGTGCAACAACCGCAATTCTGCGCCGCCCTGTGCACCGCGTAAAAAAGGGCCGGTCAAAGACCGGCCCTTGCGTTGCATCTTGGTGCTGTGGGGCGCTTATTCGCGGTTGCCCAAGAACTGCAACAAGAACATGAACATGTTGATGAAATCCATGTACAGGCTCAGCGCACCCATGATTGCGGCTTTGCCCATCCATTCGCTATCGCCCGAATGCGCATGCTGCAGATAGGTGTTCTTGATGTTTTGCGTGTCATAGGCGGTCAGGCCAGCAAAAATCAGCAGGCCCAAGATCGACACGGCAAAATGAATCGCCGGCGAGCCCAAGAAGATGTTGATGATCGAGGCCACAACCAAGCCGATCACACCCATGATCAGGAACGAACCCCAGCCAGAGATGTCTTTCTTCGTGGTGTATCCCCACAGGCTAAGGCCTGCGAAGGAAATCGAGGTGACCAAAAACACCTGTGCAATCGAGACGCCGGTGAAGGCCTTGAAAATCCACGCCAGGCTTAGGCCCATGACCGATGCGAAAGCGTAGAAAAACAGCTGGGCGCCAGCCGCCGACAAACGGTTGATGGCGGCACCAAAGCCAAACACCATGGCCAAGGGGGCAAACATCACGATCCAGCCCAGAATATTCGGGCTTAGGGTGATGGGGTCGCGGAACACGCTGAGCAATGCGGGGCTGGTGCCAACGGCCCAAGCCACTGCAAATGTCAGCAACATGCCCACGGACATGGTGCCGTAGACCTTGTTCATATGGGCGCGAAGGCCCTCGTCAATCTGGGCGGCGCGGCCGGCAGCCGCTGTCCGGATCGTTTGATATTCTGCCATCTCTTCCTCCGATGCGAAACGCTGTGGCCCGACGCGTGGGCCTTGCCTCAAATATCGGGAAGCGGGCCCCACGTTTCAAGGGGGGATCGCGCGAAAAACATATATCTCACCGGTGTATTTTGCCGCAGATCTTGCCGCCCCTTTCCCCGGCGCGGCGCCCGCCGCTTTAGGGGGTGACCACCACCTTACCCGTAGATTTGCGCGCGCGCAGCAATTCCAGCGCCTCGCGGGCCTGTTCCAGCGGCAAAACATGGCTTACATGGGGCTTCAATCGCCCTTGTTCATACCAATGAAACAGCTCTTTCAGGCTGTCTGTCACCACATCGGGGCGAAACTTTAGATAGCCCCCCCAATACACCCCTAAAACGCTGAGGTTTTTCACCAACAGATGGTTCGCCGGTATCTGCGGCACCTCGCCCGCCGCAAAGCCGATGGGCAGCAACCTTGCCTCGGGGTTGCAGGCGCGAAACGCTGCTTGCCATTGATCACCGCCCACCGGGTCGTAAACCACATCTGCCCCGCCCAGCGCCTTGACCTTGGCGCGAATGTCGTCGCTGGCATCAATCAGGTGATCGGCGCCGGCTTGCGCGGCCACCTGCAGTTTGTCTGCGCCGCGTGCCACCGCGATCACCCGCGCGCCCATCAGTTTTCCCACCTCAACGGCTGTCAGCCCTACACCGCCCGCAGCCCCCAACACCAACAACGTGTCCCCCGGCTGCAACGCGGCACGATGGGCCAGCGCCACGTGGCTGGTACCATAGGCAATTTGGAACGCTGCCGCGTCAATCGCGCCCATTGGCTGGGGCAAGGGCACCGCGCGGTCGGCGGGAAAACAGCCATAATCGGCCAAACCGCCTTGGCCCCCAAACACCGCCACGCGCGTGCCAATGGCAGGGCCTGTGACATCGGGGCCCAACGCATCGACCACGCCAGCCACCTCCATGCCCAGCACAAAGGGCGCTTGCGGGGTATCTTGGTATTTGCCCTGCTCCATCAAGAGATCGGCAAAGTTCAACCCGCAGGCCTGAATTTTCAGGCGCAATTGCCCCGGGCCCGGCTGTGGGATATCTAATGACACCAGTTCAGCGGCTTGGCCCAGTTGTGACACCTGAAACGCGCGCATGTTTGCCTCCTGTTTTGCTGCAATTGCACAATGGCCAGCACCACCCGGCCTGTCAACGCGGGGTCAAATGGTCAATCACGGGTCTAATCGCGTCTAGATTGTGTCTCAAACGTATAGGGTCGCTGAATTGGGGTATGCAATTGGGCGCAACCAGTCCAGATTGCCCAAACTTCCCAGGGGATGGGAAATCGGCCCCGCGCCGTATAGTCGGGAAAACCTGACTGTTTCACGCAAAGACAGGTGAAAACAGGAGAGACATATGCCACATCCAGTGGATGTACATGTTGGTAAGCGTATTCGTCAGCGCCGTTGGTTAATCGGCATGACACAGCAACAGCTGGCGGAGCGAGTGGGTATCAAGTTTCAGCAAATCCAGAAATATGAAACTGGCGCTAACCGCGTCAGCGCATCTCGGCTATGGGACATCGCCGAGGTTTTGGAAGTGCAGGTAAGTTTTTTCTTCGAAGGCCTCAACAGCGCACCCCCTGAAGGGGATAGCGCCATGCCAAAAGACCTGATTGGCGACAAAGAAGCCATGGATCTGGTGCGCTCTTATTACGCGATTCCAGAAAACCAGCGGCGTCGCCTGTTTGATCTGGCCCGTGTTCTTTCAGACGTGGCTTGAGCTAAAGGGG
>Ga0181563_10006308_pt1 | contig 10631 bp, 7 predicted proteins | sample 011ome_25_FD_133759 | JGI IMG/M metagenome (GOLD analysis project Ga0181563, IMG submission 133759) | Coastal salt marsh microbial communities from the Groves Creek Marsh, Skidaway Island, Georgia - 011512CT metaG (megahit assembly) | ecosystem: Environmental > Aquatic > Marine > Intertidal zone... | reverse complement strand
GAGGCGTATCGATAGAAGGAAGCCGCGATAGAGGCTATATAGAGGTTACGTATGAACACAACGTACGTGGACTCTTCTTCGTCGCGTAGGGTATAGGACGTCCCGCGCGGTTTCGCGTCTATACCTGTACGGGGTTCCTTCAAAAGAACGGCGTTTCAATTTTTTTCTTTTTTCTTTTAAAGTGAAAAAAAAAAAACAAATCCACACGCGTATAGTACGTCGTCACCGCCCGCCTCGTTTGGCGAGCGACCAGAGCTCGGCTCGGAGTTTCGGGCCGAACGACGCGCGTCGCACGGTGGTCGGCGGAGGCACCGACCCGGCGAGCCACGCGTCACCGTTCGGGCGGTACACTAAGAACTGCTCGTACCCGGCGTCGGCGAGCGCGGCGGCGGAAAACGCGCTCGGGTCGTCGTTCCAAGCCGACTCGAGCGACGCGTCTTCGTCGTCGCTCCGACCGACGTCGCGCGTCCGCACCACCGCCGCGTAGTAGGTGCGGCCCGCGTTCTCCGGCCGCTCGCCTTTCCGCGAGACCTCGTCCTTGATCGCCTCGGAGAACGCGCAGTCTCCCGTCCTGGTCGCCGCCGCGCACGCCGCGCGCAGCGCCTCCAGCGACTCGAGCGCATCCGTCGAGCGAAGCGGCGAAGGGTAAGGGAAGCGATCGCGATCGACCGAGCTGGAAGCTCCGCTTCCCGCCGTCAAGCCGTCGCTTCCCAAACCATCCAGGCTCTCGTCGCACGACGCCAACGTCGGACACGTCGTGCAGTACTCGCTGAGGCCGCGCGCGCAGCAATCGCCGGGGTCGTTCGGGTCGCACGCGCACGCCGTTCCCTCCACGAACACGTCGCGCTCGTCTCCGTTTTTCCAAGTTTCCGCGTCGAATCGCACGAACGACCCTGATCGACTCATGGAACCCGAACGCGTGTTCGGGTCGTCCGATGAACCACGGGTTTCGTCGAACGTCGCGGCGGCGTCGCGGTCGGCGTCCGCGCTCAGGTCGACGATGAGCGGGTCGACGATGGGCGCCAGCAAGACGGTCGCGCCACCGCTGGCGAGGTGCCGCTCCAGCGCCGCGCGCACCTCCCGGTTCTCCCGAGACTCGGGGTGCGCCAGCGCGCGCCGCGGGAGCGACTCGCGACGCGCATCCACGCGAAGCACGTCGTCGGTGGCGTCGTCGGTTCGAGCGCCGAAGCGCTGGATCTCACCGGGCGTGGCGAACGACGCCGGCGCGGCAGCCGCGGAGGTGGACGCGCCGTCGTCAGCGCGGCGGTCCACGAACCACACCGACGCCGCGCGCGCCAGCGAGCTCCCGCGCGTCAGCGCCTCGACGATTTGCTTGCCGTGCGCCCGCCACTCGTCCTTGTTCCCTTCGTCGCCGCCCCAGCTGGCAGCCTGCGCGCGAGGCGACACCGCGCGCAGCGGGGGAGACCGCCGCGCACCGCGGCCGCGCAGCGCGCGCGCGGAAGCCACGCGCGCCGTGGGCGCGGTGGGCGCGCACAGCCCGCGCATCGTCCTATGGGCACACGCGCTTCTTCCCCCGATCGTCAAAAAGGCGTGTGCCGCTGCGTGTGCCGCTTAACGCGTCATCCGGGTGGCAAAATCTTACTGGCTCTCGCATCATCACCGCCATCGGTTTCCGCGGGCAAGTTTTCGGCAGATGTTTCACGGTTCGATTTTCGAGTCATGAATCGTGTGGGGCGATTCGGGGGTCAACAGACTGGCGACAAAAAGAATTTGGCGCGAACGCACGACCCGAACGCGCGAGCGTCGTGCGTCTTGCTTTCGGCGACCACGACGATTCGCGTTTTCCGCGTTTTCCGCGAGATTCAGTTTCGCGCGCGCTTTCACAGCGCGCGGTTCGGTGGTACGCGAGGGCGTATCGCGAGGGCGTATCGTCGCTCGCGCGCACCCTTCGAGCGCGTCAGCGCGCACCCTTCGAACGACGCGCCATGCCTCCCAAGAAGAAGCCGAAGGGCAAGCCGAAGGGCAAGGCTCCGGGCGGCGGATCTGGCGCGGCCACGACCGTCGGCGCGATGCTCGCCGCTCTCGGCGTCACCGACCCCGAGGCGGCGTTCGGGGCGTGCGCCAACTTCGAGGACGAGTTCCGCGTCGTCAAGAAGGCGTACCTGAAGATCGTGCTGAAAGAGCACCCCGACAAGGGCGGCGACCGCGAGCGCTTCGAGGCGGTGCAGACCGCGTGGGAGACGCTCTCGAGCATGAAGGCGGAAAACAAGCTCGGCTCGTTGAGGCTGGCGAAGACCACCGAACGCAGCGCCGCGAAGGAGCACGCGCACGCGGCGGCGCACCGGCCGAGCAGCACCCCCGACTGGAGTTTCTACGCCGAGGCGTTCAAGGACTCTGGGCTGCCCATGTTCAAGGTGGAGCGCGCCGCGACCGGCCGCTCCAAGTGCGAGATGCGCAACAAAGAAGCGACGGAGACCAAGAAGGCGGTCAAGCGTCGCGCGCACACGGTGTGCCGCGCTCAGGCGGCGGACCCGAAGAGCGCGTGCTTCATTTCGAAGAACGCCGTGCGCGTCGGCACGATGGATGTCGTCTCCGGCGCGTACGGCCGCTTCGTGCACCTGGAGTGCTGGCGCGTTCCCGCGAGCGTGTACAAAGGGCTGCCCTCCCCGACGGCGGAAACAAACGCCGACGCCTTCAAGGCGGCGCTCGCCGCCATGGAGGACGTCGCTCTCGCCGGCGCGCGCGACCTGGACGACGAGGGCATGACGGCGCTCGCACGGCACGTCATGGACCCCGAGCACTGGGCGCGCGCGGCCAGGAAGCGTCTGCCGGACGAGCCGGGCGCGGCGGACCCGCGCGCGCCCGCGAAGAAGGCGAAGAAGGCGTCTTCGAAGAAAGAGCCGAGAGCCTCCTCCTCCGCGGCGGAGCGGCGCGGCGGCGGGCGGCGTCCGCCGGCGCCCGCGCCGGTGCCGGTGCCGTTGCCGCGCCCCGAAGTCGCGGCGACGGTGGACCTGACCGCGTCTTCCGACGACGAGGATGACCTCCCCGTCGCCGCGCTGCTCCTTCCGGACGACGCGAAGAAGAAGGCGAAAAAAAAGGCGAAAAGCCCCACCGCCGGCGCCGGCGCCGAGCGCTCCGTCGTCGTCGCGAAGAAAAAACACGCCCCGTCGTCGCGACCCGCCGGACGCGGCGGCGTCGTCGCGATCCCGCGCCCCGGCGTCGGTTTGGCGAACCCCTCGGCGTTCGCCGGGAAGACCGTCGTGCTCACCGGCGTGTTCCCCGAGCTCGGCGGCGGCGCGGGCTTGAACCTGGGAAAGGACCGCGCGAGGACGTTGATCGAGTCCTTCGGCGGCCGAGTCACCTCCGCGGTTTCCGGGCGCACGGACGCGCTGTTAGTGGGCCGAGAGCCCGGCATGTCCAAGGTGAGCCAGGCGCGCGCGCGCGGCGCGACGCTGCTCAACTTCTCGCAGCTGTGCCAGTCGCTCGATTCGGGCGCGTGCGCCCCCGCGAAAGGCTCGAGCGACGCGCTCGCGCTCACGAACGCGGTGGACATCACCTCCTTCTCCTCCGGGTACTGGGGCAACGGCCTCGCGATCGGAGCGTCGGACGCCGCGCTCGCGTACGCCGCGCGGGGAGCCGAACGCGTCGAGGACGTTAAGAAATCGGCGGGAAGAAAGCCCTCCAAAGCGCTCGGGTGGTGATGCGGTGATGCGACAATCAATCGACGCGTTTTTACGGGTAAGACGACGTCCGCGATCGATAGGGCGTCCTATCGACAGGGCCACGACGGTCGATACGTATCGATGACGCGTTCGGGAAGACGTACGTCGCGGGAGTTTGGGTTTTTCGCGCGTTTCGTTTGTGACGTTTGTGACGCTTTTTCGTGACGCTCGTGAGTATCGTATACGTACAAAGCTACCGTAACTACGTCTTGCGCGACTTTAGTCGGGGAGGGAGCGTCGCGAGCGTCGCTACGTAGCACTAGCACGCGTAGCTCCGCGCGGCGCCGACGGCGACGGCGGTCTCCGGGTCGGGCCCCGCGTCGCGCCCGCGCGCGAGTCGCTCTTCGCCGAAGATGGCCGCCAGCCGCGCGCGCACGGCGGCGAGCCGGGACGACCCGCCCACCAACACGACGTCGGTGATTTCCGCGACGCCGACGCCCCCCGCGGCGCGCAGGGCGGCGTACACGGGCGCGGAGGCGCGGTCCAGGAGCGCGGCGCACGCCGTTTCCAGATCGGGACGCGTGAGTGTGAGCGTGACCGAGTGTCCGAGCGCGTCCGAGCGTATCGCGGTTCGCGAACCATCGTTCGTTTCAAACGACGGTTCGCGAACCGCCGTTTTCGCGTCCATCACGACGCGCGTCGCCGTCGGCGCGGCGTCGCCCGAACGCACCCCGTTTCGCTCTTGAGTAAACGCGTACGCGATCTCGATCGACGCCGTCTCGTGATCGCTCAGGCGTTTCTTGGCGAGTTCCATCGCGCGGAGCGCGCGCTCGTGAACGCCGCGCGCGTCAGCGTCGGGGTCTGTCTCGCCGTCTGGAAAAAAAATCGGCTCGGGCAGGGAAGACAGTTTTTCTCGCGCCCACTCCAGCAGCGCGCGGTCGAAGTCCTCCCCCCCGAGCCGGTCGTCCCCCGCCGAGCCCATGACCAGGAACGTTCCCGACGAGGGCTCCGAGCGGAGCACCGCGACATCCAGCGTCCCGCCGCCCAGGTCGTACACCAACACGAGCGCGCCGCCGTCGTCTATGTCGTCGGTTTCGGTTTTTTTTTTCTTTTCGGCGACGTCGAGCTTCTCGCGCTCTTTTCGCGACGCGTCGTGCGCGACGGCGGCGGCGACGGGTTCCTCCAGCAGGCGCGCCACTGTGAACCCCGCTGCGCGCGCGGCGCGCAGCGTCGCCGCCTTTTGCTCGCTCGAGAAGTTCACCGGGACGCTCACGGTCACCGTCCGGAACCGAAACCCTAAACCCTTTCGGAGACGCTTCGCGAACGACCGAGCGTCTCCGTCGCCGGCGGTTTCGGCGGCGGCTTTCAGCCGCGCGAGGATCGCGGCGCCCACCGCCTCCGGCGCGATCGATTTTCGATTTTCGGTTTTCGCGAAATCGTCCGCCTCGCCCAGCTGAATGGCGGCGAAACCGCCGTCGTCGGCGACGACGGCGAACGGAAGGTGCTTGGACTCCTCGGCGACGGCGGGATCGTCGACGCGTCGGCCGATGAGCCGCTTCGCGTCGTACACCACGCGCGTCGGGTGCGTGTCCCGGCGCCTCGCGGCGTCCGCGCCCACCACCGCCGCCTCGCGCGCGCGCTCGGGGAAGTACACCACAGAGGGCATGGTCTGGGCGTGCGTCCCCGAACCTCCGGGGACCCGCACGACGGTCACGACCCCGCGCTCGCACGTCGCCGCGACCGAGAAGGTGGTGCCCAAATCGATGCCGAGCGTCGCCTCGGTGGTCAGGCCGAAGCTGCCGACCGCAACCGCCGCGAGGCACGCCACGCCCGCGAGCACGAGCCCGAGGGACACGCTCGAGGTCGAGGCGTGCGCGGCGCCCGCCCTCCGCGGGGACGACGGGGGGGACGGGACGCCCATCGCGCCACGCGCGCGTCCACGCTCTGATGACGACGAGAGATTTCGACGTCCGAGATTTTCTCGTCGTCGCCGCGACGATAAAAAGAAGACGAGCGCCGCGCCCTTCCATCACGACGCCGCGCGGTGTCGGTGCCGGAGACGCGCGGGGAGGGCGCGTCCGCGAGACCCGCGCGCGTCGTCCGCCGCGCGGCTCGATGGACGACCCCACCTCCCCCGGCGCGCGCATGCGCAAGCGCGCGTTTCTCAACGAGCAGAGGCGTTTGAAAAAACGAACGGGGGGGGTGACCCCCCGGCACGATGCCATCTTGGAGGGGGTGTACGAGCTGGAGCCCAAGCCGGATTGGCGCACGGAGGCGCGCCTGGCGAACCAGCTCGATCTCGACCCGGTCGCGGTCAAGACGTGGTTCCGGAACCGACGCGTGAAGGACAAGAGGGCGAACGCGCGGTCGGTCGGGACCGCGTTCCTGCTCGTCGTGCTCCTCGTGCTGACGTGCGTGTACCTGTGGGAGCTCGACGGCCTCGACGAGTTGATGCGCCGACGGCGGGAGACCGCGCCCCCGAACATGCGCGCGAACACCAAGAGCGGGCTGCCGCGCCCGTACGGCGTGAAGGGCCCGTTCGAGAACGCGTTCGCGCGGCCCAAGCGCGAGTACAAGGAGCCTTCCGAGGTGAGGAGCGGCGGCGGCGGCGGCGAAAACGCGGCGGGTTCCGCGCGGCGTCCTCGCGACGGCGAGACTTCGTCGGGCCGCCTCGGGTCGTACTTCTCGAGCGCCTCCTCTCGGGCGACAGGCTCGGGGGGGAGCGTGCGCAGACCGCAGCCGGTGGACCCGGACTGGGATTCGTAGGTGACCGAGTGCGCACTGCGGGAAAAGGGACAGTCAGAGCGGAGCGAAGAGACGCGAGACCGCCGAGACGCCGCGCCTTTTTATTTTTGAGTGCTTCTTTCGAGTGTCTGCTGCACTTGGAGCCATTTGGGCGCAGCTGAGGATCAGTCTTCGCACACGTGTCGGGCGACCCTTGCGTGATGATGAGTTATCCTTGCACGACGCACGCGTCGCGCACAGCCTCGACGATGTTCGCGCTCACCACCCCCTCGGCATCGATCGCGGCGTGCCGCCCGCGCGCGCCCGCGCGCCGCCGCGCGCGCGCCGCGGTCGTCGTGCGCGCCGGCGAGGCGCCCGAGGCCCGCCGCGCGAGCGCTTTGGCTTCCGCGACGCTCGCTGGCGCGCTCCTGTTCGCGCCCGCGCTGACGCCCGCGGCGTTCGCCGAGGGGGGCGCGTGCTTCAAGTCGTGCGAGTCCGAGTGCCTGAAGCTGGCGCCCGGCTCGGGGGACTACTGCGCCAGCGCGTGCGCGGACGAGTGCCAGGCGATGAAGGAGGAGAACGGCGGGGAGGAGGTGGATTCCGGCGCGTTCGGGCAGAGGCAGGAGAAGGGGGACTTCGAGAACCTCCTGGACAAGATGCTCGACACGCAGAAGGTGTTCTTCGTGGGGCCGTCCAGCAACATGAAGAAAGAGGCGCCAAGTCCTTAGTGAGTCCTTAGTGAGTGTTATGGGGCGGCGAGGGAGGCGTGGAAGGGCCGTGGACGTGTCGAGCGCGAGTGGGAGAGAACGACGCGACGGATATTGGGATCGTCATCGTCGCGCGTCGTCAGTCTTTACAATTCGCAATCGATCTTTCACGCGACCGACGGACACGCGCGCCGCGCGTCGCCTCCTCGCCGTCTTCTCCGTGTCTCTTCTGCCATACACGCCTCATCACGTCCACGCGATTCTCAGCACATCAGAACCCTCTGTCTTTTCGGCGCATGATCCACCCCAGTTTCGAACGCAGCGCCTTCTTCCACTTTCGGTGATCGCGTTCGCGTCGCGCCACCACATTCGCGTCCGATCCCTTCAGGAACACCAGTCTCTTTTTCATGCTTCTCTCTATGCCCTCGTTGATCATCACGCGCTTCAGCTTACGCATCGCGCGGTCCACGTCCCCGTCCGCGCCCACGTGCACGCCGACGCCCTTGGTTTTGCCCCGGACCTGGCCGCGTCTCGACGCGGGCGGCGCGGCGTTCCGAAGAACCCCGAACGAGGCGAAACCCCGACTGGGGTGGCCGAACGACGACGCGCGATCGGGGGCCCGAAGCGTGCCCTCCGCCGCGGACGCGCCTCGCGCCGCGGTCGCCGCGGACCACGTCGCGCACGTTCGCGCCGACCTTCCAGTCGACGCGAGCGTCGCGAACCCGCCGAGGGACCTCGCCAGACTCCGAACCAGCTGGTGCATGGCGCGAGCGCGAGTGTGACAGCGAGGTGGGTGCCGCAGGTTGATGGTTCGTCGGGAGCGCCGGTCAGTGACGGTCAACACGCGAGAATCGATCGCGGCGAATTTTTTTTTTTTTTTAGTGAAACCGATCGCCCGTAGGTACCGGTGATCGTAGCTACTCTGCCTAATATGCCTCTATTCTATCGCGTCTCTATCGCCTACTACTCCGATTTCCCCCTATGTACGTTCGTTCGCGACTCGCGCGCCTCCGCTTTCCTGTCCTCCTCGGCGCCGAGCGCGTCGACGAACGCCGCGACGTCCGCCCATCGCGTCGCGCTCGCCGCGCACGCGGCGGCGGCGAGAAACGCCAACGTGAAAACGAGAAGCGTCGTCGCGACGCCTGCGTCCTCATCCACGGCGAGCTGTGTGTGCCACGTGTACCGGATCAGCACGTGTTTCGGCCACACGCTGGTGTTGTGGAACTCCCGGACGAATTGTCTGTGCGTCCTCAGGTACGCGGGCGACACAGGCACGACCTCGGCGTCGGCGCGTTCGATGACGCCGCCTTCGCCGCGCGTGAAAGCCACGCGCACCATCGGGACGTACGGCGGGTGTTTGTCGAAATCGCGCTCGAAGTCGAACGAGACGTCGTCTTCCTGAGTACCTCGCTCTGGTGTTTGCTGCGAACGTTTCGAACGCTTCGAACGTTTCGAACGCGCATGACGCGCGTGAGCTCTTTGTCTCTCCGCGACCAAACGCAGGTGCTCCTCTCTCTCCGCGCGCGTCCTCGCGTCGATGAGCGCGAGCCACCCGGTGAGGTGCCGGTCGTGGTCGAACGCGAGCGCGAGCTTGTAGTCGTCCTGCTCCTTCAGCTCCAGCGGCCGGGGCAGCGCGACGGCCACGACGCGGTCCACCCCGAAGCTCGGGCAGTGCCGAGCCAGCAGGTCGTGCCACTGCGTCCTCTGCCCGTGGAACTGCGCGCGGCGAGACGAGGCGATCAGGTCGCCGCGGTGGAAATCGCCGCGCGCGCGGGCGAAAAAACAACCGAGCGACAGCAACAGCAGCGCGGCGGCGGCGTGGCGACGCCCGGTTCGCGCGGCGAGACGCATGGCTCACGCGCGCGTGGACCTGAGACCGACGCGGCGGCGGGGTACGGTGACGCGGCCGCGTGTGACCCGGCCGGTCGTGACGACCGCCGAGTTCAAAGATGGAAAAACGACAAGACGCCTGTAAACATCAGAGCGCTCCGAAGAAAACTCGCGTCGTCGGACGCATCGCGTTATCGGCACGCGCCACGTCGGTGCGATCTGGCAGTCCCCGCCGCACCTCCTCGCCGCGTCACGGGATGCACCCCGCGCCTTCCGCGCGGACGGTCGGACAGACCTCTCCCATCGCGACGCGGTTGTTGTTCTCGCGCGGCGCGCTCGCGGCCGGTCGCGCGGCTCGCGCGCGCGTCGCCCCGCGCGAGGCGTTCGGAAGGTTTTTCGGGAAGAAGAGTGCCGAGGACGCTGTCAGCGCCGTCGACGGCGCCGGCCCGAGCTCGGCCGCGGCGGCCGCGATGGACCCCGCGGACGGCCCGAGCGTGCTGTCCCTGGCGGACCGCGCGGACCACTCCTGGACCAGGCACCTCGTTCCCGACCCGGAGACGGAGCGCCGCGCGCCGAACCGCTCGTCCCGCGAGGTGAAGAGCGGCCATTTCGTGCGCGTCCGCCCGACGCCGCTGCGCAACCCGCGCGTCGCGCTGTATTCCAAGGCGATGGCGGCGAACGTCGGCATCGAAGAGAGCGAGGTCACGGGTTCGAGCCGGTTCGCGCGTTTTTTCTCCGGCGACGCCGACGCCGTGCCCGGGATGGACACCTGGGCCACGCCGTACGCTCTGTCGATCATGGGCAAAAGGCAGTTCCAGAACTGCCCCTTCGGCAACGGCAACGGGTACGGCGACGGACGAGCGGTGAGCGTCGGGGAGGTTCTCGGTTCGAGGGCGGGCGACGGGTTAGTAAACCCAACCACACAAAGGTGGGAGATGCAGCTTAAAGGGGGTGGCCCGACGCCGTTCTGCCGCGGCGCGGACGGCCGAGCCGTGCTCCGCTCGTCCATTCGCGAGTTTCTCGCGTCGGAGGCGATGTTCCACCTGGGCGTCGACACCACGCGCGCGCTGAGTCTGGTGGTCTCGCAGGAACCGGGCGACGTGGTGCGCCGGCCGTGGTACGACCCGGCCGCCGCGTCCAAGCCCGCGCCGAAGATCGAGATGGACGACCCGAGGCTCGCGCGGTTCCCGGACGAGGTGAAGCGCCAGATCATCGCGCAGGCGCGGAGCGCCAAGCGAGACCCCGACGTGATGATCGTGGAGACGTGCGCCATCACGACGAGAGTCGCGCCGAGCTTCACCCGGATCGGGCACGTCGATCTGTTCGCGCGGCGCGCCTCGGCGCGCGGGCCGGACTCGGACGCGCACGCGCAGCTCGCGCAGATGGTCAGGCACGCGGCGTTCCGGGAGTTCCCGGATTTGCTCGAGGAGTACGCCGAGTCCAGTTCGGAACCGCCGCGAGACGCGCACGCGGAGACGACGTGCCCCCCCCTGTTGGCGTCTGCGTTTCTGCGCCGCTCCGGCGCGGCCATCGCGGCGATGACCGCCGGGTGGCTTCGCGTGGGCTTCTGCCAGGGCAACTTCAACGCGGACAACTGCCTGGTCGCCGGCCGAACGATGGACTACGGCCCGTTCGGGTTCATGGACGCGTACGACCCACTCTTCGCGAAGTGGACCGGGTCCGGCGAGCACTTCGCCTTCGCCAACCAGCCGAGCGCGGGGCTGGCCAACTTCGCCGTGCTCGCGTC
>Ga0181563_10006305_pt1 | contig 10633 bp, 10 predicted proteins | sample 011ome_25_FD_133759 | JGI IMG/M metagenome (GOLD analysis project Ga0181563, IMG submission 133759) | Coastal salt marsh microbial communities from the Groves Creek Marsh, Skidaway Island, Georgia - 011512CT metaG (megahit assembly) | ecosystem: Environmental > Aquatic > Marine > Intertidal... | reverse complement strand
TTCGGATGTCTCACGATCTAGATATCATTCGCAATGGGTGTCTGCGGGCAGCACGTTTGTGGCCTGTTTGACAACGCTGCGATCGTTTGGGTCGGGTGCATCGACGAGGCGAAAATCGCATTTTTTCAATCAAACTCCAAGTTTTTACAAGCTCCATGGCGACTGAAAACTCTGCCGAAATACGATCGGTTGATCGCGAATTACTCGCAGCGATGCGAGTCGGCCAGTGCATGGGAGTCGGCGAGTTGACCGAGGAACTCGGTGTCACGGCAACGGCTGTCCGGCAACGGATTGATCGCCTGATGGAAAAGGGTCTGATCGAGAGAGAGAAAGTGGTTTCAGGTCGTGGTCGCCCCACCTTTTGTTATCAATTGACTGCCAAAGGTCATCAGAGAGCGGGCGCGGATCCGACGGATCTGGTGGACGCTCTGTGGCGCGAAGTGAACGCGTTACCAAGCGAGGATTTGCGAGACCAGATTCTCTCTGCCGTCGCAAAAAGACTTGGGAAGCAGTTCGCACAACAGGCAGAATTACATAACGACCCGCCGGTAGATTCCCCAAAAGGCAGAGTCGAGGATTCATCGGAACTCAAGAGACGCCTGTACCAACTATCGGCATCGATGGCGAATCGAAAAATTCCCATCGAAGTTTCCAACGACGGTGAAATGCCGGTTCTAGACATCAATGCCTGTCCCTTTCCAACGCTCACGGATCGGTCGAATGATCGAACCATGTGCCGGCTGGAAGAGCAGATGATTTCCGAGGCCCTCGGGCAACCCATGAAGCTCAGTAGCTGCCGATTGGACGGAGACAACTGCTGTCAGTTTTCGGCGATTGCCATCACCGACCAAACCATACACGAAAACCTCAGTCCTGCTTCCACCAGTTCCGCTGGCGGCTAACAGGAATCGAGAGAACAACTACAACCCACTTCCCACTTTTTACAGAAAACTCAACGAGAACATGAACCACATTCTGAAGATCGAAGACTTGCACGTCACCGTCGGGGACAAGCCGATTTTGCGGGGTGTCAATTTGACGATCCGTCACGGGGAGACACACGCCTTGATGGGGCCAAATGGTAGCGGCAAAAGCACGCTTGGCTTGGCAATCATGGGGCACCCAGGTTACGAAATCACGGGTGGCAAAATCCACTTGGATGATCAAGACGTTCTCGAGATGGAAGCGGACGAACGCGCTCGAGCAGGTATCTTCCTTGCTTTCCAACGCCCGATGGCAATCCCGGGTGTGAAGATGGCTGATTTCCTACGCCATGCCACAACCAATATTCGACGCCCCGATCGCAAAGAGGGCGAAGAGCTGATTCCGATGCGAGAGTTTCGCAAAGAGCTCAAAGATAAAATGGCTCACCTTCGGATGGACGTCGAGTTCGCACGGCGATACGTCAACGACGGGTTTTCTGGCGGTGAGATGAAGCGTGCAGAGATCTTACAACTTGCGATGCTACAACCGAAATTTGCGATTTTAGATGAAACGGATAGCGGTCTCGATGCAGATGCAGTTCGACTTGCGAGTGAGTCCATTTCCGAGATTGGTCATCAGAAGATGGGGCTTTTGATTATCACTCACCACGACAAGCTTCTCGAGCACAATCCACCGCAATTCACACACGTCATGCTTGGTGGACGGCTTGTTGAAACTGGCGGACCAGAACTCGCCGATGAGCTTCACGAGAATGGCTATGACCGAATCCGTAAAACCTATCCAGAAGCTGAAGCAGCGAATCAGCAGATGCTTGCAGAGGAAGCAACTGCCTAACCGTTTTGAGTTTTAATGCATTCTGATTCGCAAAATCAGTCAAGCAAACTGATTACCACTGAACACCACCAATCGTCATTCGAGAAAGCCAACAGGATCTACCATGGCAACCGATCTTCAAACAACCAAAGAAAAAGAAGGCATCGGCGAGATCAACAAGTACAACTTTCGCACGGAAACCCAAGGGGTCTTCAAGGCTCAAAAGGGTTTGACTCGCGATACAGTTAACCAGATCTCAGACATCAAAGGCGAACCGGATTGGATGCGGGAATTTCGCCTCAAATCGCTCGAAGAGTTCGAGTCACGCCCGATGCCAAAATGGGGCGGAAGCATCGATATTGATTTCCAAGATATCTTCTACTACCTCAAGCCAACCAACGGTCAGGGAAAAACGTGGGATGATGTTCCGCAGGAAATCAAAGACACATTTGATAAGCTAGGGATTCCCGAAGCCGAAAAGAAATTTCTTGCCGGCGTGAAAGCGCAATTCGAGAGCGAAGTGGTTTACGGTTCGCTTGAGTCCGACTTGGCGGATCAAGGTGTGATTTTCACCGATACTGACACCGCCGTTCGCGAACATCCCGAATTGCTTCGTGAATACTTTGGGAAAATCATTCCGCCAGAAGACAACAAGTTTGCCGCACTCAACAGCGCTGTCTGGTCTGGGGGATCTTTCATCTACGTGCCAAAGGGCGTCCATATCAACTTCCCTCTTCAGGCTTATTTCCGAATCAACGCCGAGAGCATGGGGCAGTTTGAGAGAACGCTGATCATTGTTGATGAAGGAGCAAGCATTCATTACGTGGAAGGTTGCACAGCCCCGATGTATTCCACCGAAAGCCTTCACAGTGCAGTGGTTGAAGTCGTGGTAAAGAAGGACGCACGTTGCCGATACACGACGATTCAGAACTGGGCAAATAATATTTACAACTTGGTTACCAAACGTGCTCACGCTTACGCAGATGCAACGATGGAATGGGTCGATGGAAACCTTGGCAGCAAGCTAACGATGAAATACCCCGCGGTTCATATGAAAGAACCAGGGGCTCGAGGCGAGATCTTGTCCATTGCCTTTGCAAGTGGTGGTCAGCACCAAGATGCCGGCGCAAAACTTGTTCACGAGGCGCCCAACACAACAGGTCAAATCATTAGCAAGAGTATCAGTAAGAATGGCGGTCGCAGCAGTTATCGAGGCCTTGTTAAGGTAAATCCGGGTGCCCACAACAGTAAGAACAATGTTGTCTGTGATGCGTTAATCCTTGATCCGAAAGCCGCAGCGATACCTATCCATACATTGAAATTTCCGAGCAGGATGTCCAGATCGGGCACGAGGCGAGTGTTTCGAGGATTGGGGAAGAGCAAATGTTCTACCTGCTTAGTCGCGGCCTTACCGAACAAGAGGCCAGTACGATGATTGTTAATGGCTTCATTGAGCCGCTGGTCAAAGAATTGCCGATGGAATACGCCATCGAGATGAATCGTTTGATCCAGTTGCAGATGGAAGGCAGCGTGGGTTAATCCGCTGTCTTTCAGTCGATGGGTACTGCGGCGGTAGTGTGCTTCACCTGCAAGAGAGCTTGTGGAGTGTGTTTCGCTTGGGACACAGGATTTGTATTGAGCGTGTTCCTACCCATCACAAACAAAAAATTTACCAACACATTGCGAAATTACTAAACCAAGATGACAACGAAGACGCAGTCCTCCTTTGACTCCGCAGGATTTGAGAATTTCCAGCAGGACCGCCAAGAACCCGAATGGCTCAGCGCACTGAGGCTTGCCTCTTGGAAGCAAGCTGAAGCATTGGCATGGCCAGAACGCCGGCACGAAGAGTGGCTGCGTACCGATATCCGAACCTTTCAGATCCAGCGTTACTCGCTTCCTGAGCCGAGTGCAGGTGAGACCAGTTCTGACGATATCTCCAGCGTCCACCAGCTTCGAGACGGAGTGGAAACGGCTGGCCAGATCGAAACCCTCGACAGCCAAATCCTCAATGTTTCGCTGAAAGATTGTTGGAAAGAAAAAGGTGTTCTCTTTGGTTCGCTCGAGCAGCACTGTGAATCACATGAAGAACTGGTTCGCGAGCACCTGTTCAGTATTAGCGACACGGCACATGACAAGTTCGCTGCAATTCATGCGGCTGTTTGGTCGGGCGGGCAAATTTTATATGTTCCCCGCGGCGTCGTTGTTGATGAACCTCTGCATATCGGCAGCGTTCTCTCATCAGGCGGTACGGATACCACGCATACCCTTGTGATTCTCGAAGACGGCGCAGAAGCGACTTTGTTGCACGAGTGCAACAGTCTCGAACATAACGGCGGCGGTCTCCATCTTGGCGGAATTGAGATCATTCAGAAGCCAGGATCGCATTTGCGATATGTCAACCTGCAAGAGTGGGGGCACAAAACGTTTAACTTTGCAATGCAAAAAGCTCAGGTCGATCGTGACGCGACTCTGCAGTGGACCCTCGCGGCGATGGGGTCTCAACTCACTAAGGTCAATCAGTCAGTCGACTTGGTCGGACCTGGTGCGAATAGCCAAGTGAATGGTGTGATGTTTACCGAAGCGAGGCAGCATATTGCTTATCACACGCTGCAGCATCATAAGGCTGAACATTGCCGAAGTGATTTCCTCTACAAGTCGGCGCAGCAGGATAATAGTCGTACCGTGTGGCGTGGGATGATCAAGGTAGATCCTGTTGCTCAGAAAACCGACGGTTATCAACGAAACGATAACCTCGTTCTCTCGAGTTCCGCGAGAGCCGATTCAATTCCCGGTCTTGAGATCGAAGCAGATGACGTTCGATGCACCCATGGAAGCACGACCGCTAAGGTCGATGAAGAGCAGGTTTTTTACGCTCGCTGCCGTGGATTCACTCGGAAAGAAGCAACGCGAATGATCGTCAGTGGCTTTTTTCAGCAGATTTTTGACCGAATCACGATCGACAGTGTCCGCGACGCGCTCGGCGACGCAATCGCACGGCAGGTTCGTGAGTACGATTGAGGAATTGACGAATTTCTAAAATAAATGCGTCAAACGTTTGAGTTCAGTCAATGGCGTTCGTTGAACTATCTTTGCGATGCCAATTTTCATCGATCGCAATACACCGGTTCTTTTTCATTTTAAGCGGCAGATAAACATTCATACGAGAAACGATTATGGCACTGGCAGAAGATAAGGTGCGCGAAGCACTCAAGCAGGTAATCGACCCCGAGCTTTTTGTGAACATCGTCGATCTCGGATTGATCTATGTCGTTGATGTAAAAGAGGAAAATGAAGCGGGGCTTCACGATGTGAACATCGAGATGACCATGACGAGTCCGATGTGCCCTGCCGGTCCGCAGTTAGTCTCGGGTGCCAAGAACTCGGTGGAAGGTCTTGATGAGGTTGCTACCTGCGAGGTCAAAGTGGTGATGGATCCACCGTGGACTCCCGAAAAAATGACCGACGAAGCCCGAGATCACCTCGGGATTTTCTAGAGCGATTGTCCGCCAACGTGCAAGCCTTGATCAGGCTGTCGAGTTTCATCGAAACGGTCAACCGTGGCTTCGAGCATGCGCATCTTTTTGGGCGAATACATTTGCGGTGGTGGTCTGATCGGCCATTGCGTTGATTCGATTCCGTCCTCGCTTCTTCGTGAAGGGGCGGCCATGTTAACCGCTTTGAAAGAGGATTTGTCGGCATTCGCGGATGTCCTCGTGCCGATTGATCCGCGTATCGCCCCTGTCGCATTGGATGGGATGCCGCAAGGCGATTGGAAGGGGCGTTGGATCGGCAAGGATCGCGTTTCCGCGTTCAAGGTCTCTGCATCGCAGCCTTTCCTTGATCAGTGGATCCAGCAGGCGAAAACGTGTGATGCAGCAATCGTGATCGCGCCCGAATCGGGTCATACTTTGCACGACACGATTGAGGCATTTCGATCATCAGCGATCAACATTGTTGCGCCGAACAGCGAGTTCACACGCATTGCCAGCGACAAATGGGTAACCGCACAACGATTGATTTCTGCCGGCGTCGCGCATCCAGCGACTTGGTCACATGCCCAAGTTGCTGATCTTCAAGGTCGAGACTTTCGCGATGGCATGGATTCGCTTGTTCTTGCCAGAGATGAATTGAGTCAGTCACGACGGTTTATCTTGAAACCTCGCGATGGGTGTGGCTCGGACGGGATTGTCGTGTGTGATCATTTTCATGCTGCAATTCAGCAAATGAAAGAAAATCAGATCCTGCAGCCTTGGTTACCCGGTCAGTCGATCTCGGTATCCGTGATTGCCAACGAACGTGGTGTCGAATTGCTTCCTGCTGTGACACAATCGATTGATCCGCAAACGCTGCAATATTTTGGTGGAAAAGGGCCTTTATCAGAAGTCTATCAAGCACGTGCCCATGCGTTAGTCCGTAAAGCTCTTACGGCAATGCCCAAACTCGGTGCTGGATTTGTCGGTTTTGATTTAGTTCTTGATGATGATGAACAAGGCGATCGATTGATTGAGATCAATCCGCGAATGACGACTTCTTACGTTGGACTACGGAAAATTGTCAGTGGTAATCTCGCAAAGCGAATTTTTAATTTAGAATCCGAACCACTTAACTACCGTCATCCTGGGCAATCGGTCGTGTGGACACCCGACGGTTTGGTAGAAACTGCTGGCCAGAGCTAAAATTCATACCATGACCGAATTACCTTCATTGTCTGTACTTGGAATCGATGTCGGTGGCGCAAATATTAAGTATGCCTTGATTCCCGGGGATACAAGTTGCATCGAAGGCAAGCGGGACACGCCGCGTCACGTGATCGCTCACTCAACTGTGTTTCCGATGTGGAAGGATCATGAGAGACTCGCCGATCAGTTGATTGCAGATTTTTCGCTTTTGCCAATGAAGCAGGTGGCTGCTTGCGGGGTCACGATGACGGGCGAGTTGGCCGACTGCTTCTTTGATCGCAGGGAAGGAGTCGTTCAGATCGTTCACGACGTCTCTGTCGCATGTCAAAAAAGTGAACTGCCTGATCCCCTTTACTACGGGGTGGACGGTGCCTTCCGTACTTCTTTGCAATGCGTGGGCAACGAAAGCCTGACTGCTGCATCGAACTGGCACGGACTTGCCAATTATGTTGGCGCCACTGATTTTTCTGATGGGTTGCTTTTGGATATCGGGTCGACCACCACTGATTTGATTCCGATTCGAAAGGGATGCGTTGCGACCAACGCGATCACGGACTTTGATCGGATGAGCGAAGGATCTCTTGTTTATCTCGGAGGAGAGCGAACGTCGATCGCGATGATGGTTGAATCATTGCTGATTGGTGGTAAGTGCTGCCCCGTGATGCGAGAGCATTTTGCAACGATGAAAGATGTGCGTGTGATTCTTGGTTTAGTGTCTGAGTCAGTGGATGATTGTGATACGGCAGATGGTAAGCCGTGCACGATGCAGCACTGCATGAACCGGCTAGCAAGGATCTTAGGGCTAGGCTTTCATGATTTGGCTGAGCGACAGGCCGTCGATCTTGCAAAGCAAGTTCACGATGCCGCTCGCTTGAAAATTGAGAAAGCATTCAATCGAATCACCGAGAGATACGGTGCGAGCGAGCAATTAATGATTAGCGGTCACAGTGATGATTTGGTTCCGATTTTAGGTCAACAGCCCAAGCGGTACCTGCGCGAGGTGATCGGAGTGCAAGGAGCGAGAAATGCCCCCGCGGTCGCGATTGCGGGGCTTTTGCAAAAAAGGATCGCGGAAGAACGATGCGCGGCGGGGTCACCGCTGGATGGCTCCAATCGTAAAGGGTCGTTCCAATGAGACGCGTCGTCAAAATCGGCGGTAGTTTGTTAAAGTCGCCAGATATTTGCTCGAGGTTGAGTGACTGGCATAAGCAACAGGAGGTGGCTTATTCCCTTGCCATCGTCGGTGGCGGTGATCTAGTCAATGCAATTCGCGACATTGATTCCGTTATCAATAGGGATCAAGTATCTAAGGTGGGAAAAGTAACCAGCTTGGATGTCGAGGCAAGATTGGAAGAGGCGGAGGTACACTGGCTTTGCGTCAATCTACTCACTCATACTTTCAACATCATGCGGCGACGTCTGAACTGGCCAGCGATTGAAACCCGCGAGCAATTAGAGCAGTGGATTGAGCGTCCGTCAGCGTTTGGAACCACTACCCTTGTTCGTGTGGATACGTTTTATCGGCAGTCACTGCCAAGCGAAGTAAAGGAGGGCGATCGATCGATGCCTGATGCTCCAGCTAGCGATTTACCAGAAAATTGGGACACCACCACCGATTCGATAGCGGCACGACTCGCGAAGCTGGTTCATGCACAAGAACTGATCATCTTAAAATCCTGTTCTGTGCCAGATGGTTTGACGCTGACGCAACTGTCGGATGCGGGAGTGATAGATCGGGCGTTCCCACTTGCCGCGATAGGGATCGACCGAGTCAAAGTGGAGCGACTTTAGGCCACATTATCGCTCGCTCATTCAGATCCACCAGTTGGTGAATCGTTGTTCTCTGGCGTCACGGTCGCCGGAGGCTCGTTTGCAGGTTCAGGATTGCCTGATGGATCGCTATCTGAAGCGTTGTTGTCAGATGAACCCGCCTGCGAATCCCCTGAATCAGAAGCCGCAGAATCTTGGGAATCGGAAATCGACTTCTGGAAGAGTCTTGCGCGAATTCGGTTACCATGTTCCTGCGGGTCGCCGTCGGTTTTGTAAATTTCTACCGCTTCGTCCGATTGCCCGAGCCGTTCGAGGCACCGAGCGAGATTGTAGCGAGCCGATGGTTCCCAGAGTGACAATTGCGATTCGAGCAAGACACGCTTCGAGAACCAGTTCTCTGCGGTATCGTATTTGGCATCATCATATTGAAGAAGGCTAATCCAGTAGGTTGCCGTGCGTTTTCCGCCTCGCATGATCTGCTGCGCCTGTGCGAGTTGCATTTCATATTGTTGTTGATCCATGCCAAGATCACGTCTTACCCCATAGGCCTGCTGCAAATCGACGTCGGTACTTAACTTGTCAATCTCGAACTCGGGTGCACGCTGCGCGAGATACAGCGTACGAGCACCTTTCTTGTCTCCATCTTCCTCGTCGCTGAATACTCCATGCAAATGTCTCCACCGACCCAACGCAAGTTCTCGAGCCATGTCGATCGGAGCCTCAAGAATTGCCCAAGTTGAGCGATACCAAAAGGCCAGTAGTGGATCGCGTTCAGATGCTTCTAGCATTTCCTTTTCGTAAAGATCCGCCTTCAACGGGATATCCCAAAGCCTCACTCCTGCAATGCCCGGTATTTGATCGACGGCTGCAATTAAAGCGTCGATGTCTTGATAAATCGTTAAGCGTCGCTGACCGGTGAGTCCCGATTCCAGAAAACTCATTCTTGCTGCAGCCGCCTCAGGTTGCAAATTAAGCAACGCGATGGACTGCTGAATATCGTCTTTCGAAATCGGATATTCAAAGAATCCAGGCAGATTAAGCCGACGCATGACACTCGCGTCTTGTCTCGCCTGTGCGAGTGTTGCGATACCAATCTGCCCCGGGCCTGGGATGTACGTGCTAAGGTTGGGTTCAAATAAATACGCGTCGTCTCCGATCATGGCAGCAACGCACCACGGCACTAGTTCACCGGAGTTCGCATCTTGTCGAGCGAGAACAAATGCTGGGATTCCGGCTTGTTGACAAAGCTGAGTAAAAACACCTGAACGCTGTAGAGAATCTCCGATGCCTCGCCAGAGTGTCAGGTAATCCGATTGCCGATAGCCCGCACCCTGCAGCACCATGCCGTGAGGCAATGCGGGAAGAGTTAATTGAGCCGGCGGAGGTGTTTCCATCGGTTCATAGGCAATGTTTCGGACGGTCCAGTCAAATAAACGCGAAATCGTCCTTAGCTTAAGCCCATCATTCTCACCCAGCACGGCTTCTTGATCTTTCAGCCAAGACGCCAACAACGGGTCATCACTCTCGGGTCGGTCGGCCCATTCAAGAACACGACGGAACAAGTAGGAATCTCGCAGATGACGAATGTCGCTCGATTGATAATCACTTGATGTGATTCGACGAGTCGCTTGGTCTGCAGGCAAAAGGTCGCTCACCAAACTGAAGGCTTCGGGAATATCAGCACCCTCGACTGGCCGGCCATCTTTCCAGCGGTTCAGGTGATAGACGATCTGGCGAGTTGCCTTTTGGTCGTTCAGTTCTACAAAATGACTCAGCAGTTCAAAGACTTCTCCTAAGTCGTCTTGTTGCGACTGAGATTGCATCAGTGTTTGACGCTTGCTTTGAATCTTTCTCGCCTGTTCCAAGTCGCTGCCACAACCTGTGGCGGCCACTAAAAAAAGAATCGCAAGGATTCCCATCACGGAGTTTCCAATCGCTACGTTCCCAATCGCTGGGGTTCGCGCAGATAGCTTTGTCGCTGTGGGTTGTCTTGTGAGGCGACACCATGACAGAACGAGTGCGTTTCGATCCATTAAACTTTTGATCCTAGCAAACGAAATAGCAACACTGGCAAAACAAGAGAATGACACAAATCGGGCATTCAGCAGCCGACTGATGATCAACAAACGGAATCATTCGGCGGGCCAAAATCGCGACGACAAAGTTTACGAGAAAGCGTTCTCGCCGACCGCCTGATTCACGGTAAACAGGCAAGAACACAATGACCCGTTCGTTAATAACTTTGGCTCTGCGTCTAGTGACGATCGGGGGAAGGCTAACAAGTTGGCCAATCACGCAAGTTGTAGGTAGCGTAGGGGTCGCGCCGCCGACAATGAATTTCGACCATTGGTGATTCGATCCGTCTCTCGGTGTTGGTCGAGATTCGGAAAGAGTGACCTAGTCCATGGAGATCGATCCACTGT
>Ga0181563_10006304_pt1 | contig 10634 bp, 11 predicted proteins | sample 011ome_25_FD_133759 | JGI IMG/M metagenome (GOLD analysis project Ga0181563, IMG submission 133759) | Coastal salt marsh microbial communities from the Groves Creek Marsh, Skidaway Island, Georgia - 011512CT metaG (megahit assembly) | ecosystem: Environmental > Aquatic > Marine > Intertidal... | reverse complement strand
GATGATGGAACTATAAAAGCTGCTATAGGAAACATAGAAGAGCCTAGCTTTTTAGCAGGTGAGCCAATTACTACAGAGGTTTTACCAGCAGCAGAAACAAGTGATCCAGATGATGAGTTAGGATTACCATCAGAACCGTCTGAGTTTGAAAAAGATGAAGAAGTAGATCCTAAAGATACACCAGGTTTAGTTGATGACATAAAAGGTTTTTTTACAGATTTTTCTAAAGAAGGGGGTCTTGCTGGTAGAGCAATAAAGCAAAGACAAGAGGAGAGAGAAGCGGAGGAAGGTGAGGAAACCACTACGACAACCCCGACAGATATCACGGTATACGGAACCACAACTTTTGGACAACAAAACTTTACTGTAACTGTTGACAATAAGGTTTACATAAATGACGATGAGGGTAATCCAAAAAGCGAGGTCAAGGATCAAGGTGTAGTAGATGCTGTATTAAATAAACAAAAGACGTTTATAGACAATGCAATTACAACATTTATTAGAGATGCAAATGATCAAGGCATACTAAATGACAAAGGTAAGTTGTTAGCTTATTGGAGAAGGTTTGCAGGTAAAAATAGATTGTCTCCACATGTTATCAAACAAGTTACAAGTGAACTAGTAAAACAATTGGATTTATAATGGCAGAAGTTCATAACGGTAGTATATACGATTTAATAGAGGGTAATCAAGGTACAGCTTTAACTGTTCCTCCTAAAAAAGTGTACTCAGGCAGCATAGCTGATCTTATAAAAAGTGCTACGGACGGTACTTACAAAGAGGAAGAGGACGAAGATGTTATCTTTGACAGCAAAGTTCCAGATAAGAAACTAAAGCTGCAAGACTTCTACAAGAGAGAAAACCTAAATGTCATACGTGAGTATATGTCTAGAAACAAAGGCGAAGACTACCGTACTATGGATGACGATACTAAGCTAGTAAATGACTTTGTAGATCACATGCGCTGGTTCAATGCAAACACCTTGTCAACTGCAGGTGAGGTGCAGTTTGTACGTAAGGGTAGTGAAGCAGACAAAGCTGCTGCTGCAGATGCATACAGATTGTATGACAGTTTAGGCAACTTGTTTAACAGAGGAGAAACTCTATCTGGTAAAATAGACGGTATAAAAGATTATATCTTTGCTGCTGCTGCAGATCCATCAAACTACTTAGGACTTCTCACTGGCGGTATAGGTAAAGCAACTACACTAGGTGCAACAACCGCTAGTAAAAAACTAATTAAAGAAGCAGCTAACAGAGCATACAAAGAGGGTATCCGTAAGGGTGCTAACTCAAAGGCTATAGACAAAGCAGTAAAAGAAGCACAAGATGATGTAATTGCTAAAATAGGCAAAGGTGCAGCTAGAAGTAAAGCAGGTAAACTAGCTCTTCAACAGGCTGCTGTTAACACTAGGACTGAAGCGTTTCGTAAGCTAGGATTTAAGTCTCTCAAAGAGTTTGAAACAAGTAGGTTAAAGAAAGGTAGAGTAGCAGAGTTAGCTGCCACGTTTGGTGCAGATGCTACAGTTGCTGCATTTCAAGACATAGCAATACAGGATATATATTTAGACGTAAACGTAGATGACTCTATAGATTCAATAAACAAAAAGCAAGTGTTACTTAGTACAGTACTAGGTGGAGCTATGGCTCCTGCATTCTCTTTAGCTGGCACTGGAATAGCTACCACATCTCGCAAGGTAGGTAAGAAGACTAGCCTAGCTGATGCTCAAAAAGAAATGGCTATGCAAAAGTTTGCTAAAAAAGGCGTAGTGGATGCAGCCATAGGCTTTGAAGCATCTAAGGTTATACGTCAAGGCTACAAGTCTTGGGCTAAGAAAGTAGAAGCTGGTAAAGAGATACGTGGTAATCAGATGATGCCAGAGGGTTTACTTGGTGAAATACTTCTAGGTCCAGACAAAGAAACAGGTCTTGTAGGGATGCTCAGAAAAAAAGGTATTACAGTAAACAAAGATACTTTTATATCAGATTTTCTAACAGACGTAATACGTGTCATGCCTGACAAAGAGTTTGTTGCCATGTCAAAAGACTTTGAGAAAGCTACAGGGATACATTTAGGAGATGTTGCAGCAGCTAAAGTTAAACTCAGTGACGTAATAGCATCGTACTCTAGTGGACTAGGTAGAGAGCTATCTGTATTTGCTCAAGCTAAGAACAAGCTTAACGCTGGTGTTGTCATGGGTAATGATATAATTAATCAGTCACTAGAACGTAAAGAAATAAGAGATGCACTAGAGGATGGTATTCCTGGTTATTTTTTAGGTAAAGAAAAACAACCGAAGAAACTAATGTACTTCCAAAACGTTTGGCGTAGAGCACTTGTATCCTCTGTGCCTACAACTGCAGCTAACATATTTGGTTGGTCACAGTATTACTTAGGCTCCACTGTAGCAGATATGCTAAACGGTGGTGCATTCTACGCTTACGGAGTAGTCTCAGGTAATAAAGAAGCTCAAAGAATAGGCTCTGTGTATTGGAAGATACAGGGTGACAAGTTTAGAAACTTGGCTGATCCGTTCACTACTCATGACGCTTACATGAAGTTCTTGGATGAAAACAAAGATATAAGAAGTTTGCTACACGAGACAGTTGGTGGTACTGGTGTGGAGATATCAGCAGATAAGTTTGACATAAATCCAAACAGTAAAGTGTACAAGACAGTGGAGGGTTTTGTTGACGCCTCGACTAGATTGACAGGCGTTAGAGCACAAGATACTTTTACTAAGTCACAAATGTTTATGACAGAGTTAGACAAGCAGCTAAGAATAAAGAATAACGTTAGTCTAGCTGAAGTTATGAGAACATACAATCTTAACGCCATAGACGAGGATGTGTTGGGATTAGCTGTAGATAGTACAATGAAAAGTGTTTTCTCAAAAGACTACACAACCATAGAGCAAGCTCCTGTAATTAGAAGTACAGCTAAGTTTGTTGAGAGCATATCTAACTTGCCTGTGCTTGGCTCTGTGCTACCGTTTGGTAGGTTCTTTAATAACACGATAGCTACAGTGTGGCAGGTTGGTCCTGCAGGTTTGATTGCTCCTACTGCTGCTATCATGCGTGGTAAAGCAGACATAAAAACATCAGAGGCTTTTAGTCGTGCGATAGTTGGCACTACAGGTTTAGTCTTAGCTGCTCGCATGGATCAAGAGAGACAGGACAGAGCGTTAGAATCTACACAACTAGACGTAGGTGGTGGCACTACCATAGATACAAAGAATGCTTTTCCCATGTCTGAGTTCTTAGCTATGGGCAGACTGTTTAATCAGTTAGCAAGGCAAGGGAAGTTTGGTGGCGTGGGTGAAGCAGATCCTACTATGAAAGATGGCATACCATACTTTGCTAAAGCTACACCTGAAGCACTAGAAGATGCGCTTGTACAAGTAGGTGTAGGTCAGTTCGCTAAAGACATACAGTTTGGTAACGACATGTACAGAATATTAGACATGATGTTTGATGAAACAAATGGGGAAGCTGGTGCAGCAGAACTACAAAGACGAGCAGGTAGTTTCTTAGCTGGCTTTACTAGACCTTTTCAAACTGTGGACAGGGCTGTAGGTTTTATTCGTGATACAGATGTACACAAAGATAAAAGACAAAAGGCTGTCATTGACCCTGAAACAGGTAAGATGGAACTAGTCAAAAGAAGTGGTACGGAAATATTTACTTTAGAGGCAACAAGATATCTAGACAATATACTAGACATATTCCGTGATGTTAATGAAGATAATGATTTTAGTAAGTTACGTGTGTCAACCAGAGAGGGTGACTTATATGATCCTAATCCATTAGCCTCTATCTTTGGCGTGAGAGTAGTGCCAGGAAAAACTGCTGCAGAAAAAGTGTACACTATGGCAGGGCTACGAGGATTTAAAGCTAATAGAAGAAGTCAGGTGGCTATGTATGATAGGTTGTTTAATGAAACCTTGTCACCTTTACTAGAAAGAAAAGCCAGAGTTCTACTAGCAGATAAGAACTTTATAAATGGCACTAATACTTACAGAAGACAAGAAGTAAATAAAATATTAAAACAAACTAGAGCAGCAGTTAATGAAGCTATGCCTGTGCTATCTGAAGATCACAGATTAAACAAGCAGAGATACGATACCATAAACTATTCTGGTAACAGTGAGCAATACAAGAATGCTAAGAAGACGTTTCACAAGATACGTTTAGATCAGCTAAGAGATGAAGGTGCGACAGAGGAAGAGCTAAAAAAGTTAGAGATGAAAGATCCACTGACAATGACTCCTTCTGAGTTAAACCAGTTCAAAGCTATACTATCTCTGTATAAAGATGCTGCAAAACCATAGTAGCCGCCAACGCTAAGTCAACGGCTACCATTTTATTTTAGACCATACTTTTCTGCAGCATGTTTAGCTATCATAAGTATGTCATCTATGTCCTGTAAAGCTCTAGCTTTGTATAGACCGTCACACAAGTTTTCTTCTATGTGTTTTCTTACAGGCCATAGCTTTACCTCTAGCTCCTCAAAGAAAAGCTTTAGTTTTTTCTCCATGTGTATCTGTGCTTCACGCTCTATATCCATTATACTTTTGTTGGTATCTCAGTACAATAAGCAGACACTGTAGATTCAGTAGAGGGTTTAGCGCTCATAAGCTCACTAGTTATATAAGCTGCACCATCTTTGCACATCTCCATAGTAGGATACACATAATTAATTGCTTGAACCTGAACGTATCCTGGCGCAATAGACATTATAAGCACTAGAACAAACATTACTCTGTGCTTTCTGCTTTATATTCAACTACTTCATGTTGTTTGATCTCTGCTGAAACTGATAGCTTTGGTATATAAGTTACTGTTTGAAATGCTATAAACACAGCCGCAATTAATCCAATTATTTCCATTTTATTTCCTTTATGTTAGGTCAACTATCTCACACGAATCGCCACTACAGGCTAGTGTTTGCATAGCTACGGTGTTATCTTCCTTTTCATAATCACACAAAGCAGACCACTTTATATTACGAGGCATAGCTTTAGCGAGTTTGTCATACTCTTCTTTGCTACACTCCTGATAAGGTGCTTGTTGGTATGTGTGATCTGAGTGGGGTAGGAAGGATATACCACTCATCTCATCAAAATGTTTATAAACAAAGGCTCCGACTTCTAGCCACTCATCGTCACGCACAGTGCAGGTGATGCTAGGTTTGTGCTCTGACCAGTGCCGTTGATACATCAGCCATGTCTCTAGTTGTTCTATGGCTGTCATGTCGTTCCTAGTTATAGCTTTCTTTGGAGCTTTGACAGGGAAACTAAACACTACAGTTGTGTCTGGTTTCATAACGCATGGCTCATTAGGTATGCCTTGATCTTTCATGAACTGTGTCAGAGGGTCATTGATATCGCCACGTACAGTTCGTATATAGTGTAGGCTATGACGAGCGTGAATGCCAGATGAACTGTCCACGAGTTGAGATACCGTTCCAGAGGGCTTAACGCAAGTAATAGCCGTAGAAACAGGTATATCGAGATTATTGGCATACTCAATATTAGTGTCATTTGCAACTCTACGAAGGTGGGCAAGTGTCTTCTCCAATCCTTTGTTCTTTGTAGTCATTAATGGGTTGTCCATTATCCCTGTGAGTGACACACCCAACAGACGCTCTTCTTCTGTATTTCGCTGCCACACCTTTCGCAAGTATGGGAACTTGGTGTACGTTGATTGGATAGTTCCCAAGATCGTTGCAAGGCGCACTTTGCGTTCCAACGCCTCCACATCGTCTGTTGCCCTAACCACAACCTCCGTAAGATTACAAAATTGATTCGGTCTAAGTATAATCTCACTGCAAGGATTAGTTCCAAACTCATAGTTCGGATCACGTTTGTCATACTTTGCAGCTTGTTTTCTTGATGCTTCACGGTTAAATATTCCCCTTTCACCAGATTTACTTTCTACAAGTGATGTCCATTCACGCAAGAAGGACTCCATGTCGGGCTTCTCTGTGTAAGATACAGAGTTGTTTGCTAGAGCACGATGCCCTGCATTTTCCCACCACTGTCCTGACTTAGCGTGACGCATACGATCATCACTCAGGTTTGATAATGATATCATAGCACTGCGTCTAACGCCACCAGAAACTACTATCTGTCCTACAAAACAAATAATATCGTGGCACTCTAACGCATTTAGTTTACGTCCTTGTGCGTTCTTAAATGTTTGCACAGTAAAGTTAAACAGATCTACTAGTGGCGCTGGGCCTGATGCTCTACCACCAAAGGTTTTTAGTCTAGCACCTGCAGGTCTGACCTTAGACATGTTCCACTTGGGTATCTCACCTGCCCACAGCAAAGCTAGTAGCTGTCTGAATGACTTAGCCCAACCCTCTTTACTGTCTTGTACAACTATTGTTGTTTCGCTTTCAAACAGATCTGGTACTTCTGGCAGCTTGTTTATGTACTGTCTTTCAACACTGAAACCTGCACCTGTTCCACAAAGAAGTATCTGCATTATTTCATCAAATGCTTTTGGATCGTCAACAGTTACGTAGCTACAGTTGTACATACATGTGTTGTCTCTATCTGCTGCTGGACCTGCCGTCATCATAGCTCTCATGCTTGGCATGATGTCTAGTGATAGTATAGACTGTTCTAGTTCATCAAAGACTTTTTTATCCACCATATCTTTTACGACATTGTTCATGTAGCGTGATACAGTCTCACTCCAGTTCTCTCGTCTGCCCTTCTCAGGTAGCCACTTGGAGTATCTAGACTTGTATATAAATGTCTGATAATCTGTTGGCAGTATGTTGTTGTTATCTAGTTCATTGTAATATTCAAATGCTTCGATGTCACTAGCGTTGATCATAGCCTCTCCCTTATGTTTAAATTTTCTATGTTTACATCATCTATATCGTGAAACGTATTGTGTATTAGATCGTGTACATCCTCCACATGTGCGTCTTCTACGGTTGACAGAACGTTACATGGCTCATCTACTTCTAATAGAAATGTAACGCTAAACTTCTTCCTCTCCCTCACTTATGTTTCTCCTCTAGTGCTTTGATTGCATAGTCAGCATACTGTCGTAGCTTTTTCATATCTTCTATAGGATTAGAGTTTTTGTGCGGTGCTCTATGGTTGTATTTGTCTATACTACCTCTACAGTAGAAAACAAATCCATCTATACCTAGTCTTTCTTTTATCATATCAATACATTCCATACCACCATTTATATTGTAGTGAGATGGTTTAGTAACTGGATCAAACCTAACGTCATCCAAATCGCTAAACAATGTCTGTCCGTTCATAGTAAGTGTATCAATAGTATCCATAGTATCCATTATGCGTTTCCTTGTGTTTTTGTATATCTAGTAAGCTTTAGAACTTTACCGTCAGTGCCCTCTACCTTTTCGTACAGTGGTGTATCTTCTTCGTTCTCGTAACCTACTAGTTCATTTCTGTGTTCTTCTACTAAATTATATAGGTCTTGATCGTATTGTGCAAGCTCTAAAAATGCACCCATCAACGTAGCTAAATGCACTAAGTATGATGTGTCTTCTGGAGTTAGCATATTAAGTTCGCCTACAACTAGACCAGTGTTTAACTCTCCTGTCCATCTACCCTTGCCATCAAAAGAACAAGGCTTCAAGACTAGAGCTACTTCGTCTTTTCCTATTGCATATTTTGTCATGTTATTTTTTTCTCTCCCTTAAAAGGTATAAGTTTAACTCTAATAGGTTTGCCTTTTTCTTTTAGCCATGCTTCAGGTATGATACGATGTTCCCATTTGAACTCGTGTTTGTCACACCATTCACAGTATCTAGACTTCGCACCTTTGTACAACTTTGCTTTGCTGTTACTGAAGACAAACCGTATGTCTAGCTCTGGATGTTGTTCTCGTATGGCTAGATGCTTACGTCTGTCTTCAGTATCAAAGATACCCTTTGTCTCTATTATGATACCATTGTCTAAAATAAAATCAGGCGTGTACGTTCTGTAGCGTAAGTCTTCCCACTCTATCTTTAAACGTTCATACCTGACTTTTTCTTGGTGATCTTTTAGGTACTCAGCGATTTCATTTTCTAATCCACTGCGATACCTTCTAGAGCTACTCCTTCTTCTCTTTGGGTTTCTCAACCCACGCTTCGTTTTCTGGGGTGTTTGGGTCATCTGCTATAAAGTGTCCTTTTTCGTTACGAGCACGAACCATCTCTGTCTCTACATTTAAAGACTTCTCTAGTTCTCGTGTCTTCATCTCCCCTACAAACTTAACACACTGTAGCCAGTGCTCTAGCATATTAACAGATACTAGGTTCTGCTGCAACAGTTGCACTATCTCTTTTTCTTTATCAGACATATCGTCTGTTGCATATTCTTTGTCGTTGATTGTTATTGTAGTCATTAATATTCACCTCTTAGTTTTGTGTAATGTACGGTTGGTGGTTCTTTCTTACCACTGTATACCTTTGATGGTAAACTCTTTAGATTAGGCCAGCATTTTATCTTGTGGTTACAGAAGGTGCAGGACTTAGGTAGCTTGTAGTTACCACTAGCCTTACCTCTGTATATCTCTGGCTCGTCTGTAAAGCATCTCTCAAATGGTGCATTGCTTTCAAGGTAGGTGTGTACATCCTTTATCTTTTGTAGCACTCTGTCCTTGTCTACTTCTGCTGCAGATACATACTTGAAGCTACCGTTGTTTTTATTTACAACCCACCAACCTCCAACTTTTTTGTTAGCTGCTGTGGCGTAGCCTACAAGCTGTGGCACGTAACCAAAAGTATCACCACTCTCTAACGTGTAGAAGTCAACAAACTTGTTTTCGTATGACCAAGTACTAGCTGACTTAACATCATCTATCTTGCCATCCAGTAGCATGTCATACTCACCTGACAGTTCGTCTTTGTCGTTGAGTTGCATTGACACCTTTTCGTTATCACCAAACTGTACGCCAGATGCTCTAAGCAATCCTTTTAGTAGAGCCTCTACCATGTCACCAAATATCATGTTGACTTTAAATGACGTAGGCAGAGGCTCCTGATGATCGGGATCATTCTTCTCGAACCATAGCTGACACTTCGGACGCCCAACGTTGGACATCCTAAGTTTAAACTCTTGTTTACCCTCTGCAGTATTAAACTGCTTGTCAAGAGCAGCACCAATATCTTCCTTGATTTTATCAATGATATCCTGAGACATCTCAGACTTACCATCAATAGCATTTCTAAGATACTGATGCAATGCTAGTTCAGCAGGGTGGTTCACTGGTCAAAGTCCTCCACATCGACTATGTTGGCAACTATATCCTGGTCAGATGGAGATAGAGTTTCCACATTATTCTCTTCCCACTTACCAATAACGTACTCGTTACTAGAATCAATGTAGTCCAAGAAGTTCTGCAGTGTTTCATTATCACCGTCAGCCAAGCCAACAAACTCACTGAGTGAGGCGTTAGTTACCATGTATGGATTGCCGTTAGGCAAGCTACGTGTTTCACCAAGTAGAGCTATGGTGTGCTCTGCAGGTGAGATCTTCTTCTTCATTAGTTTACCTACTACGGCATCAATGTACTTGAGACTGTCTCTGTTCTTAACGTCCATCACAAAGTCAAACTCATCATCATAACCTGTGGCAGGTTCACCACCTTCGTAGAAAGCGCCAACTAGTTTAGCTTTACCCATCATAACTTTGACACGGCTAACACTGCGTATCAAGTCCTGTTGATCTTTAGGCAGAGCTTGGAAGTCCTTGATGTAACCTGACGGTCTACCAAGATTGAACGTACCAAGTGTGTCTTTCAAGTCAACGTTAAGTGAGTTGGACATGACAGACTTCTGCATAGTCTTGTTCTCACTATCCCAACGCTGCCACTTCTGACGCTCTGCAAATAGTCTGACTTCTACTTCTCTGGCGTATACTACATCATCTTCAGATGTAATCTTGAACACAGGTGAAGAAGCTACCTTACCTTCAACAACTTCCTGTATAACTGTACCTGTAATCCTACGTAGACTAGATTGTGACTGTGTTGTAGGACTTGAGAATCCCATAGCATCAGACAAGTTCATGTTGTCTACTTTAAGTGCGACTGCATTTTCCATAATTTTACCTTTCATATGTAAAAAGTTTCAGAGTTAGAGTTATATCATTAAACGTCCTTTGTGTCAAGCCAGTTGTCTCCTATTTTTGATTCTAATAACAAAGGTACGTTAACTTTTATATTATATTCTTTTTGAATCATATCATTTAGATTAGTGTTAATCAAACTAATTATGCCTAGCACATCATCTATTTCATCAGGGTGTGTGTCAATTACCATACTATCGTGGACACTGTTTACTAAACATGAGTGCATGGGCTGTAACAAACGGTCAAGTTCTATCAGTACAACTGGTACGACATCTCCTGTAGCGAAGCCTTGCACAGGATAGTTCTTGATCATAGTAAAGTGCGACACAGTGCCGTTCTCTCTACGTATGACATCAGGGAATGCGTACTGTCTTCCACTGACGTTGGTTATCTTACCCTCATTGACAGCCTCGTTGCCTAACCTGCTGTGCCAACTAGCTATGCCTTTGTACTTCTCAACTAACTGCTTGTAGTACGCAGCCTCTGCTTTAGATCTACCATATCCAGTAGCACCGAAGAGAG
>Ga0181563_10006294_pt1 | contig 10650 bp, 6 predicted proteins | sample 011ome_25_FD_133759 | JGI IMG/M metagenome (GOLD analysis project Ga0181563, IMG submission 133759) | Coastal salt marsh microbial communities from the Groves Creek Marsh, Skidaway Island, Georgia - 011512CT metaG (megahit assembly) | ecosystem: Environmental > Aquatic > Marine > Intertidal zone... | reverse complement strand
CGCGCCGGCGCGGCGGGGGCGCGTTTCCGGAAGCCTTCGAGGCCTCAAAGTCCGCGTTCTTCTCCGACCCCGACTGCAGGCGCATGTACAAGGCGAACGCGAAGGCGCTCATCGAGCGCGTCAACGCGTTCACCGGCGTTTCGTATCGCGACGACCCGACGATTTTCGCGTGGGAGCTCATCAACGAGCCGCGGTGCCGCGGATGCGGCGCGCGCCTGCAGGCGTGGATCGAGGAGATGGCGAAGTACGTCAAGCGCCTGGACCCGAACCACATGCTTTCCACCGGCGAGGAGGGCTTCTACGCGGGCGACGCGCGGGGCAGCGCGCGCGTCAACCCCGAGGTCTGGGCGTCCACCACCGGACAGGACTTCATCGCCAACCACGCCGTGCCCGAGATCGACTTCGCCGTGGCGCACCTGTGGCCGGACAACTGGGGCGTGTTCACGCTGGGCGGCTCGCTCGGCGCGGCGTTCACCGAGGAGTGGATCCGCGCGCACACGCGCGACGCGACGCGCGTGCTCGGCAAACCGTTCGTGCTGGAGGAGTTCGGGGTCAAAGGCGGTCAAAGCGGGTTCGCGCCGGGACGAGACGCCGCGGGAGCGCAAAGAGATTTTCGTCTCTTTCGTCCCGACTGGTGGCGTCTCGTCGCGGAACGCGAAGACGCCTCCCGATTCAACGCCTCCTCCTCCTCCTCCGTCGTCGCGTCGTATTATCGCGACGTGTTCGCGCTGGTGGAGCGCGCGGACGACGCCGACCGCGCGCTCCGGGGCTCGATGTTCTGGACGTGGCACCACGACGACCTGAAGCCGCTCGCGCGCGGCGCCGACGAGTACGCGGTGTTCGCCGGCGACGGCGCGTTCCGGGCGACGGAGGCGCACGCCGCCGCGCTGCGGGGGAGACGAACGAACCGGCGCGAAAGGGCAACCTGGCGTGCTTCGTGCGCGGACGAGACGGACGCGCGGGTGTACGCGAGCGGGACGTCCTCGGGTCCGTAAAAAAATGTCGGAACGACATCGCGAAAAGTAAACAAACACTCGAGCTCTTCGCGCGCTCGATTCACTCCCGCTCCTCCCACTCGAAATCGGACCCGCTGTCGTCCTCCCCCCCCGCCTTGGCAACCGCCGCCTTGATCTTCTTCGCCTTCTTCTTCGCGGCGCGGCTCTGGTTCGGATTGAGCTGGCCCTCCGCGCCGTACAGAACCTTGCTCCGCGCGTACTGCGCCTTTTTCTCATCCGCGCCCGTGCCTTCGCGCCGCGCCTTCCCCGCGGCGCGATCGAGCGCCGCCTCCACCGCGCCCGAGGCGGTCTGGTCCATCTCGTCCTCGGACGCCTCCTCCTCCTCCTCCTCCTCCATCTCCTCCTCGCCGCCCTCGGAATCGGACGCCGCCTCCTCGCCCGCGGCGTCCAGCTGCGCGACGCCCGCGGTTTGCGCGGGCACGAACTCCACGTCGGCGTCGTCCAGCTCCGGAAGCCCGGCGATGACGGCGTTCTCCTCATCCTCAAACACCTTCTCGGCGTCAAACTCTTTGCCCCAGTCGCCCACCACCTCCGCCGCCGCGTGCTTCCTGTCCACGGCGTCCCCGCGCGCGGGCGGCGTGGTGTAGTACGGGATGCGCCCGCCGTTCCAGTCGTTCAGCACGACGCGCGCGGCGGCGAGCATGTCGGGCACGCCGCCCTTTTTGAGGACGCCGCGCGTCTTGCCCACGGCTCGCAGAAAGGCGTCGACGTCGTCGAAGGCGCCGATCTTGTACATGAGCATGAGCTGCTCCTGGGGGCACCGCCGCAGGATCTCGCAGACCGGCGCGATCGGGTCCGCGAGGCGCTCCACCTTGACGCAGTTACGCAACGCGGTGACCCCCGCGCTCTCCCCCAGCGAGCTCGCGAACACCACGCCGGGCGAGTCGATGAGCTTGACGTGCTTATCCAGCACGATCTCCTTGGAAACCTTGGTCATGCCGGGCGTGTTCCCCACCGCCGCCGCGCTGCGCGAGCGCTTCAGCGAGTTGATCAGCGAGGACTTGCCGACGTTGGGAAACCCCACGATCCCGACCGTGATCGCCGTCTTCAAGTTGCGGTTGCGCGCGTAGTTCTTGAGCAGCTGCAGAAGCGTCTCGCCGCCGAGCGCGTCCTTGCCGCCGTACGAGCCCTTCGTCGGCAGGCTCCGCGCGCCGAGCTTGTCGCCGCCGCCGCCGCCGCCGCCGCCGCCGCCGGTCGCGCACTTGAACGCGACGCAGGGCATCTCCTCGCGGAAGTACTTGAGCCACGCCTGCACGTTTTCCTTGGGCGCCAGGTCGATCTTGTTCAGCAGGAGCACCACGCGCTTGTCCGGGTTGGCGCGGCGCACGAAGCGCTCCACCTCGGGCGAGCGGCACGCCAGCGGGTCGCGCGCGTCCAGCACCTGGATGATCACGTCCGAAACCTCCACCACCTTGACAAACTCCTTGTAGTACGCCCTTCGCGAGGAGTCGTTGTCCTCCGCGGCGCGCGCGTCGTCCAGGGAGAAGTCGTCCAGCTTTGCCGCCTTCTTAGCGGCGAAGTCCTCGGCGGCGCCGTCCGCGCGCCGCCGCAGATCCTCCAGCGTGGGCGCCGGCAAACCCGCCTCCATCGCCTCGCGCGCGCGCTTCTTGTTCTCCATGCGGCGCTCCTTCTTCTCCTCCGCCTTGGCCTCCTCCTGCGCTCGTTTCTTCTCCACCTCGAAGTCGATCTCCTGCATGAGCTCCTCCTTGTACGGCCACTGCGCGGGGATCCCGGGGTCCTTCGGCGCCTTGGGCTTGATGCCCAGCCGCTTCTTCCGGTTCTCCTCGCGGCGTTTCTTCTTGTGGTGCTCCTTGACCTTCTTGATGAGCTTGTACTTCTGCTTCAAGGTGGTGCGCTTGGACTTGGACTTGGTGGACTTCTTAGGCATCGCGCTCGAGTCTCAGCGTCGTGCGCCGCGCGCGGGGTCGGTGCGTCGGCGCGCGAGCGCGGATCGCGGAGGGACGCGACGAGCGACGGAGGCGCGCGATGGCCGAATTGGCGGCGGCGGCGGCACGAACGAGCGCGGGCACGCGGCGCGGGCGGGCGAGGGCGGGCGTGGGGTCGCGCGGACGGTCGAGCGGTATCGACGCGGTCGGCGAGTGCGGAACGCGCGCGCGGGTCTCGAGGCGGCGTCGAGGACGCGCGGCACGGAGTGCTGGCGGCGGAGCGCCGACACTCGAGAAACCGTCTCAGTTTTTTCTCGAGTGCTGGTCGGTTGGGCAGCGGACGCCTGATCAAGTTCCGAGACGACTTCTCCAAAACGCCTCTCGGTCAACGTGCCGTCTGATGCGCTCGCCGTCCGCCCGCCGCAGAGCTCAGAGCGCAGGCGGCACCGAGGCGCGGACGAAGCACGCGCTCTCGTCGCTCCCCGCTCGCGGCGGCCCGCTCGCGGAGCGCCATGTTCTCCGCCGTGAAGGTGCGCACGCCCCGCCCGTCTCCGATCCGGCACCCCCGCTTTCAAACGGTCGTGGGTCGACAGATCTGTTTTCCCCTCGCCTCGACCTCCTCCGCGTCCTTTGCCCGCGACTGACCCCGAACGGAGCCTCCCTCTTCCCACGACGCAGTCCATGCGCGGCGCCGCGGCGGCTAAGTCGGCGTTCGACGACCCGACCAAGGGCGGCGCGGTGCCGCAGGGCCGCGAGACCGCGCCCTCCGTGGTCTTCTCGCAGTGCAAAGACGAAAAGTTCCACCCGTCGTCGCGGCCGAGCGGGTACAAGCGTTGGTTCCGGCGCCTGCGCGCGTCGTTTCGGCCGGGCGCGCTGAAGGACGAGATCTCCGAGCGCACGCTTCAGGGCGTGGACATCCTCGTGCTGGGCGCGCCGCGCGCGAAGTTCTCCGTGGACGAGTTCGACGCGCTCAAGGATTTCATCCGCGCCGGCGGGTCGCTGCTGGTGCTCATGGACGAGGGCGGCGAAGAGGCGCTCGGCACCAACGTGAACTACCTGCTGGAGGAGTACGGCATCTCCGTCAACGCCGACGCCGCCGTGCGCGCGCTGCCCGGCGGCGCGGCGTACGCGCACCCCAAGGAGACGCTGGTCACCGACGGCGTCCTGAACCGCGCCGTGCGGCGCTTCGTGGAGCGGGCGCGCGCAAAGCGCGCCGCCGGGCGCGAGAACGAGGCGCCCGGCGCGGATGGGACGTCGAAAGCCGACGCCGTCGGGGACGCGTCGCGGGACGCAGCGCACGGCGCGCGGCGGTCCCCGACAGACGCTCCCGTGCGCTTCGTGGTGCCGTTCTGCGCGACGCTGAACGCGCAGAAGCCGGCGGTGCCCGTGCTGAGCACGGGCAAGATGGCGGTGCCGACGCAGCGGCCGACGGCGGCGCTGTGGGCGGGCAACCCGAACAAGGGCGAGGGGCGGGGGAAGGTGTGCGTGTTGGGATCGGGGCGTATGGCGAGCGATGAGTGGCTTGACCGGGAGGACAACGCCACGGTTCTGGACTTTTGTATGCGCTGGCTCAGCCCCGGCTCGGACCTGTCGCTGTACGCGCTGGACGCCGAGGAGCCGGACGTGAGCGAGTACGACCAGCTGCCGGACGTCGCGGCGCTGGCGGAGCGCCCCAAAATGTGCCTGCAGGACGGCTCGGGCGCGGGACCGAGCGGCGCGCCGAAGGACTTCACGCAGCTCTTCGTGGACCAGATGTACGCCATGGACATGGACCTGGTACCGGAAGCGGTGGACCTGTACGCCGCGCTGGGCGTGGAGAAGGCGCCGCTGGGCCTCATCGCGCCGCAGTTCGAGGCGCCCACGCCGGCGCTGCGGCCGGCGGTGTTCCCGCCGGCGCTGCGCGAGCTGCCGCCGCCGCCGCTGGAGCTGTTTGATTTGGAGGAGGCGTTCGCGAACGACACCACCAAGCTCGCGGCGCTGTTCCACCGGTGCGCGCGCGGGACGGACGAGGACCTGCGCGCGTTCGTCCGCGAAGGCGCGCGGATATGCGGCGTCGTGCCGTCTCCGGCGAGCGCGGAAAACGGGGGTGGCGCGGACGGCGCGTTAGCCGACGTTTTCCGCGAGATGGTGCGGTTCAAGATGGCCGCGGACGATCACTCGTGACACGCGCTTTTGAGCGCGCGTGGCGTTTACGTACCGGGTGTTTCGCGTGTAATAGGAGATACGAGTCGGTTCGTCACGAGATACCGACACAGTACGTCGCGTGCGCGCGTTCTACGCTCGCGGGTCCGCGCGAGACGCGCGCCTGCGCCTCACCACGCGTACGGTATCATCGCTTTTCGCGTCGCCGGGTATCGCCGGCCGAACTTCTCCGCGTACCACTTCCTGTACGCGACGGCCCGGGGCATGAGGTTGGCGAAGGTCCAGAACGCGAACGCCCAACCCGCGCGAGTGCGCGTGGCCACCGCGAAGCCGAGCCACTCCACGCACTCGCCCAGGTAGTGCGGGCACGCCACCAGCTCAAACAGGCCGCCGGCGGGCACGAAGTGTTTCCGGGCGTCTTTCGCGGGTCTCCCCGCGCGCAGGTTCCGAAGCGTCGCGTCAGAGGCCACGTTCAAGCCCGCGCCCGCGACGAAGAGCGACGCGCCGAGCGCGAGGAGCGGCGCGGACGGCTCGGAGAGGTGTTCGCTGCCGCGCGCGAGTTCCGTGCCCACCAGCGCGCCGTTCACGAAGTTGAACGCGATGGCCATCAGCACCACCGGGACGGTGGTGTCGCTCATGCGCCGCACGAGCGGGTAGTACACCGCGCGGTTCAGGTAGTGCGCCCACCACACCGCGAGGCACGCGTACACGAACGCGCTCGGGGGGGTCTTCGCTCGCGCGGCGTCGGAGAACGCCAGGAGTTCGCCGCCGTACAGGAACGACAGGGTCAGGACTACTGGGCTCGGGATCTCCTGCACGAACCACCCGAGCCGGCCGTCGACGCGTCCTCCCCAACCGTCCCTCACGAGCTTACCGTACGGCGCGCTCACGAAGAACAGCACGGGGAAGGTCGCCGCCCCGACCGCGACCCACCAGAACGTGACATCCGCGTGCTCGAGCATCCCTCCGGCGCGGGCGCGAGTGTCGTCGCGGAAAAGGCGAGAGGGACGCGAGAACGCCGGTTGTTTTTCCTCCTCGAGGCGTCGTCGCCGTCCGGCCGTCGTGGTCTGAATATGTCTACTCTACAATACGATAGTCTACGAACGCGCCGCCTACTGCAGCTTGATTCGCTTCAGGTGGTGCCTGGTCATCACCGAAGGCTTGCGCGCGCCGTTCGCCGGGTACGCGGTTCGGTACGCCGCCCAGAAAAGGCGGAGCGCGAGCGCCGGCACGGTCGTCGCCAGCGAGAGCGCGGTGGTGGCCGCCATCTCCTTCGCCACCTCCTCGGCGCAGCACGCCGACTGCGTCGCCGCCAGGCGCACGCGCGGCGCGTCCGGCCGCACCAGCACGCCGTGCTCCACGCTCGCCGCCTCGATCGCGCGCAGCGCGATCGCGGCGAACTCGTTGTGCGTGTTCTGGAAGTCCAGCCTGTAGAAGTACAGGCGGAACACCGGCGGCGGCACGTAAGGCGGCGGCGGCGCGGGCGGGACCGGCGGCGCGGGCGGCGGCGGCGGCGCGGGAGGCAGCGGCGGCGGCGAGGGCGGCGCGGGCGGCGACGGAGGCGGCGGCGGGACCGCCAGAAAAGAAGGCGGGGACCCCGTCTCCGTTTCTGTCTCCGTCGCGTTTGTCTCGGTGGCGTTGGCGTCCTGCGTCAGCCGACGCCGCGCGCCTCGACGGCGCGCCGCGCCGGTGGCGTCGGCGGCGTTCGCCGCCGCGTCGTCCGCGGACCCCTCCGCGGACACCTCCGTCGCGTTCGCGGCGTCCGTTCCGTTCGCGGACGTGCCGTTCGCGAGCGACGTGGCGTTGAACAGCGGCGGTTCCGGCGGCTCGGGCTGCGGCGGCGGCGGCGACGGCGGCGGCGCGCCGTAGGGGTAGGCGACGTCGTACGCGGCGACGAGCGCCTCCGGCCGGCGCAGGCAGTCGCGCAGCCGGTCCTTCCCGTACCAGTCGCGCGCGTCGTACGTCCCGCGGTACGCCTCCTCGCAGTCCACGAACAGGCGCCAGTCGTTCTCGCAGACGTACCACATGGGCACCGGGTCGGCGATCGTCCAGTTCGCGCCCACCACGGGCACGGCGCAGAACGTCCCCTCCTCCAGCTTGCCCGCCTTGTACCCGTAGTTCGCGTCCGGCAGCGGCGTGGTGGCGTGCGCCTGCCCCATCAGGTCGAACCGGAACACGGACACCACCTCGGGCTCGCGCAGCGCGAACGCGTCCGCGCCAGTCGCCGCGTCGCTCGCGAGCGCCTCCGCAGCGTCCTCCATGCCCATGCCATCGCGCCCGTACGCCGCGGACGCGCTGCGGAACTCCGCCGCCGTCGCCAGCGCCGACGCGGCGTGCGCCGCCGGCGTCGCCGCCGCCAGCGCGCCCAGGAAGAGGTGGTCCGCGAGCGCGTTCCTCCCCCCGTACACGTACGCGCGGAAGTAGCCCGCGGCGCCCACGAAGGCGATACCCAGCCCGCCGCCCACCAGCGCGCCGAGCGACTTCCGCGCGCCGCCGGCGGCGGCGACGGGGAGCAGCGCGAGCGCGTACTCGGCGCCCGCGCCGGCGGCGAGGAAAAAACAACACGCCCACTGCGCGAACGCGCCGCGCTTCGCGGCGGCGCGGAACCGAACCGCGTACGGATGCACGAAATCGCGCGCGAGTCGCTTGAGCGTGAAGCGCGGCTGTTATTACGCGTACGTGTGCGTGTGTGCGTGTGTGTGCGTGTGTGTGCGTGCGAGTGAGTGTGCGTGAGAGAGACGTAGTCGGGATACGATGCGGGTGACGGGTATATCGTCGGTCGACGGGCGCGGCGCGTCGCGTTGGAAAAGAAACGAGGTTGAGAAAAAAAGCCGTTTGTTGTTCGGTCCCCGATGAAGCCTCTCCGCGGTCGAGGCGTGACGACTCGGAGGGGCGGATCGGAGGGAGGGCGCGCACTTTACGTCTACGCCTTCGTCTGTGGTGCTGCTTCGCGTTCGCGGGGGCGTCGCGGGTGCGCCCGCGGAGTCTCGCGAACGTCGCGGAGAGGCCCGCGGTCACATCGCGAAGCCGACCCATTCGGCCAAGACAAGTCGATGCCGCTCGCACGTTCTCCCCGTGCCGAGGTCAGCAGGACCCGGGGTCCTCGGCCGCGACGCCCACCGACACCCCGCGCGCGTCCCCCTCCCGCCGTGGACGGTACCGAAGGCCAGCCCCCCCAGCCGCCTTCCTCCCGCGTGGTGAGCTCTGTGCCGGCCAGCGACTCGGCACCTCCGGTGAAAACGAAAAGGTGTACGTATCCTTGTGTTGCGTGTGATCATGACGACCGTTTCTCGAAACATCCCATTTTTTTTTTTAGTGAAACGAAAAGCTCCATATCGATGTAGGATAGCGCGCCGGATACTCCCTACACCCGCCCCCGCAGCACCCTGATCCTCGCCAGCACGTCCTGCTCCGTCCTCCCGCGCTCGCGCGCGAGCCTCGCGACCTCGCCCGCTCCCGCGAACCCCGCGTGAAGCGCGCGGAGCAGATCCGACTCCTCCGCCTCGGTCCACTTCCCCGCCGTTTCTGATTCTCCGACGGACGCCGCGCCGCCGGCTTTCCCGGAGGCTTTCCCGGAGGCGCCTTCGGAGGCGCCTTCGGGCGCCGCGAACGTCTCTTTCGCGAACGCCCGGCCCTCGGACCCCCGATCGTCGTACGGCTCCACCGGCTCCACCGGCTCAAACGCCCCGGGCGACGATCCGCGGTTTTCGGTTCCGAAAAAACGTCGTCGTCGCGCGCCGCGCCGCGCGCTCGGCGCCACGCCGCGTACGCGCGCGCCGCCGCGCGCCGCGCGCCGCACCGTTTGCTGGCGTGCGCGCCGCCGCACACCGCGCACATATGCGGGTTTCCCGCGCGTAGGAAAAACTTATCGCTCAGCTTGCGTTTCGTGTGGTCCCCGAGACGCGCGGAGGTGTACGACCCGCCGCGCACGACGTCGAGCCCGTGCCTTTCGTGTCTTTCCAGCATCAAGCGCTCCACCAGCGCGTCCTCGGCGGCGCTCGGCGAATCCGTCGGCGGTTCCTCACCCGCGCGCGGTTCCTCACCCGCGCGTCTCGGGTGATGGTCTCGCGTCTCGAACCAGTACAGCGCGTCGTCGCCGTCCGCGGGGGGGTACCTCCGGGTCCACCGGCAGTCGCCGCGCCTGTGCGCCTCGAGCCGCGCGTGCAGATTCGACAGGTCCGTCTCGTCGCGCCCGACGTGAAACGTGCCGACGAAGAACTTGCTTCCCGAAAGGCGCACCACGTACAGGCGCGTCTCGCGCCCGACGGGCGCGCGGGGAGACGCGCCTCGCGCGTTGGGATACGCCTCGGGCGCGAAGGCGCCGTCGAAGTGCGGGCGCCCGGTCAGGAGCTTCTTCGGGCGCAGCGTTTCCTGGGGGAGGAGCTTCCCGTGGCGCGTGGCGAATTGCGTCTCGAGCTCGAACACGGAGTTGCCGCTCCACGCGCCCTGCGTTTCGCGCGACCGCCGGTCGCGCGCGATCTCCCTCGCCGAGATCTTCCGCGCCTCCTCGACCAAGTCGGCGACACTCAGGGGGGGAACGCCGTATCCCCGGCCGGTCGCCCTGGGCCTCTCGGTCGCAGCCATCTGCGCTGCGTCGAATGGAGGGCCGATTCTCCCGAATCGGTAGATACAGTAGCTCGTGCCACTGCAACGCGATCGTCACGAATGTTCGAGTGGGCGAGTCGCGGAGTCGGCACGCGTGCACGAGAACAGACGGCTCCGTCGACCTCGGTCGTACACGGACCACTCCCCGAGGCGCGTGCGCGTCGTCGATGTCGGGTTCGGTGGCTTCGATGTCCTCCTCAGTCGCGGTGCACCTATCGAACCTCGCGTGGCGGCGGGCGCCCACGGTCGCGGTCGGGCGCGTCTGCGCTCCGCGCGCGCGCGGTCGCGCCCATCGGGGGATCGCGATCGTGGCGAAGCGCAGCGCGAAGCAACGTCAGTCGCGCAAACTCGAGAAACGCGATGACGTGCGTGACATGCAGAAACGGATGGAGGAGCGCAAGGCTGCCGTGGAGGCGGCGGCGAAGTTCCGCCCGGAACCGCCTCCGCCGCCGACGAACCCGACGGCGGCGGCCGAACGCGTCGAGGCGCGTCTGGTGGCTTTTCGCGAAGCCCTGGAGAAAGTCGGCGAGGAAAAGCAAGCCGCGCGCGAGAGCGATGAGTGGGACCCCACCCGGGGGTACAAGCCGTTCGACGACGTGCAGGACGCCGTGTACGAGCTGGGGTGCTGTAAGACGGAGGTGTACGAGGCGTACCTCGAGCGCGCGCTCGCGTTGCTGTGCCAGGCGAAGAACGAGCCGCCCGCGTCGCTGGATACGTTCGACTGGGTGTACCAGAGAGGTTTGGACGAAAACAACGTCCGCACGCTCTCGTTCATGCTCGCCGCGCTCGCGAAAAACAACGTCGCGTCGGGGATGGTGGAGGTGTTCCGCGTGGCGTGCGAGTGCGGGGTGGTCGGCGCGCTGGACAAAAACATCGCCAAGAAAGCCATGGCGACGCTGACGGATCTGAACGACATGGACCTGCTCGACGGGGGCGAACCCGAGATCGTCGACGCGGTCGCGCGGGCGATGGCGGCGGAGGAGGCGTGATGGCGAGGAGGG